>Ga0070698_100000727_pt1 | contig 35372 bp, 42 predicted proteins | sample KBSK1502metaG_FD_65477 | JGI IMG/M metagenome (GOLD analysis project Ga0070698, IMG submission 65477) | Corn, switchgrass and miscanthus rhizosphere microbial communities from Kellogg Biological Station, Michigan, USA - KBS K1-50-2 metaG | ecosystem: Host-associated > Plants > Roots >... | reverse complement strand
GCGGCGCCTCGCGCTCGATGCGGCGTTGCCGTCCGGCCATCCGGCCGCCGGGAAAGGTCTGGTCGGCGGCAAATCAGCCCTCTACGTTTGCCGCAACATGACCTGCCAGCCGCCGGTCACCGATCCGGCGGTGCTGACCCTCGACTGATGGTCCATCGTCCCGACCGGAGCGCGAAGCGCGCAGTGGAGGGACCTTGCTTGCACCACAAAGGCCTTTACTGTTGAAGCAAGGCCCCTCGGCTTCGCTCGGGGCGACGGTATTGGAGTGACACGTGCAGCTTCAGCTCAAGACTTGGCAATTCGTCGAGGATTATCTCAAGACCAAGACCGGCATCATCATTCCCATCGGCTCGACGGAGCAGCATGGCCCGACCGGCCTGATCGGCACCGATGCGCTGACCGCCGAGATGATCGGCCGCGGCGCTGGCGAGAAGGTAGGCGCCCTGGTGGCGCCGACGATTTCGGTCGGCATGGCTCAGCATCACCTGGCTTTTCCGGGCTCGGTCACGCTCAAGCCCACGACGCTGATTGCGGTGGTGCGTGACACCGTGATGTCGCTGGCGCGGCACGGCTTCACCCGATTCTTTTTCGTCAACGGCCATGGCGGCAACATCGCCACAGTGACCGCGGCCTTCTCGGAGATCTATGCCGAGCGCTCGATGGAGAAGCTGAGCAATCAGCCTTCCCTCAAGTGCGCCCTGCGCAACTGGTGGGACGGGCCGGGCATCCGGCAGCTCCAGAAGGAGCTTTATCCCAGCGGCGAAGGCAGCCATGCCACCGCGTCAGAGGTGGCGCTCACCTGGTACAAGTACCCCGAGACGATGAACCGGACCCAGCTCGAGCCGCGCATCGCGCCCAACGGCTCGTTCGCCGACGCCGAGGATTACCGGCGCGCCTTCCCCGACGGCCGCATCGGCTCCGATCCCAGCCAGGCCACACCCGAGCACGGCAAGCGCTTTTATGACACCGCGGTCGAGGAAGTAGCGCGCGACTACGAGAAGTGGGTGGCGCGCTGACTAGTCTTTGTCGAACGACAGATGGCCCACTTCGACGCCGTTGAACTTCCATTGGAACTGGAACGGCGCGGCGCCGCTGTCGAATTGCCTGGTGTGACATGTCCTGACGACACCCTCGTCGAAGCGAAAGCTTTGCTCGTCGCTTATGTACGGGCCGTCCGGCAGGATGTGGATAAATTCGATTATATAGGGTGCCGTGTGCGTGCCGGTGCGATCGGCGACGATATAGGCGACGAGCGGCGTCGTAATCTCCTGGCCGGCCGGAAAACGGCTCCGTACCTCGTACTGAACCAGCGGGCCAGGACTCACGCCCACTCGTGCCCTCATAGGTCCGATGCCCGGCACATTGGTGATTTCAAAGATGTTTTCAAAGACCTGGCCGAACACCGCCGGCGCCGCCAGGCAAGAGAGCACGAACACAAACACCCAGCTTCTCATGTGCTTTCCCGACGGCCCCGAGCGACCGACGCCGACATCGCGAGGATGCCGCAAGTGTTGTCGATCACCTGGTTGCGGACATTTTCAGCAGGAGCTTCCAGTGCTCATCGCTGACCGGCACCACCGACAGCCGTGACTGGCGCACCAACTTGAAATCCTTGAACTTGGGGTCGGCCTTGATGGCGGCCAGCGTGACTGGCTGCGTGACCGGCTGCACGGCCTTGATATCGACGGTCACGGCCTTTCCCGCCTTGTCGGTCGGATCGGGATAGGCCGGCTTGACGACCTCGGCGATGCCGACGATCTCCTTGCCCTCGCCCGAATGATAGAAGAAGCAGCGATCGCCCGGCTTCATCGCCTTGAGGTTGAGCGAGGCCTGCGGGTTGCGCACGCCGGTCCACGAGGTGTGCCTGTCCTTCACCAACTGCGCCCACGAGTAGGCCGACGGCTCGGACTTCAACAGCCAATGCGCCATGTTCCGCCCCTCCTCATTCACCCTCGCGCCGCAGCGGCCGCGCCAGCAAGGCGCGGATCGCCTCGTCGAGATCGGCACCGCGATGCAGGATAGCATCGACGGCGGCGCAAATCGGCATCTCGATTCGCTGCCGCGCGGCGCGCGCCAGGACGGCCGGCGCCGTCGCTTCGCCTTCGACGACCTGGCGGCGTCCGTCCATATGGCGGGCCAGCGGCGTGCCCTTGCCGAGCGCCACGCCGAGGGCGCGGTTGCGCGACTGCGGGCCGTGGCAGGTCAGCACGAGGTCGCCCAGCCCGCTCAGGCCGGTCAAGGTTTCGAGGTCGGCGCCCATCGCCTGGCCGAGCCGCGCCATTTCAGCGAAACCGCGCGTGACCAGCGCGGCGGCGGCGTTGTGACCCAGCCCGCGGCCTTCGACGATGCCGGCGGCGATGGCCAGCACGTTTTTGACCGCACCGCCCAGGGCGACGCCCAGCACGTCGTGGCTCCAGTAGGGCCGGAAGGCGCCGGCCGCCAGTGAGCCGGCCAGCCTGCGACCCAGCCCCTCGTCCCAGGTGGCGATGCTGACCGCCGTCGGCAAACCGCCCATCGCCTCCTCGGCAAAGCTCGGTCCCGACAGCATGGCGAGGCTGCGACCGGGCAGTACCTCGGCCAGAACTTCGGGCATCAGCAGTCCGGTCGAGGTCTCTATGCCTTTGGCGCAGATCACCACCGGCGCCTCGCCCGGCAGGCGCGCGCCGAGCTCGCGAACGGCCTGTGCCGGACAGACCAGCAGCAGCACGTCGCAATCGGCGAGAGCCGCGAGATCGACGGCCGCCTCGATGCCCTCGTCGATCGGCTGGCCCGGCAGATAGACCGGATTGGCGCGGTCGTGGGCGATCGCGTTGGCGACGGCAGGGTCGCGCGACCACAAGGTCACCCGCCGGCCGGCGCGACGGCCCAGGCAGGCGAGGGCGGTGCCCCAGGCGCCGCCCCCCACCACGCCGATATGGCTTACACCGTTCACGGGATGGCGCTCACAGGCTGAGGTTGAAGGCGATGGAAATGCGCTCAGCAGTGCCGCGATAGGGCCGCACCTGATGCAGCAGCCAGGCCGGGAACATCACCAGCCGGCCGGACTTGGGCGGCACCGTCTCGTTGGCGCCGACCGACAGGCCGCCCGGCATGGCGAAGGCGAGATGCGGCGCGTACATCGCCGGACCCGGACCGCGCGGGTCCATGAATTCCAGCTCGCCGCCCAGCGACGGATCGGCGGCGATGCCGCCGTCGTCGACATAGTAGACGCCCGACCAGAAGCTGCCGGGATGGGAATGGAACTCGTTGCCGTGGCCACTCTTGTTGACATTGGCCCACATGTTGGCGCGCCACGTCGTAGCCACCGGCTTGCCCTGGCGATCGGTCGTCATGCGATTGGCCGTGTTGCGGCCGATCGCCAAAAGCTTGATCGCCGCCGCGCCGCCCCAGCGATCCATGTCCCAGCTCGATTGCCAGCCGCCGAGATTGGAATGCTGGGTGCCGGGATGCGACTGTTGACGCTGTTCGATCGTCTTGCGCAGCTCGGCATTGAGAGTCGCCGCATCGGGCACGTCCGAGATGATCACCGGCGTGCCGAACAGCGTGATGATCTCGGGGCCGGTGCTCATGCGTTTGACCTCGTCGCCGCGCTCAGTCCTCCTCTCCGCCGCGAAGCGGGGGAGAGGAAGGGGCCCGTTGCGAAGCAACGGGAAGGTGAGGTGGTGTACCGTACAATAACGACTTGTCGATCGTGAGGTCCAAAGCCCACCTCACCCTCCCCGCGCTACGCGCGGGTCCCCTCCCTCTCCCCCCGCTGCGCGGGCGGAGAGGGCTGGCGACGACGGGTCGAGCGGCCAGCGCGGCCGCGGCTTGAAGTCGAGCGCGTCGGTGCGGCCGAGCCGCAGGTGCTCGATGCCGGCCCAGGCGATCATGGCGCCGTTGTCGGTGCAGAGTTTTATCGGCGGCGCGACCAGACGAGCGCCATGCTGGGCGGCGAGCGCTTCCAGGCGGCCGCGCAGATAGAGATTGGCCGCGACGCCGCCGGCCACGACCAGGATCGGCAGGGGCGACATCGCCAGCGCATTTCCGCAGCGGTCGACCAGGACGTCGCCTACGGTGCGCTGGAACGACGCGCAGAGATCGGCGATCGCGCGGCCGTCGGCCGCATCGAGCTTCTCGACCGTCTGGCGCACCGCCGTCTTGAGGCCGGAGAACGAGAAGTCGCAGCCCGGCTTGCGCCACATCGGCCGCGGCAAGGCAAAGCGCTGCGGGTCGCCGCCCTTGGCGGCCCGCTCCACCGCTGGTCCGCCGGGAAAGCCCAGGCCCAGAAGCTTCGCCGTCTTGTCGAAGCACTCGCCCGCCGCATCGTCGATCGTCGTGCCGAGCCGCGTGAAGTCGCCGGGTCCGCGCACGTTCAGAAGCTGGCAGTGGCCGCCCGAGACCAGCAGCAGCAGGTAGGGAAAGGCTACATCTTCGGTCAGCCGCACCGACAGCGCATGGCCTTCGAGATGGTTGATGGCGAGGAAGGGCTTGTCGTGCGCGAAGGCCAGCGCCTTGGCGGTCATCACCCCCACCATCACGCCGCCGATCAAGCCCGGACCGCCCGTGGCGGCGATGGCATCAAGTTCGCCAAGCCCAAGGCCGGCGGTCTCGAGCGCCTCCTCGACCAGCCCATCGATGCGTTCGAGATGGGCGCGCGCGGCGATCTCCGGCACCACGCCGCCGAACCGCCGATGCTCGGTCAATTGGCTATAGATCACATCAGCCAGGATCGCGCCCACGGCCCCCTCGCTCGTCGGCGCCTCGACGATGGCGACGGCCGTTTCGTCGCAGCTCGTTTCGATTCCCATCACGCGCATGGGTGTCTTCTAGCCTCGGCGGCTGACCTACGCTAGAGCAGGCGCCATGGCGGTTCCTCTTCTGAGACTCGGCACACGCGGCAGCAAGCTTGCCTTGACCCAGGCTGGCCTGGTGCGCGACGCGCTCGCCGCCGCGGTGCCCGCGCTGGCCGCGCCCGGCGCCATCGAGATCGTCGCCATCAGGACCACGGGCGATGCCATCCAGGACCGCCCGCTGGCCGAAGCCGGCGGCAAGGGCCTGTTCGTCAAGGAGATCGAGGAAGCGTTGCTCGACCGTCGCATCGATGTCGCAGTCCACAGCATGAAGGACATGCCGGTGACGCAGCCGCCGGGACTGGTGATCTCGGCCTTCCTGCCGCGTGAGGATGCGCGTGATGTCCTGATTGCCGGCGACATTACGCGCATCGCGGACCTGAGGCAGGGCGCCATCGTCGGCACCTCGGCGTTGCGCCGGCGCGCCCAGCTCCTGCATCGGCGGCCCGACCTGCGGATCGTCAATTTGCGCGGCAACGTCGACACAAGGCTCGCCAAGCGCGAGGCCGGAATCGTCGAAGCGACGGTGCTGGCCTTGGCCGGATTGAAGCGGCTCGGCGTGGCCCATGTCGGAACACCGGTGCCGGAAGACGAGATGCTGCCCGCCGTCGGCCAAGGCGCGGTCTGCGTCGAATGTCGCGCCGACGACGCCGCGACACGAGCATCGCTGGCGGCAATCAATGATGCCGCGACCGCGACCTGCGTGGCGGCCGAGCACGCCATGCTTGCCGTACTCGACGGCTCGTGCCGCACGCCGATCGCCGGCCACGCTGTTCTCACAACCGAGGGCACGCTCTATTTGCGCGGCCTGATCGCCAAGCCCGACGGCTCGGAGATGATCGCCACCGAACGTCGCGGCGCGGCCGCCGATGCCGAAGCGATCGGCCGTGACGCGGGAGACGAACTCAGGCGCCGTGGCGGTCCGGGCTTCCTCTCGACCTGATGGCGTCCCGACACTAGAGTCGGGCGCATGCGTCCTGGCCCACGATCCCTGTCAGCGCTGTGCGGCGTGGCCGCTCTCCTCGCCGGCTGCGAGTCCGCGCCGGTCACCGGCCGCTCGCAGATGATGCTGGTGAGCGAGAGCGAGGAGCGCCAGATGGGCCTGCAGGCCTATCAGCAGGTGCTGTCAAAGGAATCGCTGTCGTATGACACCGAGACCAACGCGCTGGTGGAGAAGGTCGGCCGGCGCATTGCCGCGGCGGCCGAGCGGCCGCCCAACGAGTTGTGGCGGGCGCCGCACTTTCGTTGGGAATTCAAGACCGTCGCCAAGAACGAACCGAACGCCTTCTGCCTGCCCGGCGGCAAGGTCGTGGTCTATAGCGGCATCCTGCCGATCACCAAGACCGAGGCGGGCCTGGCCGTCGTGATCGGCCATGAAGTGGCGCACGCGCTGGCGCGCCACGGTGCGGAGCGCATGAGCGACCAGATCGTGGCGCAGGTCGGCGCGACGGCTGCCGCGGTCGCGCTCTCGTCGACAGTGAGCGGACGCAGCCGCGCCTATCTGCCGGCGATGATGGCGGCGCTCGGCGCCGGCGCCACCGTGGGCTTCATCCTGCCGATGTCGAGGGCGCAGGAATCGGAGGCCGACCGCATTGGCCTCGTGCTGATGGCGCGGGCCGGCTACGATCCGCGCGAGGCGATCGGGGTGTGGGAACGCATGCACGCCGCCAGTAGCGGTCGCCGCCAGGCGGAGTGGCTGAGCACGCACCCCGCCGATACCACGCGGCTCAACGACATTCGCCAGTGGCTACCCGAAGCCATGAAGTATTATCGGCCTCAACCGTGACCGACACGCTCGAATACGACGCCACGGGGCTGCTCTGCCCGCTGCCGGTGCTGCGCGCCAACCGCAAGCTGCGCGAGCTGCCGGCCGGCGGCCTGCTCACCGTGCGCGCCACCGATCCGGCCGCCGAGCAGGACTTTCCCGCCTATTGCAGGCAGACGGGCCATGAACTGGTTTCGAGTCGGCGCGAGGGCGAGGTCCTGATATTCGTCATCCGCAAACGTCCAGCCCAAGAGTAGCTGCATGCCCGGGACAACCTTCAAGACGCTCGACGACCTCGATGTTTCCGGCAAGCGCGTGCTGGTGCGCGTCGACCTCAACGTGCCGATGAAGGGCGGCAAGGTGACCGACGCCACGCGCATCGAGCGCGCCGCGCCGACGCTCGGCGAACTCGCCGCCAGGGGCGCCCGGGTGATCGTGCTCAGCCATTTCGGCCGGCCCGACGGCAAGCGCGCGCCCGAGATGTCGCTCAGGCCGCTGGTCGAGCCGTTGTCCAAGGTGCTCGGCAAGCCGGTGGCGTTCGCCGAGGATTGCGTCGGCCCACTCGCTGAAGAGGCCGTGCGCGGCCTCAAGCCGGGCGAGGTGTTGCTGCTGGAGAATCTGCGCTTCCACAAAGAAGAGGAAAAGAACGACGCGGGCTTCATCGACAAGCTGTCGGTGCTGGGCGACGTCTATGTGAACGACGCGTTTTCCGCCGCGCACCGCGCACATGCCTCGACCGAGGGCCTCGCCAACCGCCTGCCGGCCGCCGCCGGCCGGTTGATGCAGACCGAGCTCGAGGCGCTCGACAAGGCGCTGGGCAATCCCAAGCGGCCGGTCTGCGCCGTGGTCGGCGGCGCCAAGGTGTCCACCAAGCTCGACCTTTTGGGCAACCTCGTCGGTCGCGTGGACAAGCTGATCATCGGCGGCGGCATGGCCAACACCTTCCTGCATGCCCAGGGGATCAAGGTCGGCAAGTCGCTCAGCGAAAAGGATCTGGCGCCGACGGCGCTCGATATCCTGGCCAAGGCGAAAGCCGCCAACTGCAAGGTGCTGCTGCCGGTCGATGCCGTGGTCGCACCCGAGTTCAAGGCCAACGCGCCGCATCGGGTGGTCGACGTCCACGCCTGCCCCGACGACCAGATGATCCTCGATATCGGCCCCAAGTCGATCGCCCTCTACGTCGCGGAACTCGACGATTGCGCCACCCTGGTGTGGAACGGACCGCTCGGCGCCTTCGAGATGAAACCGTTCGACGCCGGCACGGTGGCGCTGGCCGAGGCCGTGGCGCGGCTCACCGGTGCGGGCAAGCTTTTGTCGGTGGCGGGCGGCGGCGACACGGTGGCCGCCCTGGCCGCCGCGGGCGTCGAGGAGAAATTCTCCTACGTCTCGACGGCCGGCGGCGCCTTCCTGGAATGGATGGAGGGCAAGACCCTGCCCGGCGTTGCGGCGCTGGTGCGGGCGGCGTAAGAGCGGAGGCGATGAGCACGCCTCCACTGACGGACCGGCCGCGGCTGCCCTGGGACCCGCCGGATCATTTCGAGAAGCGCATTCCCGACGGCGACAACCGCGAACGGCTGGTATGCGCGCGCTGCGAGTTCATCCATTACCAGAATCCCAAGATCGTTGCCGGCGCGGTCTGCACCTGGGGCGACAAGATCCTGCTGGCCAAGCGCGCCATCGAGCCGCGTAAGGGTTTTTGGACCGTTCCGGCGGGTTACATGGAGCTCGGTGAGACGACGGAGCAGGCGGCCGAGCGCGAGGCGCGCGAAGAGGCCTGCGCCATCATCGAGATCGACCGGCTGCTGGCGATGTACAGCGTGGCCCGCATCGGCCAGGTGCAGATCATGTATCGCGCCCGGCTCGCCAGCGCCGATGTGGCGCCCGGTATCGAAAGCGAGGACGTGGCGCTGGTCGACTGGGCCGACATACCCTGGGAGCAGCTCGCCTTCCCGACCGTCGTGTGGACGCTCGCCCATTTCCACGAGTCGCGCGGCAAGACCGATTTCGCGACGTACACCAACCCGACCGGTGACCTCGGCCGCCTGTGGCCGCCGCGCAAGCCGGCGGGAGTCTAGCGTTTGACAAGGAGAGCGTACGAACTTCAGTAAACCGAGGCCTGTGGAGGAAACCATGCTGACTGCTGCCAACAACGAGATGCTGACGCACGTTGGATCGGGCACACCGATGGGTAACCTGATGCGGGAGTACTGGATCCCCGCCTGCCTTTCCTCCGAACTGAAGGCCGATGGCGAGCCGATGCGGCTTTTGCTGCTGGGCGAGCAACTGATCGCCTTCCGCGACACCGACGGCCGGGTCGGTATCATGGAGCATCGCTGCCCGCATCGCTGCGCCTCGCTGTTCTTCGGGCGCAACGAGGAAGGCGGCCTGCGCTGCATCTATCACGGCTGGAAGTTCGACGTCGAAGGCAACTGCCTCGACATGCCGAACGTGCCGCCAGCGCAGGACTTCAAGCATCGCGTCAAGGCCAAGGCCTACAAGGTGGTCGAGCGCTCAGGCTTCATCTGGACCTACATGGGCCCGCGCGCCGAGGCCCCGCCACTGCCCACCATCGAGATCCTGATGCTGCCCGAGGAGGAGCGCTTGACGCGCGTGCACCAGCGCGAGTGCAACTGGTTCCAGTCGCTCGAAGGCGATATCGACACGTCGCATTTCGGCTTCCTGCATATCGGCGGGCTGAAGATGGAGGATGTCGATCCCAGCACCATCCATCGCTGGGGTGTTGGCGACCGCGCGCCCGAATACAAGGCGACGGAAACCGAGTGGGGGACGATGTACGCGGCCTACCGGCCGGCCGATCCTGGCAACTACTACTACCGGTTCGCGCACTTCCTGTTCCCGTTCATCACCTTTACGCCCAACGGCTCGTTCGAGGACCAGATCGCATGCACGATGAACGTGCCGATGGATGACACGCACACCATGACCTACAACCTCGCCTGGAAGAAGAAGACGCGGCCCTTGGAGACGCTGAAGAACGGCGAGTGGATCCCGGGCCTCGCCCCGGACATGCAGTATCTGCCGAACACCAACGACTGGTACGGCCGCCACCGGCTCGTGGCGCGCCGCGAGAACGACTACTTCGTCGACCGCGACATGCAGAAAAATGTCAATTACACGGGCATCCAGGGTATCGGCCGCCAGGATCAGGCGGCGGTGGAATGCATGGGCGAGATTGTCGACCGCACGCTCGAGCATCTGGCGCCGTCCGACCGCATGATCGCGCTGACCCGCAAGCGCCTGCTGGCGGCGGCGCAGGAGCTCATGAACGAGAAGAAAGTCCCGGCCACGGTCGACAATCCCGACATCTATCGCGGCGCCCGCGGCGGAGCGTTCATCGCACCGACGAGCGTCGACTGGCTCGATGCCTATGCCGAGAAGCTGCAGACCGCGAAAAGTCCGCTGGGCATGCTGACAAGAATGTCCCTGGCGGCCGAGTAGCTAGGCGAACGGGTTGTTGGCGCCGTCCCAGTGGCGTTTCAGCAGCGGGACCTGCAGGAAGGCGAAGACGAGCGTGAGTGGAAAGCTCAGCAGCATCTTGCTGGCGATCCAGGTGTCGGTCGAAAAGCCGCGCCACATGACCTCGTTGATCACCGCCAGCACGAAGAAGAACAGCGCCCAGCGTACGGTGAGCTTGCGCCAGCCCTCGTCGGTCAGTCGGAAGGCCGCGCCGAAGATCGGCTTGAGCAGCGGCCGATGCAGGAACAGCAGGCCGCCGCCCAGAATCACGCCGAACAGGCAGTTCACGATCGTGGGTTTCAGCTTGATGAAGGTGTCGTCCTGCAGCCAGATCGTCAGCCCGCCGAACACCAGGACGAAGAAGCCGCCGACCAGCGGCATCACCGGCCAGCGCTTTTCGAGCCAGCGATAGCAGGGTAGCGCGATCGCCGTCGCCACGATGAACACGCCGGTGCCGACGAAGATGCCCCACCTGCCGTTGACGACAAAGAACAGCAGCAGCGGCCCCAACTCGAGCGCCGTCGCATAGAGGCGGCGCATGCCGCTTTCCTCGCCCGTCCGTTCGCTCATGCCCGTTCGCTCATGCCGGCAACCCCATCAACCCGCGGGCGAAGGCCCGTGCCTCGAACGGCCGAAGATCGTCGATGCCTTCGCCGACGCCGATGGCGACCACCGGCAGCTTGAATTTCTCGGCCAGCGCCACCAGCACGCCGCCCTTGGCGCTGCCGTCGAGCTTGGTCACCACCAGGGCGTCGACCGGCGACAGGGTCTTGAAGGTCTCGACCTGGGCGTGGGCGTTCTGGCCGGTCGTGGCGTCGAGCACCAGCAGGCAGGAATGCGGCGCCTCGGGGTCGAGCTTGGCGAGCACGCGCACGATCTTGGCCAGTTCGTCCATCAGGTTCGACTTGTTGTGCAAGCGGCCGGCGGTGTCGATCAGCAGGACGTCGCACCTTTCGGCCTTGGCGCGCTCCAGCGCCTCGTAGGCGAGTCCCGCCGCGTCGGCGCCGGCGTCCTTGGCGATCACCGGCACGCCGGCGCGATCGCCCCACACTTTGAGCTGCTCGACGGCAGCGGCTCGGAAGGTGTCGCCGGCGGCCAGCATGACCTTGCGGCCCTCGCGCTTGTAGAGGTTGGCGAGCTTGGCGATGGTCGTGGTCTTGCCGCTGCCGTTCACGCCGACCACCAGCACGACATGCGGCTTGCGGCTCGGGTCGATCGAAAGCGGGGTCGCCACCGGCTGCAGGATCTCGGCGATGTCGTCGGCAAAGGCCGCGCGCACCTCCTCGTCGGTGACTTCCTTGCCGAAGCGCTCCTTGCCGAGCTTGTCGACCAGGCGAGCCGCCACGCTGACGCCGAGATCGGCCTCGATCAGCGCGTCCTCCAACTGGTCGAGCGTCTGCTGGTCGAGCTTCTTCTTGGTGAACAGGCCGGTGATGCTCTCGGTGACCCGCTTGGTCGACTTGGCGAGGCCCGAGCGCAGGCGCGACAGCCAGCCTTTCTTTTCGGTCTCGCCCGCGTCGGGCTGCATCGTGTCGCTCACGTCCATCTCTCAGGCCAGCAGCGAGGGATCGAGCTCGCCCTTGAAGGCGAGCGCGATGGCGCCGGTCATCAGCACGTGATCGTCGCGCAGCCATTCGACGGCGAGCGTACCGCCATCGACGATCACCTGGGCCTTGCGCTTCACCAGGCCGCGTCGGGTTGCCGCCACCACGGCGGCACAGGCGCCCGAGCCGCAGGCGAGCGTGAGCCCGGTGCCGCGCTCCCACACGCGCAACCGCAGGCGATCTTCATCGACGAGCTGAGCAACGCCGATATTGGCGCGTTCGGGAAAGAATCGATCACGCTCCAGCTTCGGTCCCAGCTCGCCAAGCGGGATCGCCGCGGCATCGTCGACGAAGAAGGTGGCGTGCGGATTGCCCATGCTGGTGCCGACCGGATCCTGCAATGGCCCGAGCCCGACCGGCATGTGATTGGTGTCGCAGGCCTCGCTGACCGGGATGTCGCGCCAGTCGAGCCGTGCCGGCCCCATGTCGACGGAAATGACCGGCAGGCCGTCGGCCGCGGTGCCGGCCTTCTGCGAATCGAGCAGGCCGGAAACCGTTTGCACCGTGACGTGGTCGGTCTGGCGCTCGTCCATCAGCACCGAGGCGACGCAGCGTGTGGCGTTGCCGCAGGCGCCGGCCTCGCCGCCGTCGGGATTGTAGATGCGCATGAAGACGTCGGCCTCGCGCTCGGTCGGGGCCTCGAGCACGATCAGCTGGTCGCAGCCCACGCCCCGCCGCCGGTCGGCGATGGCGCGGCGGCGCGCTGGCGTCAGATCGAAGGCGGCGCCGCGCGCGTCGAGCACGACAAAGTCGTTGCCCAGCCCATGCATCTTGAGGAACGCCGCTTTGGCCATGCCGCGCTATATGGCGGTTCGCCCGGGCCAGCGCAACGAGCGCCTGCGGACCTGGCCGTCGCGAGGACCACCCTGTTCGCGCACGTCGAGCGCCGCCAGCCTCTTGGTGTAGATGGTCAGGTGCAGGATGCCGAGCGGCTCGTAGGGCATGACGGGCTCGACGAACAGGCCGCGCTCGGCATCCCAGGCCGGCGTGGCGTGATGGACCGGCCAGTTGCAGCGGCTGGGCAGCGGCTCGTAGGAGAAGCCTTTGTCGTACACCAGAACGTTCAGCGCCAGCTGATCGGTGAGATCGGTCGAGCGCTGCAGCGCCTGGCCGTAGATATCGGCCCAGCCGGCCCAGTGCGGCGCCTGGGCTTTGAGCGCGAACACGCCGGCATTGATCATGGGATAGCGGATCAGCCGCTCGGCCGTTGCCTTGTCGAAGCAGGATTCATAGGCCGCGCCGCACACCGCCGAGAATTCGCCCCACGCATGATGATAATGACGCATCGCGCGGTGAATCTCCGGCGCCACGGCCAGCGCACCGGTGCGGGCGGCGGCGAGGAACAGCGAGATCGCATCGCCCTGCTGCACCCAGCAGTCGCCGTCGATCCAGAGATAAAGATCGAAGCCCGGAAAGTAGCGCGGCAGAAAAGGCCGCGCGGTCAGCGCCTTGTAGCCGTCACTGAGCTTGTCACGCCCGGGAAAATCGAAGTCCCAATCGGGCACCGCCAGCATGCCGCCCTGTTCGCGGCACCAGGCGCGCTGCTCGTCGGCGAGGCCGCAATCGAGGATGCCGAGCGCCAGGTCGCAGCCCTCGGACGTCGCACGCAGCGAGCCGATACAGTCCTTCATCAGGTCGAAATAGCCGGCATCGCCGCCGGTGATCACGATGATTCGTTCCGACACCGGGGCAGGATGGCCGATGGGGGCTTTGCTGTCGCCTGCCATTGCGCCACAGTCCGGCCGGGAGGGCCCCATGGCCAAGCACATCGACTACTACGTCTCGCTCAATTCACCCTGGACCTATCTCGGCTCCAAGCGCTTCGAGGCGATCGTCAAGAAGCATGGCGCTCACGTCACCATCTGGCCGGTCGATTTCGGCTCGGTATTCGCCGTGTCGGGCGGCCTGCCGCTGCCCAAGCGCGCGCCGCAGCGCCAAGCCTACCGCATGATGGAGCTCAAGCGCTGGCGCGATCACATCGGCGTGCCGCTCAACCTCGAGCCCAAGTTCTTTCCCGCGAACGAGGTGCCGGCGGCGAAATGCGTGATCGCGTTGCGCGAACTCGGCCGCATGCCCGACGCCATCAAGCTTGCGCATGCCGTTATGCATGCGTTGTGGGCCGAGGAGAAGGACACCGGCGATCCGGCAACCCTGCAGGCGATCGTCGCCGGCTGCGGGCTCGACGTCGCCACCGTGATCAAGGCGAGTGAAGCGCCTCATATGACCGAGAAGCGCGAATCCTATACCAAGTTCGCGATCGACCGCGGCGTGTTCGGCGCGCCCTCGTTCGTGATCGGCGGCGAGATCTTCTGGGGCCAGGACCGGCTCGACTTCGTCGACCGCAAGCTCGCGGCGTAGTCATACGTCGAGCAGCGCCGCGGCGACGACGGCAAGGCCGTTGTTGACCATGTGCGAGACCAGCGAGGGCCACAGCGAGCCGGTGCGCCGGCGCAGCCAGCCGAACCACAGGCCCAGCGGCAGAACCAGGATGACATGCGCCAGCTCGACATGGGCGGCGGCGAAGGCGAGCGAGCTCACGATCCAGGCGAGGACGGTCCCCCAACGACCGGCCAGCCAGCCGTAGAGCAGGCCGCGAAAGACCAGTTCCTCGACCAGCGGCGCCAAGCCAGCCAGCGCGGCCAGGGTCGCCACGAACAGCGCCGGATCACGAGCGATCTCCAGCGCCTCCTTCACGCCCTGGGGTTCTAGACCGATCTGACTCACCGCCGCCGACACCACGACGGTGCCGAGAGTGCCAAGCACGATCGGCCGCCAGCCCGCCGGGCGAAAACCGAGGGCCGGCAGGGCAGTTCGGCCCATCGGCGCGACGGCCAGAGCGACCGCGATCAGGCCAATGGCGAAGAACGTCGCGATGAGCGCCAGCATGCCCCAGTCGCGCGCCAGCCAGACGGCCGGCACCAGCAGCAGCGGCACAGCCGCCAGGAAGATCAGGATCGACCATCCGCGAATGGGAGGTAAACCCTGCTGGATCAAAGAGTTATGGTATGCAGCCAAGCCTTTTGACTCCGTGGCCGGCAGGCCTTATACCCCGGCCGCTCAATCGGTCGTGCCGATTTCTGGTTCCCTCGTCGGGGAGCTCCGCTGATCCGCGAAGGTTCGCGCATCGGCGCGATATGTCTTTGGGCTTTTGGGAGCGCGATGTTCGAGGGTCTGAGCAACCGTCTGGGCGACGTCTTCGACAAGCTTCGCGGGCGCGGTGCGCTTTCGGAAGCCGACGTCGACGCGGCCCTGCGCGAGGTCCGGACCGCGCTCTTGGAAGCCGACGTGGCCCTGCCGGTGGTACGCCAGTTCATCGACTCGGTGCGTCCCCAGGCGATCGGCGCCGACGTGATCCGCTCGGTGACGCCGGGCCAGATGGTGATCAAGATCGTCAACGATCACCTGGTCGAGATGCTGGGCGGCACCGTCGCCGACCTCGACCTCAACGCCGTGCCGCCGGTCGTGATCTTGATGGTGGGCCTGCAGGGTTCGGGCAAGACGACGAGCAGCGCCAAGATCGCCTATCGCCTGAGCCAAGGCCCGCAGGGCATGGCCGCCGAGATGTTCGGCGGCAGCTTCGCAACCAAGCACAAGGTCATGATGGCCTCGCTCGACACCCGTCGGCCGGCCGCCCAGCAGCAGCTCGCCGTGCTCGGCCAGCAGACCGGCGTGCCGACGCTGCCGATCGTGCCGCTCGAGATGCCGCTTGCCATCACGCGGCGCGCACTGGAGACGGCGCGGCGCGAGGGCTTCGATGTCCTGATCCTCGACACGGCGGGGCGTCTGTCGATCGACGAGGTGTTGATGAAGGAGGTCGCCGACATCAGCGACCTCGCCAAGCCCAAGGAGACCTTGCTGGTCGCCGACGCCATGACCGGCCAGGACGCGGTCAATGTCGCCAAGGCCTTCAACGATCGCCTGGCCGTCACCGGCATCGTGCTGACCAGGGTCGATGGCGACGCCCGCGGCGGCGCGGCGCTCTCCATGCGCGCCGTCACCGGCCGGCCGGTCAAGCTGATCGGCGTCGGCGAGAAGATCGACGCGCTCGAACCGTTCCATCCCGACCGCATCGCCGGCCGCATCCTCGGCATGGGCGACATCGTCTCGCTGGTCGAGCGCGCCGCCGAGACCATCGACAAGGAAGACGCCGAGAAGCTCGCCGCCAGGGTCCGCAAGGGCCAGTTCGACATGGACGACCTGCTGAGCCAGCTGCGCCAGCTGCGCAAGATGGGCGGCCTGCAGGGCCTGATGGGCATGCTGCCGGGCGCCATGCAGGCCAAGGCCGCCATGTCCAAGGCCAAGATCGACGAAAAGCAGCTCAAGCGCCAGGAGGCGGTCATCCTCGCGATGACGCCCAAGGAGCGGCGCAATCCCGACCTGATCCACGCCTCGCGCAAGAAGCGCATCGCCAAGGGCTCGGGCGTGCAGGTCCAGGACGTCAACAAGCTCCTGAAGCAGCACGCCGACATGCTGAAGATGATGAAACGCGTCAACAAACTCGGAGAGAAGGGATTCATGCGCAGCCTCGGAGGCATGACGCCGCCGCCCGGCTTTCCGCGCTGAAGCTATCGAAGGAGAAGGAATGCTAGCAATCCGTATGACCCGTCATGGCGCCAAGAAGCGGCCGTTCTTCCACATCGTGGTGGCCGATTCGCGCAGCCCGCGCGACGGCCGCTTCATCGAGAAGCTCGGCACCTACAATCCGCTGCTGCCGCGCGAGCACGCCCAGCGCATCACGCTCGACAAGGAGCGCATCGCGCACTGGCTGAAGGTCGGCGCCCAGCCGTCGGACCGGGTCGCCAAGTTCCTCGCCCAGGCCGAGATGATGAAGCCGCGCGAGCGCCGCGAGCAGACCAAGAAGCCGCAGCCGCGCGCCAAGGCGCAGGAACGCCTGAAGGCCGCCGCCGGCGCCGCCGCGGCTCCTGCCGAGGGGGCTGAGAAGGAGGCTGCCGCGAGCTGATGAGACGTCCTGGTGGCTAAGGGCCGTATCCTGCTCGGCGTCGTCGCGGCGCCGCACGGTGTGCGCGGCCTGGTGCGGATCAGGAGCTTCACCGAGGACCCGATGGCGATCGCCACCTACGGCACGCTGTCGGACGAGACGGGGAAGAAGACGTACCGGGTCGAGGCCTTGAGCGCCGTCAAAGGCGCGGTGCTGGCCCGGATCGAGGGCGTAGCCGATCGCACGGCGGCCGAGGCATTGCGGGGACTGCAGCTCTATGTGGAGCGCAGCGCATTGCCGGCGACGGGCGAGCGGGAATGGTACGAGGCGGACCTTATCGGTCTCGCCGCGGTCGGCCGGGACGGCCGGAATTGGGGCAAGGTTTTAGCCTTCCATGATTTCGGCGGCGGGCGGACGATGGAGGTGTCGGGCGGCGAGGCATCGCGCAGTCCGGTGATGCTGCCGTTCACCGACGAGGCGGTGCCCGAGATCGACGTCGAGGGCGGCAAGGTTTTGGTCGATCCGCCGGCCGGTCTGCTGGCGGGCGGGAAAGCGAAGGAGGCGTAGGACAAGGTGTGGCGCGCGACGGCGCTGACGCTCTTCCCGGAGATGTTTCCGGGGCCGCTGGGCGAGAGCCTGGCCGGCAAGGCGTTGACGGAAGGCGTGTGGCAGCTGCAAGCCGTCGACATAAGACGGTTCGCCAGGGACCGCCATGGTACGGTGGACGATGCACCCTTCGGGGGCGGCGCCGGCATGGTCATGAAACCCGACGTGCTGTCGGCGGCGATCGAGGCGGTCGCCGGGCCGGGGGTGCCGAAGGTGCTGCTATCGCCGCGCGGCGCGCCGTTCACTCAGGCGCGCGCGCGGGAGCTGGCGGCGGGTCCGGGCGTGGTGCTGGTGTGCGGGCGGTTCGAGGGCGTCGACGAGCGCGTCATCGAAGCCCAGGCGCTGGAGGAGATCTCGGTCGGCGATTTCGTGCTTTCGGGCGGCGAGATCGCGGCCATGGCGGTGATGGATTGCTGCGTGCGGCTGCTGCCCGGCGTGATGGGCGAGCCCGCATCGGCGAGCGAGGAGAGTTTCGAGGACGGATTGCTGGAATACCCGCACTATACGAGGCCGGCGAGCTGGACCGGACCCGACGGAACCGAGCGGCGCGTGCCGGAGGTTCTGGTCTCGGGTCACCACGGCAAGGTCGCCGAATGGCGGATGCGGCAGCGGGAAGAGATCACGCGGCGGCGGCGGCCCGATCTGTGGGCGCGCCGGCGGACTGCGCAGGCGAACGAAGAGAAGTGACGAAAGGATGGATGCGATGAACATTCTAGACACGATCGGCCAGGCGACGATCGACAAGGTGCAGGCCGAGCGGCCGGTACCGCGCTTCGAGCCGGGCGACACGCTGCGCGTGCACGTCAAGGTGCAGGAAGGCAACCGCGAGCGGCTTCAGGTCTATGAGGGCCTGTGCATCGGCCGCAAGAATGCCGGCGTCAACTCGTCCTTCACGGTGCGCAAGATCAGCTTCGGCGAGGGCGTGGAGCGTGTGTTCCCGCTGTACGGCCCGGGCATCTGGGAAATCGAGGTCGTCCGCAAGGGCGTGGTGCGCCGCGCCAAGCTCTATTACCTGCGCGATCTGCGCGGCAAGGCGAGCCGCATCGCCGAGGACGTCGAGGCCCAGCGCGAGCTGGTCGCCGAGCAGGCGGACGAGGCGGCCAAGCGGCCGCGCCGCGAGAAGCTCAAGAAGGAAAAGCCCAGGGGCGACGGCACCCTGCGCGCCGCCAAGGGCGGCAAGAAGTAGGCCCGCCATGGCATTCCGCAAGAAGGCGCCGCCGCCGCCCCCGCCGCCGCCGCGCACCCTGTTCGAGAAGATCTGGGATGCCCATGTCGTCCATCGCCAGGACGACGGCACCTGCGTGATCTATATCGACCGTCACCTGGTGCACGAGGTGACCAGCCCGCAGGCCTTCGAGGGCCTGCGCCTGGCCGGCCGGGCGGTGCGCCGGCCCGACGCCACCATTGCCGTGGCCGATCACAACACGCCGACCACCGACTTCAGCCAGGGCATCGCCGACGAAGAGTCGCGCATCCAGGTCGAGACGCTGGAAAAGAACGTCGCCGATTTTGGCGTGCCCTACTTCGGCCTGAACGACGCCCGCCGCGGCATCGTGCACGTGATCGGCCCCGAGCAGGGCCTGACGCTGCCCGGCATGACCATCGTCTGCGGCGACAGCCACACGTCAACGCACGGCGCCTTCGGCGCGCTCGCTTTCGGCATCGGCACCTCAGAGGTCGAGCATGTGCTGGCGACCCAGACCGTGATCCAGAGGCCCGCCAAGAACATGCGCGTGCTGGTCGAGGGCAGCTTGCCGCTCGGCGTCACGCCCAAGGACGTGATCCTCGCCATCATCGCCAAGCTCGGCACCGCCGGCGGCACCGGCTATGTGATCGAATATGCCGGCCGCGCCATCCGCGAGATGACCATGGAAGGCCGCATGACGGTCTGCAACATGTCGATCGAGGCGGGCGCCCGCGCCGGCCTGATCGCGCCCGACGAGACGACCTTCCAGTACCTCGAAGGCCGTCCCTACGCGCCCAAGGGTGGCGCCTGGGACCTCGCGCTGGGCCAGTGGCGGCGCCTGCCGAGCGACAAGGGTGCCAACTTCGACAGCCAGCTCGACCTCTTGGCCGCCGACATCCCGCCCATGGTCACCTGGGGGACCAGCCCGCAGGATGCGCTGCCGATTACCGACGTGGTGCCCGATCCGGCCAACGCGCCGGACGAGAACCGCCGCGAGGCGTGGGCACGCTCGCTCGCCTATATGGGCCTGACGCCGGGCACCCGCCTGGTCGATGTGCCGATCGACCGCGTGTTCATCGGTTCGTGCACCAACGGCCGCATCGAGGATCTGCGGGCCGCGGCGGAGATCGCCCGCGGCCGCAAGGTCGCGCCCAATGTATCGGCCATGGTCGTGCCGGGCTCGGGCCTGGTGAAGGCCGAGGCCGAGAAGGAAGGGCTCGACAAGATCTTCATCGAGGCAGGCTTCGAATGGCGCCTGCAGGGCTGCTCGATGTGCCTTGCCATGAATGCCGACCGGCTCGAACCCGGCGAGCGCTGCGCCTCGACCTCCAACCGCAACTTCGAGGGACGGCAGGGCCGCGGCGGGCGCACCCATCTGGTGAGCCCGGCGATGGCTGCGGCGGCGGCCATCCGCGGAACCTTGGCGGACGTGCGCGACTTCCAGTAGCCGCCCCACGCTTGCCCTCTTCCGCCTGATGCGGGAGGGTTGGGGCCGGGATGAAATCGCCATGGTAGACGCACCGCCGCCGCCTGTGTGGCCCGACCGACGGCCGGTGATCGTCACCGACGTGAGCCCGCCGGGCGGCTTCTGGATACGCTTCGTGGCCTACATGATCGACGGGCTAATCTTGATGGCGGCCCTCGTCATAGCGTTCGGCATTGCCGTTGCCGTCGTCGCGATATCGGTTCCGGGAGACGACGAGGCCAAAGCCGCCGCGCTCACTGTCGAAGTGGGCTTCGGTTTCTTGCTGGCGTACGTCATTGGCGCTTGGCTCTATGAAGCCCTGATGACCAGTTCGCCGCGCGGCGCCACGCTCGGCAAGCTGGCGCTGGGGCTGCGCATCGTACGGGCCGACGGCGCGCAGCTCTCGTTCGGCCGCGCCACCGCCCGCCATTTCCTGAAGTTCATGATCACGCCGCTGGTGCCGCTCGCCATCGGCTACCTGATGGCCGCCTTCACCAACCACAAGCGGGCGTTGCATGATTTTCTGGCCGACACGCTCGTGATAAGATCGCCCGGACGTTTTCCAGAAGGAGACCGCCATGGCCAGCGTTCCCAACTCGGGCGCCGCCCCACCACCGCCGCCGGTTTGGGACGCCCAGCCCCCGGAAACAGCCGCGCGCTATGCCGGTTTCTGGCTGCGCGTGGTCGCCGCCATCGTCGATGGCATCGCGCTCTGGATCGTTTGGTGGATCGTCCAGGCGATCCTTCCGTCACAGCCGCTGCCACCGCTGCCGGCCAACCCCGATGTCGAAGCGTTCGTCCAGTACCTCGAGAGCCTGGCAACGCCCCGCGAGGTGATCGTCTACGCGTTGCTGGTGTGGGCTTATTTCGCGTTTCAAGAAAGCTCCTCGGTGCAGGCGACCCTCGGCAAGAGAATGCTCGGCATCCGGGTTTCCAGCGAAAGCGGCGCGCGTCTGAGCCTCGGTGCCGCCACCATTCGCACATGGCCCATCTATTTGCCGACCTTGGCCTCGCTGGGCGGCACCTGGCTCAGTACGCTGGTGGCATTGATCGCCTTGATCGCCTGCCTGGCCGTCGCCTTTGCCGCCCGCAAGCAGGGTCTGCACGACAAAATGGCGGGAGCAGTGCTCACCCGGCGATAGGCTTGACGAAGCGGGCCAAAGCCCGTTTATTCCGGCGTTCACGAGGGCAATTCCATGGAAAAATTCACGACGCTGCGCGGCGTCGCCGCACCGCTGCCGATGGTCAATGTCGACACCGACATGATCATTCCCAAGAACTTCCTGAAGACCATCAAGCGCACCGGCCTGAAGGACGGCCTGTTCTACGAAATGCGCTGGACGGCGGACGGCCAGAAGAAGGATTTCATCCTCGACCAGCCGGCCTACCAGAACGCCAAGATCATCGTTGCCGGACCCAATTTCGGCTGCGGCTCGAGCCGCGAGCACGCCCCCTGGGCGTTGCTCGATTTCGGCATCCGCTGCGTCATCTCCGAGGACTTCGCCGACATCTTTTATAACAACTGCTTCAAGAACGGCATCCTGCCGATCAAGATGCCGAAGGAGATCATCGCCAAGCTGATGGACGATGCGAGCCGCGGCTCCAACGCCGTCATCGAGATCGATCTGGAGAAGCAGGAGATCAAGGGACCCGACGGCGGCACGGTCCATTTCGACATCGATCCGTTCCGCAAGCACTGCCTGCTGAATGGCCTCGACGATATCGGGCTCACCATGGAGAAGAAGTCGGCGATCGACGACTTCGAGACGCGCCAGAAAGAGTCCCAGCCCTGGCTGCACGCGGCATCCTAGGCCCGAGCCTCGAGAGAAAGAAGACAATGGCGTCCAACCGCAATCTGCTGGTGCTGCCGGGCGACGGCATCGGCCCTGAGGTGATGAACGAAGTACGCAAGATCATCGCCTGGATGGGCAAGCGACGCGCCGTCGGCTTCGACATCAAGGAAGACGTCGTGGGTGGCGCCGCACTCGACAAGCACGGCGTGCCGCTCAGCGACGATGCCATGAAGACGGCACTCGAGGCCGACGCCGTGCTGTTCGGCTCGGTCGGCGGCCCGAAATGGGACGCTGTCGAGTTCGACAAGAAGCCCGAGCGCGGACTGCTGCGCCTGCGCAAGGAAATGGACCTGTTCGCCAACCTGCGTCCGGCCAAGGTGTTCGACGCGCTGATCGATGCGAGCTCGCTCAAGCCCGGGATCGTCAAGGGCCTCGACATCATGATCATCCGCGAGCTGACGGGCGGCGTCTATTTCGGCGAGCCGCGCGGGGTGAGCACCCTGCCCAACGGCGAGCGCGAGGCGATCGACACCCAGCGCTACAAGACCAGCGAAATCCGCCGTGTCTGCGCTGTCGCCTTCGAGCTGGCGCGCAAGCGCCAGAACAGGGTCTGCTCGTCGGACAAGGCCAACGTCATGCATACCGGCGTGCTATGGCGCGAGGAGGCGACCAAGCTGCACAAGGAGAAGTATTCCGACGTGGCGCTCAGCCACATGTACGCCGATGCGCTGGCCATGCAGCTGCTGCGTTCGCCCGGCCAGTTCGACGTGATCGTGACCGACAATCTGTTCGGCGACATCCTGTCGGACGAGGCCTCGATGCTGACCGGCTCGCTCGGCATGCTGCCCTCGGCCTCGCTCGGCGCGCCCGACGCCACCGGGCGGCGCAAGGCGCTCTACGAGCCGATCCATGGCAGCGCTCCCGACATCGCCGGCAAGGGCCTGGCCAATCCACTGGCCGAGACGCTCAGCTACGCCATGATGCTTCGCTATTCATTCGATCTCGGCAAGGAAGCCGACCTGGTCGAGAAGGCCGTCGAGAACGTGTTGGCGGCGGGCTACCGCACGGCCGACCTGCTGGCCGGCGGCGAGGCGGCCGGTCTCAAGAAAGTCGGCACCCAGGAAATGGGCGACGCCATCGTCAAGGAACTCGACCGGCTCGCCTGATCGATCAGCGATCTGCGTCGATCGCCTGGTCGACGGCCGCCGCGAACGACTTCATCTCGCTGGGCGCAAGATCGGCCACGGCGTGCATCTCGAAGCCGCCGTGCCGCCAGTCGGCCAATGCAAAACCGTCGCGTTGCGCGAGGCTCGGGGCGGCGTTGCCCGACGACGATGAAGGCCACAAGGTCAAAGCCAAGCGGTGCTGGTTGCGGCGGTAGACCAGCACCGCCACCTTGCGGCCATCGACGAGGTCGACCCGGCCGCCGAGCAGCGGGAATCCCTCGGCGGTGAGATCGTGGACCGGCGGCGCATAGTCGATGCGGCCGGCGAACCACGGCTTGACGGTATGGCGGTCGGAGGAAGCGACCTCGACGCCATGATCGCTCATGGCGACGCGAATGTAGCCCGCAATCAGCTCATCGGTCTCGCGGGTGCCGTGGCCGAGCAGGCTGCCTCCCAGCCAGCCGATGCCGATTGCCACGATCAGGCTCGCCGCCATCGCCGACCAGCGAATGCGTTGTGTTGGCCGGCCGGCAATGGCGCGCAGCTCGCGCTCGATGCGCGCCCGCAACAGGTCGGGCGCAGGCTCGGCCGGCAGCGCGCGCAAGGCGTCGCTCACCGCCCGTGCGTCCGCAAGCCGCCGCCGGCAGCCCGGGCAGAGTTCGAGGGCCTGCTCGAACGCGGCACTTTCGATCGCCGTGAGCTCGCCGTCGACATAGGCGTCGACCATCGCCTCACAAGTCGGGCAGTCCATCGCCTCTCCTTCCCAGTCGGCCGCCAAGTTCGGCCGCCAGCTTTTCCCGCGCCCGCGCCAGGCGCGACATGACCGTGCCGATCGGCAGATCGAGCACCGCCGCAATGCGCTTGTACGAAAGATCCTCGATCTCGCGCAGCACCAGCACCTCACGCGCCTCGGCCGGCAGGGCCGCGAGCGCGGCCGCGATTTGCCGCTGCCGGTCGCCGGCGATCGCGCTTTGCTCGGGATCCGGACCGTCGGCCGGCCGGTTCTCGATCTCGTCGAGCGTCTGGCCCGCCGTGCCGTTGCGGGTCCTGAAGTCGCTCCATGTATTGCGCACGATGCGCAGCAGCCAAGGCCGCGCGTCATCGCCGCGAAAGGCGTGGAAGTAGCGCAACGCGCGCAGCATCGCCTCCTGCGCCAGATCCTGGGCCGCCACCGGATCGCGCGTCAGCCAGCGCGCGAAGCCGTAGGCGGCGTCGAGATGCGGCAGCACGACGACGCGAAACCGCTCGACCGTAACACCGTCAGGCTTCGGCGCATCGGACATGCCGTCCATAGGACAACAATACCCGCCGACCGTCGAATTTATTCCGGAGTCGCCACGACGGAATAAAACCGCGCGGGGCCCGGTAGTTCGTCAGTTCCCGAGGAGGGCTCCCATGCATCACGCCGATCGTCGCGATTTCCTGAAGCTGGCCGGTCTGGCCGGTGTCACCTTCACCGCCGGGCTCTTCCCGGAACGGCAGGCCGCGGCGCAAGCCGGGTCCGATTTCCACTTCGTGCAATTCTCCGACACGCACTGGGGCTATAGCGGCCCAGCCAATCCCGACGCCGAACACACGCTGGAAAAGGCCGTGGCGACCGTAAACGGCCTCTCCAAGCAGCCCGACTTCATCGTCTTCACCGGCGATCTCACCCACACGACCGACGACGCCAAGGAGCGGCGCGCCCGCATGAAGCGCTTCCGCGAGATCGTCTCTGCGTTGAGCGTGAAGAATATCCGCTTCATGCCGGGCGAGCACGACGCCTCGCTCGACAAGGGCGAGGCCTTCAAGGAGTTCTTCGGCGCAACCCACTACACGTTCGACCACAAGGGCGTGCATTTCATCGTTCTCGACAACGTCTCCGACCCGGGCGCCAAGCTGGGCGACGAACAGCTCACCTGGCTGGCCGCCGACCTCAAGCAGCGCAAGACCGACGACCGCATCGTCGTGCTGACGCACCGGCCGCTGTTCGACCTGAAACCGGACTGGGACTGGACGACCGCCGACGGTGCCAAGGCCATCGAGCTCTTGATGCCCTATCAGAACGTCGTGGTGCTCTACGGCCACATCCATCAGGAGAACCACCACATGACGGGCCACATCGCCCATCATGCCGCCAAGTCGCTGATCTTTCCCTTGCCCGCGCCGGGCTCGCAGCCCAAGCGCACGCCCTTGCCCTACGATGCCGCCATGCCGGGTCTCGGCACGCGCGACGTGGCGGTGGCGGAGAAAGTCAGCCTGGTCGAGCTGCCGGTCACCAAAGGCTGATCCCATGCGTCGCAGAGTTGTCGTCGCGCTGCTGATCGGCAGCGCGGTAGGCGGGGTTGCGCGCCTTGCCGCCGAGCAGCCGGTCGAGATCCGCATCAGCGCCAAGAAGTTCGAGTATCACCCAAACAAGGTAACGGCCAAGCTCGGCCAGCCGCTGGTGCTGGTCTTGACCTCGGAAGACCGCATCCATGGCTTCAAGATGCCCGACTTCGGCTTGCGCACCGATATCGTGCCGGGCCAGGAGACGCGCGTCAGCTTGACGCCCGACAAGGCGGGCAGCTTCTCGTTCCACTGCGACGTCTTCTGCGGCGATGGCCATGAGGACATGGAAGGGGTCCTCGTCGTCGAAGCCTGAAGCGCTATTTCCTGAGCGAACCCAGGACACCGCGCAGGATGCCGCCCAGCAGTCCCCCGCTGCTGCCGCGGCGACCGCCGCCCAGCACCGCTTTGGTGACCTCGCGCACCGCGACGTTGGTCACGGTGCGGGCGGCGGTCTTGGCGATCGTCGTGCCGATCGAATCGCTATGCCGGCCCGGCGCCTTGGGCTCGGGCGGCGGCTGAGGCGGCTTGGCTTCGCGCAGGCGCGGCTCAGGCTTCGGCGGTTCGCCGGGCTCGGACTGCGGAATACGCGAATGTCCCCATGGGCCGGACGATGGCGGGCTGTCGGCGGTCGGCGGCGGCGCGTCGTACTGGCCGCGTCGGCTGGAGCCGGCCGGCGGCGCCGCGTCGCTGTGTTTCACCTGGCCGCCGGCGGCGCGTCCCGTCAGCACCTCATAGGCCGATTCGCGGTCGACCGTGCGCTCGTACTTGCCGGCAAGCGGACTTGCCTTGATCACGGCGGCGCGTTCGGCGTCCGAGGCTGGGCCGATCCGCCCACGCGGCGGGGCGATGAAGCATCGCTCGACCGGCTCGGGCACGCCCTTGGCATCGAGGAAGGAGACCAGCGCCTCGCCGACGCCCAGCTCGACGATGGCGGTTGCGGCGTTGAACTTCTTGTTCGGCCGGAAAGTGTCGGCGGCGGTCTTCACCGCCTTCTGGTCGCGGGGCGTGAAGGCGCGCAGCGCATGCTGCACCCGGTTGCTGAGCTGGCCCAGCACCGCTTCCGGGATGTCGAGCGGATTCTGGCTGATGAAGTAGACGCCGACGCCCTTTGAGCGGATCAGGCGCACGACCTGCTCGATCTTGTCGAGCAGCGCCTTGGGCGCATCGTCGAACAACAGATGCGCCTCGTCGAAGAAGAACACGAACTTCGGCCGCTCGGGATCGCCGATCTCCGGCATGACCTCGAACAGCTCCGACAAGAGCCACAGCAGGAACGTGGCGTAGAGCCGCGGACTTTGCATCAGGCGGTCGGCGGCCAGGATGTTGACATAGCCCGCACCCGAAGCGTCGCCGCCGATCATGTCCTTGAGATCGAGCGCCGGCTCGCCGAAGAACCGCTCGCCGCCCTGCTGCTGCAGCGTCAGCAGGGTACGCTGGATCGTGCCGATGCTCTGCTTGCTGACATTGCCGTACTTGGTGGTGAGGGAACCCGCGTTCTCGGCCGTCCATTGCAGCACGGCCTGGAGGTCCTTGAAGTCGAGCAGCAGCAGCCCCTGCTCGTCGGCGAGCTTGAAGACGATGTTCAAAACGCCTTCCTGGGTGTCGTTGAGCTGCAGCAGACGGGCCATCAGCACCGGACCGATCTCGGTCACGGTCGTGCGCACCGGGTGGCCTTTGTCGCCGAACAGGTCCCAGTAGATCGTCGGAAAGGCGCGGCCGGCATAGCCGTCAATCTTGAGCTGCTTGGCGCGATCGACGGCGTGGGGATTGTCAGCCCCCGGCTGGCTGACGCCTGACAGATCTCCCTTCACGTCGGCCATGAACACCGGGACACCGTACGCGGAGAAGCCTTCGGCAATGGTCTGCAGCGTCACCGTCTTGCCGGTGCCGGTGGCGCCGGCGATCAAGCCATGGCGATTGGCGTATTTAAGGAGGAGAAACTGGTCGGCGTCGCTTGCGCCCACAAAGATCGCCGTGTCGTCGCTCATGCCGCCTCCATCGGTCGCACCATCGACTTTAGCCAAAGAAGGGGGGCCATAGTAGGCTGACGACATGACCCTTCCCCGTCTTGCTCTTTCCGTAATCGGCGACGAAATCGGGCCTTCGCTCGACGAAATGATCTCTTTTGCCCGGGAGCATGGGCTCAAACGCCTCGACATGCGCACGGTCGACGGTCGCAACCTTTTGAGCATGACCAAACCGGAGGTCATCAAGATCAGCCGTACGCTGGAAAGCGCTGGCATCAGCGTGCCCGCCTTCGTGTCGCCGTTGTTCAAGTGGAAGGCGCCAGGAAAACCGGTACCGGGCGGCAAGGTCGATTTTGCCTTCGATCCCAAGCAGTGTCCGGTCGAAGATCCGATCGGCCATGCGATTCAGATCGCGGTCATCCTTGGCGCGCCGCACATGCGGATCTTCAGCTATCTGCGCTACGGCGGCTTTAGCCCCGGCGACATGTATACGTTGAACGGCGATTTCGGGAAGCTGCACGGCTTCGCCGTCCAGTACGACATCACCCTGCAGCTCGAGAATGAGCCGGTCTGCAATATCGGCAATATCGCCGAGCTCGCGGCGTTCTTCTCGCCAGCCGAACAGCAGGCCGAACAGGACAGGTTCGAGGAAGACGAAATCGAAGGGGAAGAGGAGGAAGACAGCTCGCGGCCCAAGGTGACTTATCTGCGCCCCCTCGTCGACATCGCCAATGCCTGGTCGACCGGCGAACGGCCGAGCGACGCCGACATGGCCATGCTCGCGCCGCTCACCACGGCGATCCATCTCAAGGACCGCGATCTGGCGGCCGGCCGCACCGTGCCGCTGGGCGACGGCGACGTTCCCTGGCCGGCGGAGCTCAAGCGGCTGCTTGGCGGCAGCCAGGCCAAGGAGGTGCTGGCCAGCATCGAGACCCACTGCCCGCAGGACGGCCGCAACGCCACGGCGCGCTCGCTTGCCGGGCTGCGCCGCATCGCCGCCGAAATCGGCGTGGAGGTCGTGTAGGCACCGGCGATGCGGACTTATTCGTTCGTGACCGTCGATGTCTTCACCGATCGGCGTTTTGGCGGCAATCCGCTGGCGGTCTTTCCCGAGGCCAGCGGCCTGTCGGACGGCGAGATGCAGTCGCTCGCCGCGGAGTTCAATCTCAGCGAAACGACCTTCGTGCTGCCGGCCGACGATCCTTCCAACACCGCCCGCGTCCGCATCTTCAATCGGACCAGCGAGATGCCGTTCGCCGGCCATCCCAACGTCGGCACCGGCTGGGTGCTGGCGGGACTGGGGCGCGACCGCGACGGCGTGCTGCGTTTCGAGGAGATCGCGGGCCTGGTCGAGGTGCGCATCGACCGCACGAACGGACGGCTGGTCACCATCGCTGCACCCCAGCCGCTGTCGCTCGGCGCCGAAATGCCGGTCGACCTGCTGGCCGGCTGCGTCGGACTCGAGGCGAGTGACGTCGTCGTGGCGGCGCATCGGCCGATCGTTGCCTCGGTCGGCAATTCCTTCGTCATCGCCGAGGTCGCAGGCAGCGCGCTGTCACGCGCCGCGCCGGACATTGCGCGTTTCAGGGCGGCGGTCGAGGCCTTCCCGGCGCTCGGACCACGCCGTCTGCCGCTCTATCTTTATGCCCATGACGGCCGCAGCGCCGGCACCATCCGCCTGCGCGCCCGCATGTTCTCGCCGTTGTCGGGAACGCTCGAAGACGCCGCCACCGGCAGTGCCGCGACGCCGCTCGCCGCTCTCCTGCTGTCGCTCGCGAAGGGCTCCGAGCAGCGCTACGACATCACGCAGGGTGTCGAGATGGGTCGGCCGAGCCTCCTCGCCTGCTCGGCACGGCGCGGCGGCGACGGCATCCGGGCCGCCGTGGGCGGCGGCTGCGTCGCGGTGCTGAACGGCGAGATATCGCTATAGACGGCGGACGACGTAGCCGGCGCGCGGAAAATGGACGACCACGTCGCCGACCCGCGGATCGCTGCGCTGAATGGAAATACGGTCCGGTGCGAGACCGACCAGAATGCCCATCACCGGTACTTTGCCGGTGTCGTCCGGCGTGACGCTGATCGCCTGACCCGCCGTCAATCCGCTCGGATCGTTGGCGTCGACCTCGGCGAGAGCCGGCGTCGCTGTCTTGGCGACGTCGAGCGCTTCGGCCGGCGCCATGTCGCTGGGCGCGCCGTTGCCGAACGCTTTCATCCGTTCCGACCAGGCGACGATCTTGGGCAGCCGGTCGAGCGGCGGCACGGCCTTGCCCGCGCCCAGCCGTTCCTTGAGGAACCACACCGGATTGTAGAGCGCGCAGTCGGCCAGCGTCGGCACCGCGCCCATCAGATACGACCGGCCGTCAGCCAGCATCTCCTCGGCCAGAACCAGCTGGGCATAGGTCTGGTCGGCGGCGAAGGGCGCCATCTCCTTGAGCCTGGCGACGTCGAACGGCCGGCCGGAGAAGGCGCTGCGGTCCTTGTGGAAGGCCTCGGGCAACCTGTCGCCGATGGCACCCATCACCACGCCGACGGCGGACCAGAAGATGTTGCGATCGACCCACATGGCGAGCGCCCGCGCCTCGCCTGCCCCGTTGGTTGGCAGCAGCGGCGGCCGCGGCGCGCGCTTTTCCAGCTCGAGCATGATGAGCTGGGTGTCGCAATAGATGTCGGCGCCGACCTGCAGCACCGGCGTCTTGCGATAGCCGCCGGTGAGCGGCATCAGGTCGGGCTTGGGCATGATCACCGGGATCTGCACCGACTTCCAGGCGAGCTGCTTGATGCCGAAGGCGATGCGCACCTTCTCGGAGAAGGGCGAGTTCGGGTAGTGGTGGAGGATGAGGTCGGACATGGTCAGTGGAGTGTGGCGAGGCCGACCAGAATTGCAAAGCCGGTTCCGCCCGCCACGGCGAACTGCCAAGCCCGCCAATAGAGCCGGGTGCGCCGCGCAACCAGGTCGCCCAACCGTTGCAAGGCGGCATCGTCGAAGTCGGGCTCGCCGCCCGCTATACGGTCCAGCCGGCCGCCGAAAAACTCCCATTCGACGTTGATCACCGGAAAGGCGAAACCGCAACTCAGCACGCTGGCGAGTAGGCTCACATGGCCGATGATGCTTCCCAGAAGCTTGATGACGGCATTGGCTTCGGCAAACGGGTCGGCAGCGCGGACGATCACGAGATAGGCAAGCGCTGCCACGACGATGGCGTTGAAGCGCAGAAGCACGGAGGTCTTGGAATCGAGCGTGGACAGCATGTCGTGGAGCCGATCCCACGCTATCACCCTCGCCTTTTGCTCGGGCGTTCCCTGGCCGGCCTCGATGCGCGCGACCGCCAGAGCCTGGTGCGCCATGTTCATCCGCGCAGCGCCTTGATGTTGGCGGCGTAGCGGTTGGGTCCGCCGCTGAACACCGCGGTGCCGGCCACCAGGACGTCGGCGCCGGCCTTGATGCAGTGTCGTGCGGTCTCGGGATTGACGCCGCCATCGACTTCGAGGTCGATCGCCTTGCCCAGAGCATCGATCGCCTTGCGCAGGGCGGCGATCTTGGCGAGTTGGCTCTCGATGAAGGCCTGACCGCCAAAGCCCGGATTGACGCTCATCACCAGCACGAGGTCGAGATCGCCCAGGACCTGCTCGATGGCGGCAAGCGGTGTCGCCGGATTGAGCACCGCGCCCGCCTTCTTGCCCAGGCTCTTGATGAGCTGGATGGTGCGGTGGACATGCGGTCCCGCCTCGGGGTGAAAGGACATCACGTCGGCGCCGGCCTCGGCGAAGGCCGGCACCAGCGGGTCGACCGGCGAGACCATGAGATGCACGTCGAACGGCCTTTGGCTGTGCTTGCGCAGCGCCTTCACCACCAGCGGCCCGATGGTTAGGTTGGGCACGAAGTGGTTGTCCATCACGTCGACATGGATCCAGTCGGCGCCCGCTTCCACGACCGCCTCGATCTCGCGGCCAAGGGCCGCAAAATCGGCCGACAGGATGGAAGGAGCGATGCGGACCGGCTGTTGCGGCACGGCGGCCTCAGGTGCCCGGCCGCGTCGGCGCTTCCCAGCCTTTGCGCCGGAAGGGATTGGCCGGAAAGGTTCCGAGCGGCTTGAACTCCTCGGAAAAAAAGGCGAGTTCCTCGAGCGCGAGCTGGAGGCCGCGCTGCTCGGGATGGCCCTCGACCTCGGCATAGAACTGCGCCTGCTCGAAATGCGCGCCGGAGAGATAGCTTTCCAGCTTCACGATGTTGATGCCGTTGGTGGCGAAGCCGCCCAGCGCCTTGTAGAGCGCCGCCGGCACGCTCTTCACCCGGAACAGGAAGGCGCTCATGCAGCGCACCGTGCGCCAGTCCAACGCCGCCTCATGGCGCGAGAACACCAGCATGCGCGTGGTGTTGTGATCGGCATCCTCGATATTGCGCGCCAGCACCTTGAGATCGTAGATGCGCGCCGCCAGCGAGGAAGCGATGGCGCCGACGCTTTGGTCGCGAACCTCGGCGATCTCGCGCGCCGCACCCGCCGTGTCGGCGTGCACCAGCGGCGCGAAGTGGTGCTTCTTCAGGAAGTTGCGGCACTGCGCCAGCGCCTGGACATGGCTTTTCACCGTCTTGATGCTCTTCAGCGTGGCGCCAGGCAGAGCAACCAGGCAGTGCTCGACGCGCTGGAAATGCTCGGCGACGATTTTCAGCCTGGTATGCGGCAGCAGGCTGTGCAGATCGGCGACGCGCCCCGCGATCGAGTTCTCGACCGGGATGATGGCGAGTTCGGCCTTGCCCGCCTGAACGGCGGCCATCGCCGTTTCGAAGGTCGGGCAGGGCAGCGTCGTCATGTAGGGAAAGGCCGCACGACAGGCCATGTCGGAATTGGCGCCGGGCTCGCCCTGAAAGGCGATCGTGTTGGAGGCCTTCAGAGCCTTCGCCATCTCCTGAACTCCCCCCACGCTCACGTCTTGTGTGCAGGCTGTTTCGCCCGTTGAACCAGCGCCGTCAACCGCGCGCGCCTAAGCGAAAAACCTCGCAAAATCCGGGACTTGCGACGTTCCGCCGCGCAAGCCCGATGCGCCGATCGGATACTACTGGCGGCAATGCCGGCGTGCTACAGCAACGGCCGGAATTTTTGGCGCTCTGGGATCCGACTATGGCCAGTTTCAACACGATTGCGGGCTGCGTTCTGGCCTCGGCCCTTTTTGCGATGGTGGTGGGCAAGGTCTCCAACGCCGTGGTCCATCCGCACAAGCTGGACAAGCCCGCGCTGGCTGTCGCCGATGAAGCGCCGACCGAGACCGCCGCCGCCGCTCCGGCCGCGGAATTGCCGCCGATCGGGCCGAAGCTCGCCAGCGCCAATGTCGAGAACGGCAAGGCGATCTACATGAAGCAGTGCTTCACCTGCCATACCATCGACAAGGGCGGACCGAACAAGGTCGGGCCGAACCAGTGGAACATCGTCGGCCGCAAGAAGGCGAGCCACGAAGGGTTCAGCTACTCGTCGGCGCTGCAGGCCAAGGGCGGCGATTGGACCTACGAAGACATCGACCACATGATCTACAAGCCGCAGGCCTTCGTGCGCGGCACCAAGATGGCGTTCGCCGGCCTTCCCAAGGAGCAGGATCGCGCCGACGTGATCGCCTACCTGCGCTCCATGGCCGACACGCCGCAGCCCCTGCCGTAGGATCAGGCCGACTTGGCCGGGTCGGTTCCCGCCGAACTGGTCACACTCGCTCATCGCCTCGCCGATGTCGCGCGGCCGATCGTGGCGCGCTACTTCCGAACCGCCGTGACGGTCGACGACAAGACCGATTTAAGCCCGGTCACCGTCGCCGATCGCGAAGCCGAAACCGCCATGCGCGCCGTGCTGGCCGCGCAGGTGCCCGAACATGGCGTGTTCGGCGAGGAGCACGGTGCGGTCCGCACCGACGCCGACTATGTCTGGGTGCTCGATCCGATCGACGGCACCAAATCTTTCATCACGGGCCTGCCGATCTTCGGCACGCTGATCGCTTTGCTTCATCGCGGCAAACCGGTGCTGGGCGTAATCGATCAGCCGATCCTGGACGAGCGCTGGCTCGGGGTTGAAGGTGAGCGCTCGACCTTCAACGGCAAGCCGATCGGCGTGCGCGCCTGTCCCGCGCTCGACCGCGCCTATATGTACTCGACCGCGCCGATCATGTTCTCCGGCGCCTTCGAGAAGCGCCACGAAGCGCTGACGCGCAAGGTCAAGCTCTTCCGATGGGGCTGCGACTGCTATGCCTACGGGCTGCTGGCCTCGGGCCATGTCGACCTGGTGGTCGAGAATTCGCTCAAGCTCTACGACTTCGCAGCCCTCGTGCCGGTGATCAAGGGCGCCGGCGGCCTGATCACCGATTGGCGGGGCAACGATCTCGACATCGAGTCCGACGGCTCGGTGCTGGCGGCCGGCGATGCCGCGATCCATCGTGCGGCATTGGCGGTGTTGGCCGGCTAGCCCGTCCAGCGCGCGCGGTCGATGTCGAGCCAGACCGCATTCATGCCCTTGTAGACGACGTTCTTGCGATAGAGCAGGCCGAGCCCGGCGCATCACCGCCTGCGAGGCGAGGTTGTCGGGCCGGGTCATGGCAAAGATCAGTCTTAGCGCCAGGGTATCGAAGCCATAGGCAAGAGCGGCGCGGGCGGTCTCGGTCGCGTAGCCTTTGCCCCAGACCTCGGGGTGCAGCGCCCACAGCACTTCGGTCTCGCCGAATTCGGGCACGAAGTTCAGCCCGCCATGGCCGATCAAGCGGCCCTCCAAGAAAAGGCCCCATGGCGCATAGCGGCGCTGCTGCCACGATTGCGCGAAACGCTCGATCGAGGCGAGCGCCGCATCGACCGGATCACCGGCGGCCGGCAACAGCCACTCCGCCACGGCCGGATGATAACGCATGGCGGCGTAGGCCTCGGCATCCTCCGGCGCCAGAGGTCTAAGCGTCAGCCGTTCGGTCCTGAGGATCGTCATGGCGGCGATCTTTACACAACTTTACTCAGCCGAGACGGCAGCGAAACCGCCTGGGTCCATATCACCGTCACGGGGACATCCCACCCGAATCAACGGAGACAGACATGGCAACCCTCAGTATCAAGACGATGATGGCGGCGCTACTCGCGGGCAGCATCGCCGCGACCGCCGGCAGCTTCGCCTACGCCAAGACCGACGGCCAGGCGTTCGATCCGGCCAAGTTCCAGCAGCGCATCGAAAAGCGTGTGGACAAGGCGCTGACCGGCACCGACGCGACGGCTGACCAGAAGAAGAAGGTGACGGAGATCCTCCAGACCGCCTTCAAGGACATGAAGCCGCTGCACGACAAGCGGGTCGAGAATCGCAAGGCAATGGAGGCCGCGATGCAGGCCCCGACCATCGACCCGGCGAGGATCGAGCAGATCCGCGCCGAGCAGATGAAGGTGGCCGACGAGAGCTCCAAGCGCTTCACCAAGGCGCTGACGGATGCCGGCAACGTGCTGAGCGCCTCGCAGCGCCAGGCCTTCTTCAAGAGCTGGAGCGCGCGCGGCGAGCACTACGGCAACCGCCGCGGCTGACCGTGACATCGGGGCCGCGCCGGCCTGATACTGACGCCATGGCCGAGCGTATCCTGATGATCGACGACGACAACCGCCTCGCCGGGATGGTCTCGGACTATCTCGGCGGGGCGGGCTTTCGTGTGACCATCGCGGCGACGGCGCGCGAGGGCGAGGCGCTCTTGAAGCGCGAGGCCTTCGACGCGGTGATCCTCGACCTCATGCTGCCCGACGCCGACGGCCTCGATTTCTGCCGCCGCCTGCGCGGCACCACCGACGTGCCGATCCTGATGCTGACCGCGCGCGGCGAGCCGATGGACCGCGTGGTCGGCCTCGAGGTCGGCGCCGACGACTACCTCGCCAAGCCCTTCGAGCCGCGCGAGCTTCAGGCGCGGCTGCGCGCCATCCTGCGCCGCAAGGGCAGCACCACCAAGGCCGAGACATTGCGCTTCGGCCGGCTCGAGATCGACAAGGGTGCGCGCCTGGTGCGGATCGACGGCGAGGAACGCACCATCACCTCCTATCAGTTCGCGCTCCTGCTGGCGCTCGCCGAGCGCGCCGGCCGCGTGCTGTCGCGCGACGCGCTGATGGACCTCCTGAAGGGCGAGAAGCTCGAAGCCTTCGACCGCTCGGTGGATGTGCACATCTCGCGTATTCGCGCCGCCATCGAGGACGACGTCAAGAAGCCGCGCCGCATCCTGACGGTGCGCGGCGCCGGCTACGTTTTCGCGCGGGATCAGGATCGATGATGAGAGCGG
>Ga0070698_100000726_pt1 | contig 35381 bp, 27 predicted proteins | sample KBSK1502metaG_FD_65477 | JGI IMG/M metagenome (GOLD analysis project Ga0070698, IMG submission 65477) | Corn, switchgrass and miscanthus rhizosphere microbial communities from Kellogg Biological Station, Michigan, USA - KBS K1-50-2 metaG | ecosystem: Host-associated > Plants > Roots >... | reverse complement strand
GGCAAGACCGTGCATCTGCTGGTCGTTCCTTCGTCAGACATTTTTCAGGCCATTGCTCTCACGGCGTCGCAGTTACGCTCGGCCGAAGTTATCGCGGGCTCCTCATCAGTGATGACGCCGGAACATCAAGCCAAACTACTGGGCGATGCCTGGGAGCGGCTGCCGAACAAAACCCAGGAGAGAGTGCGCTTTCGCGTGATTAGTCCGGACGGGGAAATTAGAGACTTTTATCTTGGCGCTCATGCGCCAGAACTTACTGATGAGGAAATCAACTTCATTCACAAGCTTTGGCTGAACGTGAGAAGTGAACGGGGCCTGGAAGATATCCGCCATAAGCAGATTGTGATCGCGGCGCTGGTACGCCTTGCCGACGAATTGCACCACGATCGGCGCCAACAGGTGCTTGAGTTTCTACGCGTCTTAAAGAAAGGCGAAAACATTCGGTCGCCAGACACGCATCCACCCGCCAAAGAGAAAGAGAAAACTGCGGAAAGTCACAAGAACTGAGAGACCGCCATCTCTTTACGAACTCTTTATAAACCTCTTACTCAATCCTTACGAATTCCCTTCTAAACTGATCCTGGCCGTCAAGGTAGATGGTGAATCATGCATGCGCGAAGTGAAATGTCTGTGGCAGAGAGCGTTCCGGCAGACGTTCGTCCGATTGAGTTAGTGACCGAGAACGGATTCTCAATTCTGCGCCCGTGGGAAATCGACCGAGTGCCGCCACCCATGGACGGCAACCATCCATTCCTCGTCCGCAGTCCGCAGAACCTGGAGCGGATAGTAGCTGTCGAGATCGCCGATGACGCGGTCGTGCAGATTGAACTACAGACCAGGTTACGCATTCTGCTTTCCAGCTCTTTTTGGATTTGCTGCGCTGAGCGCCATCTGGCGACTTACGTTCACGAAAATGATGACTTCCCTCCCGGCGACAGGCTCCGGATCGAACAGTTAAGCGCTGAAGAATGCATGTCGGCGATCCGTTGGGGGACGAGCTGGAACACTGAAGGAAGTGGCACAGACTTTAGTCTGTGATTTCGTGTCCCCACCACAGACTAAAGTCTGTGCCACTAAGATTTTAGGAGGGAAAGCACGTTGGCGACAACGCTAAAGCGCCTACTGGTAGGCAGGGCGAAGAAGACAGACCAGGCCATCCATGAACGTCTGACCAAAAAGACGGGCCTGGCGGTTTTCGCTTCCGACGCGCTCTCCTCTACAGCTTACGCTTCTGAAGAAATCCTTTTGGTCCTTGCGGTGGCCTACGCCGCCGGCCAGGCTAATTCTTTTAATTATGTGGTGCCGATCACTCTGGTCATCGCCGTCGTGCTGACGATTGTGGCGATCAGTTACCGGCAGACCATCCACGCATACTCTTCCGGCGGCGGCGCCTACATTGTCGCGAAGGAAAACCTGGGCACCACGCCAGGTTTGGTGGCCGCCGCCGCGCTTCTGGTTGACTATATTCTTACGGTTTCCGTTTCGATTTCGGCCGGCGTAGCCGCGATCACATCAGCAGCACAAGGGACTAGTTGGGCCTGGCTTGATCACCACAAGGTCTTCTTGTGTCTCGTGCTAATAGGTTTCATTGCGGTAGCGAACCTCCGCGGCGTGCGCGAGTCGGGCGCCCTTTTTGCCGCGCCGACCTACGCTTTCGTCATCAGCTTTCTGTTCATGATCGGTTACGGCATGCTTCACTATTTTCTCTATCCGCACGCCGTCGCGCCCGCCGCGATTGAGAGCGTAAAACTGGCGGAGGGTTATCACCTGCAACCGCTGACTCTGTTCCTCCTGCTCGGTGCGTTTTCGAATGGGTGCGTCGCGCTGACTGGGATAGAAGCAATTTCGAATGGCATCCCGGCGTTTAAGCAACCGGAGTCGCGCAACGCCGCGACGACGCTCACCTGGATGGCAGTGCTTCTGACGACGATGTTTATCGGGACGAGTGTGATGGCCTACTTCTATCGCGTGCACCCGCACGAGAACGAGACCGTCATCTCGCAGTTCGCGCGCATCATCTTCACCGGACCAATGGGTTGGTTCTATTACGTGATCCAGGGCGCGACTGCTCTGATTTTGATTCTGGCAGCAAACACCTCATTCGCTGATTTTCCGCGTCTCGCCAGCCTCCTGGCGCGCGACCGGTTCATGCCCAGGCAGTTTGCCACGCGTGGCGACAAACTCGTTTTTTCCAACGGCATCATCATCCTGGCGGTCTTCTCCGGTTTACTGGTCACGGCCTTTGGCGGCGACACCAGCCGGCTGATTCCGCTCTATGCCGTCGGTGTGTTCCTTTCATTTACGCTTTCGCAGGCCGGCATGGTGCGACACTGGCTTAAGGCGGGCCGAGCGCTGAAGAGTGCGCGCGAAACGTCACCGGACGAAGAAGTTTCCGGCTCAGTTGGAGGTAAGAACAGCGCCAGCGTTGTGTCGGAGAATGACCACGCCTCAAGTCAGACTGATCGGGCAAACGATCTAAAGCAGGCAGCGCACTGGAAAAAATCAATCGTCGTCAACGGCCTTGGCGCCATCGCCACTTTCGTCGTCCTGGTCGTCCTGGTCATCACCAAATTCATTCATGGCGCGTGGATCGTGGTCGTGCTCATCCCCTTTCTGGTAGCCGTGTTCCGAGCGGTCCATCGTCACTATTTGGACGTGGCAAAGCAATTGACGACTCAAGGTTTGGAACGATTGCGGCCGATCCGACATGAGGTGATCGTGCCGATTTCGGGTATCCATCGGGGCGTGCTGAAGGCGCTCGAGTATGCCAAGGCAATCGCGCCCGAACATGTCACGGCCGTTTACATTAACCTCGATTATGAAGCGACGCAGAAGCTCCGCGCGAAGTGGAGCGAATGGGGAGAAGGTGTCGAGTTAGTAGTGATCGCCTCACCCTACCGCTCGCTTGTAGGTCCACTGATCCGTTACGTAGATCGGAGAATGAAGCAACACAAAGATCAGATGGTTACTGTAGTTCTGCCGGAGTTCGTCCCAGCCAAATGGTGGCATCACCTGTTGCACAACCAGAGCTCTCTGATGCTGAAAGGCGCTTTACTCTTCAAGCCGGACGTGATCGTTACCAGCGTGCCTTACCATCTTAAGAGTGAAAATAAGAATGGGAGTCCAGCAAAGCACGTCTAGAATGAGCGGGCGTCGTTGGGCACTCTAGCGGTAGCAGTCTCATTAGCACCGTGGCTTCAGCCCGGTGAGTCTAATCCGCAAACATGATCGGAAACCGTTTAAACGGTTTCCCTTTCTGAATCCACGAGGGAGTCACCGGGCTGAAGCCACGGTGCTAATGAGAAAAGCCTCCAGGTTTCAGGTTGCACCAGCACGAGCGAGTCGAGGCAGGCTCAGCTTAATCCTCGGTACGGTTTTCGCCCCCAGACTGCGAATGATGCGTTCGCGGAAGCGCCGCGTATCGGCTTTGATCGTTTCTTCGTTGAGCGTCAAGAGCCTGCGGTCGCGCATAATCACGCGGCCTTCGACGATTACCGTGCGCACGTTCGAGGCCTTGGTCGCATAAACCAAATCGGAATAGATGTTATAGGAAGGCGTCTGGTTCAGATCATCCAGGTCGACGATGACCAGGTCCGCGCGCTTTCCTTTTTCGATCGATCCAATCTCTTTATCGAGGTGCAGGGCGCGCGCGCCCCGCAGCGTCGCCATCTCGAAAGCCTCTTCAGCCGTCACCACCTTCGGATCACGGCTGATCAGTTTGTGCAGTTTCGCCGCCGTGTCCATCTCTTCCCAAAGGCTCAAATCATTATTCGAAGCAGCGCCGTCGGTGCCGAGGCCGACGGGAAGATTCTGTCTCAACATCTCAGGCACTGGAGCCACGCCGGACGCGAGCTTCATGTTCGACTGAGGGTTGTGAACGATGCCTACGCCAAGCTTCTTCAGCAAGCCCAATTCTTCCTCGCTGGGCCAAACCACGTGCGCGGCAATCACGCGATTGTTGAGAAAGCCGATGCGGTTGAGATAATCGATGGGACTGGCGCCTTTGGCTTTAATACTGTCGTCTACTTCCCGCCTGGTTTCCGAGATATGCGTCACGATTGGCGCTCCCGTACGATCGGAAAATGCGCGCACAGCCTTTAGGTGATCCTCGGAAACGGTGTAAGGCGCGTGCGGCGCAATCGCTGCGACGATCAGACGATTGCTTTTCCAGTTACTGACGAACTTTTCGACGTAGGCCATCGCCTCTTCATTCGTTTTGTTGTCCGCCACCGGAAAATCGATCACCGTCTCGCCCAGGACGCCCCGCATGCCGGCCTTGAACGTCTCGTCAGCGATTGCGTCTTCAAAGTAATACATGTCGCAGTAGGTGGTGGTGCCGCCGCGAATCATTTCGGCCAGGCCGAGGCGCGTGCCTACCCGCACGAACTCTTCGGTTACGTTCTTGGCCTCGGCGGGGAAAATGTATTTGGTCAGCCATTCCTGCAAATCAAGATCGTCAGCCAGACCGCGAAAGAGCACCATGGGAACGTGAGTGTGGCCATTGATCAGGCCGGGTATGACAACTTTGCCCGTGGCGTTGACGACCTCGCGGGCCGCATAATGCCGGTCGATAATGGCCGTTTTATCAACGGCCACGATTCTTCCACTCTTGATTGCCACGCCGCCGTTCTCAATCACCCGGCGCGGGCCATCCATCGTTACCACGGTTCCGCCGCGCACAACTAGATCCACGACCGTCTTCCTTCTCTGGGCCAACGCCGAAGAGGAGCAAGTGGAAACGAACAGAATGAGCATCAGCAAAGTAAGGGTCTTTGTCATCATAGTATCTGCCCGTCGGCATGGGGACTGGTACAGAACCCGGAGCGGTAGCGACGGGGTCCCGCCATCCAACTAAGTGGGTCGCGCAATCGGATCGCGTTGATTGCTCTCAAATATTAATCAGTCGTGACTATTCTGTCATCGCACGTTGAGTTCTTGTCCCGCTCGCTACCGCTCGCGGTTCTGTACCGAGGTCACATCATGTGAATGCGCGTTAGAAGTCCGTGCTCGTGAGCAATCTCATTTGCTAAGCAAATGATTTTCATCTTCATCTCGTCGATCTCTCGCATTTGTCTACCGGGTATGTCGACAAAACTAGACTCGCCATGTCGACACTGATTGACGATCGCTACAATCCGGCCAATGGTGTCGCGAACGGCAATCAAGAATCGCTTGATGCTGCCATCCTGAAAATCATCGAGGGCCTTTCCCTTGGATCGGTTGTTTATCGTGCCTTTGCTAATGAGTTCGGTAATTTCGTTCAGGCCCTTAACCATATCATGGTAATTACCTTCACAACTCATTCTGTGCTTGATGGCATTTCTGTCGATACAATTCAAGACGATCTCAAGACAATTGCGATCATCGTATGGGTGAATTCGGGAGAAGTCTGTATGCTGCTGTAAAGCGTCAACGATATGTTGGACGAGGTCGTCATCGTTCTTGTCGGCAACGGCAGATACCAATTGTCCTATGGAAAGAACGGTGCAGTAGCTTGGGAGCGCGGTTGTCTTCGAGCTTTTCAAGAAACCAAGAATCATCAAGGCATCGTAATCTTTTGCCAATTTGTGATTCTCAAACATCGTTAGCGTGTGTCGGATCTTTCTCGAATCAGCGTTCGAGGTGACTTGGACAGCTGTTCGTTGTGCGTCGTCTACGAGATCAATCGCTGGAAAGTTTGGGTTCAGCAAGTTCTTGTTCTTTAGCACCAAGCCATGGCTTGCCTTGAAAAGTTGGATGCACAGGCTCTCTAGCAAACGTCTCATGTCTGTGAAGCCAGCATCTTGGCAGGTTTTGATGTATAGCTGGACGAGAGACACATCATAGGAGAGGTTCTTGATTGTTTGTTCCAGCATATTGCGTTCCTGCTTTAGAGCAGCGAGTGGTCGCACCCACTTCACTACCCACGCCTACTTCTAACGACTCGCTTCCTTTAGAAACCGCGCATCGAATGCTCGCGGCAACAGATCGAGGATGTGCACTTCTTCTCGCTGGCCGCGCAAATTCGCCAGAGTGATCTTCGCATGCTTGGCGAACTCCCAGATGATTTGCCGGCAAGTACCGCACGGCGGCGTCAAAGTTTCCGTGTCGGCGACAATCACCAGATCGGTAAAGTCTCGCTCGCCTTCCGACAAAGCCTTCCAAATCGCCACGCGCTCGGCGCACACGGTTAGGCCGTAACTGGCGCTCTCGATATTGCAACCCGTGAAGACTTTACCGGCTTTGGTCTGTAAAGCCGCGCCGACCTTGAAATTTGAAAAGGGCGCCACGGACCGCAAACGTGCGGCTGTGGCTGTTGCGACTAATTGATTGTCCGATTCGTTCAACTCTGACCTCCAACTGAATGTAAAGCACCGGCCAGCTTCTCACGAATCTTTCCGCTGATCAGATCAATGCTCACAAGATTATGACCACCTTCGGGAATAATAACGTCCGCAAAACGTTTTGACGGTTCGACAAACTGCATGTGCATCGGGCGGACAGTAGCCACGTACTGTTCGATAACTGAATCAAGCGTGCGGCCACGCTCGGCGATGTCGCGCTTCAAACGGCGAATGAAACGAATATCATCGGGCGTATCGACAAACACTTTGATGTCCATCTGCTCGAGCAAACGCGGTTCGGCAAAAATCAGGATGCCTTCCACGATCACGATTGGCTTGGCTTCGATCGGAGTAGTGTCGGGCAGGCGCGAGTGCGTGCGAAAATCATAGATCGGAAGTTCAACCGGCTCGCCCGCGTTCAGCTTCTTAAGATGATTGGCCAGCAGAGCGTTATCGATCCCGTCCGGATGATCGAAATTGGCCACATTACGATAGTCCAGCGGCATATCCTTAAGATTGCGATAGTAAAGATCCTGCTGAATGAAGACGACTTCGTCGGCGCTGACGGATTGCAGAATGCGATTTGCAACTGTCGTCTTGCCTGAGCCGGTGCCGCCGCAGATACCTATGATCATAGTACGTTGTTAGTTGTCAGTCGCCAGTTGTTAGTCGTAAGTAGCAAGGTCTATCAGTGTGTTTTTGACAACGGACTGCTGACTTCTTAGGCCAGTTTTCCGATCACCCGCCCCAATAACTCAGTAAACTTCCCGCGCACTTGCTCGCCAATGGCCATCACCTGACTGTGATCGATGGGCTTGTCTGAGACGCCTGCGGCCAGGTTTGTGATGCAGGAAATCCCCACCACTTCCATGCTCATATGCCGCGCGACAATTGCTTCCGGCACGGTGCTCATTCCCACCACGTCCGCGCCGAGCGAGCGCAGCATATGAATTTCTGCGGGAGTCTCATAGCTCGGCCCGGCCAGCGCCGCATAGACTCCGCGCCGTACTTCCAACCCCATGGCATTAGCTTCTTCCATCACGATGTCCTGCAAGCCGCTCGCATAGACGTTAGTCATATCGGGAAAGCGCGGGCCAAAACGTTCATCGTTTTGTCCGCGCAACGGATTGTCGCCAAGTAGGTTCAGATGATCGCCGATTACCATCAAAGACCCGGGAGTGAAGTCTATGTTGAGCGTGCCCGCGGCATTGGTCAGCACGATTGTGCGCACGCCGAGCAGTTTCAGCACGCGAATGGGAAAGGTTACTTCCTCCAGTGAGTAGCCTTCATAAAAATGAAACCGGCCCTGCATGGCCGCTACCGTCACGTCGCCGGCTCGGCCGATCACCAGGCGGCCGGCGTGACCTTCGACAGTCGAACGCGCAAAGCCGGGAATTTCGTCATAACGAATCTCCGTCAGTTCCGTCAGAGCTTCAGCAAAAGCGCCGAGGCCGCTGCCCAGAACAATCGCCACCGGCACGTCAACATCAGTGCGCGTGCGAATCAGACGCGCGGCTTCAGCAGCGCGCTCGTAAAGCGTCGTAGAATTCTGTGTCGATGACATTTGGGTTTTTCGCTAACGACATTACAACAGTAATCGAGTTCAGAGTTCAAGCTTCAGCTTGCCTCAGCCGACAACAACCTGAAGGTTGAACTCTAAACTTACTACCTTTCCTTTTGATAAGGAGTGCCGAGCGCGCGGGGAGCGCGCGAATGACCGATAAAGCCGGCCAGCACCACGATCGTAACCACGTAAGGAATCATCAGAATAAACTGCACCGGAATATCTTCGCCGGAAGGAAGCTTAGCCACGCCCTGCATCTGCGTGGTGAGCGCATCCGCCAAACCAAAGAGCAGGCAAGCCAGCATTGTCTGCACCGGTCGCCACTTGCCGAAGATTAGCGCCGCCAGAGCAATAAACCCACGTCCCGATGCCATGTTGCGCGTGAACAGCGACGACTGCCCGATGGAAAGATAAGCGCCGCCGATTCCGGCCAGGGCGCCCGACAAAACTACGCCGATATAGCGAATTCGGTTTACGCCCACGCCTGCGGCATCGGCGGCCTCCGGATTTTCGCCCACCGCACGCAGGCGCAAACCAAACGGCGTGCGATACAGAATGTATCGGGTAAACAGAACCAGGAGTACAGCCAGCAGCGATATCACCGAGACGTCAGTAAGAATTCGCCAGTGCGGCATGAAGCTGGGTAGAAGACCCGAGAGCGTAGGCAGCAGATTCTCTTTCGGAATTTGTGGAGTTGAACCTGAAGAAAGAAAGAGCGCGCCGCTGAGCACCGCCGGCAAGCCAATAAACAAGATGTTGATACCCGTGCCCGTCACAACCTGGTCAGCCCTGAACCGAATGCAGGCGAGCGCCAGAACATAAGCGACCATCGCGCCCGCCATCATCGCCGCACCCAAGCCCACCCAGGGACTATGCGCATAGTAGGTTACCGACGCCGCGGTAAAAGCGCCCGCGAGCAGCAAGCCCTCAAGAGCAATGTTGATGACGCCCGATCTCTCAGCGTACAACCCGCCCAAAGACGCCAGTACCAGCGGCGTGGCCAGGCGAACGGTTGAAAATACGAGTGCTAAGGAGAAAATTTGGCGCATCGACTAATTTCTAATATTCAAATTTGAAATGGCTCTCAGTACTTTGTGCTTAGCACTTTGTACTTGGTTCGCTATCCCTGGACTGCGACATATCAAAGAAGAGCAAAGTACGAAGAACAAAGTACTAAGCTCCTCTTAGGCTTTCGCCCTGGTCAACTTTCTCAGACTCCCAAATATGGCATCGGGGCGCAGGGCGACCAGGATGATCACTATGCCTTGCAACATGTCGACGATATCTTTCGAAACATGGATCGTGTAAGCATCGACGAAAATTCCGCCGCGCAACAGAATGCCAAACAGGATCGCAGCCAGAAAAACACCGAGCGGATGGTTGCGACCCAGGAGGGCCACCGCGATTCCTACAAATCCATAGTTCGCTGAGAACCCATCATAGTAACGATAACGATAGCCGAGCACTTCGTTGATTCCGACCATGCCGGCCAGCCCACCAGAGATCGCCATGGCCAGAATGATCTGTTTGCGAATTGAAATGCCGCCGTACTCGGCCGCGCTCGGGTTGGCTCCGGTCGCGCGAATTTCATAACCCCACTTCGTCTTCCACAACAGCACGTAAACAAACACGCAGGCAAGAATGGCCAGGATGAAAGCAAAATTCAGCGGGATGCGTTCCGGCAATCCCGGGATTATTTTTCCCAAACGCATAATGTGCGCGCCAGGGCCAATCGGAACCGACTCGAGGATCGGATCGCCGGGCTTTTTGTAATGATACTGGGTAAAGTAGCTGACCAGGGCGACCGCTATGAAGTTGAGCATGATTGTGTTGATGACTTCATGCGATCCAAAGCGCGCTTTCAGTAATCCGGGGATGCCCCCCCAAATTGCCCCGGCAACAATCGCGGCCAAACAACACACCGGCAAGAGAATCCAGGCTGAAGCTCCGCCGAACTTTATTCCGAACCAGGCGGCGGCAAATGCTCCGACGTATAGCTGACCCTCGGCGCCGATATTCAGCAGACCGCAACGAAAGGCCACTGCTACCGCGAGCCCGGTGAAGATTAGCGGCGTCGCATAAAAAAGCGTGTACCCGATTCCATCGGGCCAGGAAAAAGCACTGCCCAGCAGCAGCTTGTAAACCTGGAACGGGCTATCACCGATCAGCAGCACGACGATGCCGCCAATGATAAAAGCCGCCAGCACGGCGAGCAGAGGAAATAGAATTTCGCGATAGAGTTTCATTTCAAAAGAGGTAAGTTGTACTTAGTGCTTTGTACTTCGCTTTCTTGCTTAATAGATCCGAAACCGTTCAACTGACGCCTAACAACAAAGCACCGAGCACAAAGTACTAAGCTCTTCCCCCCGTCATCATCAATCCAATTTGTTCGTTCGTTGTTACCTTGGGATCGACTTCGCCCACGATCTTGCCGTTGTGAATCACCAGCAGGCGGTCCGACAAGGCCGTTACTTCTTCCAGCTCTGCTGAAACCAGTAGCACTCCGCAGCCGACATCGCGCATGGCCACAATCTTGCGGTGTATGAACTCGATCGCGCCGATGTCAACGCCGCGAGTAGGCTGAGACACAAGCAAGAACTTTGGCGGCAATTCGAATTCCCTGCCGATGATCAGCTTCTGTTGATTGCCACCCGACAAAGCCCGCGCCGGCAGCGTGGGGTTCGGCGGGCGCACGTCAAAGTCGCGGATTACCTGTTCTGTGCGGCTCTGAATTCCCTTCTGATCCAGAAAAACTGATCCGGGTCCCATGACCGCAGGTTTGCGATAATGAACTCCGAGAATCGTGTTCTCAGCCAGACTGAAATCCAGCAGCAGCCCTCGCCGGTGTCTGTCCTCAGGGACATGAGCGATGCCGAGTTCCTTTCGGGCTCGCGCGTCAAGCCGCGTTATATCGCGCCCTTCGAAAAAAATTGAACCGGAAACGTACGACCCGGGAATCAGACCGGCCAGCGCTTCAATCAACTCAGTCTGGCCGTTGCCTTCGACGCCGGCGATGCCGACAATCTCGCCGGCCCGAACTTCAAACGAAACTTTATCGACGCGCTTCGTGCCATCGCGTCCCATGATCGAAAAATCGCGGAGTGAGATCAGCGCAGCTCCGGGTTTGGCGTCGGGCTTCTCTACGCGCAGGAGCACTTCGCGGCCAACCATCATGCGCGCCAACTCCGCCGGATTCGTCTCGCTGGTTTTCACATTGCCGACCACGCGACCGTCGCGCATGACCGTGACGTTGTCCGAAATAGCCAGAACTTCCGAAAGCTTATGAGTGATGATCACGATCGTCTTGCCCTGCTCGCGCATGTTGCGGAGGATCGCGAAGAACTCTTCGACTTCCTGTGGAGTCAGCACCGCAGTCGGTTCATCCAGAATCAATAATTGCGCGCGGCGGTAAAGCGCTTTCAACAACTCGACTCTTTGTTGCTGTCCTACGGAAAGTGTTTCGATAGTTGCGTTGGGATTGACTGAGAGCTTGAACTCATCCGAGACCTTGCGAATGTCATCCGCGGCTTTGCGCAGATCCAGAGAGGTTGCGTTTCCGGGCTCAGCGCCGAGCACGATGTTCTCAGCCACGGTCATCGGCTCAACCAGCATAAAGTGTTGATGCACCATGCCGACTCCAAGCGCAATTGCGTCGTGGGGCGTGCGAATCTGGCGCACCTGGCCGTCGATGATGATGTCGCCGCTGTCAGGCGTGTAGAAGCCGTAAGCAATGCGCATCGCGGTTGACTTGCCCGCGCCATTTTCGCCGACGATGGCATGAATCGTCCCCGGCTCGACCTTAAAACTGACGCCGTCGTTGGCCAGGACAGTGCCAAAGCGTTTGGTGATGTTGCGAAGTTCAAACATGATCGATTTTGGACTTGGTGCTTAGTACTTTGTGCTTAGTACTGGTGCTTAGTACTTTGTGCTTTGCTCGCCTTACTAACTTGCCTTGGCTCTTTGATCAACCGAGCGAAGATAGGCATTCAGTTTTGGTGACAGCTCCTCAACCAGGACCCTTAGCTTTCGTACCTCTGCTTGCGATAAAAGTCCCCGGACATATGCCCGTCGCAACCAGTGAATAGTTTCATATAGCGAACCACGGGCCATTCTAATGAACCGGCGATTATCCACAAGGCTTCCTCGCCCGCTACCTTCGGCGATGTTCGCTCCGACTCCATCTGCCGAGCGCACAATTTGCTTGCCGACGGTGTCTCTGGCAAGCGGGTTCCAAACAAGGACTACCTTCTAAATCCCGTCCGCTAGTTTTTCGGACAATTGGTAGACCTGTAACTTCTCAAAATTGGTTCTTTCCATGGGAGTTCCTTTCCTACTTCAGAGCAACGTCGCTAGACGCCAAAATACCAAGCCCAAAGTACAAGGCTCGTCTAGTTCGCCATCGCATCAGGGACCTTGATTTGTCCCGCGATAATTTTCTGCTTCGCTTCTTCGGCGGCCTGGATTGCATCGGGCGAGACCAGGTCGCGGTTGTATTCGTCGATCACATAGCCGACACCGTCGCTTTCCAGTCCGAACACGTGAAAGCCCGCCTGGAACTTTCCTTCGACCACCAGCTTCACGATGTCATAGACCGCGTTGTCGACGCGCTTAACCATGCTCGTCAAAACAAAGCCCGGCTTGACCATGTTTTGGTTTGAGTCCACGCCGATCACAAAATGAGTCGCCCGGCCATTTACTTTGCCGTATTGCTCGACCGCATCGAACGCTCCTAATCCGGAATTGCCGGCCGCGGTGAAAATGACATCGGCTCCTTTGCCGATCTGCGCCAGCGACAGTTCCTTGCCTTTGCCCGGGTTGTTCCAGGCCGCATCGGTCACGCCTACATAGTTTTCGATCACATGAATTTGTGGATTAACCGATTGCGCGCCCGCTTCGTAGCCCTTCTCAAAACGATGAATCAAAGGAATGTCCATGCCGCCCACGAAACCCAGGGTGTTAGTCCTGGTCGTCTTGGCCGCGATAATGCCGGCCAGGTAAGAACCTTCGTGCTCTTTGAAAACCAGCGATGCGACATTCGGAAGCTCGCTGACGCCGTCGATGATCGCGAAGTGAATGTTCGGATAGTCCTTCGCGACCAGCTCCATGATCGGAGCCTGCGCAAAACCAACGCCGATGATCAAATCATAGCCGCGCTCGGCAAAGGCGCGCATGGCCGGCTCAATCGAAGTTGGATTACCGGGCTCGACATCGCGCAGGATAATGTCCAGGGCCGGCTTCCCGCAGGACGTCTTGCCGTTCGGCAACTTCCCTGTTTCAGCGCATTTCACCCCGGCCCAGGCGGCCGCATTAAACGAACGGTCGTCTTTGCCGCCGATGTCAAAGACGATGCCGACGTGAATCTTAGATTTGTCGTCCGCCGCATAACTCGCGCGCGGGCGGCACGCCGGACCAATAAAGACCAGCGAAGCGAGCAACAAAAGGGCTAGCAGAGCTTTGTATTTCATAATCCGATTACCTCTGGAGTGCGCTTTGGATCGTTTGGAGTTCCGTCTCTAGGCGGTCTTTTTTCTGATTAGAAGACCGCTTAAAAGCGGAACTCCGAACCAAAGCGCCGTGCCGCTTCGCTCTGCCGGCGCACTCCAAATCATCCATCGATTACTTCTTTGATCAGCTCCGGTAGTTCTGTAGGCGGCGCGTCAGCAATTTCGAAGGCCGCCTGAATTCGCTCGACGGCGCGTTGGCCGCGATCTACTGCATTACAATAAACGAATCCAATCTGATCGCCGGCGCGAAGCTCGTCCCCAATCTTTGCGTCGCCGATGAAACCCACAGTCGGATCGATCCGATCTTCCATTCGCACGCGGCCGCCGCCTGCTTCGGCAATCGCGTGGCCGATCTCCTGAGTCTCAACTTTGATGATAAATCCTGAGCGCGGCGATTCTACCTTAAACGCCTTGTCTGTCAACGGCAGAATGCCAGCCGGATCGTCACAGACGTGCGGATCGCCTCCCTGTGCTTCAACATTTTTGCGGAAGCAGTCGAGCGCAGCGCCGGTTCGATGCAACTCTTCCACCCGCACCCGGGCCGCTTCAACCGAGCTTTCCAAACCCGCTAACACAATCATTCGCGCCGCCAATTCGATCGACAGATCCAGAACCGGACGCGCGCTTTGATGAATTTCGCCGCGCAAGAGTTCGATGCATTCCTGGACCTCGACTGAGTTTCCGACAGCGCGACCGAGCGGTTGATTCATGTCGGTAATCAGGGCTTCCGATCGCACGCCCAGCGAATTTCCCGTCGTCACCAGGGCCACCGCCAGCGCCCGCGCGCGATCATGCTCGCGCATAAAGGCGCCCGATCCGGTCTTAACGTCGATGACCATCGCGTCCAAACCGGCCGCGCCTTTCTTCGAAATGATCGAGGCGACAATTAATGGAATTGCTTCGACTGTAGCGGTCGCATCGCGCAGAGCGTAAAGCTTTTTGTCAGCCGGAGCGATCTCAGCAGTCTGGCCGTTCATCGCAAATCCCGCCGTGTCCAGCACCGCGCGAAACTCTTTCAGCGAAAGATCGACCCGATACCCGGGAATGGATTCCAGCTTGTCGAGAGTTCCGCCGGTATGGCCCAGGCCGCGCCCTGAGATCATCGGCACACACACACCCGCGGCCGCCGCAAACGGCGCAATTAGAAGCGAGGTCTTGTCACCGACGCCGCCGGTTGAATGTTTGTCTGCCTTGGGTTTCGGAATGTCTGAGAAGTCGAGGATCTCACCCGAGTGCAGCATCGCTTCGGTCAAGGCGGCCTGCTCATCGTCGGTCATGCCTTTGAGAAAAATCGCCATTAACAGAGCCGTGCTCTGATAATCGGCGATTGAGTTGTCGGTGACGCCTCTGATAAAAACCGCGATCTCTTCGGCCGACAATTCTCCGCCGTCACGTTTTTTGCGAATGATGTCCTGAGGTCTCAAGATAATTTCTCGATCACGTTACCTACGGACACGCGGAAGATTCCGGTTAGCCCCCGTTGGGCCTGAATGTTTATAGCTCCGAAGCAAATCTCTGGGCATTCATTGAACTCCTTTAGGAGTGTAACGTGATTGCTGCATTTCGCTCCTAGAGGAGCTTGGGTTTTATTATGGCAACAGGTGCTATAAATATCTCGCTCCTAACTGAGCGAAAACTGCTTGAGCATTCTATTAACTCTGCTCAAGCAGCACGATCGCCTGAACCGTTACTGCTTCACCACGACCCACCGCATCCAAACCTTCTCCAGTCTTGGCCTTGACGCTGACACAACCACTGTCGACCTGCAATGTGCCGGCGAGAGTTTCACGCATTGTTGTGATGTACTCGCCCAGCTTTGGCCGCTCAAGCCGGACGGTCGCATCGGCATTGACCAGATGATACCCGCGCTCTCGAGCCAACCAGGAGACCCGCGCGAGCAATTGCAGGCTGTCGGCGTTTTTCCATTGCGGATCAGTGTCGGGAAAATGCGTGCCGAGATCACCTTCACAAAGCGCGCCCAGGATCGCATCCGCCAGCGCATGCGAAAGTGCGTCACCGTCAGAATGCCCTTCGGCGCCGCGGTCCGCATCAATCAGCACCCCGCCCAAAATCAATGGCAGCCCGGCAACCAATCGATGAGTGTCGTGACCTGTGCCGATGCGAAACATATTTTTTGGGCAGGGCTTGTCCCTGCCCGTCTAACCCCAGGTAATCAAGTCGCTCGGTGTAAGGCCGGTCTTTCGGATCTTTTACCAATCCGCGACGCACCGGATTCATAGAATCGCTTCTGCCAACACCAGATCCTCTGCCCGCGTAATCTTAATGTTCCTGGTGCTGCCTTCGACTGCGACTATTTCAATTCCGAGACGCTCGACCAGCAAACTATCATCAGTTACTTCGATGCCTTGCGATTCGACGGCGTCAAGCTGATCGTAGGCTCGCTTGAGAATGTCGAAACGAAAACACTGCGGCGTCAAAGCCCTGCGCAGTTGGGACCGCACCAGAGTGCGAACTACAAGGTCGTTCTTGATCTCTTTGATTGTATCGGCAACGGGCGCAACCAAAATCGCAGCGCCGGCCGCACGCGCGGCAGAGACCACCTGGTCTATTTCTTCCGGGGTGACGAACGGGCGCACACCATCGTGCACCGCGACTAATTCTGCTTCGCCGACAACCGCGAGACCTTTTTGTACCGATTGCGCCCGCGTCGCGCCTCCGCTAATCACACACGAAGGCTTTTGCAGTCCAAAGTCTTGCGCCACAGATTGAAACCAGGCAATTTCTTCGGCAGGGAGAACGACTACCACTTCGCCGATCTCGCGGCAGCGCTCGAATTGTCTGAGCGTATAAACGATTACCGGAATCCCGCCGAGTTCGAGGAATTGCTTGGGCCGGTTGCCGCCCAGCCGAGTTCCCTTCCCGGCGGCCACAACTATAGCGACATTCATTGGGTTATGATTCGGTATCGTTGATGCGTGTCATGGCAGGCGCGGTTTTCACTTCGCGCAAAGGGCGGCGGGCTCGCTCGCCGTTGCCGGTGCCGTCAGCATCTTCCCAAAGCCGTCCGAAGATCATCTTGCCCGCCGTAGTCTGCAAGACACTGGTCACGGCGATGTCGGCGTTCTTGCCAATCAAACGCCGCGCGTTGTCGACCACGACCATCGTGCCGTCGTCGAGGTAGGCCACCCCCTGGTTGTATTCTTTTCCCTCTTTGAGGATGAAGACGCGCATGGCTTCGCCCGGCAGAACCACCGGCTTGAGTGCGTTGGCCAGCTCATTGATATTCAAAACGTTGACCCCGCGTAGTTGCGCGACCTTGTTCAAATTGAAATCGTTCGTGACGATTACCGCGTCGATCTGTTTCCCTAACTCAATCAGTTTCAGATCTACTTCGCGCACGGCCGGAAAGTCAGTCTCGACAATCTGAATGTCGAGCGAAGAATTGTTCTGCAGGCGATTGAGCATATCCAGCCCGCGCCGGCCACGCTGCCGCTTGGACGAATCGGGCGAGTCGGCAACTTGTTGTAGCTCGCGCAGGATGAACTGCGGAATGATTAAGGTCCCGGTCAGAAATCCCGTCTCGGCTACATCGGCGATGCGGCCGTCGATGATTACTGAAGTATCGAGGACCTTGAGATCGCGGCGAGAAGCTTTGTCGCTGAAGATACCGCCCAGCGCCGAGAGATCGAGGTAGTCCCCTTTGGCCGCGCCCACCATCAAACCGATGTAGGCCATGAAGACAATCAGAATGAGGGTCAGGAAGGCTCTGGTTTCCGGCGGCACGGCTGCGGATTCCTGGCTCGCGATCAGCGTTCCAATCAGATATGCGCCAATGATGCCGAGAATCGATCCGACCGCGGCTCCTATCAATGTCTTCAAAGACGCGCGGCGAATGCGCATCTCGAACAGAACGATCGCGACCGCGATCATGGCGGCAGCGCCGGCCGAAACCAGCCGGTGTCCCGGAATCGGATGCAGGACGTAGCCGGCGCTGATCAGAAAGGCAGCGAAAACGACTCGCAAAAGGATGACATCAAAACGCATACCGCCCGCCATATTAGCACGGCCCAAGCTGCGCGTCATCATAACTTTAGGGGCCTAAGAGTTCGATTTCCAACCGTTCCGGAATGATTGTCACTTCTCTTGCGTCAATTTCCCCCGCCGCTCGAGTGCCTCAACCAGGACAAGACAAAACGCCAGCCAGGCCAGGCCTTCGGCAATTGCTGCCAACACATCACTCAGATAGTGAACGCCAAGATAGATGCGGCTGAAGCCTACGAGGAGGATCAGCCCGGCGGCCGACGCGATTGCCAACCCACGCCAACGCCACTTACGAACCCGCGCCACAATCAGCATGCACAAGGCGCCATAGAACACAGTGGCCATTAGGGTGTGCCCGCTGGGAAAGCTGTAGCTTGTGAGTGTCAACAGCGGATTGTTGAAATGCGGTCTCGGTCGCACAAACAGATGCTTCAATAAAACGTTCAGTAGCATTCCGCCAAACACAGCCAGCGTCAGCTTCAGAACCCGCATGCGAAGTCGTCTAACCCACAGGTAGGCCGAAACAGCAAGCGTCATCACTGTCACACCTAAGGCTGAATGAAGGTGTGTAATTAACAGCAGGGCTCGAGTGATTGAATCAACCGGATGTGCGTGCAGCCAGGCGCTGAAATGAACATCGGCCGTCGTCAAAGGATCATTGGTCGCGAGATCCTCGGCGATGGCGCCAAATATGCAGGCCGCTCCAAGCAGAGCGACGAGTAACAGTGTCAAGTAAAGGCCGGAAGACTCTGCCAAAGAGAACCTTGCTTTCAAAAACTTCTTCAGTGTATTTGATCGATGATGCACGGTTTGATGGCCTGAATGATCTGATCAAGCAAAAATCGTTTCAGATAGTAGTCGACAGTCTGCCCTGCTAAGTCTCTTCGGCCAGTCTTATCCACCCATCGCTTGTATGCCGAAAACGTTCCTCGCTTGCGACTGCAAACGTCAAATTCTCAGGCCGCCACTCCAGTCGCTCAACGCTAATATCGGGGCGATGGATGCGGATGACGTTGAACGAGTTCGCTTCTCCGCGCCCGCGCGTTGATGAAGCGGTGCCTGCCTGTACGACGAGCGCTGAATGGCCGCTGATGTTATAGCGTTTCGCTGTGTGCCCGGCATGGCTCACATGTAGATGCCCGGCGAGGAACAGATCCGCTCCGCACTCAGCCAGTCCCGTCATCGCCATTTGTGAGCGACCCACCAAATCACGCTCGCTGTGCCCTTCCGGCAGATCGAAGGGGTGATGGGTGACAACCGTCTTGATCAGATCGTCGTTCGAGGCACAAAGCTGCTCGCGAATTCGCGCCACCTGATCTTCGTTGATGCGTCCGCCTTTGATTGTCAAAGAGCGCGCCGTACTTACCCCCACCACCACTATCTCTTCATCGACGTACGAGGGATGAAGGTCATCGGTAATGTGCCGCTTGTACTTATCCAGCGGTTGCAGAAAACGGGAAAAGACATTGTGAAGTGGAACATCGTGATTCCCGGGAACGACAATTTGCGGTTGTGGCAACGCGTCGAGAAAGGCGCGCGCCTCGCGAAACTGTTGCGAGCGCGCCCGTTGCGTCAAGTCCCCTGAAACCGCCACCAGGTCGGGATTGATCTCCGTCACGGCGGAAATCAAAGGCTCGATGATCTGTTCGTCAACGCGTCCGAAATGCAAATCCGAGAGATGGACTAAAGTGCGCATGATCTATTTGCTTTCGTCCGCGGGCGCCATCACCTGCAATGCAGCGGGCCGGCTGCGATAGAGCAGTGGGGCTCGCATCGTTTCGACTTCCCCATCGAAGGCTGCTCGCAAACGGCTGTGTCGTGTTTCTATCTTCGCTTCGTTGGTAAGCAAAGCCATAAAGTCTTTTTCCTGGCGAAGTCGTCCGACCAACGCTCGCAGGGCGAGACGGACCAATCCCCATCGACTGGTGCGGTTCGTGACATACAAGCTCAGTACTCCCTCATCCAGACGTGCACGCGTGCCGATATTCAGTCGCTCCATTTCATATTCGTTGTTGCCGACAAAAACAAACGGCGTCCTTAGATTAAACTTCTTTCCGCCGGCGACCAGGTCAACATGCAGGAACGGATAAAGGCGGAGCGCCGCAACCGCAGCCCACAGAAAGGCCGGCCATTTGCGCAATCCCAACCGTTGCCTCCGCTCGCGCTCGCTGACAATCTTAGGGTAGACGCCAAGACTGGAGTTATTGATAAAGATGTGGCCATTGACTTCACCGACATCTACTTTAGCAATCCGGCCTGACATGAGAGTGGCCGCCGCGCCTTCCAGTTCGAGGGGAATCTTCAAGTCCTTAGCGAAATGATTAAGGGTGCCTAGCGGCAGAACACCGAGGATTTTGTCGCTGCCAACAATGGCGGCTGCGACTGTGCTAACAGTGCCGTCGCCGCCGCCGGCAGCGATCACAGTCCATTTCTCATGGGCCGCTTGCCGCGCCAGCCGGGCAATTTCGCCGCCCTTTGCAATTGTAATGTCGGCAGTGACGCCGCCCGCTTCAAAGACTTCACTTAACCCCCGGCGCACTTCCTCCTTGTCAGTAACGCCCGAGTGAGCATTGATGATGACCTTGACGGAGCTGATTGCCGGCATACTCGTTAGTGTACAAGAGCGATCCCGCAACTGAAGAACCTTAGTTTAGAGTTCAAGCTTTAGCTTGCTTCCTTACGCAACCAACAAACTGAAGTTTGAACTCTAAACATGTTCCCTGCTGGATTTTCCCGTGGCATTAACGTAAACAACTATTCCATGACCAGAAATCATTTCCATTCCGGCTCGATAGATCTGCCTGCTATCGCGCACCAGGCAATGCTCGACAACGGCTTTGTACCGGACCTGCCACGTTCAGTTGTGCACGAATTGCAGTCGCTTCAAAGAAAACCCGACCCTGCCGTTCCGGATTCTTCGATCCGGGATTTGCGCTCATTACTCTGGTCGTCGATAGACGATCGAAAGTCTCGCGATCTGGATCAGGTCGAGTATTCCGAGGAGTTGCCTGATGGAGACATTCGTGTGCTGGTGGGGATTGCGGATGTGGATGCTTCAGTGAAAAAGGGCTCGGCCATCGATGAGCACGCTGCCACCAATGCTACCTCCGTTTATACCGGCGTCAAAATGTTTCCGATGCTGCCCGAGGAATTATCAACCGACAAGACTTCACTCGTCGGCGGTGCGGATCGGATGTCGGTTGTAACGGAAATGATCGTCGCGAGGGATGGCGCCGTCAAATCAAGCGATGTGTTCCGGGCGTTGCTGCACAACTATGCCAAGCTGTCGTATGAAGCAGTGGGCGCCTGGCTCGATGAGAAAGGCACCATGCCGCCTGAGGTGGCGAGTGTGCCGGGAATGGATGCGCAGATTCGTCTACAGTTCGAAGCTGCACAGCACCTGCGCGAATTACGAAGAGAGCATGGCGCGTTGGAGTTGGAAACCATTCAGGCTTCTCCTGTCGTTGACAACGAGGGCAGAGTCATTGACCTTGCGGTCACCGAACGAAACAGTGCGCGAGACCTGATTGAAAATTTCATGATCGCGGCGAACGTTGCGATGGCCCACTTCCTCGAGGCCGTGTTCTCGATCCGCCGCGTCGTGCGCACGCCCGAACGCTGGTCGCGTATCGTCGAGATTGCTGAGTCGCTCAACGACAAATTGCCCGCCGAACCAGACTCTCGCGCCCTCGCTGATTTCATGGCCCGTCGCAAGACGGCCGATCCTATTCACTTCCCAGATCTATCTCTGTCAATCGTAAAACTTTTGGGACCCGGCGAATACACTGTGCAAAAACCGGGGCGTGCGAGCGAGGGACACTTCGGACTGGCCGTCCATGACTACACTCATTCAACGGCGCCCAATCGGCGCTATGCTGATCTGATCACTCAGCGCCTGGTCAAAGCGGCGCTCGAAAAAGAGCCCGCGCCTTACACAGAAGCAGAGTTGACCGCAATAGCTGAGCATTGCACCGAGCGAGAAGACGCCGCCCGCAAGGTCGAACGCAAAATGCGGAAGGTCGCCGCCGCAGTGCTAATGCGCGACCGGATCGGTGAAGTGTTCGACGCCATCGTGACGGGTGTGACGCCAAAAGGAATCTTCGCGCGCGTCCTGAGACCGCCGGCGGATGGGCTCGTGGTGCGGGGAGAACAAGGCCTGCGCGTGGGAGATAAGATCAAGGTTAAGCTGCTCTCGACTGATCCGGAACGAGGCTTCATCGACTTTGCCGCGCTTCGGTGATCGATGAACGAGACTCGCTGCAGGGGTTCTTAATGCAAAGGTAGCCGCAAAGGGACGCGAAGAAAGGATCGCGGACATCCTGTCCGCCTGAGCGCGCAGCGCGAACCACTTCAAAAAGGATCGTCCAGCGAGGTTTGAGCGAGCTTCGCTCGCTGGCGGACAGGATGACCGCGATCCGTCCGTCGCCTACCTTCGGGTCAAATTAATCGATTACGATCACGGTCGCGGCGTATCAACTGAAGGTTTCACCACCACTGCCGGAATATTCGCATCGCGCACCATCTGATTGAACGCCGGCACGTCGGTCTTCATAATCTGCGCCAGCTTTGCCAGTTGCGCATTGATCTGCGCGACCAGAGCCTCATAGACAGCGTAAGACTGTTCGTTCGGTGGCGTTTCTGATTGCGAAACCACGCCCCCGAGCGCCGCCAGTTTGTTGTTAAGCCGGATCGGAAAGTTCAAAGGATCCTGACTGCTCTGGTTCTTGGTTTGATAGAGCGCCTCTTCGACCTCGGTCATCTTCTTGTTCAAGCCCGCGCCCGCATCGGCGATGGGTTTTGAATTTGGCTGCCCAGCCAGACGCTTAACTAAATCATCAACCTGTTTTTTCACGTCGCGAATCTGAATGATCGCGTTGTGGGTTTCATTCAGCTTGTCGCGAATCTTCAAAGCCAGATCCAATTGCTTTGCATAGTCCGCCGCGCTAGTCGCCAGGCGCGGATCAGCTTTGACTTCAAAACTCTCGGTCATCGTCGCGCCATCGACGGTCAGTTTTACCTGATAAGTTCCCGGCACTACCTTGGGACCGCGCGTTTCTCCGGCCCACAAAATCATTCCGGGAAAACGAACGACGTCGGCGTAGCGCATGTCCCATACAAAACGATTCAAGCCTGCTTCGATCGGCACCGGCGCGGCGCCGCCGCCACCGAAGCCTTCGCCCTCGCCTGCCGGCGCCGCCGTTGCCGCACCCGAACCCGCGCCCGGCCGCGGCGCCCTTCCGGTAAACTTGCGAATCGACTTGCCGTTCGAATCAAGAAATTCGAGGACAACATCTGCGGTTGGCTTTGTTTTCAGTGAGTAATAAACGACTACGCCGCTGGCGGGATTCCGGCCGACTGTTGCGGTAGGTGGTAATTGGAAACCGCCGCCGCCGGGCATTCGATAAGCCTCTTTGGGTTTGAACAGCTTAGTATCACTTATTGCTTTGAAGCCACCGGCATCCATCGCTTGATGCAGCAATGGCAAGTCATCAAAGATCCAAAACGCGCGACCCTGAGTAGCGGCAACCAATTCCTTCTCGCGCTTATGAATCGCAAGATCCGTGATCGGAACGACCGGCAGATTCAACTGCATCGATTGCCAGTCAGCACCGTCGTCGAACGAAACATACATGCCGGTTTCAGTGCCGGCATAGAGCAAGCCGCGTTTGTTCGGATCCTCGCGCACTACGCGTGTAAAGGCGCCCTCGGGAATGCCGTTGGTGATCTTCTTCCACGTCTTGCCATAGTCGCTGGTCTTGTAAAGATAAGGCTTGTAGTCGTCATGCTTGTACATCGTCGCTGCGACATACGCCGTCGCCGCATCGAACGGCGAAGCTTCAAGCGAGTTGATTTGGATCCATTCCGGCATGATGTCTTTCGCCGGCGAGACGTTCGACCAGTTTTTTCCACCATCGCGAGTCACATAAACGAGGCCATCGTCTGATCCGCTCCAGATCGTCCCCGCCTGGACCGGCGATTCCATCACCGTAAAGATCGTGTCGTAATACTCAATGCTCGTATTGTCTTTCGTAAGAGGGCCGCCGGACGCGGCCTGCTTTGACTTATCGTTGTGGGTCAGATCGGGGCTGATCACTTCCCAACTCTGGCCTTCGTTGGTGGATTTGAACAGCACGTTGGCGCCCGCGTACAGGGTGTTTGGATCTTGGGGAGAGAAAACGATCGGGAAGTTCCATTGAAAGCGGTACTTCAGTTCGCCGGCTCCCCAACCCATCGGATTGTCGGGATAGGGATTCACATCGCGTAGTTGGCCGGTGTGATGATCGTAACGCGTGATCAGGCCGTCATACGAGCCGGCAAAAATGATCAGCGAATCTTTCGGCGAAGGCGCAATCCATCCGGACTCGCCGCCACCAACATCGAACCAATCGTTGGCGCCAATTCCAAAATCGGTATTACGGCTGGCGATCCGAACAGTCGAGTTGTCCTGCTGCGCGCCATAGATGTGATAGGGAAAATCATTATCGAGCGTTACGCGATAGAACTGCGCCGTCGGTTGATCCTGTTCGCTCCAACTTCGGCCACCATTAAAAGAGACATTAGCCCCGCCATCGTTGCTCTCAATCATCCGGTTCGGATCTTCAGGAGCGATCCAGAGATCGTGATTGTCGCCGTGCGGGACGCCGATAGCAGTGAACGTGCGCCCACCGTCATTCGATTTGTAAAAGCCGGTATTCAAGACATAAACCGTATCGGCGTTTTTTGGATCGGCGTAGATGCGAGAGTAGTACCAGGCGCGCTGGCGCAGGTTGCGCTGCTCGTTTGTCTTCGCCCAGGTCTTGCCGCCGTTGTCCGAACGAAACACGCCGCCGTCTTCGGCTTCGACGATCGCCCAAACGCGTTCGGGATTGGCCGGCGAAACGGTGACCCCAACAATTCCGATCATCCCTTTGGGCAAACCGGGATTGCGCGTGATCTCAGTCCATGTGTCGCCGCCGTCGGTCGATTTGAAAATGCCGCTGCCCGCGCCCCCGCTCTCGAGCGTCCAGGGCTTCCGATAGACTTCCCACATACCCGCGTAAAGCACGCTCGGATTCGTCGGATCGATAATCAGATCGCAAGCGCCTGCTTTGTCGCTGCGGAACAGAACCTTTTCCCAAGTCTTGCCGCCGTCCTTCGAACGAAAAACGCCGCGCTGCGCGTTGGGGGCCCAGACGTGACCCTGCGCCGCGACGTAGACGACGTCCGGATTTTTCGGATTGACGCGAATCCGCGAAATCTGCCGCGTGTCTTCCAGGCCGATGTGCTTCCAGGTCTTGCCGCCGTCAGTTGATTTGTAAACGCCGTCACCGTGCGAGACGTTCCCGCGAATCGGCGATTCGCCCATGCCTACGTAGATCGTGTTAGCGTCAGAGTCCGACAAACCGATCGCGCCGACTGAGCCCGTGCCGAAAACCGGGCCGTCACTAATCGGCTCCCAATTGATGCCGCCATCGATCGTCTTCCAAACACCGCCGCCCGTGCCGCCGAAATAAAACACCATCGGCTGAGAAGCGACGCCGGTAACCGCAGTTGATCGTCCGCCGCGAAACGGACCGATCTGGCGCCACTGAAGCGCTTTCAAAGAATCCGCCGACGTTGACGCCGGCGTTGTAGAGAGTTGTCGCCGTTGGGCGCTCGAAGAAATTTCCGAGAGCGACACGAAAACCAAAAGCGATAGAAAAAAGAAAAGGCTGGGCGCACGAAGACTCTTGAACATTCTCTTAGACTCCTTCAACTGAAAATGGACCCTTCAACGAGCCTGCGAAGCAGGCGGAAGAGTTTAGCCCGGGGTGTAGCAAGCAAAGCGAGCGGAACCCTGGGTTAGTTACCGGAAATGTAATCGAGCCCGCTTTAGCGGGCGACAGAAGTCTCGCCCGCTAAAGCGGGCTTCGGGATATCATTAGGTGCGTGATCCCAGGGTTCCGCGCTTCGCGCTACACCCTGGGCTAAACTCTGCCGCCGGCTATGCCGGCTCATCGAACGGTACTGTCTGAATTGAAATTTGTTTAGAACAATTCGCTTATCGCCTCTTCCACAGATCGCACCCCTACCACGCGCAACCCGAGCAACTTCTCTAAACCCGCGGTATTCGACGATGGCATGATGATCTTCTTGAACCCCAAAGCCTGCACTTCGCGGGCGCGCACGCCGGCCTGCATTGCGCCGCGCACTTCTCCGGTCAGGCCGACTTCGCCGAACACCGCCGTATGTGCATCGATCGGTTGGTTCCGAAAGCTCGACGCGATCGCCGTCACCAAACCCAGATCGACCGCGGGCTCGTCAACTTCCAATCCGCCCGCGATGTTAACGAAGACGTCGTCGCCGAGAAGTTGCATGCCCGCGCGTTTCTCCAGCATCGCAATCATCAAGGCCACGCGATTCTGATCGACGCCCTGCGTCATCCGCCGGCCCGTGCCGTACTTCGAACTTGAAACCAGGGCCTGAATTTCCACCAGCATCGGGCGCGTGCCTTCCATGCAGGCAGTGACCACGGAACCCGCGGCATCCGCCGGCCGTTCTGCCAGAAACATCTGCGAAGGATTCGCGACGGGCGCCAGGCCCGTGCTGGTCATTTCGAATACGCCGACTTCATTAGCAGCGCCAAATCGATTCTTGGTGGCGCGCACGATGCGGTGATTGTGATGACGCTCGCCTTCAAAGTAGAGCACCGTGTCAACGATGTGCTCCAGAGCGCGCGGCCCGGCTATGGATCCTTCCTTAGTCACGTGGCCAATCAGAAAAACGGGAGTTCCGCGTGTTTTCGCCAGCAACAGAAATTGTGCAGCAACTTCGCGAATCTGCGAGATCGATCCGGGCGCTGATTCAATTTCCGAAGAGAAGGTCGTCTGAATCGAATCGACGATGACCGCGCCGGGCTTCAACCGCTCAATCTCGCGAAAAATGTTTTCCAGATTTGTCTCAGGCAGAAGTAAGAGGGTTGGAGCCTGGACTCCGAGACGCTCGCCCCGCAACTTGATCTGGCGTTCCGACTCTTCACCGGAAACATAAAGCACTGTAGTGCCGCTCGCGCTTAACCTGTCGGCCACTTGCAACAGCAGAGTGCTCTTGCCGATCCCCGGGTCGCCGCCGAGCAGGACCAGAGTGCCGGGCACTATGCCGCCACCCAATACCCGATCGAATTCACTAACGCCGGAAGAAATGCGCACGTCGTCCTGCGGTTCGATCTCGGTGTACGGAACTGCCTTCGCTTCGCGCATGCGGAAGCCGTTGCGACCTTTCTTCGTAGTGACCACGCGCTCTTCGACCAGCGAGTTCCACTCGCCGCATTCGGGGCACTTGCCCAGCCACTTGCGGGATTGAAAGCCGCAACTCTGGCAGATGAAAGTGGTGTTTTGTTTTGGCACGTCTCGGCTTTGTCTCTGTGAACCTCTGTGGTCCTCTGTGTCTCTGTGGTGATTGATCGTTGGTAGGAATTCACCACAGAGGCACAGAGGACCACAGAGATTGCACGGAGAATTGTTTTCAGCTCAGCAATACTTTTACGTTCTCAGTCGGCCGTCCCAGAACGGCGCGATCGCCTCGCTCGACGATGGGCCGCTGAATCAAATCCGGATGCTCGACCATCAGGGCGATGATTTCGTCATCGCTGAAGTCTTTCTTGCCCAGACCCAGCTCTCGATAGATCGGTTCGCTGGTGCGGAGCAGGTCGCGCGGCTTGATGCCCATCTTCTTGATCAACTCTCTCAGTTTCTTTGCACTCAGCGGCTCGAGATAATAGTTGATCTTGCTGAAGTCGACGCTGCTCTCACGGAGCAGCTTGTCCAGCTCGCGACATTTCGTTCAAGTTGGTTTCTCGTAGACTGTGATTTTGTCTTTCATAATCGAAAACCTGACTTCGCAGTCGCAGGCAAGATGCCTGCGTACCGCACGCACGGATGCGTGCGCTCCGTTATGATGCGTGCGCTCCGTTAGGGAAATATCCCGCGCACCTTCGTCGCTTCCGCCACGCGATCGATCGCCAGGATGTACGCCCCTGTGCGCAGGTCGGTGCCGTAGCGTTGCGCCGTCTGGTGTACTTTGTGAAAAGCATCGCCCATCGTGTCTTCGAGAGTTTGGTTGATGCGCTTCTCGCTCCAGAAGAACGAATACTGATCCTGCACCCATTCGTAATAGCTTACGGTCACGCCGCCCGCATTCGCCAGAATGTCGGGGATTAGCATGACGCCTTCATCTTCAAGAACACGATCCGCGACCGGCGTAGTCGGTCCGTTTGCCAGCTCGGCAATGATCTTGGCCTTCACCTTCCCGACATTGGCCGCGGTAATACTGTTCTCGAGCGCCGATGGGCACAGAATATCGCAATCAACTTCTAGTACGTCATCCGGCGCAGTCTCTTTAACGCCGGGGAAGCCCCGCAGCGAACCAGTTTCTGCTTTATGTTTCAATACCGCTTGAATGTCCAAGCCGTTGTCGGCGTGCAGGCCGCTCTTCGAATCGCACGCGGCCACCACGCGCGCGCCGTCTTCGGCGACCAGGCGCGCAATAATCGAACCGGCGTTGCCAAATCCCTGCACCGCAACGCGCGCGTCCTTTAGTTTCATTCCCTTGACGTTGCACGCCTGACGCAGAGCATAGAGAGCGCCGCGGGCCGTGGCTTCATGCCGACCCTGCGAGCCGCCGAGCGACAGAGGCTTTCCGGTAACCACGCCCAGTTCAGTGTGCCCGCGGACCATTGAGATCGTGTCCATGATCCAGGCCATCGTTTGCGAGTCGGTGTACACGTCTGGCGCCGGAATGTCCCGGTCGGGTCCGATGATGGGAGCGATCTCGAATGCATAGCGCCGGGTCAGCCGTTCGAGTTCAGCGATTGAAAGAGTTTTGGGATCGCAGACCACGCCGCCTTTGCCGCCGCCGTAAGGAATGTTGACCGTCGCGCATTTCCAGGTCATCCACGACGCGAGGGCCTTCACTTCGTCGAGCGTCACCTGGGGGTGATAGCGTATGCCGCCCTTGGCGGGACCACGGGCGATGTTGTGCTGCACGCGATAGCCTTCGAAGACCTTAACTTCGCCGCCGTCCATCTTCACGGGAATCGAAACAATCAGTTGACGTTTGGCGCTGCGCAGAACGTTGCGCAGCGACTGTTCCAACTCGAGATAGTCAGCCGCACGATCAAATTGTTGCTTGGCAATCTCAAACGGATTGAGTTCTTCCTGAGGGGCTACAGTGGCCATAATTCCTTCTCCTGAAAGACCAGGCTAGTAGGGCGGCGATATCGTAATGGAAATAAATGAAAGTGTCCAAAGGCGACGCCTTGTCTCGAGAAGCGTTTCGATACGAGACGGCGAGTGGCGACCGGTTGGTTTGCGTCGCATAGCGACGCCGTGAATTTAGCCCGGCCTTTCAAGGCCGGGATCACGAGCCCCTCCACCGCCGTCGCGTAGCGACGATTGATTCCTGGCTCAATCGTCGCTGACGCGACGACACGATGTGCACGCAACAATCCCGGCGTTGAAACGCCGGGCTAAGTTCATACGACGCTACGCGTCGCGTCGCTTACCGCAGCCGTCCTACCAAGCGCCATCTTATTCGGGAACAACTCCCGGCTTTCGCTGTCTAACACTCCAGCTTCCTCGACCCGAAAGGCACCGGCAAGCAAGAGGAGCTAGAGATGTTTACCAATCTGATTGAATCCGATTCGCACCGCAAGGAGTTCAAGCGTCGCAGTTCGTTCTTTTTCGCCACGGTGGCAGCCTACGCGCTGATCCTTTCCGCCGCCGGCATCGCCAGCATCTATGCCTACGACGCACATCTGGAAGCGCAGACTTCGGACCTGGAGCTTCTAAGCTGGGTGCCCCAGGTCAAGCCACCCACGCCGACAGTTCGGCCTCATGAGACTCAACCAATTCGCCGATCGGCGCCATCGAATGCGCCGGTCGATCGAAACGTAACCGTCGCCGAGCGAACGAATCCAACGGCTCCGACCAATGACCCAACGAGAGCGCCCGATCATCCAGGAACCGCGCCAGGCACAGAGCCTCCAGTTACCGGGCCTTTCCGTTTGACTGGTCGAAACGTCGATCCGCCGAGCGCTTCCGACACTTCAGGCAACTGCGTAACCTGCAACACTGCCGCTCCAGTTGTGAAAGTTGATGACACGCCACCCACGCCGCCAGTCGTGAAACCACCGACGACGCAGAGGCTGCCATCGAGCGTGCTCATCTCGAAAGTTATCAGTCTGCCTCAGCCTCCATATCCACCCCTGGCGAGGCAAATTCGCGCGCAGGGCGTTGTCAACGTTCAGATCCTGGTTGATGAACAAGGCAGAGTGATCTCGGCTCAAGCGGTGGCGGGAAACCCAACGTTGCTTTCGGCCGCGAAAGAAGCAGCAATGCGCGCGCGCTTTACGCCGACCGTGCTGAACGGCCAGGCAGTCAAGGTGCAGGGGGTGATCACTTACAACTTTGTGTTGCAGTAGGAATCGTAAGACGGGTTGGTTTATCTTTCCGCACCAACTCTGAGTGGGTAGCCTCGGCTCGCACTTGCTTCGGGTAAATCTGCGCTGGCTTTCGATTCACGGATACCAGCGCAGAATCTTTGCCACAATCCAGGCAAGCTGGGAGGTTCAACTCTTACGCTGTTATAATTCGACGCATGGCAGTTAAAAAAAGAATTGCGAAGGATAGCGGTGGTAAAGACAAGGTCTCGAAAACGGGCAAGGCCGCCACGGCAAAAGGCGATGCCGGCAGCGACGAAGGTCAAATAACGGAAGTAAAACAGAAAACTACTGGTGAGCCTCCCCACAATCTTCATCGCAGAGCAGACTGGTTTAAAAAGCGACACTGAGATGAGGTCAGTACCGGGAGCGGACCGGGGCCCCCGCGCGGGCAGCCCGCGTGGGGTGGTGGTAGCGACCGGGTCTCAATGCTCCTCACAACCGTGATCGCAGAGACGAGGGCCCGGTCGCTAGCGTTCCCGGTTCTGACCTCAAGCCCGCAGTTTAATTCGCCAGACGCTTCGCCCGTAAGTGGCTGCGCTCAACGTGCCGTCCTTATCGTGATAAACCAGATCGACCACCATCGCATTCGGTAGGTTCTTCGTCAGATTCATCCATGCGCCCGTCTTCGTGTCCAGCACGAAGACTCCCGCGTCGTTGCCGACATACACCCTGCCCGGATCGTCTTCACGAATCACGACCGCATGATGCGGTACGTCAGGAAGCTGGCCATGGTCCACGTCTTCCCAGGTAAGACCGCCGTCCTTCGTCCGATAAACGTGTGAATGACCAAAGTTTGCAACTGTCGCGAACACGATGTCCGCGTCTTTGGGATGGCTTTCCAGACGCGTGATAGTGTGGCCCGGCAGCATCGAGCTGGATAAATTCGGACTCCAGGTGTTGCCGCCATCAACGCTGCGGAAGAAGCCGCCATTCTCAGTCGCCACGTAGACTCTCTTCGAATTCGACGGCGCAACTTCTATGGCCGAGATGGAACTGCCATCCAGAGACGGCGAGGCTACATACCAGTTTTCGGCATCGTTCTTAGTGCGCCAAACGCGATACGATCCGGTGAAGACTGTATGCGAATCGTTTGGATCAATAGTTATGAAACACATCCAGACGGACTCACGCTCGTCTTTCGAGGCCGGAGGTGAAACGTTCTTGTGCGTCTTCCCGCGAAAGCGCCGAATGTCCAGGTTGTAGCACGAGCAGTAGACATGGTTTTCATCGAGCGGATCAAAGACGATCCAACCACCGTCGCCTTCATAGATCTGGAAGAAGCTGGTGGCGGTTCCGGTTTTGGTGATAACGGTGCCGTTGTCCTGCGCGCCGCCGCCAAAATACAAACCATTGCTCGGCGCCACGTCCAGATCATAAAACATCGTTACCGAAAGACCGCTGCTGCGATTCGCCCAGTTAAGGCCGCCGTCTTCGCTGACGTCCACGCCGCCGTCGTTCGCATCGTAGACGCGGCCCGGCGCCGACGCCGGCATCAAGAGCGCATGATGATCAGAGTGAGCATATTTCGCATCGCCACGATTAGCGTCCCAGTGAGTTGCCCGCCGCCAGCTCTTGCCGCCGTTGCGGGTCATGTGCAAATCAACTCCGCCGCAAATCACATAATTTGGATCAGTGGGATGGACGACGATCGTGTTGCCATAGGAAATCTGCCCTTCATCAGCAAAATGATTTCCGCTGATCTTCTTCCACGTATTACCACCATTCGCGCTGCGAAAGACGCCCAGCATGAGATCGCTGCTCTCACTGCTCTCATCAGCAGCAAAAGCATAGATGACGTCAGGGTGAGATGGGCTGATGGCCAGGCTTGTGCGGCCGAACAGAGCGGAATTCGGCAGGGTGTCGGTCAAATGTTCCCAATTCTTACCGCCGTCAGTCGATCGCCAGATACCACTGCGCGCGCCCTGTTCGGTAAAGGCGGCCAGGATCGTTCCCTTCTTCGTGGGATGAAAAACGATCGAGTGGCACCAGTAATTTTGCGTCGAGATAAATGTGTGACGGGTCCAGGTAACGCCACTGTCAAACGATTCATACAAACCGCCGAAACTGGTTCGAGTTTGACTTGTCTCGGCATAGCCGACGCCACCAATCAGCATGTGCTTCGAATTGAAAGGATCGATCTTGATGACTCCGATGCCGGAGGGAACACCGCTGCGGTCTGACGATGCCAGCAACTGCCAGGTGCGGCCGGCGTCGCGGCTGCAATAGAGCCCGACACCCGGATACGAATCAAGCGACAGGTTAGCTTCGCCCGTGCCGCAATAGATTACGTCCGGGTCGCGTGGATCGACGGCCAGCGATCCGATATTCAAAATGTCCTGATCGCTCCAGCACGATTGCCAGTTCTGGCCGGCGTCTCTGCTCTGCCAGACACCGCCGCCGGCCGCCCCCGCCCAAATGCGTTCCGGATGATCGGGGTGGCAGGCAAGGCTGGTAATGCGTCCGCCGATGTTGGTCGGGCCCACACATTCCCAGTCAGCAGTTATGTCCTGCGGTGAGGCAAGCGACTTCTCAGCGCGAGTGCGTTCGCGAATGAGGCGATTGACTGAAGCTTCTCTGACTGGCCAAGACGCTCGGGTCTGAAACCATCGGCTGCGCGCCTTGTGGCTGGTGAGACGAACGACGCCGCCCTTGCCGGACCGCCGAGGCGGAACAGGCTGTAGAACATCCGCAGGATTCGGTGGCGAAGGCGCGTGGGCTTTTGCTTTGCTCGTTGTTTGCTTCGCGCCAGCGTGCTTGCCGCGCTTGGTTTGCGTGCTCGTTGCTTTTCTGGTTTTCGTCGGCATATGTCCTCCGAACCTTTTGGATTAAGATTCTTTTTTTGGTCGACAGTTGTCCAGGCCAAGTAAGCCTTAGGCATAACGGTCGACAACGCCGCAAGTATAAACATCGCGCTTCTACCGGAGCGAAAGCAAAGTCCTCGAACCGGCGAATGCTTGGCTCATCCCGCACCTTCCTCCTAAAGAGTTCTCACAGTCGTGAGGAGACTCGTGGTCGCGCCTTTCATAATGAAACGCCGTACGCTTCGGTAAACGCTGCCTGCGCGTACTGAAGCGACGCGTAAGCAAATCCGTTGTCGCCCCAGGAAGTCCCCCAACTGTTTCTCACGATGAAGCGATCCGGCGTGTATCCGACCAGGGCCACGCAGTGTCCGCCGCGCGTAGTGTTGGGCTGATAAATGTCGAGGTTGCCGTGCGTGGTTGAAGCTTTGTCCCAAGTCGCATCCACATCCAACCTGGTGAGGATAGGTCCTTTGTTGGCCAGCCACGTGCGCCAATCCGAAATGTTGCTGCCCAGATTAAAGTAGCTCGAAATCTTTCGTTGCGCGGCCAGAGCGTAAAAGGTCTTCTCGTCTTCTTTATAAAGCTTGCCCGACCCAAACGGCAACACTTTGTCTTTTACGATTCCGTACTTGCGCACAACGTCCAGAGCCGACTTCAGAGTCGTGCCGTCGGATTCAATGAACGTTGAAGGCATCGAAGTCAATTCGTCGGTCTCCTTGGAAGCCATCCAAACATAGCGCACCGACAACTTCTCGTCTTTCCCCAGTTGGTTTGCTTTTACCAGATGCCACCTGAGCAGTGCGTCCGCCGTGCCCCATCCGACACACGATCCGGTCTCGCCCTGATCGCCAATCTTCCACCAACCCTCGCGCAGATCTTTCGAGGCCGGAATTGTAGCCGGCGCCGCTACCGTGCCGGCTGCCGCTGCGTTCACAAAGGACCAATCCTTCTCGACCGCTTTCGAGGGCAGACAATTCAGAATTCGCTTTACGTTCTTTGGCTTTCGCCGGGAAGTCTTTTTCTTTGTCGGCATTTTGATTTCTCCTGTGTGGGAATCTGTTGAGGTCGATACAGGCACAACTCCCAGAAATAGCGACCGACATTCGGCGGGAACGAGCTTGGTCGACTTGAGCCGTCGAAGAAAGCGATGACCCTCGTTGATTAGTTCAAGCTGGTTTAGCGATTTTGCCGCAGGTCGCAGGCTCTGTGGGCCAGCCTGAAAGCTTTCAAGTGCGCGGGACTAATATCTTAGTTTGTAAGTGGTGTCAATCATTTTCTGCAACTTGCACGGCAACATGAGACAAAGTCAACCCTTCGGCGATTTTGAGCGGGCGTGGTTCACACGGTTAGCGCTCCTCGAGGCTTGAGAACGGACCGCGGACATCCTGTCCGCCAGCGTGTGCAGCACGCTCAGTCTCTGTGTTCATTCAACTCGCGCCGACGTAAGGCTGTTCGCGCTGCGCGCTCAGGCGGACAGGATGTCCGCGCTCGATCAGCACGAATTGACGAATCAATCTCATCCACCATTCCCTCAGCCTCGTACTTGATTCATCTTGCATTGTGACGGACTTTTATCGGGACGCCAGCGAAGGAATTTTGTGCCGTGCCGAAAACGTCCGCCGGTGAAGTGATCGTAGCGAATTTCGACGACGAGTTTTGGATCGAGAGGCTTCCACTCTGCCGATCGATCCGTGCTCCAGCGGCTGGGGCCGCCGGGTGCGCGGCCGGTGAAGCCGGGAGGCTTGATCAGGCCCTCGAGTTTTTTCGTGAGCTTTGGTTTTTCTTCCGTCTTCATGCTGGAAGTGAAACCGACGTGATGCAACAAGCCTTTATCGTCATAGAGACCGAGCAGGAGCGAACCGACGACCTTTCCTTCCGTCGCATATCGGAATCCACCGACGACACAATCCGCTGTGCGCAGCCGTTTCACTTTCACCATGCCGGTCCGGTTGCCGCTTTGATAAGGCAGGTCGATTCGCTTGGCGATGACTCCGTCGAGATCCCCGCCGGCGCCGGCCAGCCAACTCTTCGCGATCTTCGAATCTCTGGTTTGAGGTGAAAGCTCGACAGACTTGTTCTTCGCGAGGTACTTCTTTGCAAACGAGTCGAGTTTCATTCGGCGCTCGACAAGTGGAAGCTCTGTCATCGATTTTCCGCGATCATCGACCAGCAGATCGAACACGATAAACTTCGACGGCGTTTCCTGCGCGAGCTTTTGCACGCGGCTGGCCGCCGGATGAATCCGCATCAGGAGATCATCGAAAGACAATTTTCCTTTCACCGGAACGACGATCTCTCCATCGAGCACAAACTGTTTCGGTTTCAGATTCGCTAGAGCTTCGACGAGTTCGGGGAAGTAACGACTGAGCGGCTGGCCGCTCTTCGATTGCAGATCGACCCGATCACCATCGCGGAAAGCGACACAGCGAAAGCCATCCCACTTGGGTTCGTATTGCCAGTCATCGCCGGAGGGAAGTTGTTCGACGGACTTCGCTTCCATCGGCGGATAGGATTGTTTCAAAGGCAGCGTCATTGTCTGTAGAGCAAGTTGTTGACTTGTGTTTTTCCTTCGCGAAGTGCCGGATACGGCTGGGGTGCCTATCGTAAGCCCTCGCTGTGCAAGCCGGACATCGTTTACGTTTCAGACCGGGGACATCGTTTACACTTTATTAGTTGCGTAGCAGTAGCGGCTGTGGGAACGATGGGAAAACGTCTTTTGTTTTTCCA
>Ga0070698_100000725_pt1 | contig 35382 bp, 34 predicted proteins | sample KBSK1502metaG_FD_65477 | JGI IMG/M metagenome (GOLD analysis project Ga0070698, IMG submission 65477) | Corn, switchgrass and miscanthus rhizosphere microbial communities from Kellogg Biological Station, Michigan, USA - KBS K1-50-2 metaG | ecosystem: Host-associated > Plants > Roots >... | reverse complement strand
GACGATCATCTTGACATTGGCGACCGGCCAGTTGGTGGTCCTCACCCGCATGCAGGTTTTGAAACCGTGACTCTCATTCTCGACGGCGCGATCTTTGACCGCGATGAGGGCGGCACACTCTAGTGGATTGGGTTGGCAGGATCTCTTTCGAGCTTCTGCCTGAGCTTCACAATGTGATTGTCTACCGTGCGCGAAGGTGAATAATCCTGGTAACCGAATGCCTCCGTACGGAGTTCCTCTCGCGAGATAACTCGTTCGCCGTTCTTCATGAAAAACCTGAGCATCTTGAATTCCTGCGCAGTCAGTTCGACGGCCTGACCATCAACCGTGACTTCCATTCTGGCGAAGTCTACGCTCACGCCGTCAAACGTCTCTAGGTCAGTTGCATCATTCCTATGACTGTGACGAATCGCAGTGCGCACTCGGGCAAGTAGTTCGCGCGGGCTGAAAGGCTTTCCTATGTAATCGTCAGCGCCAAGTTCGAGTAGTATGACCTTGTCGAGCACATCTGTTGCGGCGCTGAGAACAATAATCGGCAGCGTTGATGATTGCCGGCGGATCTCTCGGCAAACATCTTGGCCGGAAAGAAAAGGCAGCCGCAGGTCGAGGATAATAGCTGTCGGCGCAACCGCACGGACTGTCTCGAGCGCGGACTTGCCATCTCCACTTACCTCAACTTCGTATCCTTCGGCTTCGAAGAGGCGCTTGAGTGCTTTCTGAATGGCTTGATCATCGTCGATGACCAGAATCCGGTTCATAAAACCGCCGGCTCTTTGAAGAGTCGTTACAACCTCGGGCGGTTCCATGCTTTTCTCAAAGGAAGTCAGTTACACCCGAATGAAAACCAGGGGGCGATTTTCCGAAGCAGGCACGCCCCCCTCCGCGTTTTGCTGTTCCGTGCTGCTTGCCTATCGTCCCCGTCGTGCTTCATCCGCATCCTCGGCCAGATCCTGCATATATGCGAAGAACGCTGGTGATTGGCCAATGAAGAGCCCCATGTCTGTCAGGAACTTAAGAGCTCCCGTGGCAGCGCCTTTCGTTTCTGTCGGTCGAATAACCGAACAACGTGGAAGCTTTTTGCTCAGAAACGGACAGGGCTCGGGCATGATCAGGCTCTTGTTCAGGTCCTCGCCGGCAGAACTCAGATCTGGAAATGTTACCGAGACACCAGTGACCGGATCGACGGCAGTTAACGGCGGTGCATTGCCAGCCTTGTCCGACCATGTCTGAAAGTGCATCGTCTCGGTGGGGCCGATGCTGATCAGGATTCGCAGGACTTCCACGTGAGTGGCCCTCTGCGCCATCGACGGGTAAAGACTGTTTCCCCCTTGCTCAATAGTTGGGAAGTGGAACGCTGCGGTGTTCGCAATCGCCTGCAGGAAATTGGGATCGCTCGTGTCAGCATCGGTCCTCGGAATTGCGGTATGCTGCCCTACCCCTAAAGTCGGAACCGCGGGCGGAAAGGTATCACCGAAGTCCGGATTCTTGCTATCGCTGCGGTACCGAGTCCACCAACTCGTGTCGAGCGTGAGCTGGGTGAGATTTGTCAGACGCAGCTTTCCAGTGGATCCGGTTGCAGTGCTGCCAGGCAATGTGCGAAACGGTTCTAGATTGACCGGGTCCGCTCCTTTTGACATTAGGTACGCATTGAGGAAGTCCTGATGGGTGAACTCATCGTCGGTGTTGTCGTGGATGTAAATCGCCATGTCTTCATCGAGCACTTCAAGCGCACCGGTATAGGCTGCATTCCCCGTCCCGCCCCCACCGGGAAATTCGTTGTCTTGGACTCCCCCGAGTTCGTTGTATTGGACCCAAAAGTCTGTCTCGAGGGTTTCCGCCGCCGCTGCAAAGCGCAGCAGGGCTGCATCTCCGGGCGTGAGCCGGCCGCTCTTTTCCTCTGGCCCCCTTTCAGCCCAAACTAATGAGCTATTGCCGATCAATGCGGCAGTCATTGTGGCCGTACCGGCGGTCGCTAGCCCCCTCTTCACGAACGAGCGCCTGTTGATCGTGTTTATCCCTCCATCAAATATGTTTGGCATATGGCTTTCCTTTCCCGACTCGATGCTGAAAATCGAGCGGTTGGAGTGTACATGCAAGACCTGCGCGCCAAGAGGACCTTGGCGATAGAGCCTGAACACTGGAGAGCGTACGTCAGGTGTCAAGCATCGACTGTCACCAAATTGTTAGAAGTTTGTAAACAATTCTGGACATTCCATTCCCAGCAAAGCCGGCCTAAAGCCCATGGCTGGCGCGGCTTCCGCGGGGTAGTTATGAACGTGATGGTTCATGCGTCGTAGTCTGCTTCTTCGCAGCAGGACGCCGCCACTGCTCGGACATTTTCTGGGTAACCCTGTTTTCTGCTGGCTCGCGGGTACTATCGCAGTAATCGCTTGGCATATCCCCACTCTGTTCCAGCTGGGCCTATCGTCAAACACTTGGCACATCTTGGAGGACGTATGCTTTTTGTCCGCGGGTGTTCTGTTCTGGCGTCCTATCATCCGGATTGACCCGCGTGAAGCGAAAGGGCCTCAATGGTCCATGCCCTTGTACCTGTTTCTCGCCACGGTTCCTTGTGACATTCTTTCCGCGTTCCTCACTTTTTGCGGGCGTGTTGTTTACCCAAGCTATCTATCCACGGCGCGCATCTTCAGTTTGTCCCCTCTACAGGATCAGGAGTGTGCCGGCGCCCTGATGTGGGTTTGGATAACATTCGCGTATCTGATGCCCGCAGTCGTCATCACTATGCAGATCCTCTCACCCGGCGTTGCTCACAGAGAAGCGCAAGGCGGTTTGTACGAATTTCCAGAAGCCGAACTGAGTGGCTCAGAAGCGGAGGTCGTCTAAAACATGGCAGCCGACCCCATCCTTATTATTACTACCCGGACGCGGCTCGCACCCGCATGCGGTCAAGCAGGGCCAATCCGCTCCGCAATGGCCGATTACTGGGCCCTCACCAAGCCAGAAGTTAGTTTTCTGATCGCGATTGCAACCTTCACTGGTTTCTATCTGGCGGTTCCAGCTTCGGTTCCTGATCTTCCGTGGTTACGGCTGGTGAACACCTTATTGGGTACACTGCTGGTCGCAAGCGGCACTGGTACGTTGAATCAATATATCGAACGTGGCTTCGATGCCCAGATGCGCCGGACTGCGGGGCGACCGCTCGCTGCCGGCAGGTTGAAGCCTTCGCCGGTTTTATGGTTTGGGATAACGCTTGCTTCTGTTGGGGGCATCTATCTCGCGACAGCCGTCAATTTGCTTGCGAGTCTGCTCGCGCTTGTTACGCTGCTCTCTTACTTATTTCTATACACTCCGCTCAAACGAACAACACCTCTATGTATTCTGGTGGGTGCCTTGCCGGGCGCTATGCCGCCTCTGATCGGCTGGGCAGCGGCATCGGGTAGATTGAGTTCGCACGCATGGATACTCTACGCTGTGTTGTTCCTATGGCAGTTCCCGCATTTCATGGCAATCGCGTGGATGTATCGTGATGATTACGATCGCGCGGGCTATTCCGTGCTACCCTATGGCACGGCCAGAGCTCGTTTTGTGATCCTGCAAACCATGTTGCCCCTTATGGCGTTGCTCTTGATTATCTTGCTGCCAGCTGCAATAGGGCGGCAAAGCGTTCTCTACTCCATCGGAGCTTTGCTCCTGAGTTTGGGGTTTATCTACTACGGTGCACAATTCGTGCGTCGTAGATCTAAACGCGGCTGCGCATCGGCTCCTCTTGGCATCCATCGTGTATCTTCCGCTGCTATTGACGTTGATGATGTGTGCGGGAGGCTAGCGGGCGGCATACTCGATGGCCAAAACAACCTTCGCCATTTCAGATGAAATAAGACAGCTCAGTGGGTCGATTGTCGCCAAGGATAATCCCACGACTCAGGTTCTGGCGGTCCGGACCTCGGTGGCAGCAGTTGTGTCCTACCTGATCGCCCGCTTATTTCGCTTGGCTGAAGCTTACTGGGCTCCGATCTCGACAGGTATAGGGGTGCACTCAACGCTCGGGGCTGCACTGCCCGTTTCCATGCAGCATTTCGCGCGAACAGTAATCGCAGCCGCGGTGCGGACAGTGCAATCGTCATGCTGGCTTGTTTGCCCATCCCAGCCGATTGGGAAATGTTGTCACGTGCGCGTAGACTGCACGGATTAGTCACGTTCTTATCCAGCGATCCCTGAATCGATGTTGGCTGATTATCGCCAAACCCTCGACGGCGGTGATCGAAGAAGGTAACGGCGTCTCTCGTTGGGCGGATGAAGACTGCGCGAGGGCGGAATCCTGCGCCATCGCAATCGACATCGTTACCAGCGAGAGACGGGTTATCGACCCTATTCTTTCATTCACTTCGGCAACTATGGCAATCTCATCGGGCTCTCCCACACGTATCAAGTTACTGGCCGTGTCCTGTTGGGGCGTCGTTGTTCACTTCGTGAGACTCGATCGATTGGCGCAGCACGATATGCGATGAATCATTCAAGTCGGTGACGATCAGGAACCTGTCCGATGGCACACCCATAGACGCTCCAGCACCGCCAGAGAGGGTCTTTAGCGGACCGACGGTTTGAACGATTCCTGCTCCATCGGGATTAGTCTTCAAGACTGCCAGAGGTTCGAGTTTTCCGAAAGGCGCATGATCAGACTCCGCGAGGTACAGCTGGTATTGCGACTTAGGGGTCAGACCCTCCGCAGCAATTTGAAGAAGATCCACCAGGCCGAGCGAATTTACGGCCACCGATGCCTGTGCATCGGGCAATGCGGATCCTCCTGCTTGCAAGTGCAAACGTGCAGTATTGGCGGCTTCACCAAGTGGAGAGAGATTCTCAGCGCCAGATCCGTTTGGAACTGCGTTCGGCACGTACACCAGAGCTTGTGTCGTCTGTCCAATTGGAATGTTAGCGATCACGTTGTTGCTCACTGTGTCGATCGCGGCCGCCATGCTTCCATTCTCGAGAGCGACATACACTCTTGAACCGTCACCTGATGGCCAAATACCGTGCGGAAGACTGCCGACCGGTATAGTAGCAACCAGCTCCGGATTTGGACCTCTGCGAAACGCCTTTACCTCGTTTGTTCCGCCGATAGTGACGTAAGCAAACTTGCCATTGCGGTTGTTGGCAAAATTCACGTGGTTCGTAATTGGCCCTGTCTCAAGCACCGCCTTCTGTTCAAACGGCGGCTTGGCGCTGTAAATCTGCACTTTGCCTGCGTCCTTTAGTGTGATCCAGACTTCATCGTTTTCCGGACTTACAGCGATGTTTGGGCAAAACGGGCTCGCCTGCGGCACACGCTTGAGAATTTTGTGCGATGCCACGTCAAGTACGGTCAGCTCTGGAGTGAAACTGGAACAGACAAACGCATACTGTCCGTCCGGGCCAAACATAGTCATGCCTGGACCATTGGCCATTTCAATGCGACGGATTTCCTTCATCTGTATTGGGTCGATGACCGAGACGTAGTCTTCGCCGCGCACGGTCACCCATAATTCGCTTCCGTCATGCGTGAAAAATGGTTCGTGTGGCGACCGTCCCACGTAGACTGTTCCCTTCACCTTGTTCGTCGCCGTGTCGATCAGCGTTACCGCATTCGAGCCGACCGACACAACAGCAAGTGTCTTCGAATCGGGCGAGTAACCGAGACCATGCACGAGCAGCTGGCCTGTGTAGAGCGGGCTGAGAGCACCAGGCACCGGGTTGCCAAGCCTGATCACGCCGACCAGCTTGTTCGCGGAAGGGTCAATGACAGAAACCGTGTTTGAAGTCTGGTCGGCGGCGTAAACCCGATCGTGGCTCGAGATCGGAACGTCCGCCCGACCCAAGGCGCTTGTTGCGCGAACGCGCCGGATAGTAGACAGAAGAGTGGTAACCAACGAGGTATTTTCATGCTAGTTCTCCTTTCTCGCCTGAAAACCGAGTTGCTTTCTTATTTGTGAGGCTCGTGCTGCTTGAGCCACAGTTGCATCAACTCAATTTCCGATTGCTGGTCGGCAATAATCTCTTGCGCCAGTCTGCGCATTTCCGGATCCTTGCCATGCATAAGTTCGGTTTTGGCCATATCGATTGCCGCCTGATGATGCGGGAGCATCAATCTGACAAAATCAACGTCACTGTCTCCTGACGGATCTATCGATTCCATGTCGATGTGCATTTTTTCCATGCTCGCCATCAATTTGGGCCAATCGTCTTTCCCAACAACGCTGTTGTCACTGTGCTGGTGAGCACCTTGCTGTTGAGCCGGCAAACCGCCCGGAGAGATCAGGGCTAACAGAATCGCAAGCGACCAAGGCCACTTTTTCACTTTGGCTTTGTACTGCATATATGTTGATGTGTTTGCCATGCTTCAACCTCCTTCTAATCTCTGCGAATGTTTTTTGTCTGTCTCTCGAGTGCCGAGTGTGTAGCGAACGATGGCCTCTCAATTGGCAGACGCTGTCTGATCACACATCCCTTGTTGACTTACCTTGTGGTGCACGATTCGCATCTTCACGGTGTCGCCCGGGAAGTCCAGGTACATCAGGCGTTTCTCAAGGCGAACCGGGACAGAATTGTTTGGGGACAGTGCAGAAGGCAAATCATCGAGTTCGGTCTCGTAGCGCCCAACGTAGACGTTACAGTTCAATCGCACGGAAACGTTGTAGAGATAGTAGTGCGACTGCAATGGTGTGCGAACAGGATCAGCACCTGTTCTTACGGGCGGGGTCGCCACATCCTGTTTCTCGACACTGACGATTGTTCCTTGTTGGGGTTGTTTGGACTGACCGGCTGCGTACGTAACCGTCACCGCGATGACGACGGCAAGAATGCTGACACACGACCTGAGTTTCACAGTTGTCCTCCACAGATAGTTGAAGCAATCCAGTTGCCACGGATCGCGCATCCAAAGTCCTCGGTTGGAGTTGGATTGCTCTATCTTGCTTGCACGGCCTTGTCAGCCGTTCGACACGCTGACAACATCCGGACGCGAGGCCGCTCAGAACGGGAAGCGCACCGACAGGATCCAGCGATGGTTGTCTCGGTGGAACTGCGTCACGGCGATCTGTACACCACCGCCAATCGTAAGATGGAGTCGCTCTGCCAGTGGAAAGCTGCCCAGCACGAGTCCTGGAGTCAGGAAAACTTCCTTCTTTCCATCCAAAGTGCCGCCCGACCAAAAAGTGGAATTTTGTTCGATCATGGGCCAGATCTTTCCCTTGATCTTGTGATCTACCGCGGTATTGAAGATGATCATCCGCCCCAGGAGATCCGCGCCAGTGGCTGGAAGATTAGCACCAATTGTGCTCTGAATGTCCCAAGACCCGATGCCCTTCGCGGCCGCAAAAGTGGGAGACAAGACAGTGTGGCCCTGTCCGTTCGGCGGGGTCCCCGTCGGAAACGATCCACCAAGAAAGAATCCAACAAAGTAGTCGCCCTTGCCCTCAGGTGCGGAAAATGCCCGAAACTTCACTTGCCACGCGAGGTCTCCAAAGCCATCCGGGGTCTTCGATTGATGCACCAGGTAGTTTGACGGGAAAATCGCCACTTCCAGGCGACTCGAAGGGATGATTTCCAGACCGCGCGAGGCGCCGTAGTTCGAGGTTATCGTATTGCCCGTGGGATCCTGCTGCCAGGACATGTCGTAGCGGAATTGCTGGACCAGCAGGACATGAGTTGTAACGATGGGTGAAACAAAGTGAGGCTGGCTAGCACGAGCCTCGTCCACTTTACGCAGCCAGGAGTGCACCCAATCGTTTTGGGCACGAGTATTGCTGGCGTTGACGTCGATCTGATTCGAGCCCTGCTGAGGAATTGCGGCTGAGTCTTGAGAGCACGAGTCCACGGATTGGGCGCACCACGAATGAGGTGAAATCAAACTAGAGAGTAGGTCGGCGTCGAGTTCGCCTGAAGTCTGAGCCCGAACAGTGGCAGAAAAAGCGGAGATCAGGACAACAATAAAGAAGAGAGGACATTCTGCCGGTGACAAGGCTCGCGACACACGCGACCCAGTCGATCTCCTGCCACTGTCGCGAATTTGCTGCTCTCTCCTGATCGAGTCTGTCATCTCATCACCGCCCATCCCAGGACGCTACCCAGCACGATGGCCATGACGGTCACTACGATGTCCCGCACGCGCTGCATCCGCACTGCCCAAGCAGACCGCTTCCGCACACGCGCGCGCAGCAAATCGAGGTCACGATCGATTACATGCCTGACACGCGCTGCGTAATTCCTAGTTTGAATGCCATTCTCTTGATCTATTTTCATGAGACTCTCGATCGGAGATGTAGCAGTTCCTTTGCTGCTCCTCCAACATGCCATTAAACTCTGAGACAAGATTCATCCAGCTTCTCCGGATCTATTTCCATACTGGCTCGTTCGGCGAGTAATCTCGAATCACCAGGCCGCTGTTGCATTTCGTGTCTTTTTAGTTCCGTCCATGATTCTGTGCTTGCATCCATGTTTCCAAAACTCGCGTCTGCGCAAAGCGCAGGATTTGCCTTTCTCGGAATCAGACGCGCAGGACAATGAACCATCGCAGCGTCCACATGCTGACAGTGGGTTAGCTAGTCGACGGCGCCAACCTTGCTTACCTTCCGAATCCGCAGCGGGACAAACTCGCAAAGCTCTGCGCCAGAACGTCAAAGTGGGTTGTTCTCACTGTGAAGGGTGTTTGGAAATGCAAATGCCTTCCTAACATCCGAAAAGGAGGCTCATATGAAGCCAATATGCAGTACAGCAGTTTGCACCGTGCTTTTTTTGGTTGCGCTGGGATCCGCATTTGCGCAGCAGGTCAAAACCGACTTTGATCATCAAGCCAATTTCTCTCAGTACAAGACCTATTCCTGGCAGTCAATCAAGCCAGCGAATTCCCTTTGGGACGCCCGAATCAAGAATGCGGTGGATGCCCAATTGGCGGTCAAGGGCTGGACTCAAGTGGACAGTGGTGGCGATGTGGCCATCGTGGCGATTAAGACGACCCAAACCCAGAGAACACTTCAGACGTTCTATGACGGCTTCGGTGGAGGATGGCGCTGGAGAGGATTCGGAGGGATGGGCGAAGCTACCACCACGGAGCAGGACTACAAGGAAGGTACCCTCGTTGTGGACATGTACGACGCAAAAACCCAGCAGTTGATTTGGCGCGGCAGTGCCGAGGACACCCTGTCCAACAAAGCCGAGAAAAATGAAAAAAACCTGGACAAGGGCGTCGCGAAGATGTTCAAGAAATTTCCTCCAGGCTCGGCAAAAAGTTAAGCACAAGGCTTCTACACTGAATCGCGTAGCTTTTCGGGGTGGAGTTCCGCCTTGGATCCGGCACTACTGCCCGCGCGACAGCACGTTCGGCCCTGGGGCTCGCCCAATCGCATCTCGGTCACTCTCGAGATTAGGTCGGCAAATCCCTAGCTTTTGCATCTTGTGGATCAGTGTAGTGCGCTTCAGGCCAAGTTTGGCGGCTGCGCCTTTTGGGCCGCCGATCACCCAGCCGAGTGCTTCAAGCGTGCGCAGAATCAGAATGCGTTCGGAGTCCCTTAGAGTAGTTGCTGCCGGAGAAGTGATGACACTCCGAGTCCCTGCAGGCGGCAAAGGGTTGGGGAGCACACCATCATTGGAAAGTATCACTGCACGTTCGATTAGGTTCTGCAGTTCGCGGATGTTGCCCGGCCACTGGTACAAACTGAGCGCAGACATGGTTGTCTCGGGAATATGCTCGATTTGCTTACCCATTCGACGTCCAAATATCTCTACAAAATGCTCCACTAGGGCTTGAATGTCTTCGCTGCGATCGCGCAAAGGTGGAAGCGGGACTGGAAATACGTTCAAACGGTAGTAAAGGTCACTGCGAAATTCACCCCGATTCACCATCTCCATGAGATCACGATGCGTGGCGGCAACGATCCGAACGTCCACTTTGTGTGTTCGAGTGCTGCCCAAGCGTTCGAACTCCTGTTCCTGCAAAACGCGCAGCAATTTCGGTTGCAGCGCCGGCGGAATATCGCCCACTTCATCCAGGAATAGCGTACCCTTGTCAGCGAGCTCAAACCGGCCAATCTTTTGCGCTATCGCTCCGGTGAACGCACCTTTCTCGTGGCCAAAAAGCTCGCTCTCCAGCAGATCCAGTGGAATGGCAGCGCAATTCAACCTTACAAAAGGCCGTCCGCAACGCGAGCTGATGTTGTGAATGGCGTGCGCAATCAGTTCCTTCCCGGTACCTGTTTCTCCCAGAATAAGAACCGTGGAATCCGTAGGGGCAACCCGTTCGACTTGTTCGAGCACCGCTTCCAGAGCGGGACTGTTGCCTATGATCTGCTCGAATCTGCGCTCTTTATATTCGTGGTAATCAGATCCGAATTGTTGCAAAGCTCCCACAGAGGACCTCCGGGCGCGGGTGGACGCTGGCTGGCTCAACTCTCCAGGGCGGCTCGAACATTTTCCAGCAGGACATCATCGTCGAACGGTTTTGTCAGGAACTCCGTTGCGCCTGCTCTCAAGGCCTGCATCCGCATTTTTGCGTCGCCATGTGCAGTGATGAAGATGGTTGGAATGGAGCAACGCTCGGAGTGCAGCTTGGCTTGCAATTCCAGACCGGACATTCCCGGCATGCGGATGTCCGCGATGAGACACGCTGTCTCGCGGTGCAGCCCGGAGGTCAAAAACTCTTCTGCCGATGCAAACGCTTGTGCCGGTAATCCGACCGATTTCAGGAGGCCCTGCAAAGCGCCGCGCATCAACTCATCGTCATCGACAATCGCGACCAATTTCGCCTTCGGCTGAGTAGCCATGGTAAGAATGTAGCGCCGCGGCAAAGACCGCGCAATTATGCTTTGGTATGAGGTCTCTAATACCGGTCGCCTACCGCTCGCCGTGCGTCATTCGTGCGCCTCGGCTCCCATAGGTAGGGTGAGGTGAAAGCTTGCGCCGCGCGGAGAGTTGTCGGCTGCCCGCAACCGGCCACCATGAGATTCCACGATGGAGCGGCTGATCCGAAGTCCCATGCCGGTGCCGTGAGGTTTGGTGGTAAAGAACGCATCAAAAATCTTGTCCGCCTGCTCCGGGGGCAGGCCCACGCCAGTATCGCTGATCGATACCATGAGTTGCTCATTGTCCGTTCGCTGCGATTTGATGGCGAGTTCGCGGGTCCCGTTCGCATCTTTCATCGCATCGATGGCATTAACCATAAGATTCATGAGTGCCTGTTGCAATTGCACGCGATCTCCCGTGATCTGGGGAGTATCTTCCGCGAGCTCCGATCGGACTGAAATGGAGTGTCGCGTTATCTCGTTGCGCATCAGGGCGACCATGTCTCGAATGATGTCGTTTACGTCAACCAACTCCCATTGCGGAGTGCCCTTTTTGAAGAGGAGACGGGTTCGGCTGATGATTTCCGCCGCGCGGGTTGCGTCTTTGACGGTTCTCGACGCGGCCTCGCGTGCCTCTTCGACATTGGGGTGATCGCGGTTGAGCCAGCGTAAGCAGGTGTTAGCATCGGTAACGGCCGCGGCAATCGGTTGATTCACTTCGTGCGCCAGCGACGCCGTCAGCTCTCCCATCGTGGTGACGCGGCTGACGTGCGCGAGATCAGACTGCGCCTGACGCAAGGCCTCCTCTGCGCGGTTGCGGGATTGCTCAACACGCCGTTTTATCTCCATCAACCCAGTGATCAGCGAACTTGCCACCAGGAAGACTGCAAATCGCAAGAAGACAGCCGGCTCAACGGCCGGCGGGAGTGTCCTCCCTAGAAAGAAGTAGCCGAAGGCTAGAGCTGAGAGACCCACAGACAAGAGGCCCGGCCCCAAGCCTCCGAAAAGACTGCTCACCGTAACAGCGAGAAGGAAACACGACGCAGGGGCATCTATGGGCCAAGCCACCGCCAGCGCGATACCGCAGGAAATCGTCGCCAGACCGTAGCGGCGAAGTTTGGAGAGGACTTTCATTCGCGACTGCCGGGCGGAGGCTCGAGCTTCGCTGCCATTCTCACCAATTCGGCGAGTGATCCAGCCTGCATCTTGTTCATCACGTGCCCGCGATGGATCTTCACGGTGATTTCACTCGTCCCGAGCGCCGAGGCGATTTGCTTATTTAGCATGCCCGAGACTACCAGGCCCATGACCTCGCGCTCCCGTGGCGTCAGCGATTCATAGAGCTTGCGCAACTCGGCAAGCTCACTTTGTTGTTGGCGCAGCAAACGGTCGCGGTCCAAAGCCTGGTGGATCGCATCCAGCAAATCCTGGTCTCGGAAGGGCTTGGTCAGGAACTCCACCGCACCGGACTTCATGGCTTTCACCGTCATCGGAATATCTCCATGACCAGTAACAAAGATGATGGGAATGCGCATGCCCGCGTCGGCCAATTCACGCTGAAAATCCAGACCGCTGACTCCAGGCAGTCTCACGTCCAGAACCAGGCAACTTGGCCCGTCCGGACGCTTGCTGCACAAGAATTCTTGCGGTGTCCCGAAGGTCTCGGAACGCAAGCCAACCGATTTCAGCATGCCCTGAATCGCCGTCCGCACCAGGTCATCGTCGTCAATCACGAACACCGTGGGAACGGCCGCCGGCGTCATACACACGCCTCGAGCCTTGTGGGTAGGGTAAGGTAGAAGCTAGCGCCGCGCGGAGAGTTGTCGCCAGCCCACAAACGTCCGCCATGCGATTCCACGATGGAACGGCTGATCCGAAGTCCCATCCCGGTGCCGTGAGTTTTGGTGGTAAAGAAGGCATTAAAGATCTGGTCAGCCTGCTGCGGGGGCAGCCCGACGCCGGTATCTCTGACCGAGACCATCAGTTGGCCGTCTTCGGTTTGCCGCGAGCAGATGACTAGCTCGCGCGTCCCACCCACGTCCTTCATCGCGTCGATGCTATTCAGGATGAGGTTCATCACTACCTGCTGCAATTGCACGCGGTCTCCCGTGATCTGAGGGATATCTTCTGCGAGCTCGGTGCAGACTGAGATGGATTGTTGCGTGACCTCGCTGCGCATCAGGGCGATAATGTCTCGAATGATCTCGTTCACATCAACCGACTCCCATTGCGGCACACCCTTCTTGAAGAGCAAGCGAGTTCGGCTGACGATTTCCGCCGCGCGTGTAGAGTCTTTTACAATTCTCGCCGCAGCTTCGCGCGCTTCTTCCACATCGAGATGATCGCGTGCAAGCCAGCGCAAGCAAGTGTTGGCGTCGGTGACGGCGGCGGCAATGGGTTGATTCACTTCGTGGGCCAGCGAAGCGGTCAGCTCTCCCATCGTATTCACCCGGCTGATGCGCGCGAGGTCCGCTTGTGCCTGACGCAACCTCTCGCGCTCTTCGCGCGCTAGCTTGCGTTCAATCGCAATGCCTGCGAGGTGAGTAGCCATTTGCAAGGCGCGAGTCTCAGGCGGAGTCGGACCGCGCGGTTCGCGGTAATACATAGCAAACGAGCCCAGCGCCTTGCCCGAATGCGCAAGTATCGGAGTGGACCAGCAGGCGCGGAGCCCAAAGGGCTCAGCCACACTTCGGTACTGCTCCCAGAGCGGATCCTCGAGGATGTCACTCACAACAACAGGTTCTCTGCGGTACATGGCAGTGCCGCAGGATCCTGCCTTCGGTCCGATGGAAAGACCGTCGATGGCCTTGCTGTAAAGCTCGGGAAGGCTGGGAGCGGCGCCATGCCGAATGTGCCGACCGTCCTCGTCCAGGAGCAGCACAGAGCAAAGCAAGCCGGCAAATTGGGACTCCACAGCGAGCACTAACTTCTCCAGTGTTTCTTCCAGCGGAGCATCGCGCGCTGTCATCTCCAAAATGCGGCTCTCTCCGTCACGCAACGCCTCTGCCCGCTTGCGCTCGGTCACGTCCATCACCGCTCCTACGAACTCCACGCGGCCCGCTTCGTCGCTGAGGGCATGAGCCACAACATGGAGATGTTTGACGGAACCGTCCGGCATCAGCAAGCGATATTCATGTTCAAAATTCTTCCCATCCCGTGACGCGCGCTCGATTGTCTGTTTCACCAGCTTCAGATCTTCGGGATGAACTCGTTGGAGAATAAGTTCCACGGTGGGTGTCATGGCTCGGTCGTATTGGAATATTCGGAAGGTTTCTTCTGACCAGACGATCTCGCCAGAGGAAGGTCTCCAGCCGAAGCTCCCCGTATGGCTGAGCCTTTGAGCCTCAGCCAAGTACGCCTCGCTTCGCTGCAGCTTCTTTTCCTGCAGTTCCAAGGTCTGGACAGCGAATCGCCTATCCACCCAGGACGTCAGCAAAGCCAACCCAAGGACGATGAAGGTGACGGCGGCAATTCCGGCGGTGCCGAGTGTGGAGATGCTTACGGCGTGAGACAGGTCCGCCGGCATGCCCGAGGGCGTGAAACTGGCGGCGGCCATGCCGGTGTAATGCATGACGGGGATCGCAGCACCCATCACGACGGCTCCGGCTAACTTCTCCCGGCCGATCCCCGTTTTCTCATCTCGGAAGTGAAAGGTAATCCACAATGCGGCGAGGGAAATCAGAACCGCGAACACCACGGACAGGACCACGAGAAAAGCATTAAAGTGGCATATCGCCGGTAAACGCATGGCGGCCATGCCGATGTAGTGCATACTCGCAATACCTGCACCCATCAGGGCACTTCCGGCGACCGCTTGGGACGCACTCATTTTCCGTCGGCTCACCACGTACAGGGCAATGACCGACGCGAGAATGGCCGCAAGCAGCGACATCAAAACGGTCGACCAGTGGTAGGCCACGGGAATCGGCAGGATGAACGCCAGCATCCCAATGTAGTGCATGGACCAAATGCCAGTCCCCATCGCACCGGCCCCGCCCAGCAGCCAAACCGCGCGAGTCCAACCGCCCGCGGCCGTTACGCGACCTGCAAGATCCAGAGCAGCGTACGACGCAAAGATGGCGATCAACACCGAAAGCGCCACGAGTGCGTAGTTGTACGAGCCAATCAAGTTCACGGCAGCCATGTGACTCCATCCGGTTGCCACCCGGAAAAGGCGCGCCGCGCTTCAATTAAGAATTGACCGCCTCCACCGAACCCTTGCCAATTCTTGAGGGGTTCGAACGGACGGTCGCGCACTTCTTCTGCCATCTCAATTTGTGGGTTGATCGGAGTAATGACCGGATCATCACCGTCCGCTTTGGCGACTCGCTCGATGAGATCAATCGCTCTCGGGATACTGCCAATCGGCTCGGTGGGTATGGTGGTTGGTGTAGGCGCACCCATACTTGCCAGCTTTCTCAGGCATGAGCTTAGAACATAATACCGCAGTAGCGTCAGCGCGATGTTCTTTGGCTAGGAGATGAACTGGTCTTGTAGCCGGTTGGGAGCGGAGGATTTTGGCGGGCAAGAAATTCGGCTTTACAGTTCCAGCTTCGTACGGCGGACTCGAAACCTTTCGGATCAAAATTTCGCCCCATAGTCTTGTCCCTATCAGACAACAGCCTCCGCGGTCAGCAGATCCTGTAACGCGGAGGTAAGTTTATCTGTGCTCACGCAGCTGTCTGTCGATGCGGGTGAGGTGTCAATCTGCTCACCGCACTGGATCATTACGGGAACGTTTGGGCGAATTTTCCTCAAGCATCGCGCGACGTCAAAGCTGGCGTGTTCTCTCGAACGCTCATCTAGCACTACGGCAGTTACTGTATGCATGATGTACAGCAGCGCGACTCCTTCTGTTGGGCTGTTAGTGTTTACGACCTCACAGCCTGCTTCCCTGAGCGCAGCTAGCACCGAATTGCTATGGTTCGCTTGGTCGGATATGTAGAGAATTATGTGGTGCTCCATTATTGTTCTCCTTTCTTCGATCGACGAGAGTGCCGACTTGATTTTCGCGAGCGGGCCCGGATTCTCGACCCGGGCCCTACGAGTGAATCCAAGCTTACTTAGTGGACCCACCAGCCTCGGAATCAGTAATTGGTTGTTGGTTCCCTACAACCGTTTGCTGACGGTCCTGAGCGATTTCCTTCTCTACCTCGTTCGAGTAAACGAACCGATGGCCCGTCTCCTCTCCGGGATAAAACCACTTCAAGAGGAGATCTGGTTTCCCGCCACCCTGTTCCACCAATGCAACCGTGGTGTCCCCAGTTTCTTGAGGATTTTCGGTTGGAATTGTCTGAAGAGTTGCATACAGGTGGGTTCTATCCGGACTGAATATCTGCACCATATTCAGGTCATCGGTGTTAGCTAAGGTGAATAAGTAAGTCCCAGCCGGCAGTATCTGGCCAGGGACCTGGATCGGTTGACTGAAGGTAATTTTGGTTGCTTGGTCTGCCTCGTCCGCGTGAGCGGCGAGTTCAAAAAACAGAGCAAAAGCGATGATCATTCCAACAGCGATATAACTCTTATGAATTTTCATTTTGGTTTCATCTCCTTAAGTGATTTTTGTTTTCTCCTTAGAAAAGGAACTTCACGAGCGCTTTTCCTGCCTTGCCGGTTTCTTTCACTGAGAACTTCGCGGCTTTGTAAGAGTCCTTGCCCGCGACCTTAGCGGAATGACCGACAACATCGGCTCCGAACGACGGGGCCGCCATACACAGAGAAAGCACAACCAGAGCAAAACGCTTCTTCATATTTCCTCCTTGTTTTCTTGCCGTCCGTGCGTACTTCTTCCCAGTAAGGAGCGAGGTCCTAGAACCAAGTCTCAGTAAGCCACGCATCAGCGTCATGCCTTTCTTTTCACGCTTTGGAAAAAGGCAAGGCAGGTGCCAAACCTGGAGCGAATGTGGTTCTTATGCAAAAACTTTATTCGGAAGAATTTAAGTCGAGTGGTGAGTCTTGCACAATCGAGATGTCGGAGGCGTCGGAACTGTCGGCGCTGTCCACTTCACGTTCCGACACTTGGTCGGGATCGATACCAAGCTTCTTCATCCGTGTGATGACGTAGTTCGTTTGAGTCAAAGCCGGATGAGTTGAGACAGGCGCAGCGGCTCTACCGCTTGAGAAATTGCCGTATAGGCTTTCTTATTGATGCACGATTCCTATTTTGCCCCCACTGTTCGATCCGCCGTTTAGCGTCTGCTTATGGAATTGGCGGATTGGGAACTGGAGAGACATCGCAGAACACCGATGCGCATTACTTTGTGATCGGGCCGCAAACGATGCGATCTCCCGAATTGCCGGCGGGATCGGTCTTCATGTCATCCGCTTTGGCGTGAATCACCAGTGTGGTTCCGCCATTGCTGAAGAGCGAGTGGGTGCCGCTGTCGAGATTCACGTCCTCATTCAGAACTGTAGCTTTGGCGCTGCCTCTTACAAATGTGGATATTCGCGAAAGCGGTGGTCGAGACCTTAACAAGCGTCCCGATAATCAGAGTCAGCCAGAAGACACTTTGAAAGGTGTGGAATCAGCTTGACATCGGCTAACGCACACCCCGAAGAAAGGAAGTGCGAAGTTTAATCGACAACGAAGTGCGCACACAATACAGTCGTTACCTGATAACCCTGGTAATAACGCCAACTCAAACCTCCGCTCGCCAAGTCAGGGTAGTGCAGCAGTCGAACCGTCGGAGCTGTCGGGAGTGTCCGCGACCGGTCCATCGCGTTCCGAGCTCGCGCTCGAGCCGATACCCAGCTTCTTCATTCTGGTGATTAAGGTGGTCCGTTTGAGTCCGAGGCGGGTGGCAGCGCCATTTAGCCCGCCAACACGGCCATCCGCCTGCTTCAGAGCTTGAATGATTTGATCGCGATCCACCTCGTCCAGGATGCTCCGTACAGGCCGACGTCTGGGGGGTTTGGCTGATGCAATCTCCTTGGCTGGCGCGGGCCCGGTGCGAGGTTGCATCTCCGCAAGAGGCACCAATAAGGCTGGCCCACGTGACAAGATCACCGCCCGTTCGATTACGTTCTGCAATTCCCGAATGTTACCCGGCCAGTGATATTCACACAATGCGTTCATTGTCTCCGAAGAAATCGTTTCGATGGTTTTGTTCATACGGCGGGAAAACTCCTCAGCGAAGTGCCGCACCAGGAGTGGAATATCTTCAGGACGCTCGCGTAGCGCAGGAACTTCAACCGGAAATACATTCAAGCGGAAAAAAAGATCAGAGCGAAACTTCTGCTCTTCCACCATAGCGCCCAAATCCCGATTCGTGGCCGCGATCAGGCGCACGTTGGTCGAAAGGGTACGTGTACTTCCCAGCCTCTCGAACTCACGCTCTTGCAGGACCCGCAGAAGTTTCGGCTGAAGCTCGATTGGAATGTCGCCAATCTCGTCCAAGAATAAAGTGCCGTTGTTCGCTAGTTCCAAGCGGCCTATGCGCTGGACGACGGCGCCCGTAAATGCACCTTTTTCGTGGCCAAAGAGCTCGCTTTCGAGCAATCCGGTTGGGATGGCCGCACAGTTCAACTTCACAAATGTTCTGGAGCGGCGTGGGCTGAGATTGTGGATCGCGCGCGCAATCAATTCCTTTCCGGTGCCCGTCTCACCGTAAATCAGCGCTGTTGAATCTGTCGGCGCTACTGTTTCCACGAGCTTCAGGACGCGCTGTAACACCGAGCTGGTGCCTACGATCTCCTCGAAGTTAGCATTGCTGCGAATCTCGTCCTCCAGATAGAGCTTCTCTTGGGCGAGCTTGTCGGTGAGCAACTGGAGCCGATTCTTCTCGGATTGCAGCTCCCTCTGGGTGCGCTGCAACTCCTGGTTGACGGTCGTAAGTTCAGCTGTTCGCTGCGTAACCCGAACTTCCAGACCGTCGCGAGCTTCGGTGAGTAATTGTTCTGCGCGCCGACGTGAAGAGCTAAACCAGCTTACGAACAGGCCAAAAACTCCGTAAATAATCACGTAGGATTCCGAAGAAGAGCCGCCGATTTTGATGGGGATAGAAAAATAGCTCATCGCAGCGTACGAGAGTAAGAGAGCGAGCAAGCCAGGCCCCGTTCCGGCATACCAAAAAGTAACGGCAATTGCCGCGAACGAGAACGAGGTGAACGGATGCGGCAAATTGTGATGGCGTAGGAGAAGAGCTGTCGCCAGAGCCATTGTCACCGAGACGGCAGCCGTTCCATAACGCAGCACAACAGCAAATGCCCGCCGCGCAGCGAACCTCGAAATATGCAAAGAGGCCATACTCAAATCATCATGCGTTCTAGATGGAATCTTTTGGAACGCCTTTCCAAGAAACCCGGCAAAGCAGCTTCATGGCGGCGTGATCGTGATTCAAGCGATACCCGGCAGCCAATTCGAGGTTCACTCCATCTCAAATGCGAGATATTGCAGTTTCCCATCGCGTTCGACTTGAAGCACGACCGGATCACCAGATTTGAACGTCCTGAGCGTCTCCCGCAGTTGTGAGACTGACTGCAGCGGGGTGTGGGCAAGTGCGCGAATGATGTCGCCCGGCTGCAAGCCGGTATCTACCGCATTTGGTCCGCCGCCCTGGGCTACCACTACTATTCCAGATTTGCTGCGATCCGTATGCAGCAGTGATCTCACCTTTTCGTCTAAATCAGTGACGAAAACGTTCAATTCCCAGATCAGATTCTTCTGCAGGTCAGGGACGTCGGACAACTCATCCATTGCGTCGTGGTACACCGTAACCGGGACTCTGAAGGACATCGGGCTCGTTCCACGAAGCACATCAATCTTCAAGACCTGGTCAGCGGGATGGAGGTAAAGTGCGGCCACGAATTCGGGAAGAGCGACGATCGGGCGATCGTCAATAGCCACCACGATATCTTCTGTCCTCAGGCCTGCCGCCTCTGCGAGACCATCAGGCTTGATGTTGGAAATGATCGCTCCCCAGCTCCTCGCCAGGCCCAGGCCTGCTGCCAGCGAAGGCGTGATGTTCTGTGCTTTCGCGCCGATCGCCACTCGCTGCACGTGTCCATATTTACGAAGGCGCTGATAATCAAAATTGACGATCTCGGCGGGAATTGCAAAGCCCAGCCCTTCGCTGCCGCCGCCTTTGCTTAAAATCAAGGTATTAATTCCAACAACATCGCCATCGATATCCACCAACGGGCCGCCGCTGTTTCCAGGATTGAGCGCCGCGTCAGTCTGGATATACACCATGGGATTATCGGAGTCGGGTTGCCGGGCGACTGAGCTGACCACGCCCATAGTGACGGAATCGCGCAGACCCTCGGGACTGCCGATTGCAAGCACAAGTTCCCCCTGGCGTACTCGGACGTCGTTGCGCAGATGCACGCTGGGCAAATGTGTCGCTTCTATTTTGAGCAGAGCTAAATCAACCTCTTTATGTGTTCCTAACAGCTTGGCATCCAGGATCTGTCCCGCGTGGATTGGTTGGGTGTCGAGTGGGGAGTCTGCCGGCGGTGGTGGAAGGATCACGCGGATGCGCTGCGCTCCTTCCACCACGTGAGCGTTGGTGATGACATACCCGTCAGGATCGACGATGATCCCGGCACCGATGGCCCTCTGGCGCACGATTTTCGCTGTATCGGTATGCCCATGATCCTCCGCGGGGCCGTATCCGGTGACCGCGATCTGGACCACGGCGGGAGACACCTTCGTCACCACCTTTTCAATCGAGATGTCCAACTCTCGCAAGATGTTCGATGAAGTGAGCGCTTCTGATCTCACGACAGCCCCACAAGGAGATCGGCGAGATACAGTTGACTGCGCGTGCGCCGCTGCGGCCAAAAGCAAACAAGCAATACTCGATTTTATGCGCTGCAATCTGGTCATGGTGTGAGCCGCCTTGGCAGAGACTACCTAGTTTTCATAAACATTTTGTAGGGAGCACGTCGTGCACAAACGAGCACGACTGCCCCGGTGTCTATATCAATTGACCTTCCACTCGACACCCTACCTTCGAGATCACGAGCGGCGATTCTTTTAAACCCAGGCCTTGCCGCCCAGTGCCAGATCGACGGTGATGGCATACGTGCAATACATCAGCCATATACCTGTGACGAATTGGAAGAACCCAACGAGGCGACTGCCTGGAGTCCAGGACAGTAAGCGCGTAGGAATTTCGATGGCGTAGATCAACGTCAGGCCGACAAAGATAAGCATCACGGGGATGTCTCCGGCACGTCGAAAAACATCAATACCAAGAATGCTGAGAAATAAGAACGCAATCGCCATCCAACCATCCGGCTGGACACTGGAATCGATGTATCTTCGGTAGGCCATAGCGAACCAGTGAATCCCGTAAGCGGTGAAGGCTAGGCCCGCCATATATAGAGGAGCCGCATTGCCGAAGACGTTAAACCATGTCAGTCCGGTCAATAGATAGATGCCAGTGAGGAACTGCATGAACCCCGGCATCCAGAAGCCCCATAAACCCAGGGTTCGGTTGACTTCCGGGCTGGCCTTGGGAAACCCAAACAAGGCTTGACCACCCCAAATGAAGTAGCCAGTACCCAAGCCAAAGAAACCGATGGCGAGGGGCGCAAAGGGCGAGCTTGCAAACGAGAAGGCTTGTGCTTCCATTTTTTAATTCTCCTCCGAAACATTCACTGCACGGCCTGTTCCAGTCAAAAAGAAGAATTGATGATGGTGATCAACTCAATCGATCCGCTCACTTACAGATTTGAATCCGGCGGTCTTCGCGCTTGTAGTTCGTTTAGATAGTGAGCGTGTCATTGACACCTGTCCAAATGCCGACGCGGCTATCGCTATCTGGACACTGCGAAGCGTCTACTGGTGATCAGAGATCGGTGAAATCCTTGTGCCATCGCCAGTGGACGTTTGGCGACATGCATGCAATCAGTCAAGAGTCGCAGCGCTATGGCGATCGGCGAAGCTAAGTTGAAACTAGAAAGGACAGTATTGTAATGGCAAATCAAAAGACGAAAAAGTGCGCGCACATACCGTGCTTATGCGATGTACCAAATGGAGAAGAGTACTGCGGAGAAGCGTGTCGTGATGCGGGAAGCGAAGACGTGGAAATCGCGTGTCAGTGCGACCATCGGGCATGTCCGCTCACAGTTCGGCAGTTTGCGCCTGGCACTGCCGCTGGCCTGGCCAGTTGATAACGATGGATCTCGTCGGAATTACCGGAGTGCGTTGTAGGGGTTGGCACTGTTCGCTTAAGCCGTGATGCACGGCCAGCACCCAGGAGAATTGATTGTGAAGCTTCTAAAAAAGAGTTTGTCGCTTGTTCTTTCTTGTTGCCTTGTGTCGGCCACCGTGCCGGCAGGGTTCGCCGATCAGGGAAACCAATCCACCTCGCAATCTCCGGTTCAGGCCGCTCAACAGACGCCGGAACAGTTGCAGCAACTGGTGGCGCCAATCGCACTATATCCGGATGCCTTGGTTGCTCAGGTTCTCGCAGCATCCACCTACCCCGACCAGATTGTCGAAGCGGACCGGTGGATGCAGCAGCATACCGATCTGAAGGGGGAGCAACTTGGTCAGGAAGTCGATAAACAGCCCTGGGATCCCAGTGTGAAGGCCCTCGCAGAGTTTCCTTCAGTGCTCGCCAACATGGACAAGAATCTGTCTTGGACCTCATCGCTCGGCGATGCTTACGTCAACCAACAGCAGGACGTGATGAATGCTGTTCAGGTAATGCGCGACCGTGCTGAGAAGGCGGGAAATTTAAAGACCACATCGCAAGAGAAGATCAGCAAGCAGGGGCAAACCATTGTGATCGAGCCGGCCGACCCAGAGGTTGTTTACGTACCGGAGTACGATCCTTGGCTCGCATACGGCGAACCCCTCGCAGTCTGGCCAGCCTGGTATTGGTATCCGGGACTGTACCTTACCGGGCCAGGGCTGGTATGGGGTTTCGGCTTTGGAATCGGATTCTTTGGCGGTTTTGGTTGGGGTTGGCACCACTGGGAATCTGATTGGCATCACCACGGAATCCTTTTTGATCACCACGGCTACGTGTCCCACAGCAGAGTGTTCGTCAATCGCAATCACTTCAATGCTGCCAGAGGCGGATTCAATCGTGGCGGCGGCTTTCGTGGCGGGGACTTTCATGGCACGGCCCCGCAGCATGGATTCGCTGCGCATCATGCTGAGCCTGGTACCCACTCCGGAGCCTTCGGCGGTTTCAATCATGGAGGCGTGACTAGAGGCTTCTCGGCACGTGGGCAGTCAAGCTTCGGCGGGGGCTTTCATGGTGCCGGAGAATTCCATGGTGGCGGAGGCTTTCACGGTGGCGGCGGTCATGGGGGCGGCGGTCACAGGTAAATTGTGCTTTCAGCACTCATAAGGCCAACTGACGATATGGAGAATCAATTCATGCGCACTAGAAATATCAATACCGGAACACTTGGATCGAGACTCGCCACCATGGCCGCCTTAGCCGTGCTTCAGCTGCTGGTGGTTGGCTACGCTCGAATTAGTTTGGCGCAGGCATCGGAGCCAAAGACGTTTTCATCTCCAGCGGAAGCGAGTAACGCTCTCTTTCAAGCTGTCAAAAACGACGACGAGCAGGCGGTGGGAGCGATCCTGGGAGCAGGGAAAGAAGTTACTTCATCGAGCGATGGGGTCGAGGACAAGCTCGAGCGCGAGCGATTCAGCCAGAAATATCAGGAGATGCACCGTCTGATTCGCGAAGCCAATGGAACCACGGTGCTGTACATCGGGGCAGAAAACTGGCCATTTCCCATCCCGCTGGTCTCGAAGAACGGTACCTGGCACTTCGATTCCGATACCGGTAAGCGGGAAATCCTGTTCCGCACAATCGGAGAGAACGAGGCTACCGCGATTCAAGTGTGCGAGGAATTCGCAATGGCAAAGAATCAAGACGAAGTAAAGGCAGCCAGCGAAGACCCGATCACCCGATTCGCCGAAAACCTGGTCTCTGCCGACGCAACAAATACCGGCAATAGGGAGTCCGTTCCTTTCCATGGGTACTACTTTCGAGTTGTCAGCCGAACTTCTGCAGCGGGAGCGAGTGGCGGCAAGCGGATGCGAGGCTTGACGTTGGTCGCGTATCCCGCGGAGTACCGGGAATCGGGAGTTATGACCTTCGTGGTCACCCATCACGGGATCGTGTATGAAAAGGACCTCGGGCCCAACACAACAACTGTCGCACCACAAATAAAAGCCGGAACCGGTCCGACTTGGCACCCGGCGGCATGAAGCTAAACAGAAGAGGCCGCAGCGGCGTGATCACTCTTGTGGCCTGATTTTTTTCTTCCCTCTAGGACGTCAACAATGCGCGAGGATATCTTGTTTGAGAAGCATGCGACCGCGGGAAATCAGCCCATACCGAAATCGACGGAGACCCCGCTGTTTCCTTTCTGGGTCGAAGATCGGGGACTAAGCTTCTTTCTCGTGTTTCTCGTTCTCGTGACCATTTTTGTTCCCATGGTTCACCTGTCACGATATGGGCGAATTGGACTCGGCCTAATGTTTGCGCTCATGCTTTTCTCAGGTGCGGTCGCGAGTATTCGCCACAGAGTTCTGATGTATCTGATCATCGCGCTCACTGTCCTTGAGTTCACAGCGGACCTAATCGTCGAATTCGATCCATCGTTCGGCCACCCGGGCTGGGATACGGCGCTCAAGATATCCGGCCTCGCCATTCTGGTGGTCGTGACCCTGAAGCAGACGTTTCGCCCAGGGCCCGTTAGTGTGCACCGGGTGATGGGTGGAGTCGCTGCCTACCTACTGATCGGCGTTACGTGGGCGTTCGGATACAAGCTGCTAATGGAGGAGCGCCCAGACGCAATCCATTTCCAGACATACATCGGCGGGATCCCCACCGGAGAACCTAGCCTCTTGATGTATTTCAGTTTTTCCACCCTGACCAGCGTTGGATACGGCGACGCTTATCCGGTACATCGGATTGCGCGGTCGCTCGCGACTGCAGAAGCGCTTATCGGACAACTCTATCCCGCGATCCTGATCGCAACACTAGTCGGGCTATCGTTACAGGCGCGAGCCAATGCGGGGACGGGAGGCTGAGCTACGTATGGGCGATCACATCGGGTGATCGTCTGGTGACATAAAAGTATTTTGGAGGATGAATATGAACGAGAAAAACGGAAACACAAGAGATTTATCGGCCGCTGCTAGTGGAACTGTTTCGCTGGGCGGTGAACTCACTGTCAACCGTCTTGGCTTCGGAGCCATGGGCATTACTGGCGACGGAATCTGGGGACCGCCGAAGGACCGTGGGGCGGCAATCGCAGTTCTCCGCCGCGCCATTGAACTGGGAGTCAACTTCATAGATACGGCTGACTCGTATGGTCCTTTCGTGAGCGAAGAGTTGATCGCGGAAGCGCTGACGCCTTACCCAAAGGACCTCGTCGTCGCGACTAAGGGTGGATGGAATCGCCCTGGGCCGAACCAGTGGACCCACGACGCGAGTCCGGCGCACTTGCGCAAGGCGGTGGAAGGCAGCCTGAAGAGGTTGCGCCTGAACCGAATTGACGTCTACCAACTGCACGTGCCAGATCCAGTGGTGCCTTTCGACGCGTCGATTGAAACCCTAGCCAATATTCAATCAGAGGGAAAGATCCGCTTGGTTGCATTGTCGAATGTCACCGTGGAACACATCGAGCGTGCGCGGAAAATCGTACCGATTGTATCGGTCCAGAACCGGTACAGTTTTGCCGATCGTGAATGGGACCATGTCGTGGATTATTGCGAACGCAATGGAATCGCTTTCATCCCGTGGTTTCCGCTGGGCGCAGGCACAGTGGCCGGTAGGTTGTTGGAGAGAATTGCGAACGCCCGCCAGGCGAAACCCATTCAGGTCGCATTGGCGTGGTTGCTGAAGCGGTCTCCGGTTATGCTGCCCATCCCCGGGACCTCTTCGATTGCGCATCTTGAGGAAAATGTGCGGGCAACATCATTGCAATTGTCTGAGGAAGATTACCTGGAACTAACTGGGATTGCCCAGCTGGCTTCCTGAAGCAAGCGGGCTTCGATTACGGCTGCGGAAATCTGACGACTGCGGCCGAGTGTACAAAGGAGGTCACACGCAATGGAGAATGACGGCACAAACAATCAATTTTCGCGTCGGGGATTTCTTGGAATCGGTTCCGCCGCCCTGGCTGCGGCTAGCAGTTTGGTGGTAAGCGGCGCTATGGCGCAGGAAAACCAACACCGAACTGACCGCAGTGAAACGGATCCGGGTCCTTCAGATGACCCCTTGGACAAACAAAACCCCGATTCGGCATGGCCACCCGCCACGGATTCCAAGAGCCTGGTTCAAAACTTCAAATATCCGTTCTCTTTTGCGAACAAGCGGACTTACGAGGGCGGATGGTCGCGGGAGGTGACCGTTCGGGAACTGCCGGTCTCGAAGACCCTCGCAGGGGTGAATATGAGACTCACGCCCGGAGGAGTTCGTGAACTGCACTGGCACACAGCAGACGAATGGGCGATTCGTGCTCTACGGGTCGGCGCGGATCACCGCCATCGATCGCGACGGCAAGAGTTTTGTTGCCGATGTGAAGAAAAACGATCTGTGGTATTTCCCCAGCGGGATTCCACATTCGATTCAAGGCCTCGATCCGGATGGTACGGAATTCATGCTGGTATTCGACGACGGAGATTTTTCGGAGGCGGAGACGATCCTGCTGAGCGACTCGATGGCGCATCTTCCACCCGAGATCCTGTCAAAGAACTTTGGCGTTTCCGAAATGGCCTTGAAAAATCTGCCCAAGCAAGAGCTATTCATTTTCCAGGCTGCAGTTCCCGGATCACTGGAGGCCGATCACAGAGCAGCCGCAGGTGCTCTTGGGAAGTCGACGCGGGATTTCGCTTTTCGCACGATGGAGATGCCGCCGACGAAGCGCACCAAAGGCGGGGAGGTGCGCATCGTTGATTCGAGCACGTTCAAGGCGTCAACGAACGTTGCGATGGCAATGGTCACGGTTCACCCGGGAGGGCTGCGCGAACTGCACTGGCACCCCAACGCCGACGAATGGCAGTATTACATCGCGGGCAACGCAAGAATGACTGTGGTGTCAACAGGTAACCGCGCTCGCACGATGGATTTTCAGGCGGGAGACGTCGGGTACGTGGAAAAAACCCTACTGCATTACATCGAGAATACAGGGGATACAGATCTGATCTTCCTGGAGATGTTCAAGAGCAGTTTCTACCAGGACCTCTCCCTGTCGGAGTGGTTGGCCCACACACCACCCGAACTGGTTATGGCACATCTCAATATCGACAAGGTGACATTGGACGCAATACCGAGAGATGAGTTGGTGATCGTGCCGCGCTAGTCGAAGACAACGCGTCGAACCAACACAGCTGTGCAGGAGGACTGGCCATGACTCCCAACAATAGCGACTCGAATCAATTACGCTTCGACTCTTGCGACCGGCCGCTGGCAAACGACAGCCCGGTCGCAAATCAAGACCCCGGCGTGAGCCGGAGAGAATTTCTCGGCATGACCGCCGCGTCCTTATTAATCGCCGGAAGAGTAAGTGGTGCCGCAAAAGTGGACATCAAGAACGGAATTCCATATCGAACCCTCGGTCGCGCCAGCGAAAAGGTTTCACTGATCGGACTCGGCGGGTATCACCTGGGCAAACAGAGTGACACGGACGAGAGCATTCGCATCATTCGCACTGGAATTGATGAAGGAATCAACTTTCTCGATAACTGCTGGGACTACAACGACGGAGAGAGCGAACTTCGAATGGGCAGAGCGCTGCGCGATGGTTATCGCCAGAAGGTCTTTTTGATGACCAAGATCGATGGCCGAAATAAGGCTGCTGCTGCAACTCAAATCAATGAATCACTGCGGCGATTGCAGACGGATCGCATCGACTTGCTCCAGTTCCATGAGGTGATTCGCGATTCCGATCCAGATCGCATTTTCGCCAAAGGCGGAGCGATGGAGGCCGTCCTGGAAGCCAAAAAAGCGGGTAAGATCCGTTTTATCGGCTTCACAGGTCACAAGAGCCCGGACATTCATTTGAAGATGCTGGCCGCGGCATCGAAGCATGGCTTCACCTTCGATGCCGTCCAGATGCCTCTCAACGTAATGGACGCCCACTTCAATAGTTTCGAAAAGAAGGTCTTGCCGATTTTGACCAAGGGTGGCGTCGGGGTTCTCGGCATGAAACCGATGGGCGACCCCTTCATTCTGAAGAGCAACACTGTTACGGCTGTCGAGTGTCTGCACTATGCCATGAATCTTCCCACCAGTGTCGTCATCACCGGCTGCGATTCGCTCCCGATCCTGCGGCAAGCCCTCGATGCCGCTCGGGCTTTTCGGCCCATGGACGCTTCCCATGTCGCAGCCCTTCTCGCAAAGACCGCAAAAGCGGCGGAAGCGGGCCAGTTCGAACTTTACAAAACTACCCATCACTTTGACGGCACCGTCGCCAACCCGCAGTGGCTCGGATAGAAGCAGAACGATGTAAGAAAAATGATGGAACTGGAACGCTGGAATTGTCAGTGACGAATCAAAGGACGAGAAAATGCACGCGCGTTGCACTGTTCTGTGCGCAGATATTTCTCACAGCTCTGAGCTGCGCTCAGACCGTTTCGCTACCTGAGCCTCCGCAGGTACGAGCGAAGAACCACCTTGTATCTCTTACCCTCCATGCGGTAAATGAAAATGGTCGGGACGCCTTCGCTTTCAATGGCGCGCGGGCGGCTCCCGTGATACGTGCTTCCGCTGGTGACGTTCTCAAGATCACTTACGTCAACGATCTTCCTGCCAAGTCCTCGGAGACTTGCGCCGTGAATCCCTGTACGAATAAAATACCTGCCCGAGTAAGTAGTCGTCCTCGCGAAGAGCCAGATCGCTCAAATACTTCATGAATAACTCGTCGACGAGAGAGCACTTAACTGGATTCACGATAAACCTTAATGAGCCGCTGCATTAGGGGCAGGTCGCTGGATTCGGAAAAGCGCTTGCGGATCGCGTGAGGAGACTCGTCCAGCCCCAATCCACGCATACCGGCTGATCAAAGCGCCGATGATGAAACAAACTGCGGCAAAGTTGCGAGCCACAGAGCTGTGTCCCAAGAAAGTTCTGAGCAACAATGACGTGGGCCCGGCCAACGCGGCGCCAGCACGAGTCAGCCAACCAACAGCTCCCTCACGCAGCGGACGATCAACGTATCGCCCGCGAAGTTCAATAATGATCGCAACTAACGTCTCGACTGCACTCGCAACAATTCCGATGAACTGAGTAGCTGGAACAAGGAATCCCAGAAGCTCCAGCACGGCCGCCGCCGAGCCCAAACCTCCAGCAAGAAAAACGACCGGCACGAGCTTCCGATTTTCAGACCAAACCGGAATTGCGGTCACGGCTAAGAGGACTGACGTGTAACTGGCCAGTATCAGTCCACTCAAGGCTGCAAAGAGTTCAGCGATCCACTCGAGCACAAGCAGGAAGTCGTTTCCGTAGCCTGTCAGGACCAGTTCGTGGCACACGACTGCCAGGCCCACTGCGGCTGAAAATCCCGATAACGTCCACGCGCCTACCGACATTGCTGAACGCAGCTTGAAGACCCGCAACATGTTTAAGAACCTGGCGGGACGGCCCAAATCTGCGATGAGTAGAGGCGCCGAGATCAGCGCGCCTAAAAATCCTATCCACAACCCAGCGCGTATCAGGCCAGCATTGCCGAAGAGATGGGCCACCAGGGCAATTACCGCGGAAATACCAGCGACCCCACCCACAAAAAAGTACAGGGGAACTTGCCACGTCCAGGTCGGCGGCTTGAGCACGGGATTTCCGTGATAACTGACCGCGGAAGCCGGTTTTGGAAAAGGGCTGCCAACGGGGACGATGCCGTGATCCTGCACTTTCCCAGTTCGCGCAGCTTCCTCCCTTAACGCATCCAGCCGGCCTTCCGTGAATTGAGGATCTGCAGCCATACTCAACAACCTCGTTTGAGATCTACGATTTGCGATCTACGCGAAAAAATTCCTCATCCAGCTACAGCACGAAGGCCAGGCACACCACCAGCACGACCACGAGCGCCGAAACCAGCGCTGCGCTCCAGGCTGACTTCATATGAATCGTCGGTACTTCGGGAGCAGGTGGGAAATTGTAGGCCTCCGGCTGGCCGAGAATCACAAAGATCGCGTGAGTGCCACCTACACTGGATCCTGTTGGATCGTAGATTTGCGCATCGTTGTATCCGCGATCTTGTAACTCCTTGACGCGCACCTGCGCTTCCTGCCGTAGCTCTTCTAGCTCGCCAAATCGAATCGATTGCGTCGGGCAGGCCTTCGCACAAGCAGGCATTAACCCGTCCCGCTGCCGGTCGTAACAAAACGTGCATTTGAAAGCGGTTCCGACCTCATGATTTTTGTCGACCACTCCGAAGGGACACGAAACCACGCAATAGCCGCAGCCATTGCAGACATCGTTCTGCACGTATACCGATTCAACTTCGGTCCGAATGATTGCGCCCGTGGGACACGCTTCCAGGCATCCGGCGTTCTCGCAATGCTTGCAGACGTCGGAGAGGAACTGCCAACGAAACGGCTCTTCTATTCCGGCGAGTTGCGGGCCCATGGGCTGCTTCTCTTCCAAAAAGAGCACGTGCCGCCACGTCGATGCTCCTAACGCGTGCGTGTTATCGTACGACTGACCAGACCACTCGAACCCATCATCGGGAATGTGGTTCCATTCCTTGCAGGCCACTTCGCAGGCCTTGCAACCTATGCATACTGAAGCATCCGTTAGAAAGGCACTGATCGGCATCACTTCCTCCTCAAATGGGCGTTCCATTGATCGATAGCGGCCTTTCCCCGAGCCCGACGTCCTGGAGCAACGTCACAGAGAATCCCTTTGGCTTCCATAATCCGGACGTTCGGTTCCTCCGAGAGGGCCACTAGGTCATTCGCCGAGTCTCCTTTGACCAGGCCGCGATAGCCCCAGTGATACGGCACGCCCACCTGGTGCACCATCTTTCCGTTGATAAGTAGCGGTCGCATGCGCCGAGTCACCAGCGCTCTAGCCTCAACGATTCCGCGCGGAGTCATCAGGGTCACCCAGCCTCCGTTTTCGATTCCGCGTTCAGACGCCAGCTCGGGTGATATTTCACAGAAGAATTCGGGCTGAAGCTCAGCCAGGTGTGGAAGCATGCGCGACATTGCCCCAGAGGTGTGGTGCTCCGTCAACCGATACGTGCTCATGACACAGGGGAAGCGTTCATCGGGAGAACTGGCGTAACGGTTTTCAGGCCGCTCGTCTCGCATTGCTGCCGGATTGCTTGGCTGGTCTGGATAAAGTGGATTGCTAACTGGAGCCTCCAAGCCTTCGTAGTGTGTTGGCAGGGGGCCATCTGCTAATCCCTTTGGGGCGAAAATCCAGGCCGTCCCATCGGGGTGGAGGATGAAAGGTTTATCCCCGGCGAGAGCCTCATCACCCTGTGCGTGTTTAGGCGGCTGGTAATTCGGCGCTTTCGTCCTCGTGAAGTCCGGGACATCCAGCCCCGTCCACTCTTTGTTCTGCTCATTCCACCAAACCAGTTTCTTACGCTCGCTCCAGGGCCGCCCATCAGGACGGGCCGAAGCGCGGTTATAGAGGATGCGGCGGTCCGCAGGCCAAGCAAAGCCCCAGCCGTGTCCCCAGAGGTCCTGCGAATTCCGCTGGTTGGCGCGGTTCTCACCCGGGCGGGGGAAGACGCCGGAGTAGATCCAGCACCCGCAAGCAGTGGACCCGTCGGCTTTCAATTCGTTGAATCCACTTACTAGAGTGTGGTCGGCGACTGCGTAGCCGTTGATCTCTTGCAGGACTTCTTCCACCTTGGGCTCTTGCATCGTTCCTTCCAGGGAATAGTCCCAGGTCAAGGCGCTCAACCCCGCATTGCGCGGCCGCGGATCTTGTTTCGCTTTCTCCTTCAGGCGGCGACCCAGGTGGTACATGAACCAGGTTTCGTTGCGTGCGTCCCCTGGAGGGTCGACGGCCTTCTGGTGCCACTGCAGCAGACGCTGCGTGTTGGTGAAGCAGCCGTCTTTCTCGGCGTGCCCGGCGGCGGGAAGAAGAAAGACTTCCGTTGCGATCTCCTCCGGTCGAAGCTCGCCCCGCTCCACCTCGGGAGAGTCGTACCAGAAAGAGGCGGTCTCCAGTTCTACCAGGTCCCGCACTACGAGCCACTTCAGCTTGGAGAGCGCCTTGCGCTCCAGTCGCGAGTTGGGACCTGCCACTGCCGGGTTTTGTCCCATCACAAACAGACCCTCAACCTTGTCGTCCAACATTTCCAAAAAATACCCCTGATGCGAATGGTCTCCGGTCACACGCGGAAGCCAATTGAAGCCCCAATCGTTCTCTTTTTTCGCTCCCTCGCCGTAATAGGCCTTGAGCAGACTTACGATGTACTTGTCGAAGTTCCACCACCAGCCCGTCGGATCGCGATATGTCGCAACGTAGGCCGCAAGATTGTGTGAGTTCAGCCCTAGATTCGGCATCGGCAAGTAGCCAGGCAGAATGTCGTAAAGAGTCGGGATATCAGTTGAACCTTGAATCGAGGCATGCCCGCGTAGAGCGAGAATGCCTCCTCCAGGCCGTCCGATGTTGCCGAGAAGCATCTGAAGGATCGCAGCCGCGCGAATGATCTGCGGACCTTTCGACTGCTGCGTCCAACCTAGCGCGTAGCAAATTGCTCCCGTCTTTTCCGGGCCTGATGCCGAGCAAAACGTCTCCGCAATTTTCAGGAACCGCTCGCGGGGAACACCGCAAAACCGTTCAACCAACTCAGGCGTGTATCTCGCATAATGCCTTTTCACAACTTGGTATACACAACGTGGATGGCTGAGCGTGGGGTCGCACTCGCACTCCCCGAGGTCAGCGGCGGCTCCAGCGCCATCCTTGCAGTGACCAGAATGAGGTCCGGCGTCTCTGGGCGCCACTCGGCCACCCTGGACACAAGCCCCGTAAAGCCAGGAGCTTCCGTCGTAACGCCTATCCTTAGCGTCCCAACCAGAGAAGACGCCTCCTAAATCCTCAGTATCCTTGAACTCCTCCGGAAGAATGATCGAAGCGTTGGTGTAGTGGGTCACGTACTCGCGAAAATCTTTTTCGATGTCGAGAACGTAACGAATGAGCCCCCCGAGAAACACTATGTCCGATCCGGCGCGCAGGGGAGCCCAGATGTCTGCCATAGCGGAGGTGCGGCTGAAACGCGGATCGACGTGAATGACCTTCGCTCCGTGCTCTCGCGCTTCGATCACCCACTGGAAACCGACGGGATGATTCTCCGCCATGTTCGAGCCCATAATCAGAATGGCATCAGAATTGACGAGATCGCTCGGCCCAAGTGTCGCTCCGCCTCGACCAAAGGACGTGCCCAGACCGGGCACCGTTGAGCTGTGTCATATACGGGCCTGGTTGCTGATGCAGACCATGCCCAGGCCGGCTGCGAAGAGCTTCTTGATCAAATAGTTTTCTTCATTATCGAGAGTAGCGCCACCAAGGTGGGCCATGGCAGTCGTATGCATTACGACCTCTCCCTCCCGTTCTTCCACGAACGTGCGCTCCCGCGTGTCCCAGACGCGATCGGCGATCATGTCCATCGCCGTTTCCAGTTCTAGCTCTTCCCAGCGGGTAGAGTACGGCCTGCGATACTTGACGCGCGTCTCTCGGTTCGCATGCGTCAGCAGTTCGAAGCTATCGGAGCCTTTTGGACACAGCCGCCCGCGGGAAATAAACGAATCTGGGTCTCCTTCTATTGAGACAAGCTTTCCATCCTTGTGATATACAAGCTGGCCGCACCCTACGGCACAGTAGGGACATACCGAGCGCGCAACCTGAGCGTCGCGATTTTTGCGAGCGAGATTGCGGGTTCGATCACTCATGGCTTCCACACCAGTGCCATCGCTGTGAGTCAAAAGCTGTCGAACCACCGGCCAGCGCGTCAGTATTTCATTAAGCATATTGATTTTTCTCCGGGGCTCTCAAACTATTATTAGGTTTGCACTTTAGCTACTCGTTGACACCGCGATTTGCGTTGATGCGCCTTAACTCTTTTTTGTTGCTCTCTGATCGATTATCTTTTGAAATTCGCAAGTTCGAATAAGTAAATTGGTCCGATCCATTCCACGGACGCCGATGTTGCACTTTGCACGCCACTCTTTTCAGCAGTGAGAGGTCGCAAGTCTAGTCCTAAACACAAAATGCGCGCGGCCGCCGTAGCCCAAGATAGCCTTGAGTGTGACGTAGGCTCGACGCGACCTGTCAACAGGCGGACACAAAGTCAAGAGGCGGACACAAAGGTTTCTCCACGGTTCCACATGCACTTCACCCCGACCAGCGCGTCCTGGCTCAACATGGTGGAGCGTTTCTTCCGCGACCTCACTCAGAACCGTCTGCGGCGCGGTGTGTTTCGCGATCTGGAAGAACTCTTCCTGGCGATCGGCAGTTACATCGACCGTCACAACGAAAATCCCAAACCCTTCATCTGGACGGCCCGCGCCTCCGACATCCTCGAAAAGGTCAAGCGCGCTCGCCGTGCTCTCCATAAACGTCAATCTGCATGACGCACTACACTAGGCATCGCCTTCCTCTTATGGTCCTGCCGGGACGTAAACGCTAGTTGCCGTCACCAGCTCCGCATTCGGTACTTCGGTTCGGAGTTTGATCCGCTGCATTCCACCCTTCTTTTCTGGCTTAGCAAGAAACGTTAGTAAGTATTGATGAGTGAGGCGATGCGTCAGGTCGTCCAGGTATGGAACGAACGAAACTGCGGGTCCGAAACCAAGATAGTAGGATTCCCCTCCAGTCTCGTCGGACACCTGGGATAAGTAATTCTGCCCCCAGTTGATGCGCCAGAAATTGTGACCGTAATGACCAACTCCGGGTGAATAGATGGAATAAATAATGATGCCGGCGCGCTGAGCCTGTTCAATCGCAGTGTCCACATAGGGATCGGATGGACCGCTCCCGTAATACCGGTCAATGCCATCCGAGATCATGAGGATCTCACGGGCAGAAGTCTCAGGCCACCGTTTGATCAGGTCGCCCACAGAAAAGTAGGGACTGGGAGACGCACCTGGATCCCCAAGCGGCAACCGCAAAGACTTGGCCGCCTGCGCGTGGTCGGTGGTCGGGTTCTGCGCGATCTGTACGGTGCCATCTCGCATATAACCAATGCCGATGGCAGTGGTTGCTGGCTGGGAACTGATGAATTGCCGCAGGTCCTCCAGCTGGGAATCTAGGCTGGTGTTGGAAGCATCATCGATCAGGAGAAAAAGTTCGAGCCCGGCATGATCCCCCTGCAATGGGAGCCAGTCGGTTACCTGGTCGCGATCATGACCCTGATACACCATGACATCTTCGCGATCGATAACCGGTATGTCGGTGCCGTGATGAGCTTCCACCGTGACTACCATGTGTACGGGAGTTCCCGATGACGGCGCCTGCTGGCCTACTAGCGGAATATTGCTGGTTGCCAGCACAGCCATCGCGAGAATTGCTTCAAGAGCGAAATAACGTTTTGTCATGGAATCCTCCTGCCGAGTCTGCTCATTGCGTATGTCATAGCCGTGAGTGCATCCGGAGTTCCAAATTGTTTTGAGGACCGCATTCGCGTTTTTGCGAATGAGTTGCGCAGATTTCCTTTGGCTGGACGTGAT
>Ga0070698_100000724_pt1 | contig 35413 bp, 39 predicted proteins | sample KBSK1502metaG_FD_65477 | JGI IMG/M metagenome (GOLD analysis project Ga0070698, IMG submission 65477) | Corn, switchgrass and miscanthus rhizosphere microbial communities from Kellogg Biological Station, Michigan, USA - KBS K1-50-2 metaG | ecosystem: Host-associated > Plants > Roots >... | reverse complement strand
CGTCGGCCCGAACCAGGAGAACCCGGCGTTGTTGACCAGCACGTCGACCGTGCCGGCCTGCTCAACGAGCTCCTCGACCTGGTCCGGATCGGTGAGGTCGGCGGCCACGAACCGGGCCTTGCCGCCCTCCGCGGTGATCGTGTCGACCACCGCCGAGCCGCGGGCGGCGTCCCGGCCGTGCACGATCACCTCGGCGCCATGCCGGCCGAGCTCTTCGGCCGCTGCCCGGCCGATGCCCGAACTGGCCCCGGTAACCAGCGCACTGATGCCGTCGAGGTCTCGCTGCTGATTCATCTCTTGTCCTTCCATGACTGAGTACCTCAACCATGTACGGCGCCGGGCCCGCCGCGGTATCCGAAGCATGACTGCACTTGCCGATGCCTATTGCCCGGTCAGCAGGGCAGTACGGCCGACCCTGCCCGGGAAGGACCGCCTAACTCGGGCGCGGCTGACTTGGATCGACTACTATGTAGTCATGGCAAGGCGCTCAGCGACACCTGTGCGGTTCGACACCGCTGTAGCCGAGAGGCTGACATCATTCGCCGCGGCTAACCCTGGCATGTCCCTGTCCTCGGCCGCGAACCGGCTTGTAGATGAGGCTCTCCGGATGACCGAGCACCCCGGCATTGCGTTCCGCGCAGGCCCCACCGGCAGGCGCGCGACCCTGGCCAGCGGACCAGACGTATGGGAAGCCGTCCGGGCGGTCAAGTCCGCACGAACCGCTGAGCCCGGCCTTTCAGAAGACGACCTGCTCGCCCTCGTGGCCAGCAACACCGGCGTCCCTGTGCGCCTGCTACGCATCGCGATCCGGTACTGGGCGTCGTATCCCGACGAGATCGACACCGAGATTGCCGCCGCGCAGGCAGCCGAAGACGCCGCCGAAAATACCTGGCGGCGCGAACGCGACCTGCTCGCCGGATAACGGCATGAGCTGCGCGCTGCTGCTGGACGAGATGTTCTCAGACACCATCGCCCAGCAGCTACGCGCCAAAGGCTACGACGCGCAGGCCGTCGTCGCCGACCCAGCCCTCGTCTCACTCTCCGATGACCAGATCCTCGCCCACGCAGCCGCCGCCAGGCGCGCCCTCGTCACCGCCAACATCAAAGACTTCATGCCGCTGGACTCCGGGTACAGGGCAGCAGGCCACGACCACGCCGGGCTGATTCTCATCTCCACTAAGACCTTCCCCCAGGACCGCAGCTATACCGCCGCCATCACCAGTGCCCTCATCGCCCTCCTCGACCAGCCCGGGCAGATCCAGGCAGGCCAGGTCATCTTCCTCCCCCGCCGCTGAGCCTGGTGACCTACCGGAAAGTGCGAGGGCACCATGATGATGCTGATCATCCTGGCTGGCCTCTGCGCCACAGTGCCCGCAGCCGGGTACCTCATCGAGTCGGGCGCTGGCCCGTAACGTCCAGCCGTCGCGCGTGGGCTGCAGATCCCCTCGACTGGCAGCTGAGGTCTGCCGCGGATGGTCAGTGACTCCAGGACGCGCTGCACGTTCTCCTCGAGATCGCGGGCAGCGCGGGGACTGCCTGCCAGGTGCCTGATCAGTGCCTGCTGGAAGAACCCGTCGAAGACGGCGTACGCCGCGTTGCGGGATACGGCGAGTGGCGCCCCGGCTTTGGCAGGGCCAACATGCCCGATGCACTCAGACTCCTTGAGGCGAACCTCACCGACACTCAATACCGCAACGCCCGCCCGCGCGCGTAGGCAGCCCAGGGGCCGCCAGAACCCTGTCATGGCAGTCCGGCCGGCCGTGGGGTTCCGTCAGGACAAGGAATAATCACAGAAACGGGTCGCCGAGCGATAGCGGTGCCGGCGGCCACGCCCGTGCCAGTCCTGGAGGAGGCCATGATGGACGAGCACTTCGTCTGGATGACGACACGCCAGATCAATCCCGGCACGCTGACCGACTTCGAGAGGGCCTGGCGCCCGGACACGCATCCGGACGGCATGCTGCGTGCCTACGCGTACTGGTCTGAGGACGAGCGGCAAATCATCGGGGTGTCGTTCTGGGCCTCAAAGGAGTCGTGCGAAGCGTGGCGGGCCTCCGAAGCGGAGGCACGCCGACGTGAGGCGATGGCTCCCCACATACTCGATGAGCAGGAAGCGTTCTACCGGGGCCGCGAGCTAATCGTGCCAGCTCGCTAGCAGCCACGTCCGGGATCCACGGCACCGGGCGTCACGCTCCGTGGCCGCGCCGTCGATGGCTGACGAGCTGGCACTGTGCTGTTCATGCCTGCCCTGCGGGCGCGCACCCGGCCGTCGTCGGCACCGGCACCCCGTCACCACCTGCCGCTGGCAGCAGCATGTGCCGGCAGAATGGAGCCTCCGATAGTCCCGGGGCTAGCAGCCTCATCGATGGAAGGCAGTTGTGCCAGATGGATGTGACCGGCGGCATGGGACGGCTGGAGGGCAAGCACGCGCTGGTCACCGGGGGCACGACAGGCGTCGGGTTCGCCATTGCCGAGAGATTCCTGCGAGAAGGCGCGGTGGTGGTGGTGACCGGGCGGAATCAGGAGCTGGGCCGGCGCGCAGAGGCGGCGCTCCGCGAGTCCGGCCAGGCCTGGTTCCTAGCCGCTGATGCTGGCGATCCCGCCGCCGTCACCCGGTCGGTGGACGTGGCCGCGGAGCATCTGGGGACCGTCGATGCGCTGGTCAACAACGCCGGGATCGGGGTGGAGGCGGGCCTGCTGCGCACGCCTCTGGCTGACTATGACCGGGTGATGGACGTGAACGTGCGCGGCTACTTCCTGTACGCGTGTGCCGTGTACCCGCACCTGGCCCGCCGCCGCGGGTGCATGATCCACGTCGCCTCCGACGCGGGCATCTGGGGCGAGCAGTCGATCGGGCTCTACTCGGTTTCGAAGGCGGCGGTGGTGATGCTGGGGAAGATGCTGGCGCTGGAGGGTGGTCCCGACGGCGTGCGCTCGAATGTGCTCTGCCCGGGCGACACCTGGCCCGGCATGCGGCACATGGCCCCGCCGGGGGAACAGGACCGCCCCGAGAGCGGCGACTGGCCGATCCCGCCGATCGGCCGGGTCGGCGAGGCCCGCGACGTGGCCGCCGCGGCGGTCTTCTATGCGAGCGACGAGGCGGAGTTCATCACCGGGACGACGCTCCTCGTCGATGGCGGCATGACCGCCGGCTATCTCCAGCGCGAGAAGAGGCCCCTCGCCGAGCCCGGGTCCTAGCCTTCATCCTCGCGCGGGGCACCGGGCGTCTGGCAGCTCCCGCGCGGCCGATGACGCGCGCAGTGCCTGGGCGGCTGGCCCGGGTCATAGGACGCAGGTCATCTCGACCAACCGGCGGACCAAGGCCGCAGTCCACGCGGACGGTCCATCGTGCCGGGGGTGGCGAGGCTACGCAGTGCCGTCATCAAGTTCGTTGTCATGCTGGCCGAGCAGAGCGCGGAGGCGGTCGACCTCGTCGCTCAGCTGACGGAGCTTCCCGGCCAGGGCGGGGAGGTCCGGGTGCGCGGCTGCCCACTCCTGCTGACGGGACGCCCGCTCGGCCAGCATGTGCCCTTCCCGGTCGCGCAGCGCCGCAGCATTCTCGTAGTCCTCGTCGGCCGCTGCGGCCTGCTTGTCGCTGTTGACCTGAGCGATCTCCTGGTCAAGGTCGCGTACGTCCGGTCCCGTACCGACGCGCTGCTCAATGGCCGACAGGCGCGAATCGATCGCATCGATGCGGGCGATAACCCCGGAAAGCAGCTCGCGTTCCCACCGGCCCGGGCCGGGCCGGGACGTCGCGCGTGCGGTCACCGGCTCCTGGCCACCGGATCTGTGCAGCAGCTGGATCACCTGCTCGCGGACCCGGCTCAGGTCGGCCCCGAGCCGGACGAGCACCTGCGCGGCGACCCCCTCACCCTCGCGGATCAGGCCGAGCAGGATGTGCTCGGTGCCGATGTAGTTGTGGCCAAGCTGCAAGGCCTCGCGCAACGAGAGCTCAAGGACCTTCTTGGCCCGCGGGGTGAACGGGATGTGCCCGGCCGGGGCCTGCTGGCCCTGCCCGATGATCTCCTCCACCTGCTGGCGGACCGCCTCCAGGCTGATGCCCAGCGACTCCAGTGCCCTGGCGGCGACGCCCTCGCCCTCGTGGATGAGGCCGAGCAGGATGTGCTCCGTGCCGATGTAGTTGTGGTTGAGCATCCTGGCCTCTTCCTGAGCCAGGACCACAACCCGCCGCGCCCGGTCGGTAAACCGCTCAAACATTTCCGCCACGCTCCCCTGCCCTCGCGGGCCTCCAGGCACCGGGCATCCAGACCAGGCGCAATCTGCCCGAAGCAGCATAGTTCCAGCCGGTTGCCCGAATGCCGCACCTGCCGCGAATGATGGCCGTTCCCTGACTGGTCACAGTGCGTGGCGCCGAGCCACGGTGCCAGGGGCACACCAGGCAGTGACGTCCGCGCCGTCATCGATAGCAGGCGCACCATGGAACCTGGACCAGTACGGAGGTGATCGTGAGGCTCCAGGACGGCCCGCTCAGCGGCTGCGAGGCTGGCGTGTCCCGGCACAACTGGATGCCGGGGCCGGGTGGCACGAGGTTGCTGGTGTCCTGCGGAATTGCCGGGCCGGCGCTGTTCACTGCCGCATGGGCGGCCAGTTCGCTGCTCCAGAGTGGTTATCCGGCGACCAGGGTTCAGCTGAGCGGGCTGGCTGCGATGGATGCGCGGGATCCGCAGGTCATGATTGCCGGGTTCATCGTCCTTGGTGCCTGCTCGATTGCGTTCGGTGCTGCTCTCGGCCGGGTCGCCGCAGCCGGCTCTGCCGGGCCGTGGCTGGTCAAATCCGCGGGGGCGGCGACGGTCGCCGCGGGCCTGTTCCGGCGTGATCACGTGCTCCTGGCCGGCCCGGGCTTCGCCGGGGAGTCGTGGCACAACCAGGTGCATGATCTGGTCAGCGGCGTTGCGTACGCGGCGATGATCGCCGCGCCCCTCATGCTGGCGCGGTGCTTCCGCGGCGACCCGGATTGGGCGGGGCTGAGACGTCCCCTCCAGGGACTTGCGCTCACCAGCGCCGCGGCTCTCGCGCTGTTCGCATCCCGGGCCGCGGAGCCATGGAATGGGGTCGTGCAGCGAGCCGCGGTCACGCTGGCTCTGGCAGCCGTGGTGCTCATCGCGACACGGATGCTCAGCCTGCACCCGGGCTCCGGTGCCGAACCAGTGCGCCCATCCGAGAGGCCGGGCCGGCCGCCACCGCCCAGCGCGCGATCATAAGCGGTCACACCCCCTGCGGAGGGCAGCCCTGGCGAGGTGGCCGGCCTGGATCCGCCAGACCGTCACCCAGCTGCACATACCCCGGCTGCGCGAATACGGCCTGCAACCCCGCGACTTCGGCGACATCACCGCCAGCGCGGTGCGTGGTACGCAGCACCCAGGGCAACCCCGTCACCCTCACCGAACACGACCTGCACGCGATCCTCACCGAAGCAGCATGAACCAGCGCCACCCTCGCCGGCGGGTCTAAAAGGGATGTGACGCGCACCTGGCCTGAGAGACTGAAATGTTTAAGTTTGGTAATAAACGAGACAGCCGATGATCGGTACTCCCGTAGTGCACTGTTTCGCGCTGCGAGGCTGCGACAGGATGTAGTACATGGCTGAGAGAACGGGCACGAAACCGATGGTGATCGTCGGGGGTGGCAAGGCCGGGGGCACCGCCGCCGCAACTTTGCGCGACGAGGGTTTCGGCGGGCGGGTCGTGATCATCAGCCAGGAACCGGGTATCCCGTTTGGCCGTCCCCCGCTGTCCAAGACATACCTGCGATCGGAGGAGGATCTCAAGGACTGGTACGTCAGGCCCGCCGACTGGTATGAGGCGCATGACGTGGAACTCCTCACTCATACCGGCGCCACGGCCATTGATGCCGCAGCGCACATGCTGGTCCTGGACTCGGGCCGGGAACTGGGATACCAGAAGGCCCTGATAGCGACGGGAGGACGGAACCGGCGGCTCGAGATTCCCGGCGCTGAGCTGCCCGGGATCTACTATCTGCGTACGGTGGCCGACTGCGATGCGATTAAGCGCGAAGCTGAGGCGGGCCGGCGCGCGGTAGTGGTGGGCATGGGGTTCATCGGTTGCGAAGTGGCGGCCTCCCTGACCCAGCTTGGGGTTCGCGTAACCTCGCTCTTTCCTGGCACAAACCCGCTGGAACGGGTCCTGGGCGAGCAGATCGGCGCACTGATCGGTTCGATTCACCGCTCAAGCGGCGTCAGGCTGCTAGCTGGAGCTCAGGTTGCCGCATATGAAGGGACCGAGCGGCTGGAGGCGGTGGTGACCGCCGCCGGGGATCGGGTCGCGTGCGACTTTGCCGTGGTCGGCGTGGGGATAGATCCCGATGTGCCGACCGTCGCGGGCGTGGCGCAGGAGAACGGGATTCTTGTCGACGAACTGTGCCGCACCAGCGCGGCTGACATCTACGCGGCCGGCGATGTCGCCAACCATCTGCACCCCGTTCTCGGCCGGGTCCGTGTCGAGCATTACAACAGCGCCGAACATCACGGAGCCGCGGCGGCGCGATCGATGCTGGGCTCGGCTGCCCCCTTTGACTACATCCATAATTTCTGGTCCGACCAGTACGAGCACACGCTCCAGTACGTCGGCCACGCCACGAACTGGGACGACTTCGCCGTCCGCGGGAGCCTGCAGGAAGGAAAGCTTGTTGGCTTCTACCTGCTCGCGGGGGTTGTGCAGGCTGCCGTCGGCTTCGACCGCGGAGGTGATCCTGAATGGGATCACGACTCCGAGATGGCGGCCTGCGCGCGCCTCGTGGCCAGCCGCGCCAGCCCCGACCGGGGCCTGCTCACCGACGAGCACGCGGACCTATGGTCGCTGGCGCGGTGAACGGGGACCAACCTGGCAGCAATTCCGCGGACCCGACGGCAATGTCTACGAACTAGTTGCCAGCTGAACGCATGGGTCATCGATGCGTGGCCGGCGGCAGATCTGGCCTGCCCCCAGGCCCAGGCCACGTCATGGGAGATGGCTGGTGTCGTTGACGCGGCGGACGGCGGCGTACTCGTGGTCATGCCACTGGATCTCGTTGATGCAGGCCGAGCCGAGGTACATCCGGTAGAGGGCGGCAAGCGGGACGTCGAGGGCGCGGCACAGTAGGATTTTTATCGGCGTGATGTGGGTCACGACCAGGACCGTCTGCCCGCGGTGATCTCGCAGGAGCCGGTCACAGGCCTGGTCGACCCGGTGCGCGGTGTCGGCGAAGCTCTCACCGCCTGGAGGTGCCTGCTCGGGGTTGTGCTGCCAGGCGGCAACTGCTGCGGGCCATCGTTCCTGGATCTCTGCCAGGGTGAAGCCTTCCCATTCACCGAAGTCGGTTTCGCGCAGATCATCATCGGTGGCAGCGGTCAATCCCAATTCGGCGGCCGCGATGGCGGCAGTGGCGGCAGCGCGCCGCAACGGCGAGCTGACAACGGTGTCAATCCGGGCGCCAGCGGCGAGCCGGCCGGCGGCTGCTCTGGCCTGCCGGGTGCCATCGGCGCTGAGGGGCAGGTCACACAGGCCGCTGAACCGGTGTTCCGGTGACAAGCGGGTGTCGCCGTGCCGCAGCAAGACCGTGATAGTGGGCAGCTCCGTGGGGTTGTTCCAGCCGAGCGTCATGGCAGCCCCGCAAGGATAGTGAAAAACTGCTGCGCAGACTGGTCCCAAGTCGGCAGGCTCAGTGCACGGCGGTGCGCCGCAGCCCCCATCCGGCGGCGTTCGGGCTCGTCCTCGGCGAGCCTGCGCAGCGCACCCGCGAGCGCGCGGACATCGCCGGGTGTAATCACGATGCCCTGCTTCCCGTCGTCGACGAGATGTGGCAGGTTGCCACAGCGCCAGCCGATCACCGGAAGGCCCGCGTCCATCGCCTCCGCATAGGCGGTGCCGTAGGTTTCCCAGCGTGAGGGCAAGACGAACAGGTCGGCCGAGCGGTACAGACGCCCCACCTCGGCGTCGTTACAAGACCCATGCCGCACGACCCGGTCTGACAGGTCGCCGATCCGGCGGATCACGCGCTGACCGTAGGCAGTGTCTGTCCGCTCGTCGCCCGCGAGGTGCAGCCGCAGCGTATCGGCCGGCAAGGCGGCGGCTGCGTCCAGCAATTCGAGGATGCCCTTGTTAGGCAGCCAGTTCGCCACGCAGAGGGCAGCGGCTCGCGCCCCGTCTCGTAGGTCGTTGACCTCCGTTCCCGCCTTTTGGTCCCGGCCAGGAGGCACGACGATGGCCTGATCAAGCCAGTCGGCTAGCAGTGCACTGGCGACGATCACCGTTTCGCAGCGCCTGTAGAGATATCGGTCCAGCCGGGCCTGCACCCATCGGCGGAGCGGTGCGTGATCGATTCCGCCGGGCGGCTGATGAACGATGGCGGCCAGCCGCCGGGGGCGCCGCAGACGTATCCACGGTGCCAGGAACGCCGCCGCGATGCTGTCGACCAAGACCACATCGGCCTCGCCAGCAGTACGCAGCACCCGGTGGCCATGCAGGATAGGCAGCCGCCGGGGCAGTGACGCGAAGATGATCCGTGCGTCGTTTCGCCCGGCGAGTTGGGCCATCCGGCGGTGGTAACGGTATCCGCCCGTCAGGGTGGCCGGGTCACCCAGGGTAATCAGGCAGATCGTCAGCATGGTGCGTGGTATCCGCCAAACGCAACCGGGGTTTCCCACACCCGTACCGCCAGCGTGTCACCGCCTCCTGCGGCAACAGCGGGCAAGAGAGTGTCATGCACCCAGCGGGCGAAGACCTCGACGGTGACGGCCTCAGCGCTGGCGGGACGTATCTCTTCGAGGTTGCGGCCCTCGATCCGCCCAGTCAGTTCGGTCATCGCCGCCTCTAGCACATCCAGGTCGCAGACCATGCCTCTTTCATCCAGCCGCTCGCGGTCCACCACGACCTCGATCCGGTAGTCGTGATCATGCAGCTGCCCCTCCGGGCCCGGCAGTCCCGGCATGATGTGAAAAGCACGGACGCCCCGGCTCAGCCCCACTTCATACGTCACCGATGGCTCTCCTGTCGTAGTACAGAACGGCATGCATCAGGCCGGGCGTGCTCTGGTCTACCGCGCGGAACGCCTCAGCGGCCTTGTCGAAAGGGAAGACGTGTGTGCACAGCTCTGCCAGCGGAAGCTCAGGCAGCAGCTCAACGGTCTCCAGCCGGCGGCGAGACGGCGTCCATCTCGCCGACAGCCTGCCCGGAACCGTGGAGACCTGGGTACTGCGGATGGTCAGGCGGCGGCGGTGAAAGGCGCCGCCGAGCGGCAGCACCACTGGTTTGGTCCCGAACCAGGACGCGACCAGCAAGGTGCCCTCATGGGCCAGCATGCCCAGCGCCATGGCCGGCGCATCCGGATTACCGCTGGCATCGATGACCAGCGGAACTTCCTCTTTCGCCAGTTCCTCGGGAGCCGCGGTGGTGACACCGAGGCTGCTGGCCAGGGCGCGCCGCCAGGCCTGCGGTTCGGCAAGCAGCGGCCGCTGGCCGGAGCGCTGCAGCAGAAGGGCGGTCAGCAGCCCGAGCACGCCGGCGCCGAGCACGATGACCTGGTCGCGGTATCCCATCCCGGCGTCAAGGGTCACCTGCAAAGCCGTCTCGACCAGCGGGAACAAGGTTGCGGACGCGGGATCGACGGCAGGCAGGGGAATCAGGTCACCGGCCCGCGCCGCGAATACGTCCTGGTGCGGCTGGAAGGCGAAGACCGGCCGGCCGGAGTCCTCAACTTCGCCGACGCACGCATAGCCGTAAGCGAAGGGATAACGGAAGGCGCCGCCAAGCGCGCCGATCGTGTCGTCCAGCGTCAGGTCCTCAGGCGCCTCGCCCCGGTAGACCAGCCGCTCGGTGCCGCTGCTGATGCCGGAGAACAAGGTGCTGACGATGACCTCGCCCTCGGCTGGCCGCGGCGTAGGGAGCGCCCTGATTTCCACGCAGCGCGGTGAGGTGTGAAAAAGCGCGCGAGCGGGCACGCAGCGCACCTACCCGCCGGCCATCCCGGCAAACGCCGCGATTGATCACAGCACAGGAGGGTAGCGGACATCCATGGGCGAACTTCGCGAGGCCGCGCGGGTCCAGCTGCCCACCATCGCGGGCGAGTTCGACGTGCGAGCGTTCACGTGCGGATCGGGCTACATCTACCTCGCCCTGATCAAGGGCGATCTCGGTGATGGCCGGTCGGTGCTGACCCGCGTGCACTCCGAATGCCTGACCGGCGATGCGCTGGGATCGCTGCGCTGCGACTGCGGCGCTCAGCTCGACCTGGGGATGCGCGCGCTCGCCGCCGAGGGCCGCGGAGTCCTGATCTACGCCACCGATCATGAGGGACGCGGCATCGGCCTGCTCGACAAACTCCGCGCCTACATGGAGCAAGAAGCCGGAGCCGACACCGTCGACGCCAACCTGCGGCTCGGGCTGGCACCCGACAGCAGGCGCTACGACGATGCCGCGGCTGTGCTGAAGGCCATCGGCGTCCGCTCAGTCCGCCTGTCCACCAACAATCCACGCAAAGTCCAGGAGTTGCAGGCTGCGGGCATCACGGTGGAGCAGGTCGTCCCGGTACCCGCCCTTCCGCATCTGCGCAATCAGCGCTACCTGCGCACCAAGCACGACCGCTTCGGCCACGTGCATCTCATCGGCGATCCGCCGCCAGCTGAACACGCCACGCCATCGATAGATGTCGGCGGGCTGCTCGGCAGCGCCAAGGCCCCCGGCGGGCGCCCGTTCGTCGTGCTGAAATACGCCCAGACGCTCGACGGCCGGATCGCCGCCGCGACCGGCGACGCCGGACGGATCGGTGGTGAGGCCGAAAACCGGATCTCACACGCCCTGCGCGCCGCCTGCGACGCGGTGCTCGTGGGAGTGGGCACCGTGCTGTCGGACGACCCTCAGCTCACCGTCCGCGCCATCCCGGGCCGGTCCCCGGCCCGCGTGATCCTCGACTCCCGCCTCCGCTCTCCGCTCAATGCCGCGGTGTTCAGCCCCGATGCGCCCACGTACGTGATGACCACCGCGCACGCTGACCACCAGCACAAGCGGCTGGCACTGGCCGCACGTCACATCGCGGTCCGCGACGTCCGGCCGGGGCCGGCAGGCCTGGACATCCCCGCAGTGCTGCACCAGCTCTGCACGGAAGGCATCCGCTCGATCATCGTCGAGGGCGGGGCGGGTGTGATCACCTCCATGCTGGCCGCCGGAGCGGCCGACCGGGTCATTGTCTCCATCTCACCGCGGATTCTTGGCCGCGGCACCCACGCCGTCGGCGAGCTACACAAAGAGCGGATTGCCGACGCCCTCCGGCTGGACGGCCACACCGTCCACCTCATCGGCGCCACCATCATCGTCGCCGCCGACGTCGCCGGTCCCTCCGCAGTTCCACCGGACGGCAAGACCCCCGCTGACGCGAGACATTCCACCTCACGTGGCGCTGGCGGCGCCGCAGCGGCTGTCTAGGCGGGCCGGGACACCGAGCTCCAGCACGGCCCATCATCACGTCGACACCTCGGCCTCGCCGGCCTGCACCAGCCGCTGACCCAGGGCCGCGGTAGCGCGTTGGAGTTCACGTGACCCGATGACGCGGAAGGGCGCCGGGATGGCGGCGAGCTGCCGGGCGTACCAGTCCGGCTCGTCAGTAGTCGCCCGAAGGCGTGTTCGGCTCTCTTCGTCCGGTTCCAGGCGTCCCAGACTTCTCGGCACCCATCGTGATGTCTCTTCGATAGTGGCGTCGACCAGGACATCGACCGGGTGGGTCCAGCCTTGGGACAGGTGCTCCTCCAGGGTGCGCAGTGCGTCGAGCTCTTGTGGCGGCGTGAACGTGTCCGGCAAGGCCTCGATCGTGACGATCCGATCCACCCGCAGCACGCGCAGTGCCTGCCTGGCGTGGGACCAGCCCAGCAGGTACCACCGGCTGTGTCGCAGCACAACGGCCCACGGGTCGACCTCCATCACCCGGTCCGCGGCCTTGCCCATCCGATACCCGAGGCGCAGTCGCCGCGCCGCGGTGCAGGCCTCGATCAGCTGTGTCGTCAGCTCCGGGCTGGCCCAGGCTTCGTGTGCCGCACGAGGAGTGGAGACCTCACGGAAGACCCGGACCGGGCCAGCCACCCTCTCCGGCAAGGCCCTGACGATCTTGGCTAGCGCGCTGCCCACCAGGTCCGTGGGGTTAGCCGCGTTCCGGTGGCCTTCCAGCACGGCCATGACCAGGCCCATCGCCTCAGCGGCAGTGAACATCAACGGCGGGAGCCGCAAGCCACGCCCCACCCGATAGCCCCCATGGGGACCGCTGACCGACTCGATCGGCAGATCCGCCTCCCGCAGGATCGCGACGTAGCGACGGGCAGCCCTTTGTGTGACCCCAAGTCTCTCCCCCAGCCTGTGCGCCGTGATGCCAGGGCTGTTCTGGATCACCTCCAGTGCAAGCAACGCCCTCGCGGTGGGGCTCACATCGTGCGCCATGCCTTCCCCCAATCCCGGAACCAGATCGTCCGTAACCGACGCTAGCGTGCCTCCCATGGACAATGACAGCGACGCGATCCTGCGCGAACCGCCGGCGGCAGGCAATGAACTCGACACGCTCCTGGGTGCCCTGGAACGTCAGCGCGGGTATGTGGCATGGAAGTGCGGGAACCTGGACTCAGCCGGGCTACGGGCGACCCTCGGACCGTCGGCCATGACCTTGGGTGGCCTGCTCAAACATCTGGCCGCAGTCGAGGACGACACGTTCTGCGTCAAGCTGCACGGCCGGGACCCGCACCCACCCTGGGACATCGTGGACTGGGACGCCGACCCGGACTGGGAGTGGCACTCGGCTGCCGAGGACAGCCCCGGGCAGCTCGTGTCGCTGTGGCAGGAAGCGGCAGGCCGCTCCCGCACCCTGGTAGCCGAGGCGATCGCCGACGGCGGCCTGGACCGGCTCGCCTCCCGCACCTGGCCCGACGGCCGGGCCCCCAGCCTGCGACGGCTCCTCATTGACATGATCGAGGAGTACGCCCGCCACGTGGGCCATGCCGACCTCATCCGGGAGTCGGTCGATGGGCTTGTCGGAGAGGATCCCGAGTGACGACACCCAGCACGACGACGCGAGAGCCGATCACGACCGCACACCTGACCATCGTCCGCGCGAACAAGGCCTCCTGGGCAGACCTGCAGGCGATCTTCGGCACCGCCGACTACCCCGGCAAGTGCTACTGCCAGCACTTCAAGACGCGGGACTGCCACTGGAGTTCCATGAGCGACCGAGAACGGCAGAACCGCCTCCGCGAGCAGACCCGCTGCGATAACCCGCGAGCCCGTACCACCACGGGACTCGTGGCCTACCTCGACAAGGAGCCAGTCGGCTGGGTGGCGGTCGAACCACGCACGGCCTATCCACGCCTGCTGCGGACCCGGACCGTCTGGAGCGGCCGCCAGGAGGACAAGGCGGACGACAGCGTATGGGCCGTCACCTGCTTCGTGACCCGCAAGGGGTACCGCAAGCGCGGGATCACCTACGCGCTGGCCGCCGCCACGGTCGACTTCGCCCGGGAACATGGCGCCCGTGCGCTGGAGGCGTACCCGATGACCACGCCACCGGGCAAGGAGATCACTTGGGGCGAACTGCACGTCGGAAGTCGCCAGGTCTTCGCCGACGCCGGCTTCACCGAGGTGAGCAACCCCAGCCCGCGACGTGTGGTGATGCGGATCGACTTCGCGAACTGCACTGGACCAGTTCACCAGCAGGGAGACGCATATTGATGACTGGCGACTCGACGCCGACGGCCGGTCACCAGGTTCGCACGCCCGCCCGCGAGCGTGCGGCGGTACAGCGCGACTGGGCCGGGGCTGGCCTGCGGCGACCGGTCGGGGAAGAGGCTCTGATGTCGCCATGCGTTCCCGCCGAGACGCCGGCCGGCACCCCGGAGTGGGCTTACGGGGTGCGCCGCCTGGTGGTGCTCAGCGGTGCGGGGATCTCGACCGGCTCGGGCATCCCGGACTTCCGTGGACCGTCGGGAGCCTGGACCTTGAACCCGGGGGCCCAGAAGAAGCACACTTACCAGGCGTTCCTCGCCGATCCCGAGCTCCGCGGCCGTTACTGGAAGTCGCGATACGAGCACCCGGCCTGGCGGGCCGAACCCAACGCCGGCCATTTCGCGGTGGCAGATCTGGCGAGTTCGGACATCGGCACGACGGTCGTGACGCAGAACACCGACGGCCTGCACCAGCGTGCGGGCATGCCAGCTGACCGGGTGATCGAGTTGCATGGGACGATGCACGAGGTTATCTGTGTCGGGTGCGGGCACCGGTCGCCGACGGCGGATGCGATGGCACGCATGGACGCTGGCGAGGCCGTGCCGCAGTGCCTGCGGTGCGGTGGGATCCTGAAGACCGCGAGCACGATGTTCGGGCAGACCATGTCCCCGGAAGTGTTCGCCCGCGCCGGGCAGGCCGTGGCGACGTGTGACCTGTTGCTCGCCGTCGGGACGACGCTCACCATCGAACCGGCGGGCTCCCTGTGCGCGAGCGCGGTTCGCGCGGGGGCGGCACTGGTCATCGTCAACCGGGGCCGCACCCCTTACGACGGCATCGCCACCGAGATCATCCGGGACCCGATCAGCGAGGCACTTCCGCGCATCGTCCGGCATTTGCTGGCCCCTGCAGCCCGATCCGATGCTGGGCCGCCGCGAGGCGCGCCGGGCGGGCCGGGCGGCTCATCCCTGGGTGTCCCGAGCCCCGGTCAGCTGCTGCGGGCACAAGCGCGGACCGCGCGGTTCCGCTCGCGAGCCGCCGAGCTTGAGCGGCTCACGGCGTGGTGCGCGGGCGCGGGAGCGCGGGCCCACCTGGTGTCGGGGCCGGCCGGGATTGGCAAGACCCGCCTGGCGCTCGAACTGGCCGACCGGCTCGCCGCGACCGGGAGGTGGGACGTCAAGTTCCTGATACCCGGCGCCCACCTTCCGGCGAGCGGGCGGCGGCCGCTGCTCGCGGTCGTGGACGACGCCGAAACCCGTCAGGAGCAAGTGGCCCGGATCATGCGCGCGGCGGAGGCCGGCCCGTCGGCAGCGCCGGTCCGCGTGCTGTTGCTCGCCCGCACGGGAGACCAGTGGTGGGACAAGCTGCAGTCCGAGGTGAATACCAGTGAGGAGCTCGCACCGCCGGACGACGTGCGATCCGGGCACGCGGACGCGGTGCGGGACGCCGTGCACGACTATTCGGCCGCACTGACGGCCATCGGATTTCCGTGCTTGCCAGCGGACCGTGCCCTCCGGTTCGGATTCGCGGACGCGCCGGACCTGCCGGGCCCGCTGCAAGCGTCGGTACTGGCGGGCCTGCTCGGCGTCACCGGGCAGGCGGAAGAGCTGCTCGTCCGTCACGAGCTGGCCTACTTGCAGCGTGCTTCGGATAAGCACAATCTGCAGCTGCCCGCTGAAGCCGTGGAAGGTGCCGTGGCCACCGCCATCCTCTGCGGCGCCGCCGATAAGAACGCTGCCCACGCCGCGCTCGGGCACATTCCCGCACTGCAGGACGCCGATGCCCGGATCCGGGCCGCGCGCTGGCTGCGTGACCTCTACCCGCCTGTCACGGCCGGACAGTCACCGTACTGGGACGACTCGCTTCCGGACCCGCTGGCAGAGGACCTGATCGCCGCCGTCGTCACCCCCCGGTTCCTGCTGGCAATGCTGACGGAGACGTCGCAGGAGCAGGACCGGCGGGCGCTTACCGTCCTGGCGCGCGCCGCGGCCACGCGCCCAGGATTGCGAGCATGCCTCACCGGGCTTCTGTCCGTGCTGCCCGGCCTCTCCCCCGCAGCGGTCGCCGTGGCGTTGAGCGGCGGGCATCCCGCCGCCCTCGCCGAGGCGCTGACCTCGCTGGCCAAGAACGCCGCCCTGCCTGCTGAGCTGCTGGAAGCCGTACCGGCGGGCACCACGGTGCTCGGTGAGTTCCCGGTACTGCTCACGCAAAGCCTGGTCGAGGCATACGAGCGACGCGCCGGGAAGGAGATCGGGCTGCGCGGCCTCGCGACGATGCTGATCGAACTCGCCGAACGGCTGGCCGATCTGGGGCGGGCGGAGCAATCACTCGCCGCCGCGCAGCGGGCCGCAGAGGCCGCCCGGCGGCTGGCCGGACAGCGCGACTACCCGGCACGCGCCGCCGGATCGTTGCGCAGAGCCGCCGAACTCGTTCGGCGGGAACGCGAAGAGCTTCCGCAGGCGCCCGGATAACTCAAGTTCTTCACGAGCCCGCTCACATGACGCTCGTTGTCGGCAACGGGTGAAAACTGGATCTGGCCCGGATGGCTCCCGCGATGGCTCCCTCGGCTCACGGGGTCATGGTCTCGCTTCCGTGCAGGTCATGGCGTGATCGCAATCGCACCGGGGATGCGGCCGACGTTGATCGGCTTCCCAGGCGTATCGGTGGCCGTGGCGATCGGGGTGACGGTGCCCGGGAACACGGCGAGGACGTAGGCGGTCTTCCCGTCCGGCGTGATCGCAATCTCAACGGGGCCGGGGCCGCCGCGGCCGACCTTGATCGGCTTCCGCGCCGTGTTGGTGGCCGTTGCGATCGGGGTGACGGTGCTCGATCTTCTGTTGGCGACGTAGGCGGTCTTCCCGTCCGGCGTGACCGCGATCTGACCGGGACTGCGGCCGACCTTGATCGGCTTCCCCGCCGTGTTGGTCGCGATCGTGATCGGGGTGACCGTACCCGATCCTTCGCTGGCGACGTAGGCGGTCTTCCCGTCCGGCGTGATCGCGATCCCAGCAGCGACGCTGCCGACGTTGATCGGCGTCCCGGGCGTGTTGGTCGCGATCGTGATCGGGGTGACCGTGCCCGAGTTCTGGTTGGCGACGTAGGCGGTCTTCCCGTCCGGCGTGATCGCAATCTCAACGGGGCCGCTGCCGACCTTGATCGGCGTCCCGGGCGTGTTGGTCGCGATGGTGATCGGGGCGACCGTGCCCGAGTCCAGGTTGGCGACGTAGGCGGTCTTCCCGTCCGGCGTGATCGCGATAAAGTCGGGCGCGCGGCCAACCTTGATCGGCTTCCCCGCCGTGTTGGTCGCGCTGGTGATCGGAGTGACCGTTCCCGAGGGTACGTTGGCGACGTAGGCGGTCTTCCCGTCCGGCGTGATCGCGATAAAGATCCCGCGGGTCGCAAACCGAGCCGGGTTGGGGCCGACCTTGATCGGCTTGCCGGGCGTGTTGGTGGCTGTGGCGATCGGGATGACCGCGGTTGAGCCTGGGTCGGCGACGTAGGCGGTCCTGCCATCCGGCGTGATCGCGATCTGACCGGGGTGCCGGCCGACCTTGATCGGTTTCCCGGGAGTGTTGGTCGCGATCGTGATCGGGGTGACCGTCCCCCCCGGCCCGTCGTCAGAGACATAGACGGTTGGAACGACCGCCGATCCTCCTGCTGATAGCCCGGGGCCGCGGCCGAGTGCCCCGATGCCCGCTGGGACGATGACGGCGATGACGGCAACGGCCGCGCCCCCGGCAACGCACTCCATCACCCGGCGTCTGGTCACCCGGCGGCGCACCGCTTCGACGCTCACCCGGTGCGGTGGTTCGCCAACGGCGGCATCCAGAAGATCACGCAACTGCCTGTCCATCCCATTCACCGGGCCTCCCGATCCATCAACTCAGCAAGCCGGGGGTCTTCGCGCAATCTGGCCACTGCCCGCGCCATCGTGCTCTTGACCGTTCCGATCGCGCAGTCCAGCACCTGTGCCACCTGCGCCTCGGGCAGATCGTCGAATACCCGCAGCACAAGCACCGCCCGCTGGCGAGCGGTCAACGACCCCAGCGCGCTACGCACCGCCATGCGCACGGCCACCTCGGCCGCCATGTCCCCAGCTGCCTGGCCGTCGGGCACGGCCCCGGATGGCCGCTCGCCTCGCCACCGGCGGCGGCTCCAGCTCGCCCAGGTATTCACCATCACCCGGCGCACATAGACCTCAGGATCGTCGCGCCGCCTGATCCGCTCCCACCGCGGCCACGACCGCACCAGCGCCGTCTGCACCAGGTCCTCGGCCAGCGCCCAGTCACCGGTCAGCAGCCACGCCGTCCGCTGCAGCGCGCGCTGGCGTGCCCCGACGAACTGCGCGAACCCTTCGACCTCGGCGTTCACTGCACCTCCGGCCAGCTCAATGCGTCAATTAACACGACTACCTGGGTGCCACCAAAGGTTCACCCCTCACCTTGCACCAAAATGGGCAGGCCAGATCAGCGGGGAGAACACCAATTGGCCGGGCATGCACAGGTCGACCGCGACGTCGTCGCTGAGATCGTCTAGCTGGCTCACAGCCCAGGATGCCCGCAACCCGCCGCGGACCGTGCTGTCATCGCCGCCGACAGGCCAGCTAGTGGTGCAGGGCCGCGGTCACCGGCACCGAACAAGTAGCCGATGAGCGGGCGAAGGCTGCGCCCGGCTGCCCGTTCACGACCAGCGTCGACACGGCGGAACTTGCGGCCAACGATCCGGGTCGGTGCATCGTGGAGGCCCGCCGGTTCACCCTGGGTGAGTCGATCGACCTGCTGACGTCGCGGTAACAGTTCTTGGTGCAGCACGTGGACGGGGCTCCGAAGGGGGCTCTCCACGTGGACGGGGCTCCGAAGGGGCTCTCCAGGCGAGGCTGGATGAGCGGGAGGTCGCTCCGTCGTACGCGTCCTTCGCGAGTCAGGACGACCGGGACTCGAGTACGTCAAAGTCCCTTTCGGCGTACAGCCGGTGCTCCCACTCCTCGTTGAGGATGGCCTGCAGGCATCGGCGTACGGCGAAGCTCTCCGGCTCCGGGTAGCCCGGCTCCATGACTGGTTCGGTCAGGCCGGCCAGCTTCTCGTCGGTGAGATCGGCGATCACCTGGCGCACGGTGGCCATGCGGTCCGCGCGCAGTGCGAGCACCTCGTACAGCGACGGCCGCGCGCCGCGGTCGCGCGGGACGCCGGGTTCGTCGGGCATCTCGTCGTGGGGCAGGTCCAGTGGGTCCCAGGGCGACGGCTCCCCCAAGATTGCGCGCTTCACCCAGGCATCCGTGGCGAAGACGAGATGGCGCAGCGTCTCGATGAAGGACCACTCGCCCTCGACCCGCTCGTGCAGCAGCTCCGGGGCCATCCCGCGAGCCCGCTCGACGGTCCGCTGGCACAGCCGCTCCAGGATGTCCCATGCTTCGCGGAACCCGTCGGCATCGGCCGGCCGCATCTTCACGCGGTCCGGGTAGCGACGGTTGAGCTCCGCCTCCACCAGCGGCACGACGTCGACGCCGTTGACCCGCAGATTCTTGATCTCGCCGCTGATGTCCACGTCCACCAGGGCCGCGCCACGGATCATTACCCCAGTCAGATCGACCAGGTGGAAGCGCGCGTTGGTGAGGTCGACGTCGTGGAACCGGGCGCCGGTCAGGTAAACGTCCTCGAACCGAGACCCGGTCAGGTTCTCGCTGGCGAAGTCAGTCACCCGACCAGCCTTCCACGAAACGCACTCATCTGACCGACGACCGGGCGGCGCTGCTGGATGGTTGCGCTGGTCGGGCGGACAGCAACCGAGATCGCCCTAGTGGATGTGGTCGGCCAGCGATCCTGCCCAGCGGGAGCGCTGAATCGGGTGCCGCCCGGGCATGCGCGCGGCGCCATCCGATGGAACCTGCGCTCGTCATCGAGGTTGCGTTCACCAGCTGGACCCGGGCGATTCACCAGGCGATGAAGGATTCGCGGGGGGTGGAGAAGTTGTAAATGGGCACGTGCAGGTTCATCTGGGTGAAATGGCCGTTGTCGACCCGGCCCTGGATACCGCAGGCGGCAATCAAGTGCTCGCCAGAGGGGTCGGCCCACAGGGCGCCACACCATCGGCCCGTCCCCGACTCGCCTTGCGATGGCATCACCGCGCCGACCGCCTGGCCTGTGCCCACCGAGAACTCCACCACCTCGGCGGTCGGATTCGGTGGCCCGCCGGAAACGACGGTGGCGAACACCTTGGACCCATCCGCGGTGATCAGCGGGTTTGCGAAGCCGGTGCTAGCCGACTGCGAAATGATGACACGGGAGGACGACATCAGGTCACCGCCAGGCGCTGCGGTGTCGAGCAGGCGCAGGCCCGACCGCTGCCGCGCCGCCTGCGCTTGATGTGACGCGTCCGACCAGCCGAACGCGAGCAAGAGGTCGCCCGCCCAAGACAGGCTCGTCACGTCCCCGTGGTCGGAGGACCCCCACACGCGGACCGCGCCGGTCGCGAGCGAGATGACCTCGATCTGGCCGTGGCCCGCCTTGCCCGTGGCGATCGCGAGCTTGCTGCCGTCGGCAGACACAGCGAAAAAGCCGGCATACGCCATGTGTGGAACGGGAAGCACGGTCAGCGGCTTCGGCCGACCAGTGGGACCGAGTCGCAGCTCGTAGAACGTGGCACCGGGCCCGTTCGGCGCATGCTGCGCGGCGAGGACGAAAGTGCGGTCGTCGCCCGCCGCGGCGATGCCGCCAGTGAAAGACGTGCCGTGAACCGGCTGCACGGTCGCGATCACCTTGCCGCTGAACGCATTGGTCACGACAGCGGGCACCGGGGACCGCTGGAAGGCTAGTGTCACGAAGTAAGGCGCTACCTCCGGTCCGGCATCGGCCGCGGGAAGGGGCCCGGCCGGGTACCAGGCCGGGTGCGCTGACGGCGTGACAGTCGTTAGAGGACGCCCGCTGCTGGGCAGATTGGCCACAACGGCGCTGGCAACGGCGCCGGCAACGGCAACGGAGGCTATGCCCGCCGCCACTTTGCGTATCGCCCGGCGCCGCGCGCGGCGTCTGATGACCGAGATGTCGGGGGCGGGCACGCTCTCGACCGGCCGTATCCAGGCGGCAAGCTGGTCGCGTAGCTCCTCATCGCGCATCGCATACCTCCTCCGGATGCTGCCCTAGCTCTCGTTCCAGTCGCCGCCTTCCTGCCGCAATGCGCGTCTTGACCGTGCCAACCGGCAGGCCGCAGTCATGGGCGATGCGCTCTACTGGCAGGCCGATCAGATAGTGCAGGACAAGCGCCTCGCGCTGTCGAAGAGGCACGCGCATCAGCGCGGCACTCAGCACCGTGGACGAGAGCAGACGGTCAGATTCCCCGGCTTCGCCGCGCTTGCCTGCTGACAGCCGCCGGGAGACCCGAAGCGCGCGCTGCAATCTCCTGAATGCGTCCACCGCAAGCCGCATGGCGACCCGCCGGACCCATGCCTCTGGCACGTCGTAGCCGCTGAGCTTGGGCCAGCGCGCGAACGCTCGTGCGAACGCTTCCTGCGTGATGTCTTCTGCTTCGTGACGATCCCCAAGGACCGCCGCGACTAGCGCAACCGTGCGGCCGTAGGTTGCTTGGTAAAAGTCACGGAAGCTGTCGTCTTCCACCGCCTCGCACACCTCCCCTCAACCTCCACAGCAAAGACACGCCGGAGTCATCCCCCTGGATTGGATCTGCTCATCACAGTTGCGTAACGGCACGCAACGCCTTGCTGGCTAGGCACGGCACCTGGCCCGCCTGCCAGCCACGCGCGTGCTCAAGATCACCGGTCTGGTTCCTGGCGTCCGGCGGACCACTAGATTGCTGAGTCAGCCACACCCGACCGGGCAGGTGACCACAGGCAAAGCGGGACCTCGCCAGCGGCACCCGGCGGGCCCTCCGCCCTTACGCTCGAAATGGCATCAAGGACCGGAGGGGTCACTCGGCGGGAAACTCCGCCAGGAGCTGTTCGCGCTGCCGGGCACCGAGACCACCGACGCGGCGCCCAGCGGGTATCCCGGCACGGTCCATGATCGCAGCGGCGCGGGCCTTGCCGACGCCAGGCATCGCGCGGAGGACCTGGGCGAGCTTCGTCTTGCGGGCGAGGTCATCATCGCGGCCCAGCACGCCGGCGAGCGTCAGGGTGCCTGCTTTGACGTCGGCCAGCAGCGCCGACCGGGCGGTGCGCGCCTCGCGAGCCTTCGCCAGCGCTTCCTGGCGCTGCTCGGGGGACAGGACAGGCAGTGCCATCAGGGCTTCCTCTCAGTCAGGCCGCGCAGCAACGGCGGCATCTCCCATGTCACCTACCCATCATGGCGGGCGACGGCGACAGTGCGCGCAGCCGCGGCAAAGCGGCGCGTGGCTGAGATGGCCGATGGTGTTGCACAAGAGCGGCGTCCAGGCAGCTTGCCGGATCGTGATCCCGACCGTGGCCGGTGGCGCCGGCGCGCCGGACCCGCCGGATAGGAGCGGCCAGGATGCCGCGGTCGTTGACCGCGGCATCGCTCAAGATTGGCAGTTCGGGGCGACCGTCCGGCGGGTCACGCTTGGTTCATTCAAAGAGCATCGGCGACCCGGCCGGGCGCGGCCAGTAGAAGTGATGGCCGACGTGGCCATCGGGAGGAGGAGCCTCGGCGATGAGCCGGTCAACCTCGGCCTCGGCACGCTCTAGGCCCGGCGAGGTAACCAGCCCCGAGAGAACCAGATAGCCGCGCTCGGCGAACGTGCGACCGTGCCCGTCGCGCGAGCCTAGCGGTCCCGCTGTAGCCCGGCCCGGCCGGCAACAGGCCGCTGCAGGTCAGAACGACAGCTTCCTGCGGGTCTCGCGGGGCGCATCCACATGCAGAGTGGGCGTGGCAGCTCAATCCGACGTGTTGGCTGCGTAGACTTCGAGCTGGACATTGTCGGGATCCCGGAAGACGATGACGTCGCCCGCAGCCGACGGCTTGATCTCGGAGTGGTCCACCCCAAGCTCATCCAAGCGCGCCTGCCAGGCATCAAGCGCAGTCCGGTCAGCGACCGAGAACGCCAGATGGTCCAACCCCGTGCGGAACTCGCTGAAGGCGTCGCCCGATCCCCGCGCTCCGTGGTCGGTGAGCCCGAACGCCGTCCCGCTTGCGGGGTGCACGACCAGGACCTTGCGAAATCCGTCGCGCTCGAAATCTCTGAACTTCCTGAACCCAAGCACGTCGGTGTACCAACCGGCGCTCTTGTCGATGTCCGTGACGGTCAGGGCGACATGGTGGTAGCCGGAGATCTCTGGCATCTCGCTCCCTTCCTCCTCAGCGGCCTGATCACGGCCCCGACCGCCACTGAGCGCTCCCGCGAATCGGCCGGTGACAGGACGATGACAGGAACGAAGGCAACGCGAATCGGGGGATCCCCCTACCGCAGGCCCCTATTTCGAGACGGCCAGGGGTTCGCGGGACGCGGTAAAAGCCAGCGCCGCCGCTTCGGCCCGGCTGCGGACGCCGAGTTTGGTGAGGACCCGGCTCATGTGATGCTCGGCCGTCTTGGCCGAGATGTACAGGCGCTCGGCGATCTCGGCATTGGTCATGCCCTGGCGCAACAGGTCAAGCACCTCGCCCTCACGGGGGCTCAGGGATCCGACGGCGGCGGAGGGCGCCAGGGCGCGGCGCCGCTCGGTGTCCCCAAGGCTGCGAAGCATGGCCGCCGTGCGATCGGCGTAGCGCCGGGCTCCCAGGCGCTGCGGCACACGGGACCGGTTGTCGATACTGGAGCATGATGGGCAGGACCGGGGTCGAGAGTGGGCGGTCCGCGTCGGCTGCGCCCCGGTGGCCGGCGGTGGCAACGGTCGCGGCGTACGCGGCCGGTTTCGTCGCGTTCGCATATGCGCTGGTGAGTCTGTACTGGGCGCTGGGTGGGCGTGGCCTAATCAGCACAGTCGGCGGATATGCGGAGCAGTTCGCCCGCCGTGGCGGTGCCGCTCCGGTGTTGCTGGCCTGGCCAGCGGCCGGTTGCTCCTGGAACGACATCGGATACAGATCGAGGTGGACTGCCGTCGTCTCCACTTCAGCGGCGCGTCAACGCGCCCGGATGCCGCCGCGGCACCCGGGTGCACACCATACAGCCAGACCACAGGTGGGTCGGCAGGCGGTTAGAGAGTCAGCCTATCGGACCTCTGAACGCTACGGTCAGGCCGTGGTGCCTGCAGCGATTCTTCAATAAGGCGGCTACGCGCGCTCGTCTCGCCTTCGGCACTGCGACGCTCAGTGACCTGGCTGACTTGGCCCGACCTGGCTGACCTGGCTGACCTGGCTGCCGGGCCAGTTAACGGCAGGGCCTGGGCACAACCTGGTAGCCGGGTCCCGGCCGGGATGCCCCCCACCAGAAGCTGGGGAATTTTGGTGCGGCGGGCACGCCGTGGAACGGCGACCGGCCCACAAACACGTACTGGATTCTCGCGTACGCCTTCATTCCCGTTGAGCATGGCAGCAGCCCGGAAGCGACCACCACCACAGGGTAGGAGCGGTAGCTGCCGGTATGGCAGTCTTCATACGCGCAGATATCGACCACGGCCGTGCCAAGGGCGACGGCGACTGGCTTCCCCCAGGCTGACCATCGCAGGTCTCTGGCGGTGATGCTGTTGTTCGCGCAGACCACGGTGATCACATCGGGCCGCACCTGCGGATTCCCAAGGCAATCTGCCAGGCGCACCCTCGCGGGGCCGGTTGTCGGGGCCGCCGGGTGACTGCACGCGGCGAGCAGCATCGGCAGCAGTGCGAGGACCGCGAGGACGGCACGCATTGGCCTGGCTACCACGCTGTTCTCCCGGCTACCCGGGCACTGGTCGCCTGCCTGGATCCCCGTTACCGTATTCTCCAGGTGACGAGTAACGAAACCTACTCTGCTTTTTGTGCGTCACGTGCTTGCATACCCTGGGTGACAGTTGGGCCACGAGCGGGCCGCAGTCTGAGTTCTGCGCCCGGGCGGGAGCGGGATTTGAACCCGCGACCTCTGGGTTATGAGCCAAGACGGCACTGTTCAACCCGGCCCGGCACCCGCTGGACGCAGGCGGCACGATTCATCGCTGCCGCCTGCGTGCCCGTCGGGAGGCGTCGACCAGCGACGCGAACTGCGGCGGCTCGATGACTGGCCGACCCCGCCACGGCGACATGCTGGTCAGGTCGGCATCAGCGGAGACGATGAGGAACGCGCCGACCGCAGCGGCCAGGTCCAGGATCCGGTTATCCTCCCAGTCTGGGCAGTCGCCGACTGTCTGCGGCGGGTCGGCGATCCCGCCGCCGGACGCCTCGGACATCTCGGCCAGCACGTGCAGGTACTCGTCGACCTCTTCATCCGGGGTCTTGAGCACCGTGGCGAGTACCCGGCCAGTATTGGCGAGGATGTGCGGCGAGAGCCACAGCGCGAACTCCGCCGCGTCGTTGATCACGCCGAGGCAGTCCGCAGTCGGGTTCCCCGAGGTCGGCGGCGGCGACGGCCAGCTCCGGAATGGGGACTCACCGGCAGCCACCGCCAGCACGAGCACGTTCACGTCGAACACGACCGGTACCGGGACCGGCCCCGGCAGATTCAACGCTCCCGCGTCTCGCCCTTGTATGCCTGGCGAATCTCCGCCAGCAGGGACTCATAGTCCTGGCCCGCCGCCGCGGCACGCTCGGCGTTGCGCGCCTGAAGCTCACGCAGCCGTTCCGCCCGCGCTAGTGACTCCATCACCGGCAGCGTCGCCCGCAGGTACGCCGACCGGTTACCGCCCCCGAAATGATCAACCAGGCGGGCCAGCCGCTCCTGGTCCTCATCCGCCACCGCGAACCCGACAGTCGATGTAGACATGCCAACATTGTACCTGGATTGCATTTCCAGATGCAATCCGCCGTACCCGGCGAGATAACTCCTGGCCGACCGCCAGACGAGCGACGCCTTCGAAGCGCCACTCCGGCGGACGCGCACTGAGACCTGCCGCTGCATGCGGCGGACCCGCTCGCCAGTCCGCGCCACCAGGGCGATCGACCTGGCCATCGGGGAACGCCGCGAGGGCCGATCTTCCTGACCGGCCGCGGCACTCGCCTGGGATGGCACGGCGCCGGGCGGATCGTGCTCGCGTGGATCGCGCCAGATCGAGCCGGGCCGCGCGGCCCGGTTACTTCTGCTGCGCGCTGGCCTCGTTCTCGCTGTCGGCGAGGATCTGGTAGAGCGACTTGCGGCTGTCGGCGAGGATCTTGCTGGCCTGTGCCTGCTGGGCATCGGTGCCCGCGGCCGCGACCTGCGAGGCGGCCATCGCCAGCTGGCCCGTCAGGGTCCGCATCTGGATCGCGGCGCGGCCGGTCCCGCGGCCGGCCACGTCCCACGGGGCGCGCAGCTCGTCGGGGTGGGCAGCTGCGTACTCGCGGCCGGAGCCGGTGAGCACGTAGCCGCGGTGGCCCGTCTCGCCGGGCTCTGCCTGGATGAGGCCCTCGTCCTGGAGCTGCTGCAGCGCCGGGTAAACCGAGCCGGGGCTGGGGCGCCAGACTCCACCGCTGCGCTCGCCGATTTCGCCGATGATCTGGTAGCCGTTCATCGGCTGCCCGGCCAGCAGGGCGAGCGCCGCGGCCCGGACGTCACCGCGCCGTGCGCGCAGGCCGCGCATCCTCGGGCCGCCTGCCCATGGGCCGGGGCCGCGGAAGCCGGGCGGCCCGCCGGGGAAACCGCCGTGGCCATGGCCGCGGCGCCCGCCGCCGCCGCCGCGCCGGCGCCGGCCTTCGTCCTCGCCGCGGTGCCGGTTCTCGTCGCCGGGACGCTGGCAGCCGGACAGTTCTGCATCGTGGCGGTCGTGCCGCCGGGATTCTTGGTCTCGCATAACAAGTTCTCCTGACCTGTCATCTCCGGACCCCCGCCCGGGATTGTTCTCGGACTATCTTAGAAGTCTCAGATAGATCAAAGATATATCGTTACTGTTCTCCTGTCAAGCCCTGGGCTCGCGGGCGCCGGAAGCGAGAAGTCTGGGCGCCTTCCCGCCGACGGGACTGCTCCCAGGGGCGCATGGCGCTGAATCTCCCCGGCGGCCTTCCGCGCACGCGCGGTAGCGTTCCATCCGCATCGAACACGGGCAGATGTCGCGAAGCCTGGGTTCTCGCTCCTTCGCCTGCAGGCCGGCCCGCGAGCGGTGGCGCCTTCGGGGGTGGCGCAGGGGTGCGTGACACACTTGACACGCTCCTGAGGGGGCGATGAGCAAGGGAGGACCCAGATGCTGCTAAACGGGGTAAACCACGTGGCCATCTTGACCAAGGACACCGACCGACTGGTCGCGTTCTACCGTGAGGTCTTCGAAGCCGAGGTCGACGGGCAACTCGCGGAGTTCGACGGCGCGGTCCGGCTCACCTTCATCCGCATCGGCGAGACCGGGGAGCTGAACGTCTTCCAGGTGGACGGGAACACCGAAGCTGAGCGCCAAACGCCGATGTTCGGGCGGGGCCGCATAGACCATCTCGGACTGCAGGCCGCGTCGATCGACGCGTTCGACGAGATCCGGAACCGGCTGATCGCCCGGGGCGCCAGCGACCACTTCGTCACCGATTTCGGTCCCACCCTCAGTGTCTTCTTCCGAGACCCGGACGGCCTCGAGGGCGAGGTGTGCATTCCCAACCCCGACGCCGTGCCTGGACTCAACAATCCGCCTGGCACTCCCGCCGCCCGCTACGCCTCCAAGCCATAGCCGCCGCTATCACACCCGCTTGATCCGAGCGTCTACACGTGGGCGGTCGAGCACGACAGCCACTGCATCGGCAGCGCCCGGCTCCGCGTCGATCCCGACCAGCACTGCGCGACCTATTCGGTGGGCTTGTTTGTCGTCCAATCACCTCGGGACGCGATCGGATGTCTGTCACAGTACGTCACCAGCCGCTGCAATCTCTGCAAGCACCCGAGCCCCCGATCTGCGCGGGCGGTCTGGGTCTACCGTGACGCCGTCTATGCCGCGCCGAAAGCGCGATCTGAGTGGCATCCTCGCCAGCCGCGCCTCACTCTTGGCAGGCAAGGAATCCCAACTCGACGCGTGGACAGGCTGTGGCATCGTGTCGGTCACCGCTGATCGTCGCCCGCCAGCACGAACGGCGAGCTCAGCGAGCCCCCTGCGCGATTGGCAGCTCGTCACGACCGGCTGGGGCTGCCCGGTGGTCGTGGCGTGGTGCTGAGTGAGCGGCGCCGCGTTCTCGTGGCCTGAATGCGCTGGCGCGCGCCGGGGAGATGGTCCTGGCTCAGCCGATGGGGTTCTTGGTCCAGTTCGCTGGGTTGGTGCCGAGCAGCCGCAGGTGCTGCTTGAACAGGCTGGCCGCGTCGATGCTGGGGTGGGCACCGAACTCCTCGATGTCGAACCAGAGCCCGTCAGCGTGAGCGCCGCACAGTTCCTGGTGGGGGAGGCCGCCAATGGGCATCCGCTTCAGGACCACCCGGTAGCCGTTGATGATCTCACTGGTGTTCTCGCTGGCCGGGTCGTGCGGGGTGCAGGTACCGTTGCGCGGGGCGGGGTGGACCTGGATGTAGGGAGCGTCGGTCCAGACGCCCAGGTCGCCGACGTGCGGGTGGAACCGGGAGCTGCCGGTGGTCAGCATGTATTGGTCTGCGCGCAGCAGCCCGGCATCGGCTTCGTAGTACGTGTTGTGGATCCGCCACTGGCTGGGCAGGCCGGAGAGCTGGGCTGGGAACATGAGTGGTGTGGTCGCGTCATACCGGACATGCCTGGCGATTTTGAGCGCCTTGCGTTGCATGTCCGTGTCGTGCCGCAATGCGCTGAAGTTGGGGACGGGGATGGACAGCCACGCCCAGCCGCCGCGGGCATATTGCCAGGCAATGCCCGCACCAGTCCAGAACGCACGGTGCCCGGCCACGTCGGGCGCGCGCTGGCTGAACTGCAGTTTCGACTGGGGGCAGTTCAAGCCGCTGGCCGAGCCTGTGAGGCGGCACTGCCCCCGTGCGTAGACGTCGAGCGACCAGTCGGGGCCTATGGGGCCCGCGTCCAAGTACGACTCCGTCCGCGTGATACCACCCGAGAGGAGCGACTCTCCGGCAGGCAGCCAGCCGAACGTCACGCTCGCGACCAGCGGGTTGAACTGGCGCGGTGCCGCGGGCCCGCCGCCGGCGGCGGCCGCCTGGCCGGCGGGCCGGACCGGGCTCGCCGCCACGGCCAGGGCCACGATGGCGACCGTGGCGGCCGCCACCACAGGGGTGCCGACCAGGCAGGCCCGGCGCCAGCGGAGGCGGGCCCGCCCCCGGCGGAGGGCGAGCTGGGTATCGACCCGCGAGGGGCCCGCCTCACCGTCGGCTATCTGGTTGAACAACTCGCGTACTTGGGGCTCAGTCATGGCCGGTCACTCCTCGTGGATTCGGTGTTGCCGCCAGCGCGGCGGGCTGGCTCACCGGGACCGGCGTCATGCCCCGGCCCGAGCGCGCGGCGCACCGCCTCCAGGGCCCTGGCCGTCTGGCTCTTCACCGTCCCCGGCGAGCAGCCCAGAACCTCAGCGCACTGGTCAACATTCAGGTCGCAGTAAAAGCGCAGCACCAAGGTGGCGCGCTGCCGGGCCGGCAGCGCCGCGACCGCTGCCCGCAGGTCGAGCACCGCATCGTGGTCCACCGCGGCCGCCGGCGAGTCGCTCACCTGGCCGACCAGGCTGACCCGCCTCACCCAGGCCGAGCGCCGCTCTTGGGTGAACTCGTGGACCAGCACGGCCCTGGCATAGGCGTCGGGATGGTCGGCCGCCCGGACCCGGCCCCAGTGCACATACAGCTTGGTCAGCGCGGCCTGCACCAGGTCATCCGCGCGCTGCCAGTCATCGCACAGCACCGCTGCCAGCCGCCGCAGCGACGACAGCCTGGCCGCCACATACTCGCAGTATTCGGCGTCCCGGCTGCGGCTCACCGCAGGCCACCCCGTATTGCCTTCACCTGCTTCACACCCGTTAGAGGCATGCGGCGCCGCGTTCGGTTGTCACGCACAGGGGAATTATGGATACAAGTCTTGCGCGCAGCCGAAGACCAGGAGCCGCAGAGCAGTGCACTCCCCGGCGACGGCGAGCCTCCCGGCTGGGCCCACCCGCGACGGTGCTCCCCAGGACTGCTGGGGCAGACGCGCCGGGCAGCCGACGCTGAGGCCGGTCGCTGTCCCATGGTCAGGTGCCGGCTTCCTGGAACCGGGCTACCAGCAGCACCCGCGGGGTCCGTGGTGCCGACGCGCGGCTGCCACAGCCCGATCGCAGGTCGCCGGGTGCCAGTGCTGAGCATGATCGCCGCCCTGTTCAGCGTCCGGCCCGAAAACCATCAGCAAACGAATCCGCGACATCCGCCAGCTCCTGGACCAGGCCGGATACACCATCCAGCCCGGACCGCACCGGCTCGCCAGCCTGGACGATCTATCCAGGCTCGCGGCCGCAGAGGGCATCACGACACCGCCAGAGATCAAGACAGCGTGTTAATGATCCGCAGGCTCTTAAGTCCCCGGCATTGAGGTTAGGGTGACTGCGGCTCCTTCAGCGGGTTCAGCTGGTGCCACCGCTGCTGCCGTGGCAGGTGTGGCCGGTCGGCGGGCCTGGCTGGTGGCACGGTGCCGTCGGCCGTGAGCCAGCCGCGACGGCGGAACGCGACGACCAGGGCGACCGCGACGGCGACTTGCAGGCCGACGCCGGCACCGAGGAAGATCGGCAGGCTGGTGATCCGGGTCACCATCCAGGCGAAGTTCTGCCCGAAGAACCCGGTCAGGAAGCTCAGCGGCAGGAAGATGGTAGCCATGATGGTGAGCTGCTTCATGACGACATTCAGCCGGTTGGAGACGGTGGACAGGTGGGTGTCCAGCACGCCGCTCATCAGGTCCCGGTAGCTGTCCACCAGGTCGCTGATCCTGATCAGGTGGTCGTACAGGTCACGGAAGTAGCGCTCGGCGTCTGGAGTCATGCCGGGCAGCGCGCCGGTGCCGCTCAGCAATGTCGCGAACATGTCCCGCTGCGGGGTGACCACCTTGCGCAGCGCGATCAGCGACCGCTTCATGTCGAACAGCTGCCCGAGCTGCTGGTCGGTCGGCCGCTGCAGGATCGCGTCCTCCAGCTCGTCGATCCGGTCGTCGAGGTCGGCCAGGACCGGGAAATAGCCGTCGATCAGCGTGTCCACGACCCGGTAGAGCAGCATCACGTGGTCCGGCCGCGGGCCGGCGCGCTGCTTCAGCCTCATGGCGACGCCGTTCAGCTCGGGGCACGCAGCGCGATGAACGGTGACCAGGTAGTTCTCGGTGTAAAAGCAGTGCACCTCGACCAGCTGACCGCTGCCGGCCACCCCGTAGACCACCATCAACGTGAAGTCGTCGTAGTCCTCGAGCTTGGGTCGCTGCCCGAAGTGCTCGGCGTCCTCGACCGCCAGCTGATGGAAACCGAAGGTGTCCAGCAACAGCCCATCCGACGTGCTCTTGTCCAGGCCGGCCAGGTCCAGCCAGAAGCGGACTGAGGTATCGAGCAAGCGCCGCACGGTGCCCGTGCTGACCTCATGCTCGGCGCCATCGACTGTGATCAGGAAACTATCCATGGCCGCCATTGTGTCCGCCCGGCCCGCCAGAAGCTCGCTCATCTGCGGTGCTGGGCTATGCAGGCCGCAACAAGATCAACCGCCACGCCCCGTCATGTGCCGTGCGAGGCGTCTCCACGGGCTCAAGACGACCTGCCGGGCAGTACGGTAGGAGACGGCTCGGCGCAGCCACTCCGGCGCCCGGGTGCAGTCGTAGGTTTCGGTGACGATCGTGGCATCGGGCCCGTCCGGGGTGAGTTCATAGATCCACTGATGGTGGGACCTGGGCCGGTTCGGCAAGCTGCATGTCCGGCACGGCAAGGGCGCCCGCGGCTCGGGTCCGTGCGAGCGGATGGTCCCGCTGATCAACAACGCCGGGGCGACGCTGCGATGGTTCATCGAGGACGTGCGGGCCCAGTTCGGCGATGACCGCACCCGCCCGGGTGTCCCGCTGCTGCCCTCGGAGCGCAAGAACACCGGCGGCTCGCCTGCCCGGGCGGGGGACGAGACATTGCGCGCCGCGCTGGCCGGTGCCGCGAAGGTGCACCTGCCGGACTGGCCCGATGTCGTCACCCCTCACGTCTTGCGCCATTTCTGCGCCTCCCGGCTCTACCTGGGCGGCATGGACCTGCTGGCGGTCCAGGCGACCTTGGGGCATGCGTGGGTGGCCACCACCATGAATTACGTTCACGTCCCGGCGACCCATATCGAGGATGCCTGGATCGCGGGCCAGCAACGCGCCGCTGACCGGCTGAGGGGGCTGAGGAGATGACCATCGAGCTGCCGGGCGCGCCAGGCGCGTGCGGCCGGGAGGGACAGCGATGAGGTGGAACCTGCGGCCGGCGGCCGCCAACCGCGGCATCTGGAAAGCCAGCCAGCTGCAGCAGATGCTCGCCGGGCGCGGCCTGGTCATCAGCGCCGGGAAGATGTCCGGGCTGTGGTCCGGCGATCCGGCCAGCATCAAGCTGTCCGACCTGGACGTCATCTGCGCCGGACCTACCTGCGCACGGCCGCCGGCACTGGCGTCCTGGTCTAGCAGCTATGACCACCTGCGGGAAAAGACCGGCGAGGACATCCTCGCCGGTATCGGCGGCCTGACCGGCCACGAACGCCACCACGCCCTCAGCGTCATCCGGTCCCTGTTCCGGCACTGCAAGAAGAATCGCACGATCTTCCGCGACCCGGCAGCACGGCGTAGTCGGCAACCTGAGGTAGAGGAATGGCGTCTCACCTTGCGGGTGAGCCATGCGCATCTCCGGACTTTCCCGGTCGCCGGGCTGGGTGGTGAGGGCCGCTGCTGCTGCGGCGCTGACGCTTGCCGGGTGCGCGCCCTCCGCATCCCCGGCGAGGACGGGGCCTCTTCCACCGTCTCCGCGACCGCCGGCCAGTCCAGCTCGGGCCGCGCCGCCGGCGTCGTCGCGGTACCCGGTGGCGGTGCCGCGCCGACAGGTGCTGCCACAGCGCCTCCTGGCGACGGGATGGATCCCGGAGCCGGGCCGGCCGTGGTCACATCGGCTGCTGCTGGCCGGCACGTTCACTAACGTGGTGTCGGCCGGGGACGCGTTGTACCTGCTGGAGACGCTGCCGCGCCGGGCGGAGCCGATGCAGCTGCTGGTACGGGTTGACCTGCGCACCGGGACGGTCCGTTACGCCCATCGGCTGGTCCCGGTATCCGGGACGGTGCCGATCGTCGTCAGCCCGTCCGGGGTGTGGCTGCTGGGCTGGGCCTGGCTGAGCCCGAACCTGGAGCGGTCCGGCCCGCTGACGCTGTACCGGTTCGACCCGCCGGCGCTGCGGCTGATCAGCCGACGCACAGTAGGACCTGACGGCTGCTGCGAGCAGGCCACGTTGACCGGGTGGAACGGCGGACGGCTGTGGCTGTCGGCCGGGGCGGCTGCCCGGCTGATCCGGCCGGTGCCGTGGACGGTGCTGCAAACCGTGCGGATCCGCGCAGGGCAGGTGCAGTGGCTGTCACTCAGCCCGGACCGGCGCCGGGTCTACCTGGCCGTCACCCGCGCCGAAGCCGGCGGCAGCCCGGCGCTGCAGGAGCGGGCGCTGCCCAGCTGGCACCTATTGCACACCGGCACCGTCTCCCGCGGCCTGGACATCCGCCAGATCTCCGCAGCCGGCGCCGCGCTGTGGGTGACGGCGGGCGCCGGGATGACCTGTCAGGTCCAGCTGTTCACCGGCGACCTGAGCCATGTCCGGCTCGTCCTCGGTGCCGGCGAGCTGGCCCGCGGCCCGGAAGAAAAACACTTCTCCGCCTTCGAGAACAACGTGCGGGCCGCCGTGCTCGCCGGCGTGACCTGGCTGACCGCCGACAACACACTTGCCTGCCTGCAGCCGGACACCGGGGGGGTTCTGGCCGAACAGCCGGCGGACCAGACTCGTGGCGAGATCATTACGGCGGACCCGGCCACCGTGAACGGTAATGTCTACGGTGTGGGAGCCGACGGACTGATACAGCTGCGGCCACCGGCCGCCTGCCAGCGTCCCCGCCGGTAAGCTGGCGCAGACCCCGCCCACATGCCCACAGGTCGAGGACACCCCTGATACCTAGCTGTGCGAGTAATCCGTTACACGACCTCGCCTCCGTGCCCGAGCCGCTCATGCGGCTGTTCTCCGAGTACCAGGCGTCCCACCCGGAGTCGAAGCTGACGCCGGTGTTCCTGCTGTCGCTCGACGCGCTGGCGGATGAGCTGGTAGAGCCGTCGCACTGGCGTCGTGCGGTGGAATCCGGGATGTCCCTGGTGGATACCCGGGCCCTCTACCCGCCCGGGTGGCCGATGTCGCCGTGCGCCAGCTCCGCCACCTGCTGCCTGGAGATGCTGAGATGGATGCCGCCGGTATACCCGGACACGCTGCCGGAGGGGATAGCCACGTCCTGGTGACGCCGCAGATGGCCTTCCTTGAGAAGTACATGCACGTGGGTCACCTGATGCGTGCCTGGATCGATGCGGACCGCGCGGAGTTGCCCGATCTCACCGTCGGTGGCATGGACGTGGTCGCCGCGGTGTTCCTCCTCCTCGGCAGGCAGCAGGACAGGAACGAGATCTATTTCTCCCCTGAACATCGCGCGGGCCGGTGAGATCTTGCTGCCGTCCACGACCGGCTCGTCGTCGTCCGCTGGTCGCCAGCCCTCCGAGACCAGCTCTACCGGGCCGGAGCTGAAGACCTCGGCCAGAGCGTCTTCCGCAGCGGCGAGGTTCTTGAACTCCGCCTCGGTGTAGCCGAGCCGGATTGTGCTGTCCTGAGCGTCAACATGATCATCCAGCCGGACCAGCCGGGCTAGCCCCTCCCGGCCCTTTGGCTCGACCACGAGATGCGTTACCGTCCGGGTGCCGCGGTCAACGACTACGGACTTCACATAGCCGGAGATCTTGCCATCAGCGGTGCGAGCCTCGCTTCCGATCACGAGCGTCATCTCTGTCATGATCACCCTCCTCGCTCCACAGCGTTAGCGCAGCAGGCATGCGCGCTTCTCGTCCGGCTGGGATGGACGGGAAACACCCTAGGCGCACCGGCCGCGAGAGGTCCAGGGACTCCAGATGCGACCTTGGGTCTCCTGCCCGGCCAGGGTCAGGAGCCGCTGATCCGGGCGGCTGCGCGCTCAGCGACAAGTGGGGCTACACCCCACCAAACGACATGGGGAAAGTCGTGTGGGCCATGTTCTCGACGCGGCTCGCTGCACCGTGGCACCTGCAAACGGGTGGTTGCTCCGGTACCCGGCGGCCCGAAGATCGCTTCTGAACATGTCGAGCAGTTCAGATCCGCCGGTCCGACAGCGCTGAGAGCGCAACCCAAGTACGCAATTACTTCTCCTGGTATCTCTTGCGCCGACTCGGCCGTCGGCCGGGCAATGCACGCTGACCTGGGCGCCGTGTCCGCTTCTGCCGCTGACCAGGATGTCGAGTGGTGCGGTTTTCTCGACTGCCGAGCTCACCTCCCTGCGTGCGCGGGTCACCTCTGCCGTTAGCCATACGGAGTCGGCAGGGCGGCGCGAAAGCACACAACGAACGCCTACATTCCGCGACAATCGCTGCATGCCTTGCCGGACTGGTTCGTCGGTCTCTCCTGGCCTTGCCGGCGAGGCGGAAGGACTGGGCGACGTGCCAGGATCCTGGCTCGCTGAACCGGTCGGGCTTGCCGAGGGGGTCACGCTCGGCGTGGGGCTGCCGGTCGGGCTCGGGCTGCCGGTCGGGCTCGGGCTGCCGGTCGGGCTCGGG
>Ga0070698_100000723_pt1 | contig 35434 bp, 36 predicted proteins | sample KBSK1502metaG_FD_65477 | JGI IMG/M metagenome (GOLD analysis project Ga0070698, IMG submission 65477) | Corn, switchgrass and miscanthus rhizosphere microbial communities from Kellogg Biological Station, Michigan, USA - KBS K1-50-2 metaG | ecosystem: Host-associated > Plants > Roots >... | reverse complement strand
GCCAAGAAGAACGCCGACCAGATCGTGTCCCAGGCCAAGTCTCAGGCCGAGTCGCTGATGACCGAGGCCAGGACAGAGGCCGAGCGCCGCCGGGTGACCGCGCAGCGCGAGGTCGACGAGCTGACCAGGCAGAAGGACAACATCGCCAGCCACCTGGCGCAGGTGCGCCAGCTGCTTGGCGGGCAGCTCGGCGCGGTCCCGAACGTCCCGAACATGGACCCGTCCGTCGGGGCGCCGCAGGCCAAGCCGGCCATCGCGGAGAGCGCACCCGCGCCCAAGCCCGCCCCGGCGGGCAACCCCGCGCCCGCTGCGGCGGCCGCACCGGCCGCTGCGCGGCCGGCCGGGAACGGCACGGCGACCGCTCAGGCGCCCCGCCCGCAGGCCGGCAACGGCGCGCCAGCGCCGACGGTCGCGGCGCCGGCCCAGAAGGCCGCGGGCAAGCCGGAGAACGACGAAGACTGGTGGACCGAGTAACGCTCATCGGCTAACCGCGTGTGTGCCCCGGCCCGGGAGGGCCGGGGCACACGTGTTTCCGGGCCGGAGAGGCTTCGAAATACCCCTCGCATAGTACAATTCACTGGTTATCGCAACCGGCAACTTGCCATCACTTTTGGTCCCAAAATCTTCGCAAATCGGACGCTAAACGGACCAAAACTGATGCGAAGTTGAAAAGAGGCCCCGGGTCGGTGCCAGGCTGAACCGCTCCAGCGTCACGGCGCACCCTCCCAGTCGGTTGGCAGCGCGCCGTCATGGAGCGCCGCCGGGTTGATCGTCGCCGCGATCTCGTCGAGCACGATGCGGACGTAATTCTCTCCCACCCACAGGTGCTTGGCGCCATCGACGCCGATCACCGTTGCCTTCGGCACCCGCGCGAACCGCTGGCGTGCCTCCTCAGGGCGCAGGTAGTCATCCAGTTCCGGCACCATGGCGATCAGCGGCTTACCGGACGCGGCCCAGATGTCCAGGTCCTCGTCGGTGGCGCGGCGCAGCGGCGGCGACAGCAGGATCGCGCCCTCGACCGGCGGCAGCGCGCCCCACTTCAGCGTCAGCTCGGTGCCGAACGACCAGCCGAGCAGGTAGATGTGCGGCAGCCCGGCGGCCGCGGCGTAACCGACGGCGGCCTCGACGTCGTGCTTTTCCGTCACGCCCCCGCCGAACTCGCCCTCGCTCTTGCCGCGCTCGGACTCGGTGCCCCTGGTGTTGAACCGCAGCACGGCCAGGTCCGCCAGCGCGGGCAGCCGGTACGACGCCTTGCGGATGATGTGGCTGTCCATCATCCCGCCGTGCGTCGGCAGCGGGTGCAGGCAGACCAGCGTGCCAACCGGGTCGCGGTCCGCCGGCAGCGCCAGCTCGCCGACGAGGTTCAGCCCGTCCGCGGTGGTGAGGGTGATCGGCGTCCGCCTGGCGGGCAGGACCGTCGCAGCCCTGATCTGAGTCACGGTTTCCTCTCCGGGGTCACAGTCAGCCGGGGCGGCGTTGCAGCCGGCGCTGCCAGCACACGGTGTGCCAGTGCCGTCTCGACGCGACGCCAGCGTGGTTCGGCCACACCACGACATGCGCCGTACCAGGGTAGATCTCCTGGTCGCAGCCGGGGCAGCGGTATGCCTTCGTGGCCGCCGCACCAGGGATCGGGCGTACCACCCAGTCACCGTCCGGCCACTCTTCGATCCGCTCGGGGCCCAGCGGCGCGGCCGGGGCGGAGGGCCGGGGTCGCCGGGTCTTGCGCGGACTCACGGACATCAAGCCTATCTGTGTACTGATGGCATCAGATTGCCGCTACAGTGACGTTCCGTGCGGCTGGTAATCGCCCGGTGCAGCGTCGACTACGGCGGCAGGCTCACCGCTCATCTCCCTGAAGCCCTGCGGCTGCTTATCGTCAAAGCCGACGGGTCTGTCCTCGTGCATTCGGACGGCGGCTCCTACAAGCCGCTGAACTGGATGTCGCCACCCTGCCGGCTGTCCGAGGAGCCGGGCAAGTGGACCGTTACGAACAAGGCGGGCGAGACGCTGACGATCACGATCTACGAGACGGTCAGCGACACGTCAGTGGATCTCGGCGTGGACCCCGGCCTGGTCAAGGACGGCGTGGAGGCGCACCTGCAGGAGCTGCTCGCCGGGCAGCTGCACCTCCTCGGCGACGGCTGGCGGCTCATCCGCCGCGAGTATCCGACTCCCATCGGCCCCGTCGACATCATGTGCCGCGACTCCGACGGCGCGCACGTCGCCATCGAGATCAAGCGCCGGGGCGAAATCGACGGCGTCGAGCAGTTGACGCGATACCTGGACCTGCTCAACAGGGACCCGCTGCTCGCCCCGGTGCACGGCATCTTCGCCGCCCAGGAGATCAAGCCGCAGGCCCGCGTCCTGGCCGCCGACCGAGGCATCCGCTGCGTCACGTTGAACTACGACACCATGCGCGGCATCGAACCAGAAAACACCCTCTTCTAGCGCCCGCGAAGCGGCGTCGGGGAGGCCGGCAGACCGCTAGTCGTGGAGGGCGGCGGAGACGCGGCGGTGGGCTGCCCAGATTTCTTCCGGGAGACCGGGGAACTGGGCCAGGTGCTGCTCGCGGAAGCCCATTTCCTGCTGCCAGCGGGCAGTGTCGATGGTCAGCAGCTTGTCCAGGTCGGCGGGGTCTATCTGGAGACCGTCCAGGTTGAGCTCGTCCTTGGCCGGCAGGATGCCGACCGGGCTCTCCACGCCTGTCACCTCGCCGTTCTTCAGCTGCATCAGCCACAGCAGGGCGCGCAGGTTGTCGCGGTAGCCCGGCCACAGGTAGTGGCCGTCCTCCGGGTCGCGCTGGAACCAGTTGACGTGCGCGAAGATCGGCCGCTCGGCGGCCCGGTTGATGACATCCAGCCAGTGCGCCGCGTACGGGCCCTCCGGGTAGGACATGAACGGGCGCATCGACATCGGGTCGTAGCGGAGCTGGCCGTCGACGCCCTCGGCGGCGAAGGTGGCCTCGGCGCCGAGCGTGAGGCCGTCGTAGACTCCCTCGGCCACGTCCGTGATCGCGCGGATCAGCGGCTCGCGGTCCCTGGTGCGGCCGCCGAAGATGATCGCGTCGATCGGCACGCCGTGCGCGTCGACGTAGTCCCCGGCCACGTTCGGCACGTTGGACAGGGTGGTGGTGAACCGGCTGTTCGGGTGGGCCCAGGGGTCGTCCGCCTCCGCCGCGCTGCGGTCGGCGATCGGGTTGCCCTTCCAGTCCAGCCAGCCGTCGAGATCCGCGGGCGGGTTCTGGGTGCGGCCCTCCCACCAGACCTCGTGCGTCTTGGTGTTGTACGCCACGTTGGTGAAGATCGCGCGGGTGCCCGGGGCGATCGAGTCCATCGCCGTCGGGTTGGTCGTCTCGTTGGTGTCCCTGGCCACGCCGAAGACGCCGAACTCGGGGTTCATGCCGTACAGGCGGCCGTCCTCGCCGACCCACAGCCAGGCGATGTCGTCCCCGTAGAACTCCACGTAGTACCGGTTGCCCAGGGCGTCGGGCGCCAGCATCATCGCCAGGTTGGTCTTGCCCGAGGCGCTCGGGAAGCCGCCGCAGATGTGGTAGCGCTTGCCCGTCTGCTTGTCGACGATGCCGAGCAGCATGAACTGCTCGCCGAGGAACACCCCGGACCGCCAGCCGTCGTAAGAGGACTGGCGCAGGCCGTGGGCGATCTTGCCGAGCAGCGCGTTGCCGCCGTAGGAGGAGCCGAAGTGCAGAATCGTGCGCTCGTCGGCGACGGTGACGAAGTAGCGCTTGTCCTCCGGGGTTCCCTGGCCCAGGTTCTCCAGGTCACCGGTCACGTGCACGGCGCGGACGAAGCTGCCCGGGTCCTCCAGGTTGTTGATGTGCTCCACGTTCACCCGGGCCATCCGGATCATGTGCAGCACCACACTGCGGTTGTCGGTCAACTGGACGCCGGCGGCGTACTTCTCAAGCGGCGAACCCGGCGGGGCCATCAGGTACGGGATCACGTACATGGTCTTGCCGGCCGAGGCGCCGCGCATCAGCCCGGTGAGCTTGGCCTTCATCTCCGCAGCAGGACGCCAGTTGTTGTACACGCCCCTGTCCGCCGGGTCACTGGTGGCAACAATCGTGCGCTCCTCGGAGCGCGCGGTGTCCTTGTAATAGCTGCGTGAGTAGTAAAGACCCTCGCCGGCCGGCGCAATCTCCCCGGCGTCCAGGCTTTCCTGGATCAGGCGCGCGTCATCGGCGCCGCTGACGACCTCGATGTTGTCCGGGTCGGTGATCCCGGCCCAGTAGCGCACGTACTCACGCACCTTCTCGTTCTTCAGCTGGGCGCTTTCCAGAACGTCATCAACATCGATCACGAACTTGGTCCTCTCATCGGACATTGGGCGAGCTTCGCAAAACGCGAAAGTTGCGATCCTCCATCTTGACAGCACTAGGCACCGTAGTGGAGAGAGAGATCCGCCACACCGGGCCGACGGGGTTTGCGGTCAAGGGACAAACGGCGGCAGCCCGGACGGGCGGGCGCGGCCGTTGAGCCAGTAGTGCAGGACAGCGACGTCGCCAAGGCTGCGGACATCGGCCAGGGCCATCGGGTCCGCCGGGGTATGCGGGTAGGCGGCCGGCAGGCCGAACCTCGGGGCGGCGGGATCCCCCACGAAAAACGGCGCCACGGCGAGGCGCAGCTCGTCCGCGAGATCGTCCGCGAGGGCGTCGCGCAGGATCCTGGCGCCGCCTTCGACGAGGAGAGTAGCCACCTTACGTTCGGTATGAAGATCTTCGAAGACCCGCGCCAGAGAAGGCGTGTCCCCGGCGTCGATGACCTCGGCTATCCCGCCGAGCCTCGCCCGCGCGGCGGCAAGGGCGGGCGTGGCGCAGTACACCAGCGCAGCGCCGCCGCGGGCGGCGAAGAAGCGGGCCGCCGGGTCCAGGTCCCCGGTGGCCGTGACGGTGACCCGCAGCGGGTGCGCCGGCAGGCCGGCGGCCATCCGGCGGGCGACGCGGGCGGGATCGCGGACGAGCAGCCACGGGTTGTCCGCGCGGATCGTGCCCGCCCCCACGAGGATCGCGTCCGCCGCGGCGCGCAGTTTGTCCACTTCATCGAGGTCCTCGGGGCCGGACAGCACAAGCCGCTCCGCCGACGCGTCGTCCAGGCAGCCGTCGACGGAGACGGCGCAGCTCAGCAGCGTATAAGGGCGGCCCGTCACGAACCGACTCTATCGACGCGGCGGCCGCGGGCACGATGATTTACTGTTCTAATGGCAGGTCATGCGATATCGGCCGCGACACCCGCGTGGGGCTCGGCCAGGGAAACGTTCGAGTCGGTCAGCCCGGCGACTGGCGAGGTGCTCGCCACGTTCGCCGTGGACGGTGAGCGCGAGGTCGCGGCCGCCGTCCGGCGCGCCAGGGAAGCCGCCGCGTGGTGGTCCGGGCTCGGCTTTGACGACCGCAGGCTACGGCTGCTCGCCTGGAAGTCGCACCTCACCAGGTACATGGGGCGGCTGGCCCGGCAGGTGCATGACGAGACCGGCAAGCCGCTCGACGACGCCACGCTCGAGATCATCAACACGATCCTGCACCTGGACTGGGCGGCGCGGCACGCGCGCTCCGTGCTGAAGCCGCACCGGGTGCCGAGCGGGCTGCTGATGTACAACCACGCCGCCATGCTCGAGTACCAGCCGCTCGGCGTCGTCGGGGTCATCGGGCCGTGGAACTACCCGGTGTTCACTCCGATGGGGTCGATCGGGTACGCGCTGGCGGCCGGCAACGCCGTGGTGTTCAAGCCGAGCGAGCTGACGACGGGCACCGGCCAGTGGCTAGTCGAGTCGTTCGGCGAGGTGCTCAGCGAGGTATTCGGCGACACGCAGCCTGTGCTGCAGCTGGTGACCGGGCTCGGCACCACCGGCGCGGAGCTCGCGAGATCCGGGGTGGACAAGATCGCGTTCACCGGGTCGGCGGCGACCGCGCGCAAGGTGCTCGCCGCGGCCGCCGACACGCTCACCCCGGTACTCGCCGAATGCGGCGGCAAGGACGCCCTGCTCGTCGACGCGGACGCGGACCTTGACGCGGCAGCCGACGCCGTGGCGTGGGGCGCCATGTCCAACGCCGGGCAGACCTGCGTGGGCGTCGAGCGGGTCTATGTCGTCGAGGCCGTCTATCACCCGTTCATGGAGAAGCTGAACGAACAGCTCAGTAAGCTGCGCCCCGGCGAGGACGACGGGGCGTCCTACGGGCCCATGACGCTGCCCGGGCAGGTCGACGTTGTGGAGCGGCACCTCGCCGACGCGGTGGCGCGGGGCGGCCGCGCGGCAGTCGGGGGGCTGGATTCCGTGCGCGCCCCTTACGTGGATCCCGTGGTCCTGGTGGACGTGCCCGACGACAGCGCGGCGATGCGCGAGGAGACGTTCGGGCCGGTCGTCACCGTCACCTCGGTGCCGTCGCTGGCCGACGCCGTGCGGCTGGCCAACGCGTCACCGTACGCGCTGGGGTCGGCGGTGTTCACTAAGCGACGGAAAGCCGGCCTGCGGGCGGCACGGGCGTTGCGGGCCGGGATGACGTCGGTCAACTCGGTGGTCTCGTTCGCGGTGGTGCCCGCGCTGCCGTTCGGCGGGTCCCGCGAGTCGGGATTCGGCCGGATCCACGGCCCTGACGGGCTGCGCGAGTTTTCCAGGGCCAAGTCCATTACCAGGCAGCGGATGAGGCCGGTGATCCGCACGACGACGTTCCGCCGCGACTCGCGGGACATGGACCGCCTGGTGCGGCTGGTCACCGTGCTGCACGGGCGGCTGTACCAGCCGCGGCGGCGCGGCCGGCGGTAGCCGGCCCGGGCGCTGCGCCGCCCGGCGCAGGCGCGGGCGCTAACCGGCCAGCGCCGGCGCGGCGGCCTCGGCAGGGTCGGCCGGCGCGAGCGGCGCGCGGCCCGCGATCAAGTCGGCGGCCCGTTCGGCGATCGCGATCACCGGCGCGTTCGTGTTGCCCCGCGGCAGCGCGGGCATGACCGACGCGTCCACCACGCGCAGCCCGTCCACCCCCCGGACCCGCAGCATCGGGTCGACAACGCTCGCGTGCCGGCTCGCTGGCTGCCCGGAATCGCCGCCCATCGCGCAGGTGCCCGCCGGGTGGTAAGTGGTCACCAGCGACGCGCGGATGTAGTCGCGGATCTCGTGGTCGGTATGCACGCTGTCGCCAGGGGCGAGCTCCTCGACGCAGACCCGTGACAGCGGCGCGGCGGTCCCGTAGTCCCGCGCCGTCCGCACGCCGACCGCCAGGGCGCCCAGGTCGCGGACGTCCGTCAGGTAGCCGGGGTCGATCAGCGGCCGGTGCCTGGGATCCCTGGACGCGAGCCTGAGCCGTCCCCGGCTGGTCACGTCGACCAGCGTCACGAGCACCGTCATCGCCCGCCGCGCCGGGTCGGCGAGCCCCTGGTCCCTGAACGCGACCGGCAGCACGTGCCACTGCAGGTCAGGGGCCGCCAGCCGGGGATCGCTGCGGGCGAACCCGCCCGCCTCCGCGATGTTGGAGGTGAGCGGGCCCTTGTGCGTCACCATCCAGCGCGCGAACCCGGCCGTGCCCGAGCTCTCCCACAGGCCCTTGAGGGCCGGAGTCGACCACAGCACCGGAACCGACGGGTGATCCGCCAGGTTCGCGCCCACCGCTGGGCTGTCCACGATCACGTAGATGCCCTGCTCGCGCAGATGGTCGGCCGGGCCGATGCCAGAGAGCATGAGCAGCTGCGGGCTGCCGATCGCGCCTGCCGCGAGGATGACCTCCGCCTCGGCCCTGGCGGTCTCCTCGCGCCCCGCGCAGCGGTACGTGACGCCGGCCGCCCGGCCGCCCTCGATCACCAGCCCCGTCGCGGTGGCGTTCGTCAGGACCGTCAGGTTCTGCGGCCGCTGCGCGAGATAGGCATCGGCGGCACTACAGCGCCTTCCGTCGCGCTGGGTCACCTGGTAGAAGCCCACGCCGTCCTGCTGCGGCCCGTTGAAGTCGTCGTTTGCCACGGCACCGCGCCGGGTGGCCGCCTCGATGAAGTGCCGCCCGTGTTCGGACTTGTGGCGGAGATCCTGAACGGACAGCGGCCCGCCCGCACCGTGATAGGCGCTCGCGCCGCGGGCGTTGTCCTCCGCGCGCAGGAAGTAGGGCGCCAGCTCGCGGAACCCCCAGCCGGTGCAGCCGAAGTCGTCGCGCCACGCGTCGTAGTCCAGCCGGTTACCCCGGATGTAGATCATCGCGTTCATGGCCGAACTGCCGCCGAGCACCCGGCCGCGCGGCCAGTAGACCGGCCGCGCGTCAGCGCGCTCCTGCGGGAGCGTCACGTAATTCCAGTCGTACTTGGTACGGAAGAGCCGGTTGTAGGCGGCCGGGATGTGGATCTCGTCGACGTCATCGGGCGACGGGCCCGCCTCAAGCAGAAGCACTCGGGTGCCGGGGTCTTCGGCGAGCCGCGCGGCCAGCACGCAGCCCGCGCTGCCGCCACCCACGATCACGTAGTCGAACACGCCAGCCACCCTATCGGGCCGCGACGTTAGTGTGGTCGCATGGCGAACAACGAGCAGAGGGACACGCCGGTCGTACTGTCCAGGATCTACACCCGGACCGGCGACGATGGCACGACCGCCCTCGTAGACGGGAACCGGGTCGACAAGACGGACAGCCGGCTGGCCGCCTACGCGGACACCGACGAGGCGAACTGCGCCATCGGGATGGCCGTGACGTTCGGCCAGCTGCCCGCGGACATGGCCGCTCTACTCGGCCGGATCCAGAACGAGCTGTTCGACGTCGGCGCCGACCTGGCCAATCCGGTCAGCCCCGAGCCGCCCGCGTACCAGCAGCTGCGCATCGACGAGAGCTACGTGACGGCCCTCGAGTCCGCCTGCGATGAGTACAACGCCGCGCTGCCGGTGCTGCGCAGCTTCGTGCTGCCAGGCGGCACGCCGGGCGCGGCGCTGCTGCACACCGCGCGCGCCGTCACCAGGCGCGCGGAACGCACCGCGTGGGCCGCCGTTCGCGACCACGGCGAGACTGTGAGCGCGTGGCCGGCGATGTACCTGAACCGGCTGTCCGACCTGCTGTTCATCCTCGCCCGCGCCGCCAACGCCGAGCGCGGTGACGTGCTGTGGCGTCCCGGCGGCGACCGCTGAACGCGCACGGCCGCCATACCGGGCGTCAGACGGCGCTGAGCAGGGCGTCGAGCGGCTGCGGTACCCGGTCGAGGCTGATCGCCTCGGTCAGCAGGCGGGCGTAGCGCAGCTTGCGCTGCGCGCCCGCGCCGAGGAAGCGCCGCAACTGCGCCGCCTCGTCCTTTCCCCGCCAGGCCGGCTGCCGCTGAATGGTACGGAACGCCCTGAGGTCACCGTGCGCGGAGAGCACCTCCGTCACCCGCGCTGGCCCGGCAGCGCGGATGAGCTCGTCCTCCAGGTCCTCGGTACAGACGAAGAAGCCCGGTAGCTCCAGGCCAGCCGCGGCCAGGCCGCGCCAGACGATGTGCGCCTCGCCCGCGTCGCAGAGCCCGGCGAGCCGCGCGCCGGTCCCCTCGGGGCCGAACCATCGAAGGTAGCGGGCGATGCCGTGGGCGCCGCCGGCCGGCACCACCACGATGTTCTCGGCGGCCAAGTCCCGGCCGCGCCGTCCGGCGAGCGTCTCGACGGCGATCTGGTCGCTGACCCCCTCGACGAGCACGACGGCGCGCGCCGCTTCCGCCCGCGCCAGCGCCGCGGCCGTTGCCCCGGTCGCGGCCACGGGCCCGGTCACGTAACCGGCGAGGAGGTCCGCAGCGTCGTCCGCCCGCATAAGAACCACTGTCGATCATGCTCTCTGCGGGGCGCCACCCGGTTTCGCCCGAAATCCGTGGCGTTTCCGTTGCTATAACCACGGAAACGCCATGGATTTCACGCCATGCCAGCGAGGTGGGAGCCGGGCGGGGAGGCCTCCAGCCAGGCGAGGAAGCCGGTGAGCGCCTCCTCCGTCATGGCCAGCTCAACGTTGTCGGAGTCACCGGTGGAGAGCTCGACGACGACGCGGCCGGCGTCGAGGACGCTGGCCTCGGCGGCCAGCGAGGGGCGGCGCGACTTCACCGTGAGCGACCTGCGGTGCAGTACCTGCTCAGGGCGGAACCTGACGTCGAGCGCGCCGTACCAGCACAGCTCGTCGCCCTGGTACGAGGCCACCCCCAGGCGCCAGGCGCCGCGTCCCGCGGGGTTGCGCAGGCCGCACTCCACCGTCCCGCCGCCCCGTTCGAGCAGGTAGCGGCGGGTGGCCAGCGCGGCGGCGAGGACCAGGACGAGCAGCAGGAAGGCGGCGAAGAGCCAGGCAGCGTCTAGCGCCAGCCTGCCGCCCACCCCTGCTCCGCGTCAGGCCTGATCGCCAGCGGCCCGCAAGCGTGCCCTCGCGTACTTGACCTCGGGCGACTCCTCGGCGGCGGCCGCCGAGCCCGCATCCGCCGTCGCCTCGTCCAGCTCGGTCTTGGCGGTCGCCACGTCGATCTCGTCGGCGAGCTCACCCACCGAGGCAAGGATCGACACCCGGTTGCCGGTCACGGACAGGAACCCGTCCCTGACCGCAGCCCGCACCACGTCACCGGTGCTTTCGTTCCCCGGCACGTCGCGGATGCGCACCAGGCTGCCCGGCGCCAGGATCCCGAACACCGGCGCGTGCCCCTGGAGGACGCCGATGTCGCCGTCCAAGGTCTTCGCGATCACCAGGCCGGCCTCGCCGGACCAGAGCGACCGGTCCGGCATCAGCAGCTCCACGTGCATCGTCACGAGCGCTCCATGTCCTTGGCCTTCTTTTCGACATCCTCGATGCCGCCGACCATGTAGAACGCCTGCTCGGGAACGTTGTCGTACTTGCCCTCGGCGATCGCCTTGAACGAGGCGATCGTGTCGTCCAGCGGCGTGAAGACACCCGGCTGCCCGGTGAACTGCTCGGCGACGTACATCGGCTGGGACAGGAACCGCTCGACCCGCCGGGCGCGCTGTACGGTGATCTGGTCTTCCTGGGACAGCTCGTCGATGCCCAGGATCGCGATGATGTCCTGCAGCTCCTTGTACCGCTGCAGGATCTGCTGGACGGTACGGGCCACGTCGTAGTGCTCCTGGCCGATGTACCTGGGGTCGAGGATCCGCGACGAGGAGTCCAGCGGGTCCACCGCCGGGTAGATGCCCCGGGCCGTGATCTCCCTGGACAGCACGGTGGTCGCGTCGAGGTGGGCGAACACCGTGTGCGGCGCCGGGTCGGTGATGTCGTCGGCGGGCACGTAGATCGCCTGCATGGAGGTGATCGAGTGACCTCGGGTGGAGGTGATCCGCTCCTGCAGCTGGCCCATCTCGTCCGCGAGGGTCGGCTGGTAACCCACGGCGGACGGCATCCGGCCGAGCAGCGTGGACACCTCGGAGCCTGCCTGGGTGAACCGGAAGATGTTGTCGATGAACAGGAGCACGTCCTGCTTCTGCACGTCCCTGAAGTACTCGGCCATCGTCAGCGCGGACAGCGCGACCCGCAGCCGGGTGCCCGGCGGCTCGTCCATCTGGCCGAACACCAGCGCGGTGTCCTTGATGACCCCGGACTCGGTCATCTCGAGGAACAGGTCGTTGCCCTCGCGGGTCCGCTCACCCACGCCGGCGAAGACGGAGACGCCGCCGAAGTTCTGCGCGACCCGGCGGATCATCTCCTGGATGAGCACGGTCTTGCCGACGCCCGCGCCGCCGAACAGGCCGATCTTGCCGCCCAGCACATACGGGGTCATCAGGTCGAGGACCTTGATGCCCGTGACGAACATTTGCGTCTTGGACTCAAGCTGGTCCAGCGGCGGGGCCGGCCGGTGGATCGGCCACCGCTCCGTCACCTTGAGGCTCGACGTCGGCACGTCCAGCGTCTCGCCGAGCACGTTGAACACGTGGCCCTTGGTCACGTCGCCCACCGGGACCTCGATCGGGGCGCCGGTGTTGGTGACCTCGGCGCCGCGGACCAGGCCGTCGGTCGGCTCCAGCGCGATCGCGCGGACCATGTTGTCGCCAATGTGCTGCTCGACCTCGAGGGTCAGCGTCCTCGCCGTCTCGCCTTCGCCGGAAAAGGCGAGGTCCACGTGCAGCGCGTAGTAGATCTCAGGCATCTGCTCGGCCGGGAACTCCACGTCGACGACCGGGCCGATGACCCGGGCGACACGGCCGGTTCCCGCCGCGGCGGCCCCGCTCTCCGCGGGGTTTTCTACGGTGGCGGTCATGGTTGGTTACTCACTCCCTGCGTTCGCATCAGCGAGCGCGTTCGCTCCGCCGACGATTTCGCTGATTTCCGAGGTGATCTCGGCCTGCCGGGCGTTGTTCGCTTCCCGGGTCAGCCGGTCTATCAAGTCGTTCGCGTTGTCCGTGGCGGCCTTCATCGCGCGCCGCCGCGCCGCCAGCTCGGAGGCCGCTGCTTCCAGCATGGCGTAGTAGATTCGGCTGGCTATGTACTGGGGCAGCAGCGAGTCGAGCACGATGTCCGTGGACGGCTCGAATTCGTAGGACGGCAGCGGGCCGCCGGGCGGCGGCCCCTCCTTCTCCTCGATCCGCAAGGGCAGCAGCCGCCGGACGGCCGGCCGTTGCGTGAGCATCGAGACGAACTCCGTCGACACCAGGTAGATCTCGTCCACCCCGCCCTCGCCGGCCGACGCGGTGAAAGCCTCGAGCAGTACGGTGGCCACCTTCTCCGCGTCGGCGTATGACGGCCGGACCGAGAAGCCGCTCCACTCGCGTTCGATGGGGATGTCGCGGAAGCGGTGCCAGCTGATGCCCTTGCGGCCCGTCACGTAGACGGCGTTCGCCACGCCGTTGTCCGTGTTGCGCTGCCGCAGCCTGCTGGCCTCGCGCAGCACGTTGGCGTTGTAGGCGCCGGCGAAACCGCCGTCACTGGTCAGGATGAGTACCGCTGCCCTGCTGATCGACTCGGGCTCGGAGACCATCGGGTGGTTGAGCGAGCCAGACCGGCTCACCAGCGCCTCCACCGCCTGGGTGAGCTCGCGCGAGTACGGCTCGGCCGCCCGCGTGCGCTGCTGCGCCCTGATGATCCGCGACGACGCGATCAGCTCCTGGGCGCGGGTGATCTTGGAGATCGACTTGACCGCCCTGATCCGCGCCCGGACCGCGCGAAGCTGTGCCGCCATGGCGCCTACTCGCCACCCTCGGCGTTCGCGCCGTCCCCGGCGTTCGCGCCGTCGTTAGACAGGCCCACGCCCTCCGCGGTCGCGCCCGCGCTGTCGGAGGCGCTGTCGTCACCGGTGTCGGTGTCGCGGTACCTGGCGACAGACTCCTGGGCAGCCTCGCCCTCGCCGAGCGGCTCGGCGGTCCTGTCCTCATCGGACACGAGCAGCGACCCGCCGGTCACCTCAAACGTCCGCCGGAACCTGTCCATCGTGTCCTTCAGCGCGGTGACGGTGTCCTCGGACAGATCCTGGGTCTCCCGGATCGCGGCCAGGATGCCCGGCTGCTCACGCCGCAGGTAGTCGAGGAACTCGGTCTCGAAGCGCCTGACGTCCTCGATCGGCACGTCGTCGATCTGGCCGGTGGTGCCCGCCCAGATCGAGACGACCTCCTCCTCGACGGGGAACGGCGAGTACTGCGGCTGCTTCAGCAGCTCGACGAGCCGGGCACCGCGATCGAGCTGCGCGCGGGAGGCCGCGTCGAGGTCGGACGCGAACGCGGCGAACGCCTCCAGGTCGCGGTACTGCGACAGGGACAGGCGCAGGGTGCCCGCGACCTTCTTCATGGCCTTGATCTGGGCGTTGCCGCCGACCCTGGACACCGACTGGCCGACGTTGATGGCCGGCCGGACGCCCGCGTTGAACAGGTCGGTCTCCAGGAAGATCTGCCCGTCGGTGATCGAGATGACGTTTGTCGGGATGTAGGCCGAGATGTCGTTGGCCTTCGTCTCGACGATCGGCAGCCCGGTCATCGAGCCCCCGCCAAGGTCGTCCGACAGCTTCGCGCAGCGCTCGAGGAGCCGCGAGTGCAGGTAGAAGACGTCACCGGGGTATGCTTCGCGGCCCGGCGGCCGGCGCAGCAGCAGCGAGATGGCCCGGTACGCCTCGGCCTGCTTGGACAGGTCGTCGAAGACGATCAGGACGTGCTTGTTGTCGTACATCCAGTGCTGGCCGATCGCGCTGCCGGTGTACGGGGCGATGTACTTGTAGCCGCTCGGGTCGGACGCGGGCGCGGCCACGATCGTGGTGTACTCCATCGCCCCGGCTTCTTCAAGAGCCTGCTTGATGGAGGCGATCGTCGAGCCCTTCTGGCCGACCGCGACGTAGATGCAGCGCACCTGGCGCACCGGGTCGCCGGACGCCCAGTTGTCCTTCTGGTTGATGATCGTGTCGATCGCGATCGCGGTCTTGCCGGTCTGCCGGTCGCCGATGATCAGCTGGCGCTGGCCGCGGCCGATCGCGGTCATCGCGTCGATCGCCTTGATGCCGGTCTGCAGCGGCTCCTTCACCGGCTGCCGCTGCACCACCGTCGGCGCCTGCAGTTCCAGGGCGCGCAGCGTGGTGTCCTCGATAGGGCCGAGGCCGTCGAGCGGCTCGCCGAGCGGGCCGACCATCCGGCCGAGGAACGCGTCGCCGACCGGGACGGACAGCACCTCCCCGGTCCGCTTTACCTGCTGGCCCTCCTCGATTTCGGAAAACTCACCGAGGATGACCACGCCGATCTCGCGGATGTCCAGGTTCAGCGCGAGGCCGCGGACGCCGTTCTCGAACTCAAGAAGCTCGTTCGCCATGGCCGAAGGCAGTCCCTCGACGCGGGCGATGCCGTCGCCGCACTCGGTGACCGTGCCGATCTCTTCACGCTCGACGCCGGCTGGCTCGTATTCTTCGACGAACTGCGCCAGCGCGTCGCGGATCTCATCCGGCCGGATTGTCAGCTCCGCCATCTTCCCCATTCCGTTCGTGTATTCCTGGGCCGGCTATTCCGCCGGCCACCCGGGGCCGACTTCGCGCCGGCCGAATCAAGCCTCGTCAGCCTGCGAGTTTGCGCCGGACCCCGGCCAGGCGGCTGGCCGCGGTCCCATCTATTAGCTCATCCCCGATCTGGATGGATACGCCACCTATGACCGCGGGATCGTGCACGACATTCAGGTGAATTCCCTGGCCGTAGGCCGCGGTGAGCGTTTCACCGAGCCTGCCCCGCTGTTCCGCTGTCAGCTCGGTGGCGACACGCACCACGGCGATGAGCTGTTCCCGCCGCCGGGCCGCTATCCCGGCGGCCAGGTCGAGCGCCGCCTGCGGGGAACGGCCGCGCGTGTGCGTCAGCAGCTGCGTGATCAGGCTCATCGACGGCGAGCTGACCTTGTCCTCCAGCAAGTTGGCCAGCAGGTCACGCTTGGCGTTCTCGGGCGCGGGCCCGATCAGCGCCGACCGCAGCGCCGGCTGTCCGGCCACCAGACGGGCGAACCTGAACAGGTCGTCCTCCAGGTCATCCAGCTTACGCCTGCGCTGCGCGGACACCGTGAACGCCTCGATGGCGAGCTGCTCGATCGCGTCGGCCAGGTCGCTGGAGCTGGCCCAGCGGGCCGACACGGCCGCGACTACCAGCTCCTCGGTTTCCGCGGCCACCTTGCCGTGCAGCAGCCGCCCCGCCACCGCCGCCTTCTCCTCCGGCGGCTTGGTCGGGTCCGCCAGCGCGCGCCGCAGGCCGTGCTCGGAGTCGAGCAGCCGGACGACCGCGAACAGCTCGTCCCCGACCCGGTCCGCGGTGTCGGCGGTCGAGATCGAGGACAGCCGCTCCCGCAGCCCGGCGTAGGAGGCTCTGCTGACGCCGCGCATTACTGCCCGGCCCCCGTCGGGGTCGTGGCCTGGCCAGCGGCCTCGGCCGCGCCGTTACCCGAGTCGAGCTCGGCGAGGAAGCGGTCGACCATCCGGCTCTGCCGTGCCGCGTCGGTGAGCGACTCGCCCACGATGCGGCTGGCCAGCTCGGTCGCCAGCGCCCCGACCTCGCCGCGCAGCGAGGTGAGCGCCTGCTGCCGGTCCGCGTCGATCTGGGCCTGGGCGGCCTCGGTGATCCGGCGCGCCTCCGCCTCGGCGCGCTCCCGCATCTCGGCGATGATCGCGGCGCCCTGCTCCCTGGCCTCCTCGCGCATCCGCGCCGCCTCGTGCCTGGCGTCGTCGAGCTGCGCCCGGTATTGCTGCAGCACCGCCTGCGCCTCGGCCTGCGCCTCGTCGGCCCGGTTGATGCCGCCCTCGATCTGGTCGTGGCGCTCCTCGAGCGTCTTCATAATCCGCGGCAGGCCTATCCTGGCGAGAAAGCCGAACACCAAGACGAAAAGGATCGTGCCGATGATGAACTCGGGCCACGAGGGCAGCAGCGGGTTATACGACGCCGTGTCGGCAGCGAGTGGAATCATGGTTCGCTCACTTCCTGGACGGGGTCCATCAGGTGTACTTGAAGATGAACGGCGCCACGAGGCCGATCAGGGCGAGCGCCTCGGTGAGCGAGAAGCCGATCCACATGTACAGCGAGATGCGTCCGGTAGCCTCTGGCTGCCGGGCCATGGCCTCGATCGCGTGACCGAACACCAGGCCGATGCCGATGCCCGGGCCGATGGCGGCGAGACCGTAGCCGACCGCGCCGATGTTGATGTTCAACGTCGAGCTGCTGGCGGCGAGAGTAGCGGCGAGTGACATTGTTTCATTCCTTTACTACGTTGCGGCCCGTTGGCCTCTTTGACAGGAAACTCGTGGTCAGGGAAGTCGGGTGCGGGTTAGTGAGCCGGTTCCACGGAGCTGGCTATGTAGGTCGCGGTCAGCGTGGTGAAGATGAACGCCTGCAGCAGGGTGACCAGGGTTTCGAGCACGAAGACGAAGATCGCCAGCGCGAACGAGCCCGCGGCGTACACCAGGCCGACGGACAGGCTCAGCAGGTACCACGTCGCGATCGTGAAGATCGTCAGCAGCAGGTGACCGGCGAACATGTTCCCGAACAGCCGCACCCCCAGCGTGAACGGCTGGAAGACGAAGAACCTGAGCAGCTCGACCGGCACCAGGATGATGTAGATCGGCGCCGGCACGCCCGGCGGGATCATGTTCCTCAGGTAACCCCAGGCGCCCTGGTTCTTGAAGCCCAGGTACAGGTAGAGGAAATAGACGATGAACACCATCGGCCAGACGAAGCCGATCCTGGACGTGACCGGGAACTGCAAGATCGGGATCAGTTCCATGATGTTCATGATGTAGATGAAGAAGAACAGCGACACGAGGAACGGCAGGTACGAGTCGCCCCTCGCGCCCAGCGACGGGCGGAGGATCTGGTCCCGCACGGCCAGGATGGCCATCTCGCCGAGGCTCTGCGTGCGGCCCGGGATCAGCCTGGGCTTGCGGAACGCAGCCCAGAAGAACCCGATCACCACGACCGCGGCCAGGATCGCGAGCAGCATCGGCTTGGTAAAGCTGAACGAGCCGATCGTGAATATCGGCGTCCAGATGAAGTCCTGCAGGCCGGGGGCGGGGAACCCGCACCCGCTAAAGATGTGGCAGCTGCCGCCCGCGGCGGCCGCAACGGCACCGGTCACCGGCTCTTCTCCTCCCGGGGAATTCCCCTCCGGTGGCTCGCGCGCCGGATCGCCGCCGCGCTCATGCCTGTCTCCATGTCCTTGTTTTCGCCCGCGCCCGCGTTCCGGCCATAGCGCCAGATGACGAAGCCGAGCGAGATCGCGAGCCCGACCAGCATGCCGATCGGGAAAAGCATCTCCACATGCACCGCGCGCCCGATCAGCCAGCCGATGGCACCGTAGGCAGCCATGCCGCTGAGCAGGTAGCTGAGCACCGTCCAGCCGATATTCAGCCCCTTGGCACGACCTTCCGCTTCGGCGCTGGTGTCCTGCCGGCCGCGCACGCTCACGTCGCTCACGCCTTACCGCTCCCGTCCGGGTCCACATACGGGAGCTTGAGCTTTATCGTGGTGACGACCTCCGCCACGCCCCAGGCCAGGATGCAGATGATCGCGGTGAAGCCGAGCATCCGGCCGTTGAACGCGGTGGACTTGCCTAGCAGGATCACCACGATCGCGAAGCCGATGATCTTGACCACGTAGCTGATCAGCGCCGCGGCCATCATGACCTGCGGGCTGATCTTCGCTGCACGGCCGACGACGAGCACGCTGATGCCGAAGAACGCCGTGACGATCGCCACCCCGATCAGCGCGCCGTAAAGGCCCTTGGCACCGCCCAGCGCGGCGCAGACGGCGACGCATACGGCAGCGACCGCGCCGGTGAGCGCGGCCGAGCGCCGTACGACGCGGCCATAGGTTGCCATCATCTGCTTGGCTCCTGAGGGATCGCTGGCTTCGCTGCTCAGATGGGTTTGCCCCAGCGGAGCTTCCCTGGACACGGCACCCGAAGGGGCGATACCACGCCCGCGGCCCGGATGCCCGGACTTGCCGCGGTCCACGAAAAGTATCACGGGCCTCTCGCTTGCCAGCAGGGGAGGTGCTTGTGAAGCGTGTCACAAGCTTCTTGACTGTTACTTTACCTGATTGCTGACTTTACATGACTCTTGGGCGGGCCCGCGAGGGCCCCCTCCCCAAGTTCCGGCACGTCGGACCGTGATTGGCGCCAAATCCGGCGCTCTAGCCCCAGTGGCCTCGCCGGTCCTGCCTGACCCGGACGTCCCGAACGTCAGGGCTGGCTTGGTCCCCGGCGGTTGGGCAGCGGCGCGCGCCGCGCCGCCCCGTTCGCGCGCACGCCGCTCACCGGCGACCCGTTCCCTGGCAACCCGTTCGGTGGCAAGCCATTCGACGGCAAGCCGTTCACGAGCCTGCCGTCGAGCACCGCGCCCTGTGCGGGCATCCCGTCGGGGAGCGTCGCGTTCGGTACCGCGTCGTTCGGAGCTGCCGCCGCGTAGCTGGCAGCGCTCGTAGGTTCGCCGGAACGGACCGTGCGTACCCGCTGCAGCCCATGTCTCGGAACGGTTGTACCGCGCCACGGACGGAGCCGTGGCATCGTCGCCGCCAGCAGGACGGCGATGGCGGCGACGGTGGCCAGCGCGAGCCAGATCAGGCCGATGCGAACGAGGGACAGGCCGACCACCGTGCCAGCGAAGAGCACCGCCCACAGGTACATGAGCAGCACGCTCTGCCGGTGCGAGTGACCCATGTGCAGCAGGCGGTGGTGCAGGTGCAGGCCGTCCGCGGCGAACGGGGACTTGCCCGCCTTGGTCCTGCGTATCACCGCGAGCAGCAGGTCCGTGTACGGGATGATCAGGATCGCGATCGGCAGCAGCAGCGGCAGGATGGTGCCGAATCGGTTGACCGGGTGCAGGTGCGAGTAGTGGACCAGGATGTTCTGGTCCAGGGAGGCGGTGCTCGAGATCGGCCCGTAGGCGAGCATCAGGCCGAGCAGCATCGCCCCTGTGTCGCCCATGAAGATCCGCGCCGGGTGGAAGTTGTGCGGCAGGAACCCTATGCAGGCGCCCGCGAGCACGGCCGACGCCACGGCCGGGATCGACTGCGACGGGATGCCGACCGAGTGGGTCAGCGTGTAGGAGTAGATCAGGTAGGCAAGCGCCGAAATGCCGACGACGCCGGCCGCGAGCCCGTCGAGCCCGTCGATGAAGTTGACCGCGTTGATCGTCATGACGACGAGCAGGATGGTCAGCGTGTAGCTGAGGTCCGGCTCGAGCAGCAGGGTCTCGCCGCCAGGCAGCGGTATCCACGGCAGGTAGGCGCCGCTCCACACCAGGATGCCGCCCGCCGCGATCTGCCCGGCCAGCTTGCTGATCGCGCCCAGCCCCCACCGGTCATCCACGATCCCGATGAGGACGAGCAGGCCGCCCGCCAGCAGCAGTCCTCCGATGGTGCGCGCCGAGGGAAAAGCCTGCCTGAGGTAGCTGAGCCGGTCCGCCACCAGCAGCCCCGCCACTAGGCCGCCGTAGATCGCCAGCCCGCCGAGTAGCGGGGTCGGCTCCTTGTGCACGTCCCGGCCGCGCGGCGCGTGTTGCGCGTTGATGGCGATCGCGCCGCGCCGCACCAGCGGGGTTAGCACGTAAGTCACCGCCGCCGCGAGGACCAGGATGAAGAGATAATCACGCATGGCGGCGGCGGGTCAGGAGCCTGTTCCCGCGTCTTCGCCGGCCAGGGGATGCGGCTCGGCGGGCTTGACGGGGATCTCGTCTGTGGCCGGCAGGTCTATTACGGGGACGACCCTGCGGATGTCGTCGACGCCGATTGCGCCCGCGCGGAGCACCCGCGGCACGGTCCCGGTCAGGTCGAGGATCGTCGATGTCACGTTGCCCGCGCACGTCCCGGCGTCCAGGTAGACGGCGACGGCGCCGCCGAGCTGCGCCTCGGCCCGCGCGGCGGTCGAGGCGGCCGGCGCGCCCGCCAGGCTCGCGCTGCTCACCGCCAGCGGGCCGGTCTGCCGCAGCACTTCGAGCGCCAGGGGATGCAGCGGCATGCGCACCGCGACCGTGCCCAGCGTGTCGCCGAGATCCCAGACCAGCGTCGGGCTGGCACGGAACACCAGGGTGAGCGCCCCGGGCCAGAATTCGTCGATCAGGTCCTGCCCGAAGGCGCCGAGCGACTCGGTAAGTGCCGCCGCGGTCCGCACGCTGCCGACGAGCACCGTGGGGGGCGCGCTCCTGGTTCCGCCCCTGGCGGCCTGCAGGGCGGCCACCGCGGCCGGGGAGAAAGCGTCGGCCGCGAGACCGTACACCGTGTCGGTGGGGATGACGGCCAGTTCACCGTTCCGCAGCGCCGTGACGGCCTCCATGAGCCCGGCCGACCGCTGAGCGGAGTCCCCGCAGTCAAACCGTGTGCTCATAGGTACCCATCCTCCCATGAGGGACGGAGAGTGGACTCAGAACGCTTCCATTCCCAGTCCCGGTACGGGCTCAAGTGTGTTGGTGATGCCGTTCGCGAGGTAATCCCAGGTGGCGAGGCCGATCATGGCCCCGTTGTCAGTCGACCATTTCACCGGCGGCAGGCACAGCTCGATGCCGAGGCCCGCGCACAGCTCCGTGGCCGCGGCCCGCAGCTGCGGGCTCGCGGCGACGCCGCCGACGATCACCAGCGAGGATACGGGGTACTCCTTGATCGCGGCGTGGCACTTCGAGATGAGGACTTCCATGCATGCCTCGACGAACGCCGCGGCCACGTCCGCTGGCTGTGCGTCCGGGGTCGCCGCGAGGTACCTTTCCACCGCCGACTTGAGCCCGGAGAACGAGAAGTCAAGTCCCTGCCGCAACATCGGCCGCGGGAATCGCACCTGCGGCGTCCCGCTGGGCGCGAGCCGGTCGATGGCGGGGCCGCCGGGGTACCCCAGCCCCAGCATGCGGGCGACCTTGTCGTACGCCTCGCCGACCGAGTCGTCGACCGTGGAGCCGATGAGGCGGATGTCGGTGGTGCTCTCGAGCCGTGCCAGCAGCGTGTGGCCGCCGGAGACGAGCAGCACGATCGCCGGGAACTTGACCCGGCTCTCCTCCAGGTCCGCGCTCCGCAGGTGCCCGCGCAGGTGGTTCACGCCGATGACGGGGACTTCCCAGCCGTGCCCCAGGCCGGCGGCGGTGTTCAGGCCGACCATGAGCGAACCGATCAGCCCCGGGCCCCGAGTCACCCCGATAGCGGCCAGGTCACGGGGACGGACGCCCGAGTCCGAGAGCACGGCCTGGACGGTCGGCAGGATCTTGTCGATGTGCGCCCTGCTGGCCAGCTCGGGGTAAACGCCGCCGAAGGTGGTGTGCAGCGCCGCCTGTGACGCGACGCACGACGCGACCACGCTGCCATACGGGTCCACAAGCGCGACCGCGGTGTCGTCGCAGGAGGTCTCCACTCCGAGCACGAGAGACCCATGACCGCTCATCCGAGTATTGCCTCTATCTCTTCCGCCGGGACAGCACCCACGCGCTCCACCACCGGCGGGACCGAGCGGCAATTAACGAGTGTGGAGGGTACCGTGTCGCGATTCCCGTCATCGATGACCAAATCGGGTTCGCTCACCAAAGTGGAAAGTATATCAGGAACCGATTCCCTAACCTGCTCGGCGTGCAGGTTAGCGCTGGTCACGAGCAGTGGCCCGGTCTTGTCGATGATCGCGAGCAGCCGCTCGTCATCGGGCATCCGCACCGCGAACTCATCGCGCCCGCGCAGCCACGGAGCCAGGTCATCCGGTGATACCCCAATGGCCAGTGTCAGCGGCCCGGGAACGTATTTCGACTGCAGCAGCAATTCAGCGGCCCGGCTCACCACGCCGCCCATGGCCGTGATGTGGTCCGTCGACGAGATCATCACCGGCAGGTTGACCGAACGTGGACGGCCTTTCATCGCGAAAAGCCGGGTGACCGACTCGTCGTGCTCCGGGTGCACCGCCAGGCCGTACACCGTATCGGTCGGCAGGAGCACAACACCGCCCGCCAGCAGGCACGCGGCGGCGCGCTCCGCCTCCTCGCGGACTCGTTCGTCCACTTTCCGTCACCTCCGGGACTATCTGCGTCGCGGGATCAATATAGTCGGCCCCGCTAAGTCGACAGGTGAGGCGCGCGAAGGGCTTATCGCGCGGCCTGGTTGTGGAATATCAGCGACGCTTCGTTGACCGGGCTGGCTATCGGGACCAGTCGCTCTGGGTCGGACATGGCGGCCCGCGCCGCCCGGTACAGCACGGTGACGTCCGCTTCCCGGATCCCGGTGTCGGTGATGGTCACGCCGGGGAGCAGGCCGGCCACGTCGGCCGCCGGCAGTCCCGCGAGACTGACCCTGTCGAGGCCGCCGGCTATCGACGGCACGACGGAATCGTGCGGTCCGTGGCGCAATTCGGCCAGCTGGCCGTCGGCGAAGAGCCCGGCGTAGGTGTTTCCGCCTGTGCCCCGCCTAAGGCAGAGGAACGGGCCCTTGTGCTTCTCGGCGGCCGCGATGGCCATCAGCTCGAGTGAGGTGATCGGGAAGAGCCGCACGCCGAGGCTGAAGGCCAGCCCGTTCGCGTAGGCGACGGCCGTCCGCATCGATGACAGCCCGCCGGGACCGATGTCCACCGCGATCGTGGCGATGTCCCTGAAGGCGGCTCCGCTTTCAGCCAGCGTCTGGGCCACCAGGTCGCCGAGGCCTGTGAACGCGGGGTCATCCCGGCGGGACGCGCGTTGCGCGCGAGGGCGTTCCCCGTCGCCCGCGGCGGCCGCGTACGTTCTCGACGACGCCTCAAGGGCAAGTACGAACCCCATCGCCTGCGCTCCTCAGCTGAGTTTCGGTTCGGTGAGCAGGGCTGCCTGCAGGGCGTCGAGCACCGGCCGCCACCGCGGGCTATCGGAGGAAAAGTCGATTACCCGCAGGTCCGGCGCGCTCTGGTCATAGTGGAATTCCACCAGCAGATGGCTGGGAAAGTCTTCCGCGACCGTCTCGCCCCATTCGATCGTGGTGATCGACTCGTCGAGGTATTCATCCAGCCCGAGATCACGGAATTCGTGGATGCCCGATAGCCGGTAGGTGTCGATATGCAGGATCTTGCCCTGCTCCAGCGGGTAGAAGTGCGCGATCGTGAAGGTGGGGCTCGTGACCACGGCCGTCGAGCCCGCCGCGGCCGCCAGCGCCTTGACGAACGTGGTCTTGCCGGTGGCCAGCCCGCCCTTGAGCAGGACGACGTCGCCCAGGCGCAGTTGCGGGGCCAGCAGCGCCGCGACCGTGCCGGTCCCCTCCGCTCCCTTGGTCGACACCGTGATCGAGTCCACGGGTGAGTCCCTCCTAAGTTCCGGCGCTTCGCGCGGTGACGAAACGATCGCGCCCGGCCAGGTCCTTGTGGTTGCGGGTGTCCCGCCAGCCCGACTCCTCCGGGAACACCCAGTAAACCGCAGCACCCTGCTGCGCGCCGTGCTCTACGGCGACGAACCCGTCGGGACGCAGCAGCCGCCTGGCGGCGCGCTCGACCGCGCGGACCGCGGTCAGGCCGTCCTGGCCGCTCCACAGCGCGGCGGGCGGGTCGTACTCGCCGACCTCCGGCGGGACGATCGAGCCGACCGGGATGTACGGCGGGTTGCTGACCACCACGTCGACCGTCCCGGCGAGCTCATCGAGCCCGTCGAGCCCGGCCAGGTCGCCGGTGAAGTCGCCGGCGTGCAGCAGCACCCGGCCCGCGGTGTAGGAATCCACGTGGCGGGTGATGTTCCGCTCTGCCCAGCCGCGGGCCAGCGGGTCCGCCTCCACCGCGTGCACCGTGGCGCGCGGCACCTCCTGGGCGATGGACAGCGCGATCGCTCCCGACCCGGTGCCCAGGTCGACCGCGACGGGGGACGCGACGTCCATCTCGCGCAGCCGGTCGATGACCCAGCCGGTCATCACCTCGGTCTCCGGGCGCGGCACGAAAACCCCGGGGCCGACGTCTAGTTCCAGGTAGCGGAAGAACGCCTGCCCGGTGATGTGCTGCAGCGGCTCCCTGCTAGCCCGGCGAGCGATGCCCTCCCAGTACCGCGCGTCGAACTCCGCGTCGGGAACCGTGTGCAGCTCGCTGCGCTTGACGTTGTGCACGTGCGCCGCGATCAGCTCCGCGTCAGCGCGAGGCGAGTCGACGCCAGCCTCCGCCAGCCGCGCGGTGGCCAGCGCGATCTCGTCAAGCAGCAGGCTCATTGCTCCGTAAGCTTCGCTTCCAGGTCCGCGGCGGCCAGCGCGTCGATCACGCCATCGAGGTCGCCGTCGATGACCTGATCCAGGTTGTAGGCCTTGTAGCCCACGCGGTGGTCGGAGATCCGGTTCTCAGGGAAGTTGTAGGTGCGGACCCGCTCCGACCTGTCGACGGTGCGCACCTGCGCCTTGCGCTCGGCCGCGGCCTTAGCGTCGGCGTCCGCCTCGGCCTGCGCCAGCAGGCGGGCGCGCAGCACGCGCAGCGCCTGCTCCTTATTCTGCAGCTGGCTCTTCTCGTTCTGGCAGGACACCACGATGCCGGTCGGCAGGTGGGTGATCCTGACGGCGGAGTCGGTGGTGTTCACCGACTGCCCGCCGGGACCTGAGGAACGGAACACGTCGACCTTGATGTCGTTGTCGTTGACCTGCACGTCCACCGGGTCAGCCTCGGGCATCACGAGCACGCCCGCCGCGGAGGTGTGGATGCGGCCCTGCGACTCCGTGACGGGCACCCGCTGCACGCGGTGCACGCCGCCCTCGTACTTCAGCCGCGACCAGGCGCCCGTGCCGCCGCCCCGGCCGGCCTTGACCGCGACGGTCGCGTCCTTGATGCCGCCCAAGCCGGTGCCGGTGGAGTCGATGATCTCGGTCTTCCAGCCGTGCCGCTCCGCATAGCGCAGGTACATGCGCAGCAAGTCGGAGGCGAAGAGCGCGGACTCCTCGCCGCCCTCGCCCGCCTTGACTTCGAGGATGGTGTCCTTGCCGTCGTTCGGATCCTTGGGCACGAGCAGGACGCGCAGCCGGTCCTCGAGCTCTTCCCGCTGCTTGGCGAGCTCGTCGGCCTCCGCCGCGAACGACGGGTCGTCTGCCCCTAGCTCGCGCGCCGCCTGCTCGTCCTCACCCGCCTGCTGCCACTCATGGAAAGCGGCGACGATAGGCGTGAGCTCGGCGTACCTCTTGGCGAGCGTCCTGGCCTGATCCGCGTTCGCGTGGACGTCGGGATCGGCGAGCGCGCGTTCAAGCTCCGCGTGCTCGCTTGCCAGCTCACCAAGCCGGTCGAACACAGTCAACCTTCCTTCATCCGAATGCGTGCACAACCCAAACGCCCGCGTGCCATGTGCTGACACGCGGGCGTTACGAGAGCACTACTTCTTGCCGGAGTTCCCGGCAGTCGCGGCCTTGCCGAACCGCTTCTCGAACCGCGCGACGCGTCCGCCGGTGTCGAGGATCTTCTGCTTGCCCGTGTAGAACGGGTGGCAGTTCGAGCACACGTCGGTGTGGATCGCGCCGTTCTTCGCGGTAGACCGCGTGACGAACGTGTTCCCGCAACCGCAGGTCACCGTGGTTTCCTGGTACGCGGGGTGGATCTCAGGCTTCAATTGTTTGGCTCCTTGCCTCAAGCGGTCGCCGGGTCGCCTGCTGCGAGGCGTGAACCGGTACCGCGTAGTCGCGGCTTTCTAGTGTGCCAGACGCGCAAACCACTCGTGACCGGCAGATATTCCTGTTACCTGTCCTGGCCCAGCGTCGTCTTCTGGACCTGGAGGAGGAACTCGGCGTTGCTCCGCGTCTTGCGCAACTGCTCCATGAGAAGCTCGAGCGCCTGCTGCGGCTCGAGGGCGTGCAGCACGCGGCGCAGCTGCCAGATGATCTTGAGCTCATCCGGCGCCATCAGGATCTCCTCCTTGCGGGTGCTCGACGCGTCCACGTCAACCGCCGGGAAGAGCCGCTTGTCGGCGAGCTCGCGGCGCAGCCGCAGCTCCATGTTGCCGGTGCCCTTGAACTCCTCGAAGATCACCTCGTCCATCCGCGAGCCGGTCTCGATCAGCGCGGTCGCGAGGATGGTCAGCGAGCCGCCGTTCTCGATGTTGCGCGCCGCCCCGAAGAACCGCTTCGGCGGGTACAGCGCGGTCGAGTCGACACCGCCGGAGAGGATACGCCCGCTGGCCGGCGCCGCCTGGTTGTAGGCCCGGCCGAGCCGGGTGATCGAGTCAAGCAGGACCACGACGTCGTGGCCCATCTCGACCAGCCGCTTGGCGCGTTCGATCGCCAGCTCGGCGACCGTGGTGTGGTCGTCCGCCGGGTGGTCGAAGGTGGAGTGGATCACCTCGCCCTTGACGGTGCGCTGCATGTCGGTGACTTCCTCTGGCCGCTCGTCCACGAGGACGACCATGAGGTGGCACTCCGGGTTGTTCTTGGTGATCGCGTTGGCGATGGCCTGCAGGATCATCGTCTTGCCCGCCTTGGGCGGCGACACGATAAGGCCGCGCTGGCCCTTGCCGATCGGGCAGATCAAGTCGATGATCCTGGTGACCATATTGGTCGGGTCGGTCTCAAGCCGCAGCCGGTCCTGCGGGTAAAGCGGGACCAGCTTGGAGAAGTCGGGGCGAGTCGTGGACTGCTCTGGGTCCAGGCCGTTCACCTTGTCCAGCCGGACCAGCGCGTTGAACTTCTCCCTGCGCTCGCCGTCACGCGGCTGGCGGACGGCACCCTCGATGACGTCGCCCTTGCGCAGCCCGTGCTTGCGCACCTGGGACAGCGAGACGTACACGTCGTTAGGGCCGGGAAGGTAGCCCGTGGTGCGCACGAAGGCGTAGTTCTCCAGCACGTCGAGGATGCCCGCGATCGGGATCAGCACGTCGTCTTCGGCGATCACCGTCTCCGGCTCGCCGCCCGGGCGGTCGCCGCGGCGACGGTTCCTGTTGCGGAACCGGTCGCGGCGTCCCCGGCGGCCCTGCCCGTCCTCGTCGTCGTCGCGGGCGTTCCCGCCCGCGGAGCTCTGGCCGTTCTGCACGTTCTGGCCCCGGCTCGCGCCGCCCTGGGCGCCGGAGTCGCGACCGTCCCTGCGCTGGTCGCGGGCATTGCCGCCCTGCCCGTCGCGGCGGTCGTTGCGGCGCCGGTCCCCGCGCCGGCCCTCCTGGCCGGTGCCCTGACCCTGGCCGTCCGCACCAGACTCGGTGCCCGTCGGCTGCCCTGCGGGCGCCGACTGCTGGACCGCGGCGCTAACAGTGCGGTCCCCGCCAACGCCGGCCTGGCCGCCGCTGGCTGTCCACGGCGCGTCGCCGATGCCGGCACTGACTGGTGCGGCGTCGCCGATGCCTGACCGGACGGATGTGTCTGCTTCCATAGCGTCCTGATTCAGGGGGCGAGGCGCGCCGGCTCCCGCAGACGCGACCCGCGTGGCTGACTCTTCGGAAGTCCTGGCGGTGGCGGAGCGACCGCCGCCCCGGCGTTCCTGGATCGCGGCGACAAGGTCTCCCTTCCGCATCCGGGCCGTCACCGAGATGCCCAGCTGCTGCGCTAGGCCTTGCAGTTCGGAAACGCGGAGCTTGGAGAGGTCATCTCCGCCGCGACCCGATGACCGTGGCGCGGCGCTGGCGGCTGAATGACCGATGGGGGAGTCCCCGGACGCGGGGGTCGCGTCACTGAGGAGGTCGGTGGTGTCGCTCACTAATGGTCCTTCCCATTATGATCCTCGGCCGCCTGGGTGTCTTCTCCACCCGGTTCCGTGGCGCGAGATGTGATTCGCATCGCCCGCGAGACCCGCTCATTGTGCATGATTTCGCTCGCATCTATGATCGGCATCCACCCCGGGACCTCGCCTGCGTCCGTATCCGCGGCCTCCTGCGGAAGCCTCAGTCGCGACGGTGTCAAACTGGGTAGCACTCAGGGGAACGCGATGCTGTCCTGGGGTGAAGCCGAAAGCCCACTCCCTGGGCAGGTATACGTTACCCCCCAGGCGACGTGTGGATGACCAGCACCTGCCCCGCAACGGAACATCCAGTGCTGCATCTAGCCTAACACCGACAGCGCCCACGGCATTCCTTCGCAGCCATCCATGTCGAGGAAAGAGGGGTAAGCGGCCAGGCGAGGACTGTCCAGGTTCACCGGGCACTCGGTACTCCCGGTGCCACGCTGGCGCCCTGTCGCTCGACGTCTAGCGGGCTTATACGCCACTTATTACCCGTTTCTTTCACGATTGAATCCATTCTGTCGAGGCCGAGGCCGCGACTACCTGGAGTGAGGAACGCGAGCACCGAAGGGCCCGCGCCGGATACCACGGCGGGCACTCCGGCAGCCCGCAGCCGGCCGACCAGATCGCGGGTGGCGGGCATCGCCTGGGCGCGGTAATCCTGGTGCAGCCAGTCCTCGGTAGCGTCGAGCAGCGCCTCGGGGCAGGCGGTGAGGGCCGCGACGAGCAGCGCCGCCCGCCCCGCGTTCCGCGCCGCGTCGGCGTGCGGCACCCGGGCCGGCAGCAGCCCGCGCGCCGCCTCCGTCGAAACCGATTCCGGCGCGATGAGCACCACCGGTATGATCCCGGCCACGGGCTCCAGTCGCACGGCCCGCGCCGCGACGGCCGGCGGAGCGCCGTCAGTCACCTCCGGCTGGCTGCCCGCGTCGCCTTGGTGCCGCGCACCGGCACCTACGTCCGCCAGCCAGGCGATTGTGAGCCCGCCGTACAGGCACGGCGCCACGTTGTCCGGATGACCCTCCAGGGCAGACGCCAGCGGCAGCGCCTCGCCGGGACCGGCCGCCGCGGCGGCCAGCGCGCGCGCCGCCAGGACGCCCGCCACGATCGCGGCCGCCGACGAGCCGAGGCCGCGCCCGTGCGGTATCCGGTTCACGCAGCGCAGCGCGATGCCCGGCGGCTGCCCGCCGCCGAGATCGTCGAACGCCGCGCGCATCGCCCGCACGACCAGGTGCGCTTCTTCCGCGTCCGTCACGTCGGCGGCGCCCTCGCCGGACACGTCGATGTGCAGCCCCGATGGCACGACCCGCGCTTCGACCTCGTCGTACAGGCTCAGTGCCAGCCCGAGCGCGTCGAACCCGGGCCCCAGGTTGGCGCTGGTCGCGGGCACCCGCACCCGCACCGGCTCCTCATCCCACGTCACAAGCCCGTTCACCCCTCCAGCTCACCCAACTTCGTATCACTTCTGGCCCCTGTGGCCGCTGGGCAGGCAGCTGAATTGGCGGTGTGGGCCACAGGCGTGAACCTATTGGCGGTGTGGGCCACACCGCCAAATCGGCGCGTTAGGCGCGGCGGCACGGCCGGGGTGGCCGAGGTGGCGAGGGTGCTGATGGTCACGGTGGGGCCGGTGTTACGCGAGGCCCAGGGCCGCCGCGGCGGCGGCCGCGTCGGCGGGGACCGTTGTCGGAGCGGGGGCGCCGGACAGCGCCCAGTCCGGGTCCTTCAGGCCATTGCCCGTGATCGTGCAGACCACCCGGGAGCCGGCCGGGATCTCGCCCCTGGCGGAGGCGGCGAGCAGCCCCGCCACGCTGGCCGACGACCCCAGCTCGCCCCATACCGCTTCCTCGCGGGCGAGGATGCGGTAAGCCGCGAGGATCTCCCTGTCAGTGACCTTGGCGATCAGGCCGCCTGACTCGTCCCTGGCCGCCTCGGCCAGCGTCCACGAGGCCGGGTTCCCGATCCTGATCGCGGTCGCGATCGTCTGCGGGTGCGCCACCGGCGCGCCGTCCACGATCGGCGACGCCCCGCTGGCCTGGAAGCCGAACATCCTGGGCAGCTTCGTCGCGAGCCCCGCGGCCGCGTACTCCTTGTAGCCCATCCAGTAGGCGGTGATGTTGCCCGCGTTGCCGACCGGCAGGCAGTGCACGTCGGGCGGGTCGCCGAGCGCGTCCACGACCTCGAACGCCGCGGTCTTCTGCCCCTGCAGCCGGTCCGGGTTCACCGAGTTGACCAGCGCCACCGGGTAGTCCACGGCCAGCTTCCTCGCCAGCTCCAGGCAGTCGTCGAAGGACCCGTCGACCTGCAGCAGCCTGGCGCCGTGCACCAGCGCCTGGGCGAGCTTGCCGATCGCGATCTTCCCCGCCGGCACGAGCACCGCGCAGGTCAGGCCGGCCCTGGCCGCGTAGGCGGCCGCGCTCGCGCTGGTGTTGCCCGTCGAGGCGCAGATCACCGCCTTGGCACCGGAGCCCGCGGCGACAGTGATCGCGACCGTCATGCCGCGGTCCTTGAACGAGCCGGTCGGGTTGAGGCCCTCCACCTTCAGGTAAACGTCGCACCCAGTCCTGGCGGAAAGCACCGGGGCGGGCAGCAGCGGCGTGCCGCCCTCCTGCAGGGTGATGACCGGCATCCCGGCCGTCACCGGCAGCCGGTCGCGGTACTCGGTGATGACGCCGCGCCACGGCGCCCGCGCGCCGGTGACCGCCACCGCCTGCGGACTGCTCATGACGGATCTTCCTCCCCTTCGACCCGCATCACGCTCGCCACCGCCCTGACAACGGGAAGCGCGCCCAGTTCGAGAATCGTCGCCGCGAGGTCGGCGTCCCTTGCCTCGTGCGTGACGATGACGAGCAGCGCCTCGTCGCCCCTGCTCGTCTGCCGTACCGCCTGGATGGAGACGTCGTGCCTGGCGAACGCTTCCGCGACCGGCGCCAGCACGCCGGGGCGGTCGTCCACGTCCAGGGACACGTGATACCTGGTCAGCGTATCGCCCATGGGCAGCACCGGAAGCTCGGCGTACGTGGAAAGTTCGGGGCCGCGGGTGCCGGCCAGCCGGTTGCGGGCGACCGCGACGACGTCGCCCAGCACGGCGCTCGCGGTCGGCGTCCCGCCGGCCCCGGCGCCGTAGAGCATCAGCTGCCCCGCCGACTGCGCCTCGACGAACACCGCGTTGTAGGCGCCCCCGACGGCCGCCAGCGGGTGCGACCTGGGAATCATCGCCGGGTGCACGCGCACGCTGACACCGGAGTCGGACCGCTCGCAGATCGCCAGCAGCTTCACGATGCGGCGCAGCGTCTTCGCGGACGCGATGTCCGCGGCGGTCACCTCGGTGATGCCCTCACGGTGCACGTCGGCCGCGGTGACCCGGGTGTGGAAGGCGAGCCCGGCCAGGATCGCCGCCTTCGCCGCCGCGTCGAACCCCTCCACGTCGGCGGTCGGGTCAGGCTCGGCGTACCCGAGCGCCTGCGCCTCCTCCAGCGACTCGCCGAAGTCGGCGCCCGAGGTGTCCATCCGGTCCAGGATGAAGTTGGTGGTGCCGTTGACGATGCCGAGCACCCGGTGCACGGTGTCCCCGGCCAGCGACTCGCGGAGCGGCCGCAGCAGCGGGATCGCCCCCGCCACCGAGGCCTCGTAGTACAGGTCGGCGCCGTAGGTCCTCGATGCGGCGTGGATTTGCTCGCCGTCCTCGGCGAGCAGCGCCTTGTTGGCCGTCACCACGGACTTGCCCGCCTTCATCGCGGCCAGCAGCAGCGAGCGGGCAGGCTCGATCCCGCCGATCACCTCGATCACGATGTCGACGTCCGGCCGGGTGGCCAGCCCCATGGCGTCGGTCGTCAGCAGCGCCTGATCGATACCGGGCCGCGGGTGCGACAGCCGCCGCACCGCGATCCCGGCGACCTCGATTCGCGCGCCGGTGCGGACCGCGAGGTCGTCGGCCTGCTCACCAAGCAGCCGTGCCACTTGCGACCCGACGACGCCGCAGCCGAGCAGCGCTACGCGCAGGGTCTTACCGTCACCCTCGTTCATCCGACGTCCAATCGCAGCAGATCGTCCAGTGTCTCGCGGCGGACGATCTCGCGGGCCGAGCCGTCACCGACCGCCACCACGCCTGGCCGCGGCAGGTGATTGTAATTCGACGCGAGCGACCAGCAGTACGCGCCGGTAGCGGCGACGGCGAGCAGGTCACCAGGCGCCAGGTCGGACGGCAGGTAGCAATGTCGCACCACGATGTCGCCGCTCTCGCAGTGCCGCCCCACGACCCGTGACAGCATCGGCGGGGCTGCGGAGGACCTGGACGCTAGCACGCAGGTGTAGGCCGCGTCGTATAGCGCGGTGCGGATGTTGTCGCTCATCCCGCCGTCCACGCTCACGTAGGTCCTGATCCCGTCCACGTCCTTGATCGTGCCGACCTCGTACAGTGTGACCGTGGACGGGCCGACGATGCCCCGCCCCGGCTCGATCGTCAGCCGCGGCACCGGCAGGCCGTAGGCGGCGCACTGCGCTATCACGATCGCGCGCAGCCCGGCCGCCAGCGACTTCACCTCTGGCGGGTCGTCCTCCGGTGTGTACGCGATGCCGAACCCGCCGCCCAGGTCGAGCTCGGACACGACGACCCCGTGCTCGTCCCGGATCCGCGCCGCGAGCTCGATGACCCGGTGCGCGGCCACCTCGAAGCCGGCGGTGTCGAAGATCTGCGATCCGATGTGCGAGTGCAGCCCGGCGAACTCGAGCTGGGGCAGCGCGAGCACCCGCCGTACCGCCTCGTCGGCGGCGCCGGACGCGAGTGAGAAGCCGAACTTCTGGTCGTCGTGCGCGGTCGCCATGAACTCGTGGGTGTGCGCCTCCACGCCGGTCGTCACCCGGACCAGCACCCGCGGTCGCGCGCCGGCCTGCTCGGCGTAATACGCGAGCCGCGCGATCTCCTCGTAGGAGTCCACGACGACGTGCCCGATGCCCGCGGCGACGGCGCGGGCGAGCTCGGCGGGCAGCTTGTTGTTGCCGTGCAGCGTGATCATGGCCGGGTCGACCCCGGCGGACAGCGCGGTCTCCAGCTCGCCGCCGGTGCAGACGTCGACGCCGAGGCCCTCTTCCGTGACCCAGCGGAGCACCGCGCGCGAGCAGAACGCCTTCGCCGCGTAGTAGACCTGCGCGTCAGCCCCGAACGCGTCCATGTACTCGCGGCAGCGGTCCCGCACGTCCTGCTCGTCGGTGACGAAGACCGGCGTGCCGAACTCCGCTGCCAGGTCGCGGACGTCCACGCCGCCGAGCGTTAGCACGCCGCCGCGCCGCTGGGCGCCGCGCGGCCAGATCGCCGGATGCAGCGCGTTCAGGTCGGCGGGCGACGACGGCGGGTGGTCGGCCGGCAGCACGTCCGCGTGGCGCGGCCCGGCGGGGTGGGCGACACGGCTCATCAGTCTTATTCTCCGTTTTCACAGCCGTTCGGGGGCGCCGACCCCGAGCAGCCCAAGCCCGGCGGCGAGGCCGGCCTGCGCCGCCCTGGCCAGGGCGGGCTTGTCACTTCCGGGAGCTCGGGCGCCTTCCCGGTGACTGGGGGCAGTCAGCGCGGCGATGGCGACGCTGGCCAGTTCCTCCAGGTACCGGGCGAACTCGTCGGGCCGGCCACGGCGCGCCGCGGTGGCGACCCGTTCCGGGAGCCAGGACAGCGCGTCGAGCAGCGCCAGCTCCTCCGGTTCGGCGAGCGGGCGCGGCGGGGCCACCTCCACTGCGTTGGAGATGGCTGCCCAGCGCACCCCGGACGCGGCGCGGGCGTGCGCGTACCTCACAGCATAGGCGGGGTTCTCCGGCACATGCCTCGCGATTACCGCCGGGTCGATCCTGGCCGGCCGTCCCGGCACCACGCTGGCCAGCGCGAACCGGACCGCGTCCGGCCCGGCGTAGGCCACGGCCGCGGCCAGGTCCTGTGCGGCCGGCGAGTCACTACGGGCCCGTTCCGGATGAGCGGGAGGAGCAACCGTCGCGCCCGCCGCGGCGGCGAGCCGGGCGCTCAGCTGCGCCGCGAGCGCCTGCCGTGCCTCTTCCCAGCCCGGGGCGGCCAGCGGGTCGCCAGAGGGCGGCGCGGGGACGGTCACGCCGCGCAGCGCGTCGCTGGCCGCGGCGGCGGGGCCGGCCGCGGCGATGCGCTCAGGGAGCGCGGCGAATGCCGCGGGAGTGACCGTGACGGTCAGGTAGCCGGGGCCGGTGACCCCGGCCCGCGCGATCCAGGGCTCGGCCGCCAGCGCGGCAGCCAGCGGCCGCGCGGCTGCTGGCCGGCCCAGCGCGACGCTCGACGCGTACTGGCCAGGGGTTCCCGTAGGGCGAAGACCCGGGTCGGCAGAGGCGAGCCCGGCCGCCGCGAGCGCCCGCGTGATCGCGTCGCGCAGGTCGCGAGTGAGCACCGGGCTGCTAGGCGGGCGGCGCGCCCGCCAGCTCGCGGACGACGCGGATCATCTCGCCGGGATCGAACGGCTTGGTGAGGTAGGCGTCCGCGCCGACGTTCGTGCCGCGCGTCATGTCGTCTTCCTGGGCGCGGGCGGTGATCAGGACGACCTTGATATGCGCGGTCCGCGCTGCCTTGCGCAGCTGAACCGCTGTCTCCCAGCCGTCGAGCCTGGGCATCATCACGTCGAGCGTGATGACGTCCGGGTCGATCGCCTGCACCTTGTCGAGGCAGTCCTGGCCGTCGATCGCGGTCGCCACGTCGAACCCCTCAAGGGTAAGGTTTACGGCGATAAGCTGCCGGATCACCTCGTCGTCATCCACGACGAGCACCCGTCCCAAACCTTGCGTCACGCGGGCGAGGCTACCGCGTCCGGTGACCTCATGGGTACGGCACGGCGGGATGTCACACCGAGCACGGGAGGCTGGTAGCCTTTCGACGTCACCGGGCCCCCATAGCTCAGGGGATAGAGCACCGGCCTCCGGAGCCGGGTGCGCAGGTTCGAATCCTGCTGGGGGCGCTCAGGCGGCGAGGCCGCCGTCGATGGTGATCGCGGTGCCGGTTCATGTCGGTGTCGATCGGGCCGGCCTGGATCAGGGTCACCCTGATGCCGCCGGGGCCGAGGTCGCGAGCCAGGCCCTTGGTGAGGCCGCCGAGCGCTGACTTGGCCATGGAGTACAGCGTCAGGGTGGGGCCGGGGACGCGGTCGGCCAGGGCGGAGCCGATGGTGATGATCCGGCCGCCGTCGCTCATGTGCCTGGCGGCCGCCTGGGAGGCCAGGAAGACCGCCTTGCCTGCGAGTTCCGTCATTTTGTGCTCCTTGGAGTTGCGTGGGATTGCCGGATTCGGGGAGGCGGCTACTGGGGGTCCTCGCCGGCGGGGGAGCTGTGGTAAGCGTCGATGAGCCACCGGCCATCGCGCCGTGACAGTACCCACGTCGCCCGTTCCCGCTGGTGAGCCGCTGGCTCAGGTTCGCCGCGCGGTACGGTGACGCTGTCGGTGATCACGATGGCCGTGCCAGG
>Ga0070698_100000722_pt1 | contig 35463 bp, 31 predicted proteins | sample KBSK1502metaG_FD_65477 | JGI IMG/M metagenome (GOLD analysis project Ga0070698, IMG submission 65477) | Corn, switchgrass and miscanthus rhizosphere microbial communities from Kellogg Biological Station, Michigan, USA - KBS K1-50-2 metaG | ecosystem: Host-associated > Plants > Roots >... | reverse complement strand
TCGACCTTCCTGACGATCTCGCGAATCTGAAACGGCCGGCCCTTCACTTTTGAAAAAGGAATGGCAGGCACCATGTACTTAGCTCGAATCATCGTGCACAGTTGGCCCAGATTCATCTCGGGAATAATCACGGTTTCAAATCCCGCCAGAACTTCACCCAGATTTTTCGGGAAAGGATTCAGGTGGCGCAGATGGGCGCTGGAAACTGATTTGCCCTCGCGCTGCATCTTCTCAACCGCGGAAGTGATCGAGCCGTAAGTCGATCCCCAACCGAGCACCAAAACCTTGCCGGTGTTTTCGCCAAAGATTTCTACCGCCGGAATATCATTGACAGCGCGGTCGACCTTCGCCTGACGCATGAGGACCATCAGATGGTGGTTCTCGGGATCATAGTTGACGTTGCCGGTGATGTGCTGTTTCTCAATGCCGCCGATGCGATGCTCCAGCCCGGGCGTTCCGGGCAGGGCCCAGGGCCGCGCGAGCGTGACTTCGTCGCGCGCATAAGGCATGAAGTTGTCCGGATCGGTGGTGAACTTAACCTCGATTTTCGGGAGTTGATCAATCTCTGGTACGCGCCACGGCTCAGCACCGTTGGCCAGGTAGCCGTCTGAAAGATAAAAGACCGGCACCATGTATTTGAAAGCCAGACGCACCGCCTCGATCGCCATATCAAAGCAGTCCGCGGGCGTCGAGGGAGCAATCACAATCGCCGGGCATTCGCCGTTGCGTCCCCATACGGCCTGAAATAGATCAGCCTGTTCCGTCTTGGTCGGCAGGCCGGTTGACGGCCCGCCGCGTTGCACGTTGATAATCACCAGCGGCAATTCCGTCATCACCGCCAGGCCGATCGCTTCCTGCTTGAGTGCGACGCCTGGTCCAGATGTTCCGGTTAGTCCGACGTGGCCGGCAAAGCTGGCGCCAATCGCGGCGCAGACGGCTGCAATCTCATCTTCGGCCTGGAACGTTTTCACGCCATAGTTCTTAAAACGCGACAAGTCGTGCAGGATGTCGGACGCCGGTGTAATGGGATACGAACCATAAAACAAAGGCCGTCCCGCCAATTGCGCGGCCGCCACAAATCCGATGGCCGTGGCCTCGTTGCCGGTGATCTTGCGGTAGCGTCCGGGCGCGATGACCGCCTTTTTGACGGTGTAGTGGGTTGTGAAAACTTCGGTGGTCTCGGCAAAGTTGTAACCGGTCTTGAGGGCGACTTCATTCGCCTTGACCAACTCGGGGTTCTTTTTGAACTTTTCGTTGATCCAATTCAGTGTCGAATCGAGCGGGCGATCATAGAGCCAGTACAAAACGCCCAACGCAAAGAAGTTCTTACTGCGATCGATCTCCTTGCGCGAAAGCTGGACGGTGCCCTTCAAGGCATTCCGGTTGAGTGTCGAGATTGGCAATTGATGCACGCGATAGCCCGAGAGCGAACCATCCTCGAGCGGGTTCGACTTGTAGGCAGCATGCTCCAGGTTGTCCCTGGTAAACTCGTCCGCATTAATGATCAGCGTGCCGCCCTCTTCGAGGTCCGGCAGATTTACCTTCAGCGCCGCCGGATTCATCGCTACCAGCACGTTGGGCTGGTCGCCCGGCGTGCGAATGTCATGATTGGAAAAGTTTAGCTGGAAGCCGCTGACCCCCGGCAGACTGCCGGCTGGCGCACGAATCTCCGCCGGAAAGTCCGGCAACGTCGAGATGTCGTTGCCCATGATCGCTGACGTGTTGGTAAACTGCGTCCCCGTGAGCTGCATGCCGTCGCCAGAGTCGCCCGCAAAGCGAATCGTTACCGTATCCAGCTCTTCCATATGCTTGTCGAAAGTTTCGACCGGAGGTTCTATGACTGCGCTCATGATTTTTGAATTACGTCCTCTTTGTCTGTTATGGCCAATTACTTTCATTGGCGGATGTTGAATAAAGCTTCAGTTCCGGAATTTCAAGTCGCAAATTTCAGGTTTCAAATTTGAGATTTCAGATCTGAGATTTCAGATCTGAGATCCAGTCAACCTCCATCCACCGTATCCATCACCTGCGCAGGCAGTGGCGGCAGGTTCATTGTTTCCTTCGGATAGCACTCTGCCAGGTAGGTGATGATGTCAAAAACTGAAATCGATCCCACCAACTGGTCTCCCTTGACCAGCGGGATGTTACGAAAACTCTTCTCGTTCATCAGACGCACGGCGTCGCCGATCGTTGCTTCCGAAGAAAGCGTCTCAACCAACGGCTGCATCCATTTGCTGATGGGCGACTCTAAGTCGACATCCTCGCCCATGACCTTATTCAGCAAATCTCGTTCAGTAAAAATGCCGGCCACCCGACCGTCGTCAGAAACAATCACGCAACCGCCCTCGTCATTCTTCATGGCCTCGATCGCCTGCGATAGCGGCGTGTAAGGTGAGATCGCGACGTAATCGTCAGTCGTCAGAGCGCTGACGCGCTGGTCACAGGCATTTGGCAGTCGATCCATTTGATTCAGGGGCTCAGCGGTTATGCGACGGTTCCAATCTTAACTCCAATCGACCTACGGGCGAGAATGGAAGGTGATTTTATCACAATGTGAGAAGTTTCGATGTGATCGACGACACCGAAAGGATCAATTGTTGGGACCTCAGCTACGAAGGTCAGCGTCCGACCATTTCGATTGCCATCAACGTAAGGTCGTCGGAACGCGGCCGGGCCGTTGAATACTGGCTCACATCGTCCAGGAGTTTTTTCACTAAGGCGATCGCGGCGAGATCGTGGCATTCGTCCAGGCAGGCCGGCAGCCGGGCCTTCCCATATTCACAATCATCCGCGCTGCGCGCCTCTGACAGGCCGTCGGTATAGAGCAACAATCGATCGCCCTTGCCGAGTTTGATCTGCGTTGACGAATAACGTTCCTGACAGAACATGCCGATGGGCAATCCCGTGGCCGGTACCGGCAACACCTTCCCGTTCTGGAGGAGCAACGGGGCGACGTGGCCTGCGTTGCAAATCTCAACCTCGCCATTCGTCGCGGCTTTGCCGCAGACAAGCGTGGCATAGTAAGGCCGCATCGTACTCTCGGCGAAAAGTTGATTCGCACGTTCGACGAGTTCGCTGATCCCCAGGCCCGCGCCAATCAAACTGCGAAAGATGGCGTGCAAGCGACTCATCAACAACGATGCGGCCACACCCTTTCCCGACACATCACCGATCAGGAAATAAAGTTCGCCGCTGTCGAGGCTGACCAGATCGCAATAATCGCCGCTAACCGGTCCGGCCGGTTCGTAATGATAAGAGACTTCCCAGCCGTTGAATTTCAAATTCTGCTTTGGCAGTAGTTCTCCCTGGATCAACCACGCGCGGTCGAGATCCTTTTCCAACTCCTTCAGTTGTTCGGGCGTGAAGCAGCTAAGACAGGTCTTAGCCAACGGATCGAGATTCATCGCCGCCTGGCCGATCAAGTCGTGACACACTTCGCAAACACCGTAACCCTCATGGCTAAGGCGTTCGATGGCTGCTGTGACTTCCCGCAAAACACCGTCCAGCTGGAAACTGTCCGCGGAATCTTTGGCACTGGCCTCGAGACGTTCCCTCCAATTGATGAGTTCAGTACGAAGATCAGGCGTGGTGGCTTGGACGACGGCGCTCATGTTTTCCCCTTCGGTCAGTCGAACCGGATGGCCTCAAGAACAACGTAAGTATGTAGCTGCAAACAGCAATTACTAGTACGCTCCAGCGGCTCACATGGTTCGCGAAAGACAGCATTATTTTAGCGCTCAAACCAACACAAATCTATCCGCTTTTGGCTGGAGAATTGCGCGCCGAAGAACTGCTTGCTTTGGTTTGAGTGCGGAAGTAGACTTAGCGGCGATATTGCAAGTACGGACCAGCAGAATGGTCAGAATTTCCCTCGCTCACAACCCAGTCTTCAGGAGGAAATTTCATGAGTAAACTAGCTTCGCGCATCCTTTTTAGTTTCACGTTGTTAGTGGTGATGTCGGCTCCCGCGCTCGCCCAGGCCACCCATAACGTCTGGTCGACTAAGCCGCTTTACGTTACCGACTGGGCCACGCACGCCCATTACAGCGCTTTCGTCAATGGCAACGCTTCTTTTGCCTGGACGGAAGCCACTCCAAGGGCTTATGCGCATGCCCTGGCGGTAATCACACCGAACCTGAGATACGACTTCATGCTGATTAGCGTTACCAGTAGCAGTACTGACGAGATCATGGGACGCTGGAACGTCAGACGCAATGGAGTAATGGTCTGCGCCAACTGTATCGGCAAGGCGTATGGATTAAGCCAGCCGATTGGCAACTACTTCAAAATATATGTCGGCACTCCGGCGGCCTATGCTGAACACTGGCATTACAGTGGATACATCACCAACAGATTTGATTTCTGATTTGTGATAAGTGGCACAGACTTTAGTCTGTGTCAGAAGCCCAACCGTCTGGGAGGGCCACCAACAGGGACTAGCCCTCCCTGACGGTCGGCTTCTGACACTAATCACAGACTGAAGTCTGTGCCACCGATCCGCGGATGATTTCAGACAGAATCGCCAGTGTCTGATCGACTTCTTGCCCGGTGTTGTAGCGCCCGAGTGAAAATCGAATCGAACCACGCGCAATCGGAAAGGGAAGCTTCATGGCTCGCAGAACTGCCGAGACATCCTGAGAGCCGGCATTGCACGCCGATCCGGTAGAGACGCAAACACCCGCGTCGTCGAGCATCGCGAGAATATCCGAGCCTTCCAACCCTGCGAAAGATATGTTCGATGTGTTAGCAAGCCGGCGGGAACGATCGGCGACTCCGTTCAAGCGCGCATTTGGAAATCGTGCGAGGATTTCATCTTCCAGACGATCTCTTAACCCGCGCACCGTTTCGTGCCCGGTGAACTGTCTGGCGAGTTGGCAGGCACGACCCAGCGCGACAATATTGGGCACTGCTTCCGTTCCCGAGCGGCGTCCGCCTTCCTGCCCCCCGCCGATGATGAATGGCGGAAGTTGGATGCCGCCGCGAATGTAGAGCGCGCCAACACCCTTCGGCGCATGAAACTTGTGCCCTGACACGGCAAACAAATCGACCGGCCAGGCTCGCAAATCGATCGGAATCTTTCCCACCGCCTGGACTCCATCAACATGAAAGACCGCATCCGAATTCTCGCGCACGATGCGGCCAATCTCCTCAACCGGAAACAAGACTCCGGTTTCATTGTTGGCCAGCATCACTGAAACTAAACCAGTATCGCGGCGCAACGCGCGGCGCAAATCGTCGAGATCAATCTCGCCGTTTTGATCTACTTCCAGCCAGGTTACTTCAGAACCAATCTGCGCCAAATGCTCGCACAGATTTCGCACTGCCTCGTGTTCGACACGAGTGGTGATGATGTGACGACGGTTAGGGTTCTGTTCCAGAAAGCCGCCGATCGCCCAGTTGTCAGACTCTGACCCGCATGAAGTGAAGACGATTTCGTTCGCGTCGCTTGCGCCTAATAATTCAGCAACATCCGCGCGTGCTCTTTCGACCGCGCTCCGCATTTTGCGTCCCAGCGCATGCGCCGACGATGGATTGCCATAGCAATTCTCGAGGTAGGGCTGCATCGCTTCGAAGACTTCAGGGGCGACCTGGGTGGTAGCGTTGTTGTCGAGGTAAATCATTTTGCAACTAAAACGATCTGTACAAAAGGTAGTCACCGCTCTTCATGAGCTGCTGGCAGTTTATGCAATTGGGCTCAGAGCCGATTACCAGCGAACCTGCGGGAGCACGCGTGCCTTCATCCAGATGGACGAACTCGGAAAGCTTCCGGCCCTCAATCGTCGCGTACCAGTATGCATGTTCATACGCCGGCTCTGTTCCGTCGCTCAAATAAATCGGGCGGTTGGGCATGGCGACGGCCGCGTCATAGACCTCTTTGTAAGCCTCGTCAAAGACCCAGCCTCGCTGTGGTCCTTCGCTGCGAAACACAGACTGAAAGTAGAGTGCCTGAAGACCAATAGCAGTCAAGAGCGCTGCCAGTATTGTGTGGCGCGCGAGCTGTGACAGAGTAGTTGAACGAGCGCTCCGCATATCCGCACCCGCGCAGTCATCGTTAACGCCGGCCGGCCGCTGCAGCAGAAACTGAAGCCCGGGTATCATCAGCAGCAAAAGAAAAACCGGATAAGCGACCATCCGCAGCGAATGAAACTGATCGGCAGTCATTGCGCCCGGGACTATCGAGACCAACGCGCCAAGAATCACAAAGCGCCACCAGGGCTCGCGCCAATGCCGCACGATCACCACCACGAGTCCGATCAACGCGAGAATGAATGCTCCAATCAGAAAACTCCCCAACGCGCCCTGCACGTGATGACGAGGGTTGCCGTCTCCGTCAATCAAAAGGCTGACGAGACTAAAGTCTGACAAATATCGCCGGATGAACGTTGGCGCGATCTCCTTCCAGGGTGAATCGGCCTTGATGTATGAGATTAGATAAAGCCTCTGTGTCAAAGCTCCAGGATGCGTGTACCTGAATATGAGCAATGGAATGAGCGTCACCGCGTAGGCGACCCACGTCTTGAGCACGCTCATCAGCCGCTCCTGTGAGGTAACGAAAAGCACCAGACCGAATCCCATCGCCGGCCCCACCAATCTTCCAATGGTGTAGGTATAAGTCAAAAGCATCAGGGTCAACGCGAGCATTACGATGGTAGCCCAGCTCCAACTTTCGGTTCGCTGGGCGCGGAACAGTGCCAGCAGAAATAACACCAGGGCCATCGGGTAAAAGTATGTCTCCATTACCAGCCGGCTTGCTTCGAACAGCCACGGGGTGAGGATCGCGATCAGACCCACGACGATCCCGATCCTTCGCTGACCTGAAATTTTTCGCGCCAGCAATCCAAGCAGGACGCACGCAGCGAATACCCATGTCGCGCTGAATATGCGGGCTAACCGAATGCTCGGACCGAATATTTTGAATGGAATTGCCAGCAGGTAAATTTGAGTCGGGTTGGCGTACTGCCTCCACCCGCTCGTGTAGACAGGAATGAACAGCGGCCATCGGTCCCCAAACTCATTAGCGCCGGTGTGGGCGATGCAGTAAGCGTTGTAACTGATCGCGCACTCGTCGATATAAAAGCCGGGCGGGTTGGTGGAGACGCGATTAATGTAAAAAATAAAAAGGAAGACAATGCCCAGCAGCGTGAAGACGAGGAAGTATTTCCGCACAAGCTGCATGAGGCGCGCCGCAAAACTGCGGTCGCCGGTGTTCTGAGTCTCGTCCAGGAGGTTCATTTTGCAGATAAGGTGAATCCGTTACTAAGCGCGCGAGGATATAGTTGACTCCGCCAAGAGTCAACGACTTCTATTTGCTGGGAGCGCGGACGGCCCGTCCGCTCTTGGTTCGCGATAAGCTTTTTTCGCGCTTCGCGCTCAATGCGGGCGGACCGCCCGCGCTCCCAGCGCTAAGAACAGGATTGCACGTCCAACTTGAACAACTAATCAAACAGGGTAGTGGGTCATTTTCAGTGTTGAACAAATCAGATAAGGGGGGTGGCGCGGCGTGTCAATCATTCCTTAGGAACAATGCGAGCACGACGGCGATAACAAGAAGCGTGATAAGAAAAACAAGAAATGCGGCCCCGAGTCCAAAAAGCGCTCCCGCCACGAATGCTGCCAAGAGCGATAAGAGTACACCCAGCTCAACCCAAACTTCCGGCTTATGGCGATTTTGGGACACGATAAAAACTCCGTTTTACGACCGACATTTTATCACTGATCCAGTAGGGCAACGATGTCTTCAACCGACCACAATTTGAGTGTTCAACGTTGTAAATGACCCACTAATCAAACAGTCCTCGTTCGACAAACCTCGCAGCGTTTCGGCATAATTCGTTCATGTCTCAGTTGAATGAAGGCCTGGTGCTCGACGCGCTGCGCCAGATAAAAGATCCCGATCTACATAAAGATATTGTCACGCTCGGCTTTATTAAAGACCTGAAGATCGACGGTGGTAACGTTTCCTTTCGCATCGTACTGACTACGCCTGCGTGTCCGGTGCGTGAGGAAATGGAAACTTCTGCTCGCGAACTCGTCAGCGCGATTCCCGGGGTGCAGGCCGTCAATGTGACTATGGATGCCGAGGTGCCAAAGGGCCGCGGCCTCGGCGACAAAATATCTGTGCCCGGCGTCAAGAACATCGTCGCGGTCTCATCAGGCAAGGGAGGCGTTGGCAAATCAACAGTCGCGGTAAACCTCGCCGTCTCTCTCGCGCTTGATGGCGCGAAGGTCGGTTTGATGGATGCCGATGTGTATGGTCCGAACGTGCCGATCATGCTGGGCGCCGGCGATGCTCGCCCGGAAATCGAGGTCAACAAGTTGATCCCGGTTGAAGCTCACGGCGTCAAACTGATCTCGATGGCCGTGCTGCAACCGGGCGATAAGCCTCTAATCGTTCGCGGCCCGATTTTGCATGGACTGGTTAAGCAGTTTTTGACGGATGTGAAATGGGGCGAACTCGATTACCTGATCGTCGACATGCCGCCGGGAACTGGTGACGTGCAGCTAAGTCTCGCTCAACTCGTGCCGGTGCAAGGGGCGGTCCTGGTGACGACGCCGCAGGAGGTCGCTCTGATCGATGTGCGCCGGGCGCTCCGCATGTTCGAAACGGTCGCCGTGCCGGTGCTCGGCGTGGTCGAAAACATGAGCTACTTCATCGCGCCTGACACGGGGAATCGCTACCACATATTTGGTGAAGGCGGCGGAGAAAGACTGGCGCAGGAATACGGCGTGGCTTTTCTCGGGTCGATACCGATGGGGATTGAGGTTCGTGAGGGTGGGGACAAAGGCGTTCCCGTCGTCATCGGTAACCCTGAATCGCCGCAGGCTAAGGCCTTCCGCAAAGTGGCCGAAGAAGTGGCCCGCCAGGTGTCGATTGAGGCAATGAAACCAGAGCTTGTCGTTTTGCGGAAATCTCAGTAAGATGATTTCGCGAATGCTTATGAGAACTATCGAAGATTGAAAACAGGAGTTAATTAAAAATGTCAGCGAATCCAACAACTACCACGCCTACTGCAACCGGAGCCCCAGCGGCCGCGCCGAACGTGGCCTTGAATGTCACCGAGTCAGCGGCGGGCGAAATTAAGAAGTTTATGTCGAGCGAAGAAGGCCTGCCGGAAACCGCCGGCCTGCGCGTGCGCGTCGTTCCCGGCGGCTGTTCGGGATTTCAGTACAGTCTGAACATCGAAGAGGAATCACGCCAGGGCGATTTCGTTCTCGACGAAAAGGGCGTGCGCCTGTTCGTTGATATGTTCAGCGCGCAGTATCTGAACGGAGTCGAAATCGACTATGTTCAGAACGTGATGGGTTCTGGCTTCACTTTCAAAAATCCAAACTCGACCGGAAGCTGCGGTTGCGGCTCTTCGTTCACAGCGTAAGTCAAATCCGAAACGCGCATGGCGCGGACAAGCAAGAACGGCTCGGCCTATTCAGTTTGGACTGAAGGCCGAGCCAGCTTTTTTGCTTACCGCGCTTTTTTGTTTTTAAGTGGCACAGACTTCAGTCTGTGAGGATGAGGTCAGTACCACCTGCGTGAGCGGGTGGATCTAAAACTCAATGCTGAGTTTCCTGTTTGACCCACCCGCTCACGCAGGTGGTACTGACCTCATTACGACAAACCTAAGGTTTCGGACTTAAGACATGAACGAATTCACCCTGACAGAACTTATTCAAGTTCGATCCAGCGACGATGTTGAGCAGGCTCGCGAACTCTTCAAAGAGTACGAGGCCTGGCTGGGAATCGATCTCTGCTTTCAAAACTTTGAAAAGGAATTAGCGGAACTTCCGGGCAGGTACGCGCCGCCTGATGGACGATTGCTGCTCGCAGTCGAGAACGGAAACGTTGCCGGTTGCGTGGCGTTGCGCAAGATCGGTGAGGGCATCTGCGAAATCAAACGGTTATTTTTGCGGCCAGCGTTTCGCGGAAAGGGTCTCGGCCGGCAACTTGCGGAAAGGATTATTCGTGACGCGCGAGAGATTGGTTACCAACGGATGCGGCTCGACACGTTGCCGCCGAAGATGAACGACGCCATCGCGCTCTATCGTTCACTTGGATTCAAAGAGATCGAGCCCTACTACGACAATCCCGTGCCCGGCGCGAAGTTTATGGAATTGAGCCTCAAGTCCCCGGTTACCTGGGTTACGAACTGGGCCTGAAAACCGAGGTGGTCCAGTTTCTCGTCAGGAGTTTCATGACGAAGGCCCTCCCTTACGGTCGGGCTTCTGCCACTACTTGCGCACGAGTTTCCATCCCGATGGCAGCACAGCGGCGGCGAGTGAGATTTTGATGATGTCGCCCGGAATGAACTTGATCACTGTAGCCCAGAGAGTCAACAGTGGAGACGTGTGCATGAGTATTGAAAACCAGGCCCAGCCGCTGAGCATGATAATCAGCGAGCCAATCGCCATTGCAGCGGCGGCAGTTAGAAAACGGCGATCCCAACCATGCTCCGCGAATGCTCCTGTAACATAAGCAGCCGCAGGAAAGGCGATTAAGTAACCGCCGGTTGGTCCCATCAGGTGAAGTAGTCCACCGGTCCCCCCAGCAAAGAATGGCAATCCGCTGGCTCCCTCAACCAAATAAGCGATCATCGCCATCGCCCCCAGGCGCGATCCCAGCAGCGCACCGGTAAGCAGCACCGCGAATGTTGATCCAGTGATTGGAATCGGCCCGATAGGGATTACCACCTGGGCGGCCAGGGCGGCGAGTAAACTAAATCCGATCACCAAACCGACCTGCCGCACGGCATCGAGTGGCGCCAGGGCCACGCCCAAAAGTGTCTCGTTCCTGCCAAATGCTGTATTCATTTTCCGTCCTCTAAAATCGCGAACCGACTAATCGGGCCGCAAACATAAAACCGGGCAAGGCGCGTTGCGCAGAATAAACTCAGCCGTGTCGGTTAATTTCGGATTTCCGCCGGAACCAAGTGCAGTCGTGATCGCCACCATATCAGCCTTGTGACGTCCGGCGTATTCAACGACCTCTTCGCCCACGCCTCCGTGTAGCCGGCGAAACTTGCCACAGGTCGCACCAGCTTCGGTAAAGAACCTCTCCAGAGTGGCTTGGCCGCCGTCAGCCGGTTCCTCATCACCTTCATTAAAAATGCAGAGTGTTTCCAGGTCCGCCCTGGTTTTGGCGGCTATCGCGGCGGCGACATGCAGGATGTGCTTGGACTCTTCTCTCAAATCGGTCACGTAAAGAATGCGTTTGAAGCGATCGATCGGGCGAGTGGTGCGGCGCGGACCGTACATCCTGGCGATGATCGTCGGGATTTTGGAATCGCGGGCAACTTGCTCGGCCACGCTCCGGCCCAGGAAGAATTGCGCGACGTCTGAACGTCCGTGCGAGGCCATCACGATCAAATCACAGAGCCGTTCCTGCGCGTGGCGCATGATTACCTGCGCCGGGTCATCATCACCTTTCGGAATGATTGCTTCGATCACGCGCACGGTCGACGAGCCCGTGGGCAAGCCGGGAAATTCGTAGCGTGATGTTTCAGTGATGTGCGGATCGCCGCCATGCGAGATATGCACGGAATGAACGATCGAGTCGAACTGCGCCGCCAGCGCCACCGCCAGCGGAAAGGCGCTGTTGGCAACTGCTGAAAAATCGGTCGGAAACAGAATCGAACGAATCATGATCGTAAGCAGTGAGCGGTAGAGAGGTAAGCAGCTACCCGCTCAAGCGAGGGTTCTTTCACTGCTTACTCACTACGTCAAAATTCATCTTACTTAAGTAATGCTGCCTGGTCTAGTTTTCAAGCAGCGTACGTGTCAGGAAGCCCGACCGTGAGTGAGGGCTCGGTGGCTATTGAGGCCCTCCCTCAAGGTCGGGCTTCTGACACAGCTAGTTGTCCGAGCCGATGCGCATTCCATGAAACGAGCGCCAGACGAAGAAGACCGAGATTAAGAAGAACACCCCAGCCAACGCATAAGTAAAGGTGGTGCCTTGCTGTTTCGTCATACTAACCGCCAGCTCAACCGCCAACAGACCAAAAAGCGTCGTGAACTTGATCACCGGATTTAAGGCGACCGACGAAGTGTCTTTGAAAGGGTCCCCAACCGTGTCGCCCACAACCGTCGCATCGTGCAGCGGCGTGTTCTTCTGCTTGAGATCAACCTCGACAACCTTCTTGGCATTGTCCCAGGCGCCGCCGGCGTTGGCCATAAAGATCGCCTGGTAAAGACCAAACACGGCAATCGAAATCAGATAACCGATAAAAAAGAACGGCTCGAGAAAAGCAAACGCCAGGGTGGAGAAGAACACAGTCAGGAAAATATTGAACATGCCTTTCTGCGCGTACTTGGTGCAAATTTCCACGACTTTCTTGCTGTCGTCGACCGAAGCCTTTTCCACACCTTCCAGCTTGATGTTGGCTTTGATGAATTCAACCGCGCGATAAGCGCCGGTCGTAACTGCCTGGATCGACGCGCCGGTGAACCAATAAATGATCGCACCGCCGGTAATCAGGCCGAGCACGAAGGGCGCGTGCAGCAAAGAAAGTTTTTCCTGATTCACGGTCAATCCATCGGTTAAGGCCATGATGATCGAGAAAATCATCGTCGTCGCGCCCACCACCGCAGTTCCGATCAGCACCGGCTTAGCCGTAGCTTTGAAAGTGTTGCCGGCGCCGTCGTTCTCTTCGAGCAAGTGTTTGGCCCGTGCGAATACCACGTTGATGTTGAAATCTCTCTTGAGTTCCTCTTCTATGTTCGGGACCTGTTCGATCAGCGAAAGTTCAAAAACAGATTGCGCGTTATCGGTGACCGGTCCGTAGGAATCAACCGCGATCGTCACCGGCCCCATGCCCAGGAATCCAAACGCGACCAGGCCGAAAGCGAAAACCGCTGGTGCGGCCATCAGGATCGAAAGTCCCAGCGTGCTAACGATGAAAGCGACACCCATCAAGCCAACGATGCTGATACCCAGCCAGTACGCCGAGAAATTCCCCGCCACCAAACCAGAAAGAATGTTGAGCGAGGCGCCGCCTTCGCGTGATGACTTGACCACTTCCTGAACGTGAAGAGAGTCAGTCGAAGTGAATACTTTGACCAGCTCTGGAATCACCGCGCCGGCGAGCGTGCCGCAGGAAATAATTGATGCCAGCTTCCACCAGAGCGTTCCATCACCGCTCAGCACCGGAATGATCAGGTAAGAAACGATGTACGTCGCCAGAATCGAAACAATCGACGTTAGCCATACAAGCGAAGTCAGCGGTGCTTCAAAGTTCATATCGCCGGCGTTGGCATAGCGGGCCTTGGCGACCGCGGCATTTACGAAATACGAAATCGCGCTGGAGATCAGCATCATGATGCGCATGACGAAGATCCATACCAGCAGCTGGACTTGAATCTTTGTGTTCGGAACGGCCAGCAAGATGAAGGTAATCAGCGCGACGCCGGTAACTCCGTAGGTCTCAAAGCCATCAGCGCTGGGTCCGACAGAGTCGCCCGCGTTGTCGCCGGTGCAGTCGGCAATCACGCCGGGATTGCGCGCGTCGTCTTCCTTGATCTTGAAGACGATCTTCATCAGGTCCGAACCGATGTCGGCGATCTTGGTGAAGATACCACCCGCGATTCTCAATGCCGCGGCGCCTAAACTTTCACCGATGGCAAAGCCGATGAAGCAGGGACCGGCATACTCGCCGGGCACGAACAGCAGAATGAAGAGCATGATCAGCAGCTCGACGCTGATCAAAAGCATGCCGATGCTCATGCCGGCTTTAAGCGGAATGGCGTAGATGGGGAAGGGCTTGCCTTCCAAACTCGCGAATGCGGTGCGCGAATTCGCAAATGTGTTGACGCGAATTCCGAACCAGGCGACGCCATAACTGCCGGCGATGCCGACGAGACTGAAAACCAAAATCATCGGCACGGTGAGCGCCACCGAATGCCCCGGCACCGGCCGCAGCACTCCGAAGTAGGCGACCACGATCACCGCGATGAAGACCCACAGGATCATGATGAATTTGCCCTGGGTGGTGAGATAGGTTTTGCAGGTTTCGTAGATCAGCTCAGAAATTTCCCGCATCGACCGGTGCACGGGCAGGTTCTTCAATTGAATGTAGATTGCGAGCCCGAACATCAGCCCGAGAAAACAAAACACCAGGCCGAGGAGCAGCAGTCTGTGTCCATCAATCCCCAGGAAAGAGACGGACGACAAATCGGGAAGCTTCAGCGCGGCCTCGCCGCCTTCGCGTGATTGTGCCAGGACTGCCGGCGCGCCCAGCGCAGTTCCGAGCATTACAAATAAGAGCATTAATAGGCGGCGACGCAGCGCCGTGGCAAAGTTCGACATTAAATTCACTAGTAAGAGAATCCTTTCCGTTACGGTTTAAGCGATTGGCGAGATAAAGCCACCCTGAAAAGTCGATTATTATTGCCGATTTATGAGGGAACTGTCCAACCGGGAGCGGAGAATCGGATTTGAGATCCTTAAGTTAGAGGCGAATTCAGTTATCTCGGTTTGTGTCGAGAAATTAGTAATTGTTGCCATATCCGGCATCATTTTCATAGGCATTGAGTCGCTTCTAAGTTAAACTTCGAAGCGAAAGTACCGCATGAGTTCAGCAGACATTTCACCCAGAGTTCACATCGGCGAAGTTGTTCGCAATGCGATTGTATTCAAGCCAGGGAATGATCATTCGGTGAATTCAGACGTCCTTATCGAGGCAGTCGCCAGTTTCTTCTCTCTGCTTCGCGAGCGCCAAATCGAATACGTACTTGTCGGCGGCATTGCTTTGCTTCAATACATTGAAGGCCGGAATACGGAAGACATCGATCTGATTATGGCAGTGTCTTCGCTTGAGCGAGTGCCTGAACTACTCGTGGAGACTCGTGATGAGGATTTCGCCCGCGGCAAGTTCGGTGACCTGAAGGTTGATGTGCTTCTGACCAGCAACGCGCTGTTCGATCAGGTGCGGAAGCATTTCACAGCGACGCAGCGTTTTGTCGAACAGGATATTCAATGCGCTACCGTCGAAGGCTTGATCCTGCTGAAACTCTACGCACTTCCCTCACTCTACCGGCAGGGAAACTTTACGCGTGTCGGTCTTTACGAAAACGACGTGGCTACTTTGATGCATGCCTACAATCCACCGGTCGAGCGGCTTCTGGAAGAACTCGCGGTCTATCTAAGCGAGAGCGATACAACGCAGGTGAAGCAGATCGTCAACGATATACAACAGCGGATTAGTCGGTTCGAAAAGCGCAACTAAATACAGGGGCCATCTTTCGAAGCCTAAGCTTCGGCCAATGCAGATTCCGGACTCATTTCAGTCGGCTTACGCCCACCAACCCACCGGCGCACAGAATCAATCAAAACAATCACCGCCGCCGTCATGATGAGAACTGTCAAAGAGGTGTTGATGTAGCCTTGAGTCGAGGTCGCGGCGGTTTGCGACTGCGGCCAGAAGATATCGCGGATTGATTCCCAGCCGGCCACCAGCGTCGTCGTCGCCACGAATGAAAGGGGAGCGATCGTCACCCAACAGTATCTCGCCTTGCCCATGTTGATGATGACCGTAGTGGCGACGCACAAAGCGACCGCCGCCAGAAGTTGATTGGCGATGCCGAACATCGGCCAGATCGTCGAGATCGATCCATTCCAAATGAAGCCGCCCCAGGCCGCAACCACAAGCGCGCTGGTCAGAATCGACCCGGGCAGCCAGTTGGGTTCTTCGAGTTTTCTGAACACACGTCCTCCGAATTCGCCCACGAGAAAGCGCGCGACCCTCGTCCCTGTATCGATCGTCGTCAGTATGAACAGCGCTTCGAACATGATGGCGAAGTGATACCAGTACTTCATCAGGCCGCGCAGACCCGGGATGCCATCGAATATCTTGGCGATGCCGAGCGCGAGAGTAACCGCGCCTCCGGTGCGTCCGCGCACCTTCTCTCCTGAATCGGCTTCGAGACGATCAAGCTCTTGCGGCTTGAGATTAAATCCCTGCTGCGTTTCCTGATCGACCATCCGAACATAGTTGGCCTTTTGCGCGTCGGTCTTCTGCTGCGTATTGATCGCAAAGTAATCGCCCGGGAACAGAGAGGTCGCGGCGATCAAGGCGACCACACCTACAACTCCTTCCATCAACATGCTGCCATAGCCGATCATGCGCGCGTCGGATTCCTTGGCGATCATCTTGGGCGTAGTGCCGGATGAAATCAGCGAGTGAAATCCGCTAATCGCGCCGCAGGCAATCGTGATGAAAACGAACGGGTAAACCTTGCCGGGGATCACCGGGCCGCCGCCTGAAACGAATGGCGTCACGGCGGGCATTTGCAGGTTCGGATGGACCAGAATTACTCCGATGATTAAGAACGCAACAGTTCCAATCTTGAGATAGGACGAGAGGTAATCGCGCGGGCACAGCAGTAACCACACCGGCAGCACGGAAGCAATAAAACCGTAACCGGCCATCAGCAAAGTCACCTTGTGCGGCGACAGAGTGAACGCCGCCGCCCATGATGAATCAGCAATTCTCCCGCCGAGATAAACCGCGAGCAGCATTCCGATGACGCCGATCACGCTCGCTTCCACGATCTTTCCTTTACGAAAGCGATACATGTAAAGGCCCATGAACAGGGCCAGCGGAATCGTGAAGCCGACGGTGAAGGTTCCCCACGGCGATTCTGCCAGCGCACTCACGACGACCAGGCCGAGGCCCGCCAGCGCAATTACCACGATGAACAAAATCGCGATGCCGGCGACCAGGCCGGAGAGGGGACTGATTTCAGTGCGCGCGATTTCGGCGAGCGATTTTCCTTTTCGGCGGACGCTCGCGGCGAGGATCATGAAGTCGTGCACCGCGCCGCCCAGACAGACGCCGATGACCAGCCACAACAGTCCAGGCAAAAATCCGAATTGCGCTGCCAGCACCGGACCAATCAAAGGGCCCGCGCCCGAGATGGCCGCGAAATGATGCCCGAACAAAACCCACTTGTTGGTTGGATAATAGTTGTGCCCGTCATACATCGTCTGCGACGGCACCGGTCGCGCATCGTCGAGCGTCAGGACCTTCGCCGCGATGAAAGCGGAATAATAGCGATAGGCGATCGCCATCACGCATAACGCTCCAACAATAATGGGCAGGGCATTCATCCTGGTATCAGCGCGCTATCATAACTGTGGTGTTGGTTTTTGCGAAGCAAAAGTTTCATTAGCGCCTGGCTTCGGCCGAATGAAATAACGGACCGCGGACATCCTGTCCGCTTAAGCGCGCGAACCCTTCCTTCAAGAGAGCATTTTCCGGTGAAGTTTGAGCGAGCTGCGCTCGCTGGCGGACAGGATGTCCGAGATGCGATTACCTTCTTTGGTCGTTGGGTTACTGATTTGACCGCCAAGCGGCTTCTTTGACTTATCATCACCCATGCACTAAAGTTACCGCCGCTATTCAATCCGATTGCGGGGGTTGCTCCTCAATTAGAACGACTAGATTTTTCCCACGAAGGCAGCTACCTGCTTATCCGTCGTCGGAACTGATTTCCAAAGTACATTTTTCAGGAGGATCAATGAAAAGGACTTTACTGCTTCTAAGTGCCGTGGCACTGCTGACCGCTGGCTGTGCTCAGAAACCGGCGGGCACCACTACCTCAACCGCAACGCCAGGCGCATCGCCGGCGACGTCGACCGCAAAAACCACGAAGAAACTCCCCGAGTCAAAGGTCAATCCCGTCCCCGCGGATTGGATCACCATGGCCGACGAAGTTCGTGGCTATGAATTCAAAGTTCCGAAGGGAACTGAGCACAGTACGGACACCAAAGACGGCGTCGATGTCTACGCGGCTAACGTTCCGGCTCCGTACGATATCAACGTGATCATTTTTGCTTTCAAGGACAAGACGCTCACCAAAGACGATCTGATGAAGAAAGTCGAAGGCGTGCTCCAGTCCATGGGCGAGAAGGACGTTAAGGTCACTGACATAAAAGAACTGAGCGAGGATTACAGCTTGGCCAGCATCTCTTCAGTTGATGAAAAGGGCAAGACCACCAAGGGCAAGGTCCTGGTCGGCACCGACGTCACCGACAATTACATCATGATGGTCGGCACTGAGGCGGACAAGTTCACGGCCAACGAAAAGACGATTGATGAAATATGGGGCAGCTTTGGCATGTACAGCGGCGGCGCCAGCGGCAACAACTAAGACTGACTACCGGGTTGCTGGATTTTGCGGGACGGGGCTACAACGAAAGTCGTAGCCCCGTTTTACTTTGGAATGACAGCCGGTTTAGCATTCCTGCCGCAACGCAAAATATTCGAGAAGGAAATGATATGAAATCCGTCAAACCAATCCTGTTCATCGTGGCGCTGCTCCTGGGCGCGAGCTTTTCCTCGAGCTCCCACGGAACGGCTAATGCGCAATCGTCAGTCAAACGACTTTCACCGGACGCTCTGGTCGCCGACCTCTACCGTCAGCACGACCGGAAGCACAGTCCTTTTTTCCAGACCCGAAGTCGCGCTCTGCTCTACAAATATTTTGTGAAGGATCTTGCCGGCAAGATTTGGAAAGACGCCGTTACGTCGAAAGGCGAGGTTGGCGCATTGGACGGCGATCCGCTCTACGACGCGCAGGATATGGAGATAAAAAAATTCGCGATCGGCAAACCGAGTTATGAAAGTGGCCAGGCCAAAGTCAACGTGACCTTTGAAAACTTTGGCCAGCCAAAGTCTTTTGTTTTTACCCTGGTGAACGGCAGAAGCGGTTGGAGAATAAACAACGTCGAATACGGCGAGGGACGATCGCTGCGGGGATATTTGAAAGGGTAAAGCGCGCTCGTTTAGAGTACCGATTTCAGTCGGGCTTTTATTATTCAAAACAACCCAACTAAAGTTGGTACTCTAAACCGTTCTTCAAATCCGCATGCAGCAACCGGTGAAAAAGATGCTCGCCTGCTTCGCGGCGTACCGACAAGCGCCCCGCTTCGTATGCTTGTGAATTCAAACCGCGCTGCACTGATTCGCAGATGTCCAGATCTTCCTGCTGAATGCGGTCGCCCACGTTGATGCTCGCCAGGTTGTGCTCACGCGCCGATTCCGTGACGTCCGCAAAATAAAAGTCGAACACCACTTCTGTGCGATCAACCGCGAGGGGCCGCACGAGATTAGTATCCAGCACGCCGTCGTAGTAGTTCATCATGAAGTTGGGATAGAGCCAGTAATACAAAGCTCGCTGTCCCGTCCGGACAGAGCCCATTTCATCATCACCATTCGGACTTACAATCGGACTGGATTGCAGGCAGAAGTGCTCGCCATTCTCAATCGTGTAGCTGCTGTAATCGAGCACGCTGTCAAGTTCCTTGTGCAGGTGCGGCACGTGATACCCGCCGTCAAGATAATTGTCGACAAAGACCTTCCAGTTGCAGTTTAGGTTGTAGCGACGACGCTCGATCCAATGAAGATTGGCCAGCCCCAAATCTTTTATTTGAGAGACGAGATCCTCGCCCAGAAATTCCGCCAGTGAAGAGTTTGAATTGTCTAGAGAAGGACTTTGCTTTTTCTTGAGTCGAACAAATACCCACCTCTCCCAGGTGGCTATTTCAACCGGAGCCAAGCCGTTCTCGGAGCGTTCAAAGTTGCACACGCCGCTGAAGTCCGGCGTGCCTTTCAGTTGGCCCTCCAAAGAATATGTCCAGCCATGATAAGGGCAGCGCATCTGGGTCGCTTGCCCTTCCGCTTCGGTCATCACTGCCGCGGCATGATGCCGGCAGACGTTAAAGAAGCCGCGCAACTCACCGTCGCTGCCACGAACGATCACAACCGGTTCATCCCCAATTTCGGCCGTAACGTAATCGCCGCTGTTTCGCACTTGATCCACCCGCGCCGCAACTTGCCATGAACCAAAAACGTTTTGCTTCTCAATGTCGAAAATGCGTTCGTCCGTGTACCACGATGAAGGAATCGTGGAAGCTTCCGCGAGCGGCGCGTCTGGGTTGTAGCTGTCGATGATGTGGTTGAGAGAATTCACGATTGTTTACGAGCCGCTTCGCTGGTTGTGCGGCTTGGCCGCCTGATGTGCGGAAAGGCTGTGCCTTTCTTCGCTCCGCTTCGGAGCGAAGTGTTTATAGGATCCGCCTCCGGAATATTCAACTGAGCTCCCTTGGGAGCGAAATGTTTAATTCAATTCACATTTCGCTCCTAACGGAGCTAGTTCGATTGGTAAGAACCCGGGCTAGAGACATTTCGTCCCTATCGGGACGAATCTGAGGAGCCTTTCAGCACATCAGGCGGCTGAGCCGCGATTCACCTTTTCGCACATCAGGCCACGGAGCCGCGTTCTACACCGGCGTCGCCGTCTTATGTTTCGGATTATAGAACGGAGTCTTCGCTACCTTCGCGCCGACGCGATGTCTGACAGCTTCAACGGTGATTTCGATTTCGATCTTCGTACCCGGCTTGGCAAAGTCACGCTTCACGGTGGCCAGAGCGATCATCTTCTTCAAGAGCGGCGACCAGGTTGTCGACGTGGCTTTGCCGATTTGGTTCCCGTTGCCGTAGACCGGCACCGCCACCCGCGAAGCGATCGGTGAAACTGATGGCGGCAAGCCCGCTGCTTCAAACCGGCGCTCAACTTCGGTCCAATCGATTTCGACACCCACGATTCGCCGGGCCGCTCCGTGCTTCGCTTCCTTCAGCAAAGCCTGCCGGCCGATGAATCGGTCTTTGTCGAGGTTCACCAGACGGTCCAGGCCCATTTCAAATGGCGAATACTTTTGTTCGTCAACCAGGGCCTTCTTGCTGCTATTGAAATCGACGTCAATCAGCAGCAGTCCCGCTTCAATGCGTGCGACATCCAGCGCCAGCATCCCCGCCGGCTTGATATCAAACGGCCGCCCGAGATCAACCAGGACGTCCCAAACCTTTAATGCGTGTTCGTTTTCGACCCAGATTTCATAACCGAGATCGCCAGTGTAGCCGGTGCGCGAAATCTCGACCGGCACTCCGGCAATCGTGCCCTTGGTCACGCGAAAGTATTTCAGGCTGCCGATGTCTGCATCTTCGACAACGGTTTTTAAGAGCCGTCCTGAGGTTGGCCCTTGCAGAGCCAGCGCGGCGACACTCTCAGAAATGTCTTCAACCTGCACGTCCAGTCCGGCGCCGTTTTGCGTGAACCAGCGCAGACTTGGATCGGCTGCGGTCCAGCGGTACACATTCTCTTCCAGCCGCGACACGGTGCCGTCGTCGATGACTTTGCCCTGTTCGTCGCACCACGGAGTATAGATAACCTGGCCCACTGAAACCTTGCGCAAATCGCGCGTAATGATGCGATCGACCATGCGCGTCGCATCTCGTCCGGTGACCCGGTATTTGAATAGCGGTGAGATATCGATCAGTGCGGCGGCGTTCCGAATCGCGTTGTACTCGTGCTCGTGATGTGTTTCGTAGGCGCTGACGGTGTAGTAGCCCGACCACTCGCGATAGTTCAGACTCTCGCAGAGCGGAAAGGTTCGTTGATGAAAAGGAGTGCCAATGGGCATAGGGCCATGGTTTAGACTTCAAGCTTCAGCTTGTCGCTAATCAAAACACAACCTGAAGGTTGAACTCTGAACTTAATCATCTATCTCGTGTTTGTCAGAGCGAGCGATTATAAGTATGCTGGCAGTTAGCAGCAAGAAACATTTGGCCCCCGAAGAGATCGGAAGTTGCAGAAAGAGGGGACGGGTATGCAAAGAGTAATCAAATTCAATCGCGGCAGGGCTGTTGGTGTTTTCACGCTGCTTTTGATTGTGAGCGTGGCCACGATTGTCCAAGGCCAACCGAAAAAGGCGAAAAGGGTAGCGGCAGCAACCAGGGAAGCGCAGAAGGCGGCGCAGGTCTTTACTGAAATTATGAACGTGCCTGACCGGGCAGTCCCGCAGAAGTTGCTGGACAACGCCAGGGCGATTGCCGTATTTCCCGATGTGATTAAGGCGGGATTTATTGTCGGTGGCCGGGCCGGCGACGGAGTCATCAGCCGCCGGGTAAAGGGTGGTTGGAGCGCACCGGCGTTTTTCAATCTCGCCGGTGGCAGTATCGGTTTGCAAATCGGCGCTTCCAAAACAGACTTCGTCCTGCTCTTCATGAATGACGAAGCGCTGGCCGGATTGTTGAAAGACAAATTCGAGCTTGGCGGCGAAGGAAGTGCTGCGGCGGGTCCAGTGGGCCGTTCAGCCAGCGTCTCAACCGACCTGTTGTTGAAGGCGGGAATCATTTCATATTCTCGCAGCAAAGGTTTGTTTGCCGGACTCGAGTTAAAAGGCACCGTGATTAGTCCGGACAACGATGACAACCTGGCGGTCTACGGGATGAAGTCGAGTGAGGTGCTATCGCCCACGCAGAACTGGACGCTCACAAAGATGCCCGCGGGCGTGCGCATATTTCCGCGAACGCTGGCCCGCTATTCTGCGCGCAGATAGTTTGTTTCTGTTTCGCGGGCGGACTGTCCGCCCCTGATCATAATGAAGCGGGACCAGTCCCGCATAATTCAATCTTCCGGGAGTGATGAATGAAGAGATTACTAAAACAGAGCATTTCCTTTTCGCTTAGTGTTCTTGTCCTTCTTGTCGTCGGGGCCGCCGCATTGGCGCAGCAGGGGCGCGAACGCAGCACCAAAAAAGCGCGCGCCGCCGCCGAACAATCGGCTAAGGCTGCCCGCGTGTTCGATCAAATTATGGGCACGCGAGAGAGATCGATCCCGCGCGATCTGCTTGATCGGGCCGAAGCCGTAGCTGTTTTCCCCAGCGTCTTGAAAGCAGGATTCATCCTGGGCGGGCGCGGTGGCAGCGGCGTGATCAGCCGCCGCGTTCCGGGGGGATGGAGCGCTCCGGCATTTTTTGATCTAGGTGGCGGCAGTATCGGTTTGCAGATTGGCGCGGCCTCGACTGATTACGTGCTGCTGTTCATGAACGACCGTGCCGTCGACAGCCTGTTGAATGACAAATTTGAAATTGGGGGCGAGGGCAGCGCGGCGGCGGGACCAGTGGGCCGCTCAGCGAGCGCTTCGACAGACGCGAGACTCAACGCGCAGATTCTTTCTTATTCGCGTAGCAAGGGCGCGTTCGCGGGGCTTGAATTGAAAGGAGTCGTGATCAAACCGGACAACGAAGACAATCTTCAGGTCTACGGCATGACCGCGCGCGACATCCTCACCGGCTCAGATAAGATCTCGATGGCGAAAATGCCTGAGGGCGTGCGAGTGTTTCCACTGACGCTGGCGAGATATTCGAAACGCCGGTGAAAACAAGGAAGGCACTAGTCCGATTGTGAGCGAGGGCCCGATGAGAACTCCCGGGTCGTCCGGCTCGTGCCTGGGTCGAGAAAGACTTCCTACCCCAGTGCTCTGATAAACGTTTTGAAGTTTTGCAGCCTCTCGGCCAGAGCATGCGTGGGTGTGCCGTTGACGGCGGCGGAAACCCTGTTCACGGTAGCATCACCCGCACCCTGATCGCAGATGGCCCAAATATTATTTGAGTTGAAGTAGAAGGCGGCCGACGCGAGCGGATACTTGGTAGCTACCAGGTCAGGGTTAGCTACACAGTCTTCGCCGACAAATTTAGAAAAGCTGGTGTAGTTATTCCTACCCGTCAGTTGGATATAGCCGCGGCCACGAAAATTGAATCCGTCACCCGAAGCCTCGTCGCCATTACCCATTCGGTTCGCATAGACGCGGTTGGCGATTTTTTGCGGGTTGCGGGCATAGGCATTCGGATCCACGCCCCTGAAGTATTTCGGAAATACTTGTACCAAACGCTGAGCGCTGTAATTCATATTCTCGACCACTGCGGTGAAATTTATGGACTCGAGAGCGCATTGTGCCAGGAAGTGGGCGAGGCGCAAGTTCGAAGTAATGCCAAACTCGCGAGCGGTGTCGGGAATCTGCGCGATCACTCCCGCCGGAACCTTGCCAGTAAGACCAGCCAGATTCAAGCCCGGCGCGGTAGCCGTTGAGGCCGGCGTATCGCCGGTCGATCCACTGTCGCCGCCTCCATCAGCTTCGGCCTCTCCCCCACCGCCGTTCGCGCCGCCCGTGGCCTCGCTGAGTGCGCCGCCGCTGCCGCCGGATTGCAACGCCGCCAGGGTCGCCGGTCCGGCAATCCCGTCAGCCTGCAAACCTTTGCTTTGCTGGAAAGCTATGACCGCGTCCCTGGTGCCCGGACCAAAGTGACCGTCTACGCCATTCGGATCAAACCCGAGGTCTTTGAGTTTCTGTTGCAGGGCCTGTACGTCCGGGCCCGATGAACCTTGTCTTAGTGTTGCCATGATTTTTCCCTTGTGTAGCTCAATGTTTCCGATTTCTCGCAGCTTGCTAGCAGCGCTAATAATACTACCTTATTTGATGCGGACGAATCGTCACACCAGGAATTCCCGTCAAACTTACTGATGATTTGCCCGCCGAGAAAAACTACTCGGCCGTCCTCCTCGACTCCTATTTCCTTTTCTTAGTCTTGAGGTTCTCCAGACTAGGGAATTGCGTGCTTGCCGATGTTGAATGCGGCAGTAAATTCCTTCAACCCATGGCTCCCGCCGTTCACTAACTTGCGGGCTGTTTTCAGATCACCTTTTGCCAGGGCATTTCTAATTCCTTGCTCGTGGGCCTTAAGAAAACTTGCCAGTAACTTGCCGGCAATATCAGGTTGGTTGGCCAATTTGGGATTTGTGATCAATTGATCGCCCAGGCCGATTGCTGCTCCATGCACCTTAAAGTTGCTCCGGCCGGTCAATTGAATGTAGCCGCGTCCTCGGAAATTCGCGCCGTCCGGAGGACCCTGATTACCCAGGTCCTTTCGGTTATCGTAGAGACTAAACGGCGGTCCGCCGGGCGGGGTATTGAACTTGGATTGAAATTCGCTCAGCGGAGTGAAGTTTCCGGTTTCCGCCCGAATCGTAGCCAGCGCCATCAGAATCATGTTCTTGTCGCCCAGCCCTGCATCGGCCAGCGCCTTGAGGACAAACGGAAGATTATCTTCAATGTTCTTTACCGGAACGCCAGGAAACATTTTGGCAACCGCGCTCACGCTCACGTTGGGAACATTCTGGCCGCCCGCGGCAGCCGAGCCCGCGTCGGTAGCCGTGCCAGTAGCATCGTCACTCGTGCCACCGCCGGCCGTGTCACCGCCAGCCGCGTCACCGCCAGCGGCCTCTAACGCCGCCATCGTTCCTGGTCCAACTATGCCGTCGGGTTGCAATCCTTTGCTCTTCTGAAAAGCAATCACCGCCGCCTCTGTGCCCGGACCAAATGTGCCGTCCACACCATTCGGATCAAAGCCGAGATCTTTCAGTTTCTGTTGCAGGCTGGTAACGTCCGGGCCTGATGAGCCCTGTTTTAGTGTTGGCATTTGCATTTGCCCCAGTCGAGTTAGAGTTCGAGTTCGAGTTCATGTAAAGCAATATCGCACGCAAGTTCTTTAACTTTTCAGCCGTGCGCTGATTACTGTGATCAGTTGGCCCCGGCCCGCAGAATACCGCTGCCTCAGGTTAAGACTAAGTATGCTTACCTAGAATTTGCACCGGCGTCTGTTTGTCATTGACCCAAATATTGAACTGGGCCGCTGGTCCACCAATGTTAGTACGGCCGGCGCTCGCCGCTGCGGCATTGGCCGCGCCAGCAGGCGTCGACACGTCGACAATGACGAAGTCGTTAAGCATCGTGAGTCTGTCACGGGGGCTGCCCAATGTCTCGAAGGTCGCTTCGTTCACGTTTTCTTCAGTACCATCCTCCTTATCGTGAACGATCCCCTCCACGCTAATGAGTTTCTTCGGCCTGCCAGCGATCACTTCATCTCTGCAGGCGCGGGCAGTTTCCTCCAGCGTTGCGCTGCCGGGGTAGTGTTCCTTGGTTTGTTCTCCCATAACTTTCCTTTCATGGATTGACTGTCATCAAAATGCTAAGAAGTTCCCTGCTCAAGTCAACATCCGTCTTGATTTTCTCAGACAAGTCGTCCAAGAGATTTAGATAGTCGTCTTCTGTGATAGCAGCAGGCGCCTTGGCTAAAATTGCAGCATCGGCGGGGGTGGCCTTAACTGCAGCGAGAGCCACAGCCAACTTCGTGTTGCTTTCGACTTTGCCCCAAATACTTATCAGTTTTGCCCTGACGGGTTGAAGCGCCGCAGTTCTCGCGGTCAACTGCGGCGCGGTGGGAACTGCTGGAGCAGCTGGCAGCGGCGAAGCGGCTTCCGCACTCATAACTTGCTGAATCAGATTCTGCTTTTGCTGATCGATCTTCACCAGCACCTCATCCAAAGCTAATGAGGGAATTGCTGAAATTTTCAACGGCCCGCTAAGATGACGCACCCGCGCTTGCGAAGCTTGCGCTTGGACCGCGGTCGACTTTGCCAATTCAGTAAAAGCCCGTACTAAGGTCCCGGCGTTGTAATACTTCACCAGATCCCTGATTGCACCCTTCATCGAATAGTCGCTGGCCGGGCTCGGTTTCTTTTCCAGGATGTCGCCCAGCACCGTGTCCCGATTGTCATCCATCTTGCTAATTAATATGGGCGTGGTTTGTTGCTTGTAAAAGTTTAACTCGCTCGATTTTCGCCCGCCCCGGAAGGCAGTCAGCGCAATGCCAAGGATTTGATTAGGCCGCTCGCCTTTCGCGATTCCTGTCGCGGCGCCTGTTCCTAATTCGATAACATCCAGAAGGAAATCTGTCGAAGAGCGCCGAGCCTCGATATTGCTGATGTAAACTGTGTAGTTGTCGTCAATGACTGCCAGGACATCGTCAATTGCGTCGTTACGAATACGCTGTTTCTCCGCAGGAGTCGCAGCTGCATCGAAGTCGAGTTGTTTCTGTTTCAGATAGCCATTGATGTTGGTGACCAGGCTCTTCGTAGTTGTTGGGCCGCTGCCCGGGTTGATGCCGCCTGGGAAATTTTTGGATGGCCCTTGGGGACAGCCCGTCATGAACGCGACCATAAAGACCAGAACTGAAAGTAGTATCCCTCGCATGTGTAATCCTCCTCGAAAGGTGAACGTGATTAGCGGTTTATTTTCACCTTCGGTTTTGATGGTGAAGCAAGTTGGCAGACAACTCCTGTTCCTGCGTTCCCTTCATGAGCCGTTGAAATTCAGTACCAACCTCATACCGGGCGAACATGACTAGCGTATTCAATTCATCCTCCGTCTCCGTGATCAGGCAAAGCATGCCAAACTACTTCGTTCTGCCAAACTCAGCGAATGGCAACCGTCCGGGAAAAGGCGTCGTCGCTACCGATTTGGCATTGGGGTGGCGATGTCGCGTTGGTTTTGTGAGTACGCGCCGCGCGGCGCATCGAATAAAGAAGCCTTGGGACAGGCGCGTTATACTCTGGCGACCTGCCCCTGTCAAGAATTATCTTGTTCTGCAATGTGTTCACGGTGTTTAAAAACGCTATGCTTGCGCAACTTCACGCGAAACGAGATTCCTAGACCTGAACGAACCATGCACGGACAAAAATCATCATCGTGGCGTTAGAAATTATATGCGTCAAAGTAAACTCGAACTCTGGACGGTCGGTCACTCTACTCGTCCAATTGAGGAATTCATCCAGGCGCTGAATTCCTTCGACATCAAAGTCCTGGTGGACGTGCGCAGCTTTCCCGGATCCCGGCGTTATCCGCACTTTAACCGAGAGCAATTGAGCGCTTCACTGGCGGCAGCCGGAATCGAATACCAGCACCTTCCTGAACTCGGCGGCCGACGCCGCGCAAAACCTGATTCACACAATATGGCTTGGCGCAACAAAATGTTTCGTGGCTATGCAGATTACATGGAAACGGCTGAGTTTCGTGACGGCGTGGCGGGGCTGCTGGACGTCGCGAGAACAAGGCGCACCACAATCATGTGCGCTGAGGCGGTTTGGTGGCGCTGTCACCGCAGCTTGATTTCGGATTACTTGAAAGCGAAAGAGGTAGAAGTCATTCACATTATCGCGCCGGGAAAATCAGAGCCTCACAGGTTTACTTCAGCAGCGCGAATCGTAAATGGCGAGCTTTCATACAAAGGCGTGTTGGAAGCGTAAGGTCAGTGCGAGCGGTAGCGATCGGGCCCCGTCACTCTTCTTACGATTAAGGGCACGAGAGGCTCGACGATTTCAGAATTGAAACTGGCCCACTATCCTATCTTGCGCTGAATAGGAGTTCGGCAGACAAAGGCACATAATAGAATTCGTCAGGGAGATCAATGGGCATCGAACATCTCATAATGCATCGCTGCGAACGTTGCGATCGCGAAACCACTCACGTCGTCGAGTCCCTCGGCCCTGACAACCGGCCGCACTATCTCTGCTGGGACTGCGTTGAGCGTCACGAGAAGCGATTCAACCAGAAGCCGGGATGGCGCCGGGCCCATCGCACGCAACGATATCAACCGGCAGGATAGTTCCAGAGTTCAGAGTTCGAACTTCAGTTTGCTGATTCGCAATCACAAGCTAAAGCTTGAACTCTGAACTGCGCGTTATTTCCCGGCGTGAATGTCCTGGGTCTCTTCCCATTCGCGGCCATCGCGGGCCAACAATTCATCGGCTTCTTTGGGGCCCCAGGCTCCGGCTTTGTAGTTGGGGAACGCCGGCGGCGGTCCAGCCTTCCAGGCAGTTTGAATCGGGTGGACGACGCTCCAGGCGGATTCAACCTGATCGGCACGCTGAAATAGAGTCGCGTCCCCAACCATGCAGTCGTGCAAAAGGCGCTCGTAGCCGGTGCTGGCTGTGTCGCCAAAATAATCTTCGTAATCAAAGTTCATGTCGACTGCGCCAATCTTCAGAATTGGTCCCGGAACCTTTGCGCCAAAGCGCACCGTGATTCCTTCGTCGGGTTGAATGTGCAACACGAGGCGATTGTGTGAAAGTCGATCCACGGGCGTGTCGCGAAACAGCACGAACGGCGCGCGCCTGAACTTGATCGTGATCTCTGTATCGCGCTCAGCCAGGCATTTCCCAGTGCGCAGGTAAAAGGGCACGTCGGCCCAGCGCCAGTTGTCGACTAGAAGTTTTAGGGCGACGAATGTTTCAACGTTTGAGTCCGGAGCGACGTTGGGCTCGCTGCGATAGGCCGGGACGGGTTGGCCGTCAATCGTGCCGGCGTCATACTGGCCGCGCACTGAACGGCGCCCGGCTTCTTCGGGTGAGGGACATTGAATCGCGTGCAGGATCTTTGTTTGCTCGTCCCTGACCGCGTCAGCCTTAAAAGAAACGGGTGGCTCCATCGCCGTCAGCGTCACCAGCTGAAGCAGGTGGTTAGGCACCATGTCACGCAACGCGCCGGCTTGTTCGTAATAGTGGCCGCGTTGTTCGACGCCAACCTTCTCGCCGGCGGTGATGTGCACGCTGTCGATGTAGCGGCGGTTCCAGATCGGCTCAAAGATGCCGTTACCGAAACGAAAGACCAAAATATTCTGGACAGTTTCTTTTCCCAGGTAGTGATCGATGCGATAAACCTGGCTCTCTTTCAGGACCTGTTTGAGATCCTGGTTGAGCTTTCGCGCTGATTCGAGATCGCGCCCGAAAGGCTTTTCGATCACGACTCGCCGCCAGTGATCATCTTCCTCCCGGGTCAACTCGACTGCTCCGAGTTGCTGCACGATGGGAGCAAAGTAATCAGGCGCGGTGGCCAGATAGAAAAAGTAGTTGCCCTGTGTATTTCGTTCAGCGTCAACCTTGCTCAGCCGCTTTTTCAGCGTCACGAAAGTCTGGTCGTCGTTGAAATCGCCCGAAAGGTAATAGAGGCGTTCCGCCAGCCACTTCCATTGTTCCGGATCGATCTCATCGGCAGCGAACTGGTGCAGCTCATCCCCGAGGCGTTTTCTGAACTCCTCATCGTTCATCTCGGCGCGGGCCACGCCGATGACGGCAAAATCATCCGGCAACAGATTACTCTTCTTGAGATTGTAGAGAGCAGGAATCAGCTTTCGCTTAGTGAGATCACCGGCCGCGCCAAAGATCACCAGGACGCACGGCGGGGAAGAGTGCGCTGTCGATGTTTGCTCTTGTACGGCTCCCATTGTCGATGAATCCAAAGTGTCAGAAGCCCGACCGAAAGGGAGGGCCTCCACTCCCAACCATCCAATGATGAAGAAACCATCCGTCAAGCGTTGCCTGACGCTCTAACTGAATCTAACCGAACGTTGCCCTGGCTGACGCGCGGGCTTCCGATACTGACTAATCTCTCGCCTTCGGTTCCAAATGCCCGCCAAACTTCTGCCGCATCGCCGAAAGGATCTTTTCCGCGAAGGTGTGTTCCTGGCGCGAACGAAAGCGGGTGTAGAGCGCCGCGCTGAGCACCTCAGCCGGCACGGCTTCCTCGATCGCTGCCATAATCGTCCAGCGCCCTTCGCCGGAATCCTGAACATAGCCGCTGTAATTGGAAAGCTCCGGATCTTCGACCAAAGCCATTGCGGTCAAGTCGAGCAACCACGAAGAAACGACACTACCGCGCCGCCAGACCTCCGCGATGTCCGCGACATTGAGATCGTACCGATGTTCTTCCGGCAAGTCTTTCGAGTTAGCATTATGAAAAATGTCGAAGCCTTCGGCGTAAGCTTGCATCAGGCCGTATTCAATCCCGTTGTGGACCATCTTTACAAAATGGCCTGCGCCGGACGGGCCGCAATAGAGATAGCCGTCTTCGACAGTGCCGGGAGTTTCTTCACGTCCCGGTGTGCGAGAAATATTGCCGCGGCCCGGGGCCAGCGTTTTGAAAATCGGATCGAGACGGCGAACGGTCTCTTCCGGTCCGCCGATCATCATGCAATAGCCGCGCTCCAATCCCCACACGCCGCCGCTGGTCCCTACGTCGACATAGTTGATGCCTTGGTCGCGCAAGGCGATGGCGCGGCGCGCGTCATCCTTAAAGTAAGAGTTGCCGCCATCGATGATGATGTCATCCGTGTCCATGTGAGCAGCGAGATCCGTCACAGTCTTTTCTGTCGCGTCGCCGGCCGGCACCATGATCCAAACTGCGCGCGGCTTCGTCAGCCTGCCAATAAAATCGTCGAGCGACTCAGCGCCGTGGGCGCCCTCCGCGCCGAGTTGCTTCACATTGTTCGGGTTAACATCCCAGACGACGCATTCATGTCCGCCGCGCATCAGGCGGCGCACCATGTTCGCGCCCATCCGGCCCAGACCGATCATTCCCAGTTGCATGTTTGATCCCTCTGTAGTGTGGTCTTTCTCTGTGTACCTCTGATTTCACAGCGCAGCTTGGGCCGCAACCAAATCCTGGCTCCAGAGGAGCCAAATGTTTATAGCACCGCTATTACCGCAGGACCCGCGCTCCAGCGGAGCGCAATGTTTCAGACGATGACTGCGCAAGTCGAGTAAGTTTCGCTCCTCTGGAGCGAGGAGAACGCTTTTGGAGTCGCGCGTTCTATAAACATTTCGTCCCTACGGGACGAGGAAAGTGCTTACAAAATCTCGCTAAGAAAACAAGAAGTTGGAACTTTGTTTCACAGAGACCCACAGAGAAAGACCTAATCCAATGCCGTCTTTATCACTGCTTCCAGCTTAGCCAGGCCCGCATCCACATCCGCGCCCAGGTGCACACGCAAGGCACGACGCCCACGTTCCGCGAGTACTTCAAGATCGCCCCGCGCTTGTGCTGCCTTTACAACTCCGAAAGTGTATTTCTGTCCAGGCACCGCCAGATCAATAGCATCATCGCACGTGATTTGCAGAAACACGCCGGTGTTGGGTCCCCCTTTATAAGCCTGTCCCGTCGAATGCAGAAAGCGCGGTCCAAAACCGAGACAGGTCGCGACCCGCTTGCGACCCCGCACGGCATGACGCGCCGCTTGCAGGACTTGTTCGTGCGCTTGATTCATCTCGACATAAGCCAGCGTCGCGTAGTAGTCACCGGCTCTTAAGCGATCGAGATGCGCTTTCAAGTATCCGCTTATCGAACGATCGCCGGCGATGCGATTCAAAGCGTCAGTGTTGCTTTCGTCGGCGAAGAGCTTGATACCTTCAGCCTCAAACATCGGTGTCTCAGCCGGCAATGAACCGCTGCGCTCGTATTCCTCGGTGAGCTTTTTGGTGGCTATCTTGCTGGCCTCAACGTCAGGTTGATCGAACGGATTGATGCCGATGATCGATCCGGCCACGGCCGTCGCAATTTCCCAGCGAAAAAATTCCTGGCCCAGGCTGTAAACATCGCTAACAGAAATCTGGACGACCGGCTGACCAGAATCTTTGATGGCCTCAATCAACGCGTCCTGTTCAGGATTCGGCGCCGCTTCCAATCTCAGATACACGAACAGCCGGTCTCCGCCGTAAGTTTCAGGGCTGGCCGCTGACTCGCGATCGACTGGGATCAAACCGTTACCACTCTTGCCGGTTGACTCGGCTAGCAATTGTTCCAACCATGCTCCGAGATCATAGATTCCCGGCGACGCGAAGATCGTAATTTTATCGCGATGTTGTTTGTGGGCGACGCCCAGGAGCGCGCCGAGAATTACTCCCGGATTATCGAACGCGTCAACCTTAGGTCCGCAGGCTGCAATCATTTTGCTTGTTCGATCCAGGAACCTCGGAACATCGACGCCGATGGCTGCTGCCGGCGCCAGGCCGAAATCAGAAAGCGCCGAGTAGCGTCCGCCGATGCCTGGGACGCCGAGAAAAATCTTGCGAAAGCGATCGTGCTCGGCCGCTTGCCTGAGCTTTGATCCGGGATCGGTAATCGCGATGAAGCGATTGCCTGCGTCGTCGCCGGCAACCTGACGCGCGCGTTCGAAAAAATATTGTTTGAAGATGTTCGGCTCTAGCGTCGAACCTGACTTGCTGGAAACAAAGAATAAGGTATTGGCGAGATCGATCCTGCTTTCAATCATTTTCACCTGCGCCGGATCGGTTGAGTCGAGCACGTGCAACTCAGGAAACCCGTCCAGCTTGCCGAACGACTCGCGCATCACCTCGGGACACAAGCTCGATCCTCCCATGCCGAGAAGCAGCACGTGTGAAAAACCGGCGTCTTGCACTTCGGCCGCAAAGTTTGTGAAGCGCCTGATATTTTTTTGCTGCTCGACAACGATATGCAACCAGCCCAGCCATTTGTCTTCGTCGCTGTTCGTCCAGAGCGATGCGTCACCGGCCCACATTCTACGAACCTTGCCGGCGGCTTGCCAGTCACCGAGGGTCGCCTCGACAGCTTGAGACAAGTCATCCGGCAGAGAGAAAGTTTGTTGATTGATATCGAATGGCATGGCGCGCTGCTCCGGCCTTTGCTCCCGCGTTAGGGGGCGTGGGCCGAACGCTTGGTTGCCAGAAGGGCGAGGCTTTCAGTGTAAGGAGGCCTGGCAACTCCACGATCGGTAATGATCGCGGCGATGAATTCTGCGGGGGTGACATCGAATGCGAAGTTGTGAACGTCTACGCCGTCGGGCGAGAGTTGCTGATTGCCGATATGAGTAACCTCGCGGGCGTTGCGCTGTTCAATCGGAATTCCTTCACCCGTCGCCGTGGAAAGGTCGACAGTTGAGACCGGCGCCGCCACATAGAACGGAATATTGTGTTGCTTTGCCAGCACGGCCACCATGTAGGTTCCGATCTTGTTGGCCGTATCGCCGTTGGCTGCGATGCGATCCGCGCCCACGACGACGCAATCGACTTTGCCTTGCTTCATAACGTGTCCGGCCATGTTGTCGGTAATTACTGTAACGGGAATGTTGTCCTGCGCCAGCTCCCAGGCCGTCAGGCGAGAGCCCTGCAAGAACGGACGCGTCTCGTCCGCGATCACCGCCACACGTTTGCCGGCATCGATGGCCCCGCGAATCACGCCCAGCGCCGTGCCGTAGTCTCCGGCGGTGGCCAGAGCCCCGGCATTGCAATGCGTCAGCACGGTCGAGCCATCAGCAATTAATTCGCCGCCAAATTTTCCCAACGCGCGATTCGATTCGATATCCTCGTTAAAGATCGCCAGCGCTTCGCTGACCAGTCTCTGCTTCACCTCTTCAACGTTTTTGGTTTCGGCTTTAGCTTTCAGCAGTGCGCCGCGCATCCGCTCAACCGCCCAAAACAAATTCACGGCAGTTGGCCGCGTCGCCTCCATCACCTTGGCCATGAATTTGAAATCGAATTCCAGATCGGCTATCGAAGTTCCTACCGACTGGTTTGCTCCCAACGCCAGACCCATCGCCGCAGAAACTCCGATCGCCGGCGCGCCGCGCACGACCATCTTCTTGATCGCATCAGCGACTTCTTCGTACGAACGCAGGATCAGGTACTTCTCTTCGGTGGGCAGCAGACGCTGGTCCAGCATGCGCACACCTTCGTTCGTCCATTCGACGGTTTTGATCATCAGATCCTGGAATTAGTCTTGGTTTGAAGAGCAGTCTGAATCTTACTTGACCGTTACACTCATGGCAACGCTTGGAGAATGAATTAGCTTGAGAGCAGAAACGCGATTCACGTTACGCAAACCGGGCACTGCCCGACCGTTAGGGAGGGCTCATGTGTTGGGGATTTGGATGAGCCCTTCCCAACGGTCGGGCTAGTGTCCCGAGAACACATTACTGGACTGCGCCCGCTGCTGTATTCGCGCCAACATTCAACTGCGCTGCAATCTCTCGGACCTGGCCCGTATGTCTTGCCTCGTGACTGCCGACAAACAGCAGCCACTGATAGAGATTGATAGGGCCCAGCACTGGATGAGGTTGGACAACCTCGCTCAAAGCGAGACCATCGGCGGGCATGACCGCGGCGCGCAACGCGGCCCGAGTCTGCTCGAGCGCCGTCCATGCCGAAGCTGCATCGAGATCACCGCTGGGGCGGACTTCTTCCGGGGCGGTTCGTCTTTGAGTGCGATCACTGATCAGATCGAGAGGCAAAGTATTCATAACCGAAGACGTTTCGAGTTCTGGTCCCAGTCCGCCGGCGACAGCGGCGGCGACCCATTTGTTCATGCCCATTGCAATCCGCTTCTCAATAATGACGAGGTGTTGCAGGACCTGCGCCACCGACCAGCGATCCGGCCCTGGTGGTTGGGCGCGCAACTCGGTTGGCACGAGCTCGACTGCCTCAGACAATTGCGCGCGTTCTGAATCCAAATAGTTAAGGACTTCTTCAAGTCTTGGATGCATCGATAAGTTCTCCTTTATTGTTTGAGTATCACTATGGAAACGGTCAGGTCAACCCTGGCGCGGAGAATGACTTCTTATTAGTATCTCACTTCAGTGACTGTGAGCTGCCAAGCCAATCAAGCTGCTGCACTCCGGAGGAGTGAGATGTTCATAGAATTGTGATCGACTCCGTTCGGAGGAGCGGAACTCAGACGAGAATTTAACTCTCAAGCTCGCTCTGCTCCTCCGAACGGAGTTGGTGTGAAAGGCTCGTTATCTATAAACATCTCACCCCTAACGGGGCGAACGGCAGGTCACCTCTCTTTCCCCGACAGGTGCTTAGAATTGGTAGTGGGTCAGTTTGAAAAAGCGTAGCGGTACAGAACCGGGAGCGGTAGCGACCGGATGCTATGCTCGATTATGCTTACAAATCAGATTTTCCGAACTGTTTGTCTGAATTCTCTCGT
>Ga0070698_100000721_pt1 | contig 35505 bp, 38 predicted proteins | sample KBSK1502metaG_FD_65477 | JGI IMG/M metagenome (GOLD analysis project Ga0070698, IMG submission 65477) | Corn, switchgrass and miscanthus rhizosphere microbial communities from Kellogg Biological Station, Michigan, USA - KBS K1-50-2 metaG | ecosystem: Host-associated > Plants > Roots >... | reverse complement strand
GTCAGGATCAAGCTCGAGGCGGATGGACAGGCCTCGACTCGGGTCGTAATGGAGTCACGGCAGCGCCCGGCCGATCTGGACAAGGAGCGTGCGATGCGGGGTAACTCCGAGTATCTCGCGAAGATGCTCGAGACCTCGCTCGAACGCTTGGAGAAGCTTGTGACGAATGGCTGACTACATCTAGCCGACGGTCGCCAAGCTCCGGTCAAACTCGTTTTGACGGGGACTCGCGCCACGCGAGTGGCGCTTTAGTGGCATACGAGCGTTCGAGAGGTTGTTGTCCCCAACCGTACAAGTAATGAACTCCACCTGCCAGCCGAGGGCCATTGGTATTCGCCGGTCGAGCTACCGCGGAGGCTCTAAACGCGCTCTTACTGGACGACGCAGAACCCGCATGACCAAGCCGCAGCGGCCTCCCGAGTTACGTTGCTAATCCAAGTAAGAAGTGCACCGACCCGAACCGCCGGGAGGCGCAGCTCGCCGTTGGCGTTGGGATTCGGTGGAGCCCGCCTAAGGGGGAGTGCCGCCGTGGCGCTTCGAGATTTTCGAAATTTGCTAGAAAGTACATCATGACCGAGATACTCCTATTTCACCACGCACAGGGACAGACACCCGGATTCCTTGCGTTCGCCGACGAACTCCGCGCAGCCGGTCACACGGTCCATGCCCCGGATCTCTACGACGGCAAGACGTTCCCCACGCTCGACGAGGGCGTCGGCTACGCGAAGCAAGTGGGCTTCGGCACGATCGGCGAGCGGTGTCGGCTCGCCGCTGAGAGCTTGCCGAACGAGCTTGTCTATGCCGGCTTCTCGCTCGGGGTAATGGGAGCGCAGGAGCTTGCCCAGAGGCGTCCCGGTGCGAAAGGAGCCTTGCTGTTTAGCGCCGCTTTCCCGGCCTCCGAGTTCGGCGGCTCGTGGCCGCCAAGAGTTCCGCTCCAGATCCACATGATGGAGGCCGACGAGTGGGCGATGGAGGACCTCCCCGCCGCGCGCGAACTCGTTGAGACGATCGAGGGTGCGGAGCTGTTCCTGTACCCCGGGGATCGACACCTGTTCGCCGACAACAGCCTGCCCGACTACGACGAAGGTGCCGCGAAGCTGCTCAAGCAGCGCGTGCTCAGCTTCCTCGATAACATCGAGGAGCTGCGATAACTCGCCGCCTGGATAACCCAGACACTGAATGGGTGGTGTCCCCAACCGTACAAGTTATGAACTCCAGCTGCCAGCCGAGATGAGCGCTTGGTATTCGGCAGTAGGACGTTAGGCGAACGGCGCTCGCCATTCGCGACCCCAAGCCTAGAGACCAATCATCCTTTTGGGATGTCGGAGCGGAAACTGGGGCGTCGCGACCGTCCACGCTGATTCGGTTCTTTCGAGTCCGATTCCTCAAGACTCCTGTGCCCGGCTGGTCGCGATGAGTGCACCGATACGCATACCTAACGCTGAGTGAACCACTCGAAACTAAGCACTGCATCCCACGCTCCATTCGGTGTCCCCTTGCGCACTTATCCCGCGAATGTAAGCGACCGCCCCCTATTGGGAGCTTGAACACGTCGGCCGAAAGTGGCGTTGTGCGGTTGGGCAGACAACCGGGTGGCGTCTCCACACCTGCTGCTGATTCCCGCCGCCGTCCTGCTCCTATCGGTCGGCTGGATGGTCTGGCTGAGGCGACGCGAAAAGAGCAGTACGATCCGCTAATGCGGAGCGTGACGCTGGGCGAGTATCGCAACCTCATGCATGCCTTCACCACCGGGCACCTTGGCGCAGGTGACTTCGAAACCGGCTATCTCAGGCTTCGTCAACAGGACGCTGCGACGCGTCCAGAGGGCATAGCGCGCATCCTGGAAGACGTCGCGAGCGGACTGAAGCAGCCCGATCTGATGGAGCGGGTCACCGCCGCGCTGCGCACGCTGGACACGTTGCAGCACGGGCCCCCACCCTGACCCTCCCCGCGAGCAGACAAAAGTCGGGGTGGAGAACGAGTACCGTGGAAACGATAAAGATCGCGGGTGTGAAACGTGGCCGAACGCGAAACACAGGTTGCAGCCAAGTAGTTCCGAACGGCTTCTCTGAACAGTTCGCTCCGCAAAGTTGCGTTGCCAGGTAGAGGAGAGATGACGATTCAGCGGATGGACAACGTCCTCATCGTTGTCGACGACCTCGAGGCGGCCAAGTCTTTCTTCATCGAACTCGGCCTCGAGCTCGAAGGCGAGACGCAGGTCGAGGGACCCTCGGTCGACAGCCTGATCGGGCTCAAGGACGTTCGCGCCACCCTCGCCTTGATGCGGACCCCGGACGGCCACGGTCGCATCGAGCTCGACAAGTTCCACACGCCCAACGCGATCAGGTTTGGACCCGTGGACGCGCCGGTGAACGCGCTGGGCATCCGTCGCATCATGTTCGCCGTCGAAGACATCGACGCTGTCGTCGCGCGCTTGCTCGCCCACGGGGCCGAGCTGATAGGCGGAGTGGTGCAGTACGAGGACACGTATCGGCTTGGCTACATCCGCGGGCCTGAAGGCATCATCATCGGACTGAGCGAGCAGATCGGCTAATCGGATCGAACGGCTGACGCCCGCCGGCGGTTCGCAAAACTCCTGTTCTCCAGGGTGACCATCGACGGGAACTCTCGGCTGCGCGGGTGGGCTCTTAATAAACCTTTTCAGCAGCTTTTCGAATTCGCCCAGCCCGGTTCAAAACTTGTTTTGAGTGGTGTCCCCGACAGGATTTGAACCTGTGCTCCCGGCTCCGGAGGCCGGTGCTCTATCCGGGCTGAGCTACGGGGACACAGCGGAACTCGATTATAGGGACGCCGGTGGCACCGCAGTCAGCGGTTCGCGACCGGCCTTACGGAATCCGTTACAGACGTGACCCCCTTGAGTGACGGCCGACCATAAGCTGGCATCAGAACGGGCCGATCGGAGCGAGCCGCCTGTTCAGGAGGTGGGACCGTGCGGCGTTTTCTCAACCCCTGGATTCTGTTTGTCATCGCTTCGGCCGTGCTTTCCTGCGCCGAAGTCTGGCCGAACCCCTTGTAAAGCCGCCGTTTCGTTGTCAAGCGTGGATTGCTAAACTGTAGGCTGTGCTTACCAAGCGGCGCCCGGGGCGTCCGGCGGCGGACGACCCCGTGGCGCCGAGTCCCCTCGGGCGCCGGATTCGCCAGGCACGGCAGGAGCTGGGGCTCAGCCTCGCCGCGGTAGCCGGCGGGGACTTCAGCCGGGCCTTCCTCAACCAGGTCGAGCTAGGTCGCGCCCAGCCCTCCACCCAGAACCTGCGGATCATCGCCCGGCGTCTGCAACGGCCCATCGACTACTTCCTCGAAGAGCCGGGAGATTCCACGGCGGCGCTCGAGCTCGCTCTCGCGGAAGCCGAGATGAGCCTGCTCCACGGCGAGGGTGCCCGAGCCGAGTCGCTGATCGCGAGGATGCTGGCCAGGACCATCCCGATCGAGCTGCGGACGCGCGCCCAGCTCACGCTGGCGGTCGCCCTGATGAAGCAGGGGCGACCACAAGATGCGAGGCCAGTCCTCGAGGAGGCGATCAGCGCCGCCGAGCGGGCGCAGTGGCATCAGCTCCTGGTCGAGCTCTACGACCGGATGGGGAGCGTCTACTACTTCCTTCGACGCCCACACGCCGCCGGCCAATGGTTCGACCAGGCCCTCGAGCGCTATCAGTCCGCCGGTGTGGCCGACCCCGTGCTGAAGGCGCGCGTACTTGGCCATCGAGCCAACCTCCACTACGTGGCGGGCCAACCGATCGAAGCGATTGCCGCGTATGAATCGGCGATCGCGGCGGCTGCGCAGGTCCTCGACATGCCGGCGCTCGCCGGCATCTACGAGGGGCTCGCCCTCTCGTTTCAGCAAACAGGCCAGTACGCGCGTGCGCTTTCCTATGCGCAGAAGGGCCTGCGGATCTTCGAAACGCTCCGCGACGTCCGCATGGCCGGACAGCTCCGGCTCAATATGGGCGACATGCTGCTGCAGCAGGGCCGCGTGGCGGAGGCGCAGCGGCTCTTCGGCGAAGGAGCGGAGCACCTCAAGCGAATCGGTGATCGTGAGCTGGTGCCGCACCTGGTCACCGGTATGGCTGAGTCCGCTCTCGAGGCCAAGGAGGTGCAGCGGGCCAGCGACCTCATCGAGGAAGCGATCGACCTGGCCACCCGCTCCAGCGATCCATTGGCGACCGTGGCGGTGCACCGGGTCGCGGGGCGGATTGCCCATGCGCGCGGCCGCCGGGAGTCGGCGCACCGGCATTTCGAGCGGGCCCTCGAGATCGCGGTGACCATCGATAACCCGGACTTGCGGGCCCGTGTCACCTACGATTTTGCACGGGTTCTCGAAGCCGAAGGGGACAGCGCGCAGGCCGCCCTCCGGTTTCGGCAGGCCTATGAAGCCGGCCGGGCCGATGGCAGCAGGCCGAGCGCTGTAAGTGAGCTCGACGCCTAGGTAAGCTGCACTTGACAACCCATGGGCAAATGTCCCACAATGACGACCACGGAAGGTGGCGTCGTTCTCCAGGAACGACCCCCCCGCCACCTACCGGCAGTAACACGTCAAAAGTTTTGTCAGCGTCGCATTCTGCGATAGACTGATCACACACAGTCAAAGGGGGATTGATGGACGGCTACTCGCGAAAAGTTGGAGCCAGGCTGCGCAGTCTGCGAAAGCAGCGTGGCTTGACCCTGCAGCAGGTTGAAGTCCTGTCGAATAAGCGCCTGAAGGGTTCGCTGCTGGCCGCCTACGAACGCGGCGACCGCAATATCTCGGTCACCCGCCTGCACCAGATCGCGACCCTCTATAGCGTTCCCGTCAACCAACTCCTGCCGGAAGAGATCGAAGGCGTGGGCGAGCCAGCGCTGCCGCCCAAGCTGGCCATCGACCTGACTCAGTTGCAGGGGCTGCCCGAACGGCAGGGCTCGATCCTCTCCCGCCACGTGGCTCGTCTGCAGCAGCAGCGACAGGATTTCAACACGCCGGTGGTGACGTTCCGCGCCGACGACCTGGAGCAGCTGGCGGCGGCCTACAAGACCACGCCGGAGATGCTGCGCCGATCGCTACATGAGTGGGGCGTGTTTCGGTCTGGTCAGGCACCAACCGAACGGCCCGAAGTGGAGCGGCAACCACCCGCCGAATCGGCAGAAGAGCGCTAAAAGGGTATTTCGCCCTGGGGCGTCCCGGGTACTCCCCCACGCTCGGCTCGTAGTTCGGCGACCGTCGCCGGATGCGGCGGCTCCTCCAGATCCGGCTCCTCTTTAACCGGCAGGCTTTCGATCCGCTGCCGGGCTTCCTCCAGCTTGCGCTCGCACAGCTGCAGGTAGTCGCGCCCGCGGGCGACCGCCGCGATGGCATCTTCCAGGCTCAGCGTGCCTTCCTCGAGCGCGTGCAGCGTCGCATCCAACTGGGCCAGCGCCTGCTCATAGGTCAGCTTTTCGTCGACGCTCATGGAATGACCTCGTCGACGGTGGCCTCCAGCCGGCCGGCCGAGAGCAGCACTTTGACGGCCTGTCCCTTGCGGGCCTGCTCCGCGCCCCGGATGATGCCGCCGCCGCTCGCGTCAAGGGTGATGCTGTAGCCGCGCTTGAGCGTCTGCTCGGGCGCGAGCGAGCTCAGCCGTGCGGCGCGGCTCTGCAGGCCGCTCGCCCGCTCCCGAACCCCGCGGCCAGCCAGGGCGACCAGCCGCTCGCGCAACCCGTCCTTCCCGAGGCGCCCAGTCTCGATCCGCCGGGCGATCACCTGCCAGTTGCGCTGCAGCCGCCGGCGGCACTCGTCCAGCGATCGTTCGCGCTGCCGCAGCACCTCGCGCGGATCGCGCTGGCGCAGCATCCCCTCCAGGTAGGCGATCCGTTCGCGCCGCCGCGTATGCAGATCGAGGGCCAGGCGCTCGAGCGACTGCCGGCGCCGCTGAAGCTGGTGCAATGGGGCGATCAGGGCGGTGAGCCCGGCGCGCTGCAGCCGCTGGCCGCGCTCGCCCAGCTGCCGGAGCAAGTCCGCCTTGTTGGGGACCACGATCTCAGCGGCTGCCGTCGGGGTCCGGGCCTCTCGGTCGGCGACGAGGTCGGCGAGCGTCCGGTCGGAGGTGTGACCGAGCGCGGTGACGACCGGGATCCGCATGGCCTGGATGGCGCGCACCACCGCCTCCTGGTTGAAGGCCATCAACTCCTCGAAGCTGCCGCCTCCGCGGGCGACGATGACGACGTCGGCGAGCCGGTCCTCGTCGCACTGCCGCAAGGCGGCCACCAGGCTCCGCTGCGATGCCGTTCCCTGCACCCGCGCCGGGTAGAGGACCAGCCGGGTATTTGGGAAACGCTCCCAAATCCCCTGCTGCAGGTCGTGGATGACCGCCCCGCTCGGCGAGGTGATCAAGGCGATGCAGCGCGGCAGGAACGGGAGTGCCCGTTTGCGCTCGGTCCGGAAAGCGCCCTCTGCCTCCAGGCGGCGTTTGAGCTGCTCGATCGCCGCCCGCACCTTGCCGGCGCCGTCGTAATCGAGCCGGCTGACCACAAGGTTCACACGCCCGTACTGGGCGTGATAGTCAACCTGGCAGGTGAGCACCAGCTCCTGCCCGTTTTCCGGCAGAAATGGGAGCCGGCGCGCGGTACTGCTGAAGATCACCGCCCCGACGGCGGCTGTCGCGTCTTTCAGCGTGAACCAGACATGGCCGCCCCGCAACGTGACGCCGCTGACCTCTCCCTTGACCACCACGCTCTGGAAGCGGGCGGCGAGCAGGTCGTGAATCCGGGTATTGAGCTCAAGCACGGTGAGCGGCTTGATCGCATCCTGGGGCTGGACCGCCATCAGGGGACGGCCTCCGCCAGGTCTGAGTCCCGCCGGTAGAGGGCGCGCTCCACGGCCCCGCGCAGCGCCTCGACCTGCCCCGCATCGTCGGTGAAGACCCGCACCAGCGTGGTGCGGATCGGCAGGCGTCGGAACAGTTCGGCGACGGCGCTCCGCTCGACCGCGCGGCTGACCGGGTTGTAGATATTCACCGGGAACGGATCCGTGAACGGGTTCTGCGGCCGCGGGTCGACAGAAGCCAGGTCCACCTCGAAGGAGGCTCCCTTCAGCGACGCCGGCAGTGCCTCGCGGATGCGGCGCACGTAGTCGGACGGCTGCGGGTAGAGCAAGGCATCGGGCAGGTTGGAGAACTCGTAGTAGTCCTCGAAGATCAACCGCCATTTGAGCTCGCGCCGGACGATCCGGCCCCACTCGTGCGACAGCTCGGCGGCGCGGCCACCCTCGTGGCGCCAGCGGTCCACGGTGTCGATCAGCGACCAATCGGTCAGTTCCCGGTAGTGGTCGAGGTGGTCGAGCGGGTTGCCGGGAAGAATCCGGTCGATCGTCTCCCGAAAGATCTCACGCATGTGGAGGTCGATCCGGCGCACCGTCCGGTGGTAATAGATGTTGTTGTACAGGTAGAGGCGGGCGTTGAGGAAGAGGAGCAGCGCCTGGCTTCCGTGCTGGTGCAGCAGCATCCCCTCCGGCCCGAGAAACGAGTAGTGCAGCAGCCGTTCGATGTCGACCGGCCCCACCTTGACGCCGCACATGTAAGCATCGCGCGGGACGTAATCCAGGTTGTCCGCGGTGTACATGCCGTTGAGCACCGGCTTGAGCGCCCGTACCCAGGCCGGGGCGGACGGGCCGGGAAGGTCGGGCTCCGCGATCAGGTCCGCGATCCAGCGCGGATCGATCCGCTCCCCGGCAGCAAACGGGCCCGAGGGGCTGGCGTCCATGGCGGCGATGATCGAGGCCAGCTCCCCCCCGATCAGGGCGCGACCGATCACCTCGTGGTCGATCGAGAAGCGATCGAGATAGTTCTGGTCGAAGAAATGACCGAAGGGCCCATGGCCCACGTCGTGCAGCAGGCCGGCGACGCGCAACGTCTCCTCGACGCAGGGGAGTGAGGGCACATTGCCCACCAGCGTGCTGAGGTTTGGGTAGAGCCGGCGGGCCCAGTCGCCGCTCAGATGCATGGCACCCAGCGCGTGCTGGAAGCGCGAATGCTCGCCGCCGGGAAAGACCCACCAGGCTGACTGGAGCTGGTGGATTCGACGCAGTCGCTGCAGCCATGGGTGATCGAGCAGGTCCTGCTCCGCGGCGACACTGCCGCCGTGGACCCGCTTGGTGATCTTGATGTAGCCATGCAGCGGATCGGCCATCAAGTTCACGGCGTCATATTGGCGGGCGAGATCGCTCATGACTCCGGGCAACATCTTAATGTGGTGTAGGGTGCGGGATTCCCGCGTGTAGCATGGCGTCGATGGAGAAAGCGGTGATCGTCGACGCGCTACGGACCCCCATCGGGCGCTATGCCGGCGCCCTCAAGGACGTCCGCCCGGACGACCTGGCCGCGCTGGTCGTCAGCGCGGCCGTGCGACGTAACCAGCTCGACCCGACGAGCATCGAGGATGTCTACTTCGGTGATGCCAACCAGGCCGGCGAGGACAACCGCAACGTCGCCCGGATGGCGGTGCTGCTGGCCGGGCTGCCGGTCGAGATCCCGGCTGCCACGATGAACCGGCTCTGCGGTTCGGGGATGCAGGCGGTCGTGGCGGCGACGCGCGAGATCGAGACTGGAAACGGCGCCTGCTTTCTCGCGGGCGGCGTCGAGAGCATGACGCGCGCCCCCTACATCCTGGAGAAACCACACCGCGAGTTCGTCCGCGGCGCCCAGACGCTGCACGACAGCACGCTGGGCTGGCGCATGATCAATCCAAAGCTCGCGGAGATGTATCCGCCCATCAGCCTGGGACAGACCGCCGAGGTCGTCGCCCGCCGCTACGACATCACCCGCAAGGCCCAGGATGAGTGGGCGCTGGGCAGTCACCGCAAGGCGGTCGCGGCACAGGAGGCCTGTCACTTTCGCAACGAGATGGTCCCCGTCGGGCTCGCTGACGGCTCGGCCCTCGAGAAGGACGAGGGGCCGCGCGCGGATACCAGCCTCGAAAAGCTGGCGAGCCTCAAGCCAGCATTCGAAAAGGACGGCACGGTCACCGCCGGCAACTCCTCACCGCTCAACGATGGAGCCGCCTGTCTCGTGATGATGGCGGAGTCACACGCGCGGCGGATCGGCGCGCGGCCCCTGGCGCGAATCATGGCAGCGGCCAGCGCGGGCGTGGATCCATCTTGTATGGGCCTCGGGCCAATTCCCGCGTCGCGCAAAGCCCTCGCGCGGGCGGGCTTACGGGTCTCCGACCTGGACTGCGTGGAACTGAACGAAGCCTTCGCATCACAGGTGCTTGCCTGCATGCGCGACCTCGAGCTCGACCCCGAGCGAGTCAACCCCAACGGCGGCGCGATCGCCCTGGGTCATCCATTGGGCGCCAGCGGGGCGCGCCTGATCGCCACCCTGGTCCACGAGCTGATCCGGCGCAAGGCACGCTACGGCCTCGCCACCATGTGCATCGGCGTGGGACAAGGCATCTCGACCGTCGTGGAAAACCTCCAGCGCTAGCGGTTCATGGTTCCCTCCCCTTTGGGGAGGGCAGGGTGGGGGCGCGCGATGCGTCCGCGCCAGCTCCGTCAATGCACTGCGACCGGCACGTTCAGTGCTCCTCAATGCATCTGCCGGATGATCGTTGCGAGGCCGCAGTGCTCCCTGTAGGTTGTGTCATGCAACGCCGCCTGGTCGCCGCATGTGTCGTTGCGGCGCTCTCGGTGGTCCCGCTCACGGCCCAGGCCGCGGGCGCGGCCGACGTTGACGCGCTCTGGAATCAGCCGCAGGGCGTCAGCGTCGACAGCGCCTTCTACGTCGTCCAGGAATGGTGGGATGGGCTGACGCGCACGACGAGCGATCCGACCCAGCGCGGGCTGGCGGAGCTCGCCCAGGCGAATGCGGACCTGCTCAACACCTACACCCTTCTTCAGCAGCAACGCACCGGTGCCGGACCGCAGCCGGTCGCCGTTATCGACCCGTTCCTCTCCGGCGTCTACAACTTCATCACCGGCTCGAATGCGAAGGCACCGGTGGGCTCACTGCTCAGCTGGGCCAATCAATCCCTGCTCAACCTGGAAGGTCGTGGATCCACGACTGACATCGCGCAGTCACTGCTCAAGGACTACCGGTCCCAGCAAGCCGCGGAGGACCGCGACCTGGCGGGACATGGTGACCTCGTCGCCCTGTGGGCGGCGAACGCCGATCGCGACAGCGCGTTCATCGCGAAGATCAAGGGCATGGCCATCGCGTCGGACGGGCTGGCCGCCTTGCTGAACGACGCCGGTCAGTCAACGATCGCGATTGCCGCCAAGAAACACGCCAAAGACAAGACCGACAACGGCCACGGCGGCAGTCCGCAAGGCAACGGCAAACCGTAAGCGGACGACTAACCGGGCGAGTTAGTCAGACCTCTTCGTCGTCCTGGACGCCTTCGAGCGTGAGCATCAGCCCGTCCTGGAGGTCGTAGAGCGCGTCCATCGATTCCCCGATCGAAATATCCTCGGGGGCCCGGTTGCCAAGGGGGTGCTCCATCTCGGCGGCGAGCCGCTGCACGCGGAACGCCAGGTCGGCGGGCAACTGGGTCTCCTCGGCAATATTGAGCATCTCGAGCTCGTCCAGCAGCCGATCGATGTGGCGGATTCGGTTCCGGCGCGCATACCGCAACTCGCGCTCCGCTTGCCATCGCTCGCGTTGCGCGGAGATCTGGACCGAGGTTTGCTCGATCATTCGCCCGCTTCCGACGTTGGTTCGAGCCATGCTTCCCGAGGGTTTACTGTACGTTCAAATACGGACTTGGTCAAGAACTTATACGCCGGCTAACACAGATACGCCTCAAACGCTCGTTTGGCACGAAAGCGCCACTCGCGTCGGCCGGCGGGCCGGCTGTGCTCCTTTCCGCGTTCCTCTTCGCCGCCGGCGGCAATGCTGTCAAGGCGCTATTCAGGCTGGGCTACTCGCCGCTGGCGTTGGCGCAACTCCGTATTTGGTGGGCCTTCGCCTGGCTCTTTGCCATCCTGCTAGCCGTCCGGCCGGCGCTGCTTCGAGTCAACCGTCGTGAACTCCCCGCGCTTACGGTTTTCGGCACCATTGGGCTGGCCGGCGTGCAGCTCAGCTACTACCTGACGATCGCCCGTATCAACATCGCGATCGCCTTGCTCGTACAGTACCTGGGCCTGGTCGCGGTGACGGCGTTCGAACGGTATCACCGCCGGCAGGCGGTCTCGGCTCAGGTCTGGGGTGCCCTCGCCATGGTGTTGGCCGGCGCTTTCTTCGCCGTCGGGGCCTACCAGCCGGCACTCCTCCGGGTCAACCTTCCGGGTGTCATGCTGGGCCTGGTGGCGGCCGGTTTCTTTGCCTTCTATATCCTGCGGGCGTCGACGCTCACCCGCCGGCTCAATGCCTGGACGCTGCTGCTGTATGGCTTCGGCGCCGGCAGCCTGATGTGGGCGGCGTTCGACGTCGTCAGTGGCGCCACGCTCCCGGCGGATTGGCGGATCTGGGTCGTGATGGGCCTGGTGGGATTGGTCGGCACTCTGCTCGCGCATGGCCTCTTCGTATGGGCATTGCGTACTATCCGTCCCTCGTCCGCCGGCATCGTGGCCGCCGCCGAGCCGGTCTTCGCCGGCCTGATCGCGTTCCTCGTTCTCGGGGACAGGCTGGAGCCGCTGCAGATCTTCGGCGCAGCCGTGATCGTCGCCGGGATCGTCGTCGTGCAGGCCGGAGGCAACGGTGCCGTCGTCACCGCGCCCCCCATCCAGTGAGCGCCATCGACCTCGACCGGGTGCGCACCCGGCTGATCGCGGGCGAAGTCGTCTGGAGGCTGCACTACGAGGCCTCCTGCAGCAGCACCCAGGACCTGGCCCGCGACGCCACCGCTCGCGGTGCCGAACAGGGGTGGACGGTGGTCACCGACCTGCAGCATGAGGGCCGAGGGCGCCAGGGGCGGTCCTGGGTCGCTCCGGCGGAAACGGCGCTCCTCTTCTCCACCATCCTGCGGCCCCCACGCGACGTCCTCCCCTTACTGCCGCTGCTGGCGGCGCTGACGGTCGCGGGTGGGATCGAGGTCTCCACGGGCGCGGTGCCCGATCTCAAGTGGCCGAACGACGTTCTCATCAACGGCAAGAAGCTCGCGGGCATTCTGCTGGAACGGCCTGCGGGGGCGGACGTCGTTATGGGCGTGGGCCTCAACGTCAACCAATCGCGTGGGGACGTGCCCGACGGCGGCACCTCCCTTAAGATCGAACTGGGTCATGAGCTCGAGCGTGAACCGCTGCTGGCGGCCATCCTCAACGACCTCAGCAACGCCTACGAGCGCGCCGATCGCGAAGGCGTTAGCTGGATCGTTCCCGGCTGGCGCAGCCGGAGCTCGATGCTGGGCAACCCCGTCGCCTTCCATCGCGATGGCGCGCTGATTCGCGGCATCGCCGAGGACGTCTCGGAGGACGGGGCGCTGCAGGTCCGCCTCGAGCACGGCGCGCGGATCAGCGTCGTCGCCGGGGAGGTCGAACGCGTGCGGACTCCCTAGTCGTAGGTCTTCCCGTTGTCCTGGATGTAGCCGCCCTCGTGGGTCCCCTGCGGATCATGGTGGGTGAAATGGATCAGCCCACCCTGCGCGTTCCAGACGTACTCGCCGTGCACGATGACATGATCGCCCAGGACGACCGGGACCCGCGCCGCGATCGAGATGTTGTGCTCCACTTCGATGGTGATGTCGCCCGACGAGAGCTTGACGATGAACTGCTCGTGCGTGCCCGTGGGGCTGGTTCGGTCAGGCAGCAGCCGCACGATGGTGCCATCCGCCGTCACCTCGACGTTTGATCGGTGGTTGTTGAAGTCCGACACGATCGCCGCGTCATCCGGTTGCGCCGACCCCCCGCACGCGGCGAGCCAGGCCGCGACCATGATTGCGGCTAGTCGCTTCACCCGGAAAGTCTAGGGAAGGAATCGCCGGATTCCTCCCCTATCCGTTTCTAACTGACCTTGACGTCTCCCGTCATCGCAGCGTGGATCGTGCAGTGATACTTGAAATCGCCCGTCGTGTTGAACGTAACGACGAACTTGGCGCCTGCGCTCTGGAGGCAGGAGTCAAAGGTGGTGTTGTCGTCCGACGTGGCACTGTGTTGGGCGGAGTTATCGACCCAGTCCCACTCGACCGTTTGTCCCTTGCTGACGGTCAGCGTCGGCGGCTCAAATTTGCCGACGGTGTTCGGGTCTGGGTTGATCTTGACGACCTGGGATCCGGTGCCGGTCGTGCTGCCGCCCTTGGGAGTACAGGCGGAACCGCCTCCGCTGTCACCGCTCGAGCTCCCGCATGCGGCCAGCACAAGGACGCTCCCAGCTGCCACGATTGCCATCTTCCAAACGGTCACATCTGCCTCCTTGTCCGAACGGTTTTCCCCTGGACTGAGTCTACGAGGCGATCGCGCGCCGTCGCAACGGAATCGCGCCTGGAGGCGCAGAATCAGGTGTTTACCGTACTTACTCGGGCAGCCCTTCGAACTCTCGGCGCGCGTCGCGCGCCCAAAGCGCGGTCGCGGTCACCCCGATGACCGTCCCCGCGATCAGCATGACGAGGTTGACAATGAGTCCAGTCAGGATGAGCGCAATCCCGAGCGCCAGCACCGCCGGCCAGATGCTCGGCGGCGGCAGGTGGATGGCGTCCTGGCCTTCGCCGTGCGAGCCCTGCTCAGGTTCCGTCATGCGCCGAAGTTGTTATAGATCAGCGCCCAGGCGAAGGCCAGGCCGAACATGATCAGCGCTGTCACGAACAGCAGCGCCCCGAGGCGAACATTCTTGCGCGCTTCCTCTCTATGCATGAAAGACCACCGGAAACTATAGTCTCCCGATCATGCGATCGGCCACCATGACGGCGAAAAGCAGCCCGAGATAGGCAATGGAGTAATCAAAGAGCAGCCGGGACCACCGCTGCCGCTGGCTGCGGAGATTGGCGAGCGCGAGCGCGATGAAAATACCACCGAGGACGACGGCACCCGCGAGATAGAGCAACCCAAGCGCGCCGGTCACCACGACCGCGAGCGTGACGCCCACCAGGACCAGCGTGTACAGCAGGATCTGGCGACGCGCGACCGCTTCGCCGCGGACCACCGGTAGCATCGGCACGCGCGCCCGCGAGTAATCGCCCTTCAGCCGAAGCGCCAGCGCCCAGAAGTGCGGCGGGGTCCAAAGGAAGATGACAGCGAAGAGATAGATCGCCGTCAGGTCGATGCGGTGCGTGACGGCGGCCCAGCCAACCACCGGCGGCACGGCGCCGGCGGCGCCGCCGATCACGATGTTCTGTACCGTCCAGCGCTTGAGCCAGAGCGTGTAGATGAAGACATAGAAGAGCAGGCCGCTCATCGCCAGCGTCGCGGCCAGCACGTCGACCCAGAAGGCCAGCAGCAGGAAGGCGGCCAGGCCGAGCGCGATGCCGAAGAGCAGGGCGTGGCTGGGGGCGATCCGGCCGTCGGGCAGTGGGCGGCGCCGCGTGCGGAGCATCTCGCCATCGAGGTCGCGGTCGATCCAGCAATTGATGGCTCCAGCACCGGCGGCGGCCAGGGCCCCGCCCAGTAGGGTGAGCACGACCAGGCCGGTCGACGGCCAGCCGCGCTCGGCCATCATCATCCCGCCCAGGGCGGTGATCAGCAGCAGCGGGATGATGCGCGGCTTGGCCAGGCTGACATAGTCGAGCACGACCTCTCGCGCGGGCCGAGGCGGCCGGTGGGCATCATCCGTGACGACAATCGGTGCACCGGCGGCCGGCAGCCGGTCCGCGATCACGGCGAGCACGACGGTGCCGGCCCAGACCGCGCTGGCAAGGGCCAGGTGGAGGCCGCGCAGCGCCGCGGGCAGGTGCAGCGTGACGACCGCAGCGCCAACCGCAACCTGGAAGGCGAGCGCCGCCAGGGTCAGCGCGACCGTGGCCCGCACGGCACGCTCTTCCCGGTGCCGGTTCAACAGGGCGAAGAGGCTGACGAGGATCAGCACGCCGATCACGGCGGCCAGGCCGCGATGGAGGAGTTGGATTGCTGGGTACCCGTCGAAGGCAAGGCTGAAGCCGCCGCCGCAGAGCGGCCAAGCATCGCAGCTGCCGCTCGCGCCACTGCCCACCACCAGCGAACCGCTGAGGATCAGAAGATACGTGCCGGCAGCGGCCGCGCGCGATAAGCGGACCCGGGGCGTCGCCCCACGCGAGCCGCGCTTTAGTGCGATGCGAGCGTTTGAGACGTTCTGAGGCAGACAGGCGGCGACCGCCGTTACGCATACCGCCGCCAGGAGGGCCATCGCGGTCGCGAGGTGAGCGAGCACGATCATCGGAGGGAGCTCGAGGCGGACCGTCATCGCGCCTAGCAGCACCTGGACTCCCAGCAGTCCGACAGCCACGCTGGCCGGAATCAGGATGTCGCGACGGCGCCGCAGCGCGAGCCAGGCGACGAGCGCGGTGACGACGATCAGGGTGCTGGCCACCGAGGCGGTAGTCCGATGGGAGTACTCGATGATCGAGTGGAGCTCGAGCGGCGGCAGCAAGCGGCCGTGGCATAGCGGCCAGTCCGGGCAGCCGAGACCTGAGCCGGAGACCCGAACGACGCCACCGAGCACAACGAGGGCGTAGGTCACGAGCGCGGTCACGACGCTCAGCGCCCGGAATGCCTTCATCTTGGAGCTACGTGTGCTCGGCGGCCGCGGTCGCGCCACGGCGCAGGTCGCGAAGGGGACGCCCACTGCGAACCGGCGGGACCGTGTCGAAGTTATGGGCCGGTGGTGGCGACGTGGTCGCCCATTCCAGCGTATTTCCTTCCCAGGGATCCGCGGACGCCGGTCGGCCGCCCCGGATGCTGATCGCGAAATTGATGATGAAGATCAGGATGGCGAGCGCGATCACGAAGGCCCCGATGCTCGCCATCAAGTTCCAAGGGGCCCAATCGGTGCGGTTGGGCAGCCAGATCGCGATCCGCCGCGGCATTCCTTCGAGCCCGAGGAAGTGCATCGGCATGAAGGTGACGTTGAAGCCGACCAGCTGCAGCCAGAACTGGAGCTTGCCCAGGGTCTCATTCAGATAGCGGCCGGTCATCTTCGGGAACCAGTAGAAGAAGGCGGCGAAAACCCCGAAGACGCTGCCGCCGAAGAGGACATAGTGAATGTGAGAGACGACCCAGTAAGTGGCGTGGATCTGGTAGTCCGTCGCCAGCGAGGCCATGAAGACGCCGTCGACGCCGCCCATCAGGAACATCAAGACGAACGCGACCGCAAACAACATGGCGGTCGTGTACTTGATCGAGCCGCCCCACAGGGTGGCGAGCCAGTTCAGCACCTTCACGCCGGACGGGACCGCGATCAGAGCGGTGGTTCCCATGAAGAACTCTTGAAGCGCAAGGGGCAGGCCGGTGGTGAACATGTGATGGGCAAAGACCATGAAGCCCAGGACCCCGATCGCCGCCATCGAGAAGGCCATCGCCCGGTAGCCGAAGATCGGTTTTCGGCTGAACACCGGGATGACCTCTGAGACGATTCCAAACGCCGGCAGGATCATGATGTAGACCGCCGGGTGCGAATAGAACCAGAAGATGAACTGGTACAGCAGCGGGTCAGCCCCATGGTTGAAGAAGTGGGTGCCGAGCTGGCGGTCCATCAGCACCATGGCCAGCACACCGGCCAGGAACGGGCTGGCGAGCAAGGAGAGGGCCGCCGTGATCTCGATCGACCAGACGAACAGCGGCAGGCGGAACCAGCTCATCCCCGGCGCCCGCATGTTGTGGATTGTCACCAGGAAATTGATCGCGCCCATGATCGACGAAATGCCGATGATGTGGAGACCCAGGATCCACAGGTCCTGGCCGAGGCCAACTGCATAGGCCTTTTCCGTCAGCGGTACGTAACCGGTCCAACCGCCGGCCGCCGCACCGGTTTGGGTCAAGAGGCCGCTGTACATGGTCAGCCCACCCAGCGGGATCAGCCAGAACGAGAAGGCGTTGATCCGAGGAAACGCCATGTCGCGGGCGCCGATCATCAGTGGAACGAAATAATTGCCGAAGCCGGAGAAAACCGGGATGATCCACAAAAAGATCATGGTGGTCCCGTGCAAGGTCATGATCTCGTTGTAGAGCTTGGGAGTCAGGAAGTCGTTGCCACCGACCGCCAGCTGCGTCCGCATCAGGAGCGCCATGACGCCGCCCACCAGGAAGAAAAAGAACGTGGTGTAGAGGTATAAGATCCCGATCTTCTTGTGGTCGACGGTGGTCAGCCACTCGAGCACGACGTTGCTGCGTCTGGCGGCGGGCCGCGGCAGCGCGATGCTAGCCATTCGTTGTTATCTCCTTCATCCTCCAGTCACCGTAATCGTGCCCGTCATCCCGGAGGTTACGTGATAGGTGCAGATGTAGTGGTACGTTCCGGGCTTCAGGAATTTGACCTCGTACTTCTCGCCCCCGTTTTGCGTGTCCAAGCTGGGCACCTGCTGATTATCGAAGGTGACGCTGTGAATCGCGTTGCCGCTGTTTGTCCACTGGACGACGTCGCCCACTTTCACTGTCGCGCTGGACGGCAGGAACTTCAGGTCGTCGGTTTCCGCCACGTTGGCGGCCGCGGGGACGCCGCTGGCTTTCTCGGCCGGCGGCGGCCCGGCGCCCGGCGGTGGGGCGCCACTCAGGAAGGCCTGGTACTGGTCGGGCGTGACGGCGTCCACCTCGAGGATCATCGAATAGTGGTCGAGTCCGCAAAACTCGTTGCATTGTCCGAAGTACTGGCCCGGCTGGCTGGCCTCGATCCAGCCGTCGTTCGCAAAGCCTGGCTTGGCGTAGATCTGTCCGCCCAGCCGCGGCACCCAGAAGGAGTGCAGCACGTCGCGGCTGGTGACTTGCAAACGGATGACCTGTCCGGCCGGTATGGTGAGCTTGGTGACGCTCGTCCTGCCGTTGGGATACTTGAATGACCAGGCCCATTGAATCCCCGTGACCTGGATGGTCTGCTGGGGTGGCGGCCCGTTGCGGACGTAGTCCATTCGCAGCGTGGTGCGCAAGAACACGAAGGAAACGATCAGCACCGGGATGGCGGTCCAGACGATCTCCAGGCGGGGGTTGCCGTGAACCTGGGCCGGCTCCCGATCGTCACGCCGGCGGAAGCGCAGTGCGGCATAGACGATCAGACCACCGACGACGATCAGCACGGCCATCGCGATCCAGAAGATGCCGGTGTAGATGCTCACGATGTCGCAGGCGTTGGGCCCGGCGCAATTGAGCGGACTGACATCGACCGCGCCGGCGGAGATGGGGGCGAGCGCGGCACTGACGCCGAGCGCGGGAAGCATGCCGAGCAGCAGCCGACGTGGATTCACGCTCACGACAGTGTACCGACCGCTCTGACGATCATCGGTGGAAGAGCCACCAGCGGCCGCCCGGTTGCCGCTCGCCGTTTCGTTCCTGCGCCGTCCGGCGGGCGTCGTGCATGGCGTCGTACCAGAAGGTCAGCGCCAGCAGGAAGGTGCTGATAAAGACCAGCAGCGAGAGCATCTCCACCAGCAACGAGAGCAACACCATCGCGCTGCCGCGCGGCTTCCAGAACGCCAGCAGCTCGGCCGTGGCGCCCGGGATGTTCAGCGTGACCAGGAAGAGACCCACCACGCCGAGCAGGAAGATCAGCGCCTTCTTCGGTTGGCGGTTGTACAGCTGACCCAGGCCCGGCACCGCCGAGAGCCAGGTGGCCAGCCGAACGCTCGCCCGGTGTTGGGGCGGCGTCAGGACCGGCGGACGTTGAAGCTCGACCACAGGCGCTGGAACCGCTACCGCTGGAACATCCGATAGCAGTAGTAGGCGACCAGCAGCACTGTGCCGACCGCCCAGATCAGCACGAAGAAGAAATCGCCGGCCCCCGGATCACGGGTTAGGTTGATGAGCTGGACGAGGGCGGGCGCCATCAACCACCCGCCTTATGCGCCTTGGTCACGTCGAGCAGGTTCTCCGCCAGGATCACGAGCGCGGTGAACCCCACGAGCACGACGAAGGCGAGCGCGGTCCCGATCATGTTCTTGAGCTGCTGGCGTCTCACGGCAGACTCGCGTACTGCTGCCACATCCGGATCCAGTGGACCAGCAGATTGATGTTGTCATTGACCGGCTGCGGCAGCAGCTTGTTGACGCCCCACGCCGGCATGATCGTGCCCTTGTGTTCCTCGCCGGTGTTGCCCAGGTAGATGCAGCGGTAGTAATAGTCGTTGTTGAAGAAGCCCAGCCGGTTCTGGTCGTTGAGTGGCGGCCCTTTGCCTCCCTCCCCGGTCGCCCCGTGACACTGCGCGCAGTTGTTCTCATAGAGCTGGGGCGCCTTGTCGAAGGTGCCAAAGGGGTTCGCCACCAGGTTCTGGTGCGCGCCCGCCTGGTCGGTCGCCTGGCGGTTGCCGTTGTGGCAGATGATGCAGCCGCTTTCATCGATCCCCAATCCCTTGTAGGCATTGGGGATGAACCCGGTGAGCTGTGCCACGACGGGCTTATTCGTCGAGGGATCGTTGACGACCTTGCCGTTGGCGTCGAGCACGTAGTAGGGCTGAGCGCGGGGATCGAGGCAGCTGGTGGCGGTCGTCGCCGCGGCCGCGGAGGGCGAGGCCGAAGGGGACGCTGACGCCGAGGGCGAGGCCGCGGCCGACGGGGAGGCCTTTGCCGACGGCGAGGCGGCCGGCGACGGGCTGGCTGACGGGCTGGCTGACGGGCTGGCTGACGGACTCGCGGCCGCCGTGGCCGGCCGGCAGACCAGGGTTTCCTGGCCGTACTTCGCGAAGACCGAGTCGGAGATCATGGACGGATGGTTGGGACCAAGTCGCTCCGCCGCTTGTTGCGGGCCGATCTTGGTGATGTCCGGCACGTGGCAGGTGATGCACCGCTCCACCATGAACTGGCTGTTGACCTGGACCTTGGGGAAGAGCTGCTGCACCTGGATCGGAAAGTCCTGGCCGTACTGCGCCGCGTACTTTTCCTGGATCGGCGCCCACGGCCGGCTCAGGTCCTGATAGAAAGCGAAGCCGAGCAATACCAGGAAGGCGACGCTCACCACCAGGAAGGCGCGCCCTAGCACGGCTTCCCTCCGCAGGTCTGCGGGTTGCCGAGCACCCAGCCCCAGTCCCAGATGAACTCATGGCCGCGGAAGAAGGTGCCGATGATGACGAGCGCCACCACGATCGTGGTGTAGAGCGCGAACAGGATGATGGCCACTTTCCGCTCCGACGGGCGCCGGCTCGGGTTGCGATCCAGGAACGGCACCAGGATCATGAGCACGATCACGAAGGTCGGAAAGGCGACACCGGCCATCAGCGGCGGGAAGCGGGAGAGGAGCTCCTGCAGGCCGAGGAAGTACCAGGGGGCCTTGGAAGGGTTCGGAGTCATGCCCGGATTCGCCTTGCCCAGCAAGGGCGCCTGCAGCCAGATCGAGACGATGAGCAGGAAGACGGTCATGGCGACCGCGGCGATGAACTCTTTGAAGACGAACTCGGGGAAGGACACGACCATCTCGTCCTCGCTGTCGTCGCGGACGGTCGACGGTGCCTCCACCTGGCGGCGGCGTTGCTCCACCCGTTCGCGCGCAGCGATCCGGTCGCGCGCTTCGGTAGCCATGCCTAACTACAGCCCCCCACTGAAGCCATCTTTTCGGACTCGCCAGAAGTGGACGACCATCAGCAAGAACCCCGCCAGCGGCAGCCCCACGACGTGCAGCACGTAGAAGCGCAGCAGGGCGTTGTCACCGACCACGCGCCCGCCGATCAGCAGGTACCGGGTGTATGGGCCGGCGATGGGCGCGTACTTGGCCATGTTGGTCCCAACCGTGACGGCCCAGATGGAGAGCTGGTCCCATGGCAACAGGTAGCCGGTGAAGCTCAACAGCAGCGTGATCAGCAGCAGGAGGGTTCCGACGCCCCAGTTGAACTCGCGCGGCTTCTTGTAGGCGCCGGTCAAAAAGACGCGCGCCATGTGGAGCCAGACCGTGATCACCATCGCGTGCGCCGCCCAGCGGTGCATGTTGCGGATGACGCCGCCGAAGGTGACGACGAACTGCAGGTCGCGCATGTCCTGGTAGGCGTGCTGAGTGGAGGGCACGTAATAGAACATCAGGAAGAGCCCGGTCACGGTCAGCACGATGAAGAGGAAAAAGGACAGTCCGCCGAGGCAGAGCGTGTACGACATCCGGATCCAGGAGCGGCGGACGCGGACGGGGTGGATGTGAAGGAAGAAGTTCGTGAGCGCCGTGCGGGCGGCGATCTTGTCGGTAAGCGGAAGGCCGTGGCGGAAGACCGAGCCAACCATCTGGCCGATGACGGAGAACATCTCGTCCAGCGCCGCACGGATTACGGTCATGAACCCTCCCGGTTAGCTGATCAGCCTTTCAGGCGGAACGTGCGGTCCACAATGACGGAGCGATCGATCAAGAGTTTCCCATCCGGGGCCACCTCGAGGTGGACCCGGTCCATCGGCCGGGGCGCCGGCCCGAAGAAGTTGATCGCGTCCCGGAAATAGCGGCTGCCGTGGCACGGACACTTGAAGCCGGGCAGCGCCGGGTTCGCCCTGGTCGCCTCCTGGCCGGTATCGGGGTCCTTGGAGATCGAGGTGCCGGCGTCGACCAGATCGCTGGTGACGTCCTGGAAGTAGCGGGGCGTGCAGCCCAGGTGGGTGCAGATCAGGCTGATCGCGTAGAAGCCGTTCGGATCGTGATTGATGACGACCCGCTTGTCGATGAGGACCGTCGTCGACCCAACCGCGTAGGCGCCGGGTGGGTCCGCCTTGAAGGCCGGCGGATCCTCGTAGGTGGCGTTCGGATAGACGAACTTGAGACTCTGGTAGAGGGCGATCGCCGAGGCGGCGGTAAAGCCAACCCAGCCGGTGATGGCGAGGAAGCTTCGCCGTGACATCTCGCGGCTGTCCTCCATGAGGCGTTTGAAGGAGGAAGCCATCACACGAAGGGGTTATGGGCTGCTGGCGTCAGGATCGTCGCGAAGATGATCGTCGACGCCATGATGATGATGAAGAGCGCGGCAACGAGCAGGCAGCCGAAGTCAGCCTTGATCGCCGCGAGCACGCCGTGCACGCAGTCGAGAATAGCAAAGCGAGGCGAAGCGAAACATCGGGTCTTGGCCCTAGGCCGCCAGCGCCTTCCGCTTACGCACGTACTCGTTGACCAGCGACACCACCGTGGCATGGCTCCAGGTCAGGGGCGAGACCGAGATGGGGGCCTTGGTGTAGGGATCGAGCTGCTCGGAGAGCACGCCGCTCGAGAGGGCGGCGCCCGCTACCCAGTCGAGAATGTCACGGGCCTTCTTGAGGTCGTCGAGCGAGCGCGCCTGGCTGACGAGCCACTGGCCGTACCACATGGTGCAGATGAACCATGGGTTGCCGGGGACGTTGGCGATGTCCTGGCTCACCTGGTAATACCAATCGTTCTCATAACGAGCGATGCCGCCGACCTCGGTCTTGCACCAGAGCCGCTCATAGACCGCCTTCATCGTGCTCACGATCTGCGGATCGCCGGCCGCGAACATCCCGAAGTACCAGAGCCCGTAGACGCTGGAGTCGATCGTCAGGTCGCGCGCTGTCGTGCCATCGGGTTTCACATAGATGCGGCGGATGAAGCGGTTCAGCTCCGGATCGAAGAGGAACTTCAGCGTTCCCTGCTTGATCCCGTCCGCTACGCCCCGGTAGCGGTCGGCCAGCGTCGTCTCGCCGTAGAGCGCGGCGAAGTTGGCGGCGGCCCGCAGCCCAGCCCAGACCGTGGCCACCGTGAAGCTCATCACCCCGCGGCGCTCCTCCCAGAGGTCGTAGCTCGGCTGCGGCAACCCGGTGAGCGGGTCGATGTAGCTGGCCAGGAAATCGCCGACCAGGATGATCAGCGGCCGGTAGTAGGCCTTGAAGAACTCGAAGTCACGATGGCGGTCGTAGTGCTGCCAGAGGGCGAAGAGGACCAGCCCGCTCTCGTCCTCCTGGATCGGGTACTGCGGCTTCCCGGTGGCGTCGACCCACGGGTGCCAGCTGCTGCCCGGGTCGCCGGCCGGCGTGTACTTGTGGCGGAAGTAGCCCTCCTTGGTCACGATCCGCGCGCAGAGCTCGAAGAACCGCCGGGGAACGTCGACATACCCGGCCTGGTCCATGGCATAGACCGCCAGTGAAGCGTCGCGCGGCCACATATAGCTATAGGTGTCGCGCGCGAACTTGATGATGTCGGAATCGTTGGCGGCCAGCACGGCGCCGCCGCTGTCGATCTGGGTGCGCACCACCAGCAGGCAGCGGCGAAACAGGTCGGCCACCTGCGGCGAGAGGTCCGCGAACTCGCGCTCCTCCTTGTTGACCCACGCGGCCCAGTACGACCGTGTGCGCACCAGAAACGCTTCCGGTCCGCGCAGCGTGACGACGTCGGCGACGGTCTCCAGCTCGGCGAGGTTGCGCGCGGCGATCAGCCAGTGGTACGCGATGCCCGTCTGCCCCTGCGCAATGCGGCCCAGTTTGAGCGCCAGCGTCATGTCGACCGATCCCTGCTCGATCGGGTTGTTGCCGAGCTCGCCATCCTCGGCGTCCCGCCAGGTTCCCTGCGCCCCCCCGACGTCCTTCTTCCCGCAGGCGTAACCGTCCAGCCCGATGCGGTCACCGACCTGGCCGCAGGCAGCGAAGCAGCGCTGGCCCTTGTAGGCGACCAGCCCCTTGACCGCCGGGTAGTACATGACCGTGTCACCGACCTCGGTCCCGTAGATGTGCCAGTCGAAATGAAAGAACAGACGGACCTCGCGCTCCGGCCCTTCGTTCAGAACCGTGACCTTGCGCAGCAGCAGGTCGCGTCCGAGATCGACCATGTCGTTGACAGTCAGGCTTACCGTGAGATCCGGATGACGAAGGCTGACGTTGGTAACCAGCGTGTCGGGCAGGTAGACCATATTGCGGGACCAGGCCGGGTCGTCCAGCCAGCTGAACCGTCCCTCGACCCAGATCCCGAAGCGGCAGGGCTCCCCGCTGGTGTGGTTCTCCTGGCCGACGCGAGGGTAATAGATGTCGCGCAGCTGGTAGTTGCGATCGAAGTTGACCAGCAGGGCGCCGTTCCCGATCGGTAGGTCGCGTGACACGTTGCGCCATTATCGGGTGCCGGTCTCCAACTTGGGAGATCGGAGGACGCGTTGTTACGATGTCGTGCATGGGGAGCGCGGCGAAAATCGACGTCCTCGAGGTCCAATCGGGCAAGCGCGCGGATGCGATCGAGATCACGGATCGGGTGCAACAGGTGGTGCGCGAGAGCGGCGTCCAAACCGGTCTCTGCCAGGTTTATGTGCCGCATACGACCGCGGGGGTCTTCATCAATGAGAACGCCGACCCCGACGCCCTCTCGGATATCCTGCGTAGGCTCGAGGCGCTGGTGCCCTGGGAGAACGGCTACCGGCACGCGGAAGGCAACGCGGCGGCACACATCAAGGCCACGCTGGTGGGCAGCTCGCAGACGGTGCCGGTGCGCAACGGCCGCCTCGCCCTTGGGCGCTGGCAGGGGATCTACTTCGCCGACTTCGACGGCCCGCGCGAGCGGCATTTCCAGGTCACCATCCTCTCCTGAAACACGCGCCGTTGGTGCCAGCAACGGTCCTGTTGACGGTCGGTGAAAAAGCGTAACTAGTCCAAGGATGCCGGTATATACTGGTCAGCCAGATTCTTTAGCCGGGGAGACGCATGCTTACCAGCATCAAGTCGGTCGGCAGCTATGTTCCGTCCGGCATCCTGACCAACGCCGATCTCGAGAAGATGGTCGAGACGTCCGACACCTGGATCCGCGAGCGGACGGGTATCCATGAGCGGCGGATCGCCGCGGTCAACGAGACCGCCACGGACCTGGCGGCGGAAGCCGCGAAGGACGCGCTGGCCGCAGCCGGGTTGCGCCCGCAGGACACCGACCTCATCGTGTGCAGCACGTCGACGCCCGACTCGATGTTCCCCTCGGTTGCGTCGCGGGTGCAGGAGCGGCTGGGTGCTCACGGCCCCGCCTTCGATGTGCAGGCGGCGTGCACCGGCTTCCTTTACGGGATGAGCATTGCCGACCGCTTCGTCAGCGGCGGCGAGGCGACGCAAGCGATCGTGATCGGCAGCGAGACTCTCACCAAGATCATCAACTTCAAGGACCGCGGCACGTGCGTCGTCTTCGGTGACGGCGCGGGCGCGGTCGTGTTGGGGCCGAGCTCGAACGGCGCCGGCATCAAGTCCTGTGTGCTGGGATCGGACGGCTCCGGCGGCGACCTTATCTATGTCGCACCGGGCGCCGACGGCCCGGAAGGCCGCGGCCGCCCGGAGATCCGCATGGACGGTCGCAAGGTATTCCGCTTCGCTACCGAGATCCTGGCCCAGGCGACGCTGGAGGCGTTGGAGAAGGCCAACGTCGCGCTGGCGGACGTCAAGCTGATCGTCCCGCACCAGGCCAACGCCCGCATCATCGAGGCGGCCGGCAAGCGGCTGGGTGTGGGCGCCGACGTGATGGTCAACGAAATTGCCAACTACGGCAACACCTCGACTGCCTCGATCCCACTCGCCCTCAAAGACGCGCTGGCCGCGGGCCGGCTGAAAACCGGCGACCATCTCGTCCTCGTCGGCTTCGGTTCCGGGCTGACCTGGGGTGCTTGCGTCATCAAATGGGAAGGCGCGCCCGTCAGGGCCGCGGCCTAACCCATGTTTCGTCCGAAAACGCGTTATGTCGCTCTGCCGTCGCCGCGTGCCGGCATCGGCGAAGAAGTCGACCGGCTCACCTGCCCCCGGTGCGATACCTCGCTCGAGCCCGCCCGCCTGACAGCGGCCCTGGGCGTGTGCTATCGCTGCGGCTACCACTTCCGGCTGCGCGCCCCCGAGCGGATCGCGATGCTGGTCGAGCCGGGCTCCTTCCGGGAAGAGGACCAGGGGATCATTGCCAGGGACGTCCTCGGCTTCAAAGACTCGCAGCCCTACAGCAAGCGGATCGAACAGAGCCGCGCCGCCACCGGTGCCAACGAGGCGGTCATCTGGGGCGAAGCGATGCTCGCCGGTCACCGGCTGGTCATCGTCTGCCTCGACTTCGCCTTCATGGGCGGCAGCATGGGTGCGGCAACCGGTGAAAAGATCACGAACGGCATCGAGCGTGCCCTGCAAAGCCGTTTGCCCCTCCTCATCATCTCGGCGTCGGGCGGCGCCCGCATGCAAGAGGGGATGCTGGCGTTGATGCAGCTGGCGAAGACCTCGGCAGCCCTCGGCCGGCTGGCCGCGGCCGGCATCCCCTACATCTCGCTGCTGACCGACCCGACGATGGGCGGCGCGACCGCCAGCTTCGCCTCGCTGGGCGACGTGATCATCGCCGAGCCCGGCGCCATGATCGGCTTCGCCGGCGCGCGGGTCATCCAGCAGGCCACCTACGAGACGCTTCCCGAGGGGTTTCAGACGGCGGAATTCCTGTGGGTTCACGGCATGATCGACCTCGTCGTGCCCCGGCCGGAGCTGCCGGCGGTCTTGCGGCAACTGCTCGACCTCTACACGAGGAACGGCATCGCCGCCGACTTCGAGCTGCCGCGTCAGGCGGAGACGCCCGCGCCCGCGTCCGTCGTCCCCCGGTGAGCGACAACGGATCGGTCGCGGCAGCCACCTGGGAGCAGGTCGAGCTCGCCCGGCACCCCGACCGGCCATACGCTCTCGACTACATCCACGCGATCTTCAGCGATTTCTTCGAGCTGCACGGTGATCGCGTCTTCGGTGACGACCACGCGATCATTGGCGGGCCGGCCGCCCTCGACAAGCGGACCGTCATGGTGATTGCGCAGCAGAAGGGCCGCACCACAGCCGAACGGGCGATGCGCAACTTCGGCATGGCCAACCCCGAGGGTTATCGCAAGGGCCTGCGGTTGATCCGGCAGGCGGAACGATTCCAGTTTCCGATCCTGGCCTTCGTCGATACCTCCGGCGCCTTTCCCGGCGCGGGCGCGGAGGAGCGTGGCATCGCCTGGGCGATCGCGGACAACCTGGTGGCGCTATCCCAGGCGCGCGTCCCGATCGTGACGCTGGTGATCGGCGAAGGCGGCAGCGGCGGGGCGCTCGGCATCGGCGTCGGCGATCGCCTCCTGATGATGGAACACTCGATCTATAGCGTCGCCATGCCCGAGGCCTGCGCCTCCATCCTCTGGCGCGACATTGCCCGCAAGGTCGAGGCGGCCGACGCGCTCAAGCTGACGGCCGCGGATTTGAAACGGCTCGGCCTGGTGGATGAGATCGTGCCCGAGCCGCCGGGCGGTGCCCACAATGACTACGGCGTAGCGACCGACGCCGCCGGCGCGGCCCTACGGCGCCATCTCGGCGGGCTCGAGGCGATCGACATCGATCGCCTGGTCGAGGAGCGCTACCAGCGGTATCGCAAGATCGGCGCCTAATATCTGAACCACTGCCGTGGCCACGGAAACGCTGACCCAAGCCCCAACGCGTGAACGCGAGCGTCTCGACCCATCGGTCTTTCGGCTGCCGGTCGAGCGGATCCGCGAAGGCTATTACAGCGACGTCTACTTCAACCGAACCGTCGACGTGCTGCGCGCTGACAAGCGGCATCCGCACGTCCTGATGCAGATCTTCCAGAAGAACCAGGCCGTCGTGGGCGGCATGGACGAAGCGATCGCGATCGTCAAGCTTTGCTCGGAGGACTTCTCCCAACTCCGGGTCCACGCGCTTTACGACGGCGACGAGGCGGCGCCCTGGGAGACGACGATGACGATCGAGGGCGACTACTCCCTCTTTGCCCGCCTGGAGACCGTCTACCTCGGCGTCCTCTCGCGCCGTACCAAGGTCGCCACCAACGTTCGGCGCGTGGTGGAGGCAGCCAACGGCAAGCAGATCATGTTCTTCCCTGCTCGTCACGACCACCACCTTGTCCAGACCGGCGACGGCTATGCGGCCCACGTCTCGGGGGCCATCGGTGTCTCGACGGACGCGCAGGCGTCCTGGTGGGGTGGCCGGGGGATTGGAACCGTGCCGCACGGACTGATCGCCGCCTACAACGGCGACACCGTGCTCGCGGCGCAGAAATACGCCGAATACATGGAGCCGTCGGCGAATCTGGTTGTTCTCGCCGATTGGGAGAACGATTGCGTGCGCACCTCGCTCGAGGTGGCGCGCGCGCTCAAGGATCGGTTGTGGGGTGTTCGCCTCGACACCTCGGAGACGATGGTCGATGTCAGCGTCCAGAAACTGATGGGCGACTTCGACCCCCGCGGTGTCAACCCCCAACTATGCCACCTCGTTCGGCGCGCCCTCGACCGCGAGGGCTTCGAGCACGTCAAGATCGTCGCCAGCGGCGGCTTCAACGTCGAGAAGATCCAGCGCTTCGAGCGCGAGCGGGTGCCGGTCGATGCGTATGGAGTCGGCAGCGCCTTTTTCCAGGGGACTTATGACTTCACGGCGGACGTCGTGATGGTCGAGGGCCGGCCCTGTGCCAAGGCCGGGCGCCGCTACCGCCCGAACCCACGGCTCGAGCCAGTGAGCTAGCCTTGCCGAACGTCACGATCGTGGTCGATGTGCTCAACGGATTCTGCAAACAGGGAAACCTCGCCTCGCCTCGCTGCGACGCGGCGATCCCGCGAATCCGAGAGGTCATCGAGGAGCGCCGGCGGGCGGGCGACCACCTGATCTTCCTGGCGGACACGCACGATCCGAACGACCGTGAGTTCGAGGTTTTTCCCGTGCACTGCGTACGCGGGACGGCAGAGTCCGAGGTGGTCCCCGAGCTCCAGCCGCTGCTCCACGAGGCCACCCTGATTCGCAAGCGGCGCTACTCCGGTTTCTTCGAGACCGACCTCGAGGCACGATTGCTCGCCGCCCAACCCGAGCAGGTCACGGTCGTGGGGGTCTGCACCGACATTTGCGTGCTGCACACCGTCGCCGACCTGCGCAACCGCGACTACCGGGTGGTCGTGCATGCCTCGGCCGTGGAGACATTCGATGCCCCGGGCCACCCCGGCGACGAGGTCCAGCGCTGGTCGCTCGCCCATCTCAGGGGGGTCCTGGGCGCCACCGTCCTCCAGGCTTAGAAGGGCAGCGAGGCCGCTGGAGGACGCACCCGCCCGGTTAAGTCTCGGTGTGATTCCGTTGCGGCGGACTCGCCGCGGTCGTCCCAGCCCGCATCGCTTCGATCTGGCGGGTAAGTTCGGCGACCTGCCGTTCCAGATTGGCGACTTGATCGCGCGTCGCGACCGGCATCGATGACCGCATGCGCTCGGAGACGCGGCGGCTGAGATCCTCGCCTCGACTACGGGTGTTGGATGCGAACTCATCGAACCGTCGGCGGCCCTCCTCCCGGCTGATATACCCCTGGCGCAACCAGGTGTCGATCAGGTGGTCGCCCTGCTCGAACGCCCAGCTGGCCGCGCCCAGCATGATGGTGAAGCCGTCGCGGATCGCCTCGCGGACGCGCTCGGTGCCTTCGGAATGCTGATGCTCTTCTGCCATGCGCTAAGTTTAGAGCGACCGATGCCCATTTACGAGTATCGCTGCGCCGATTGCGGGAAGCGGCCTTCCATCTTCTTCAAGAGCCTGACGGCGGTCGAGGAAGCGCCGGCCTGTCCCCTCTGCGGCGGGCGCCACCTCACCCGCCTGATCTCCCGGACCGCCCAGGTCCTCTCGGAAGACAGCCGGCTGGACCGGCTGAGCGACAGCGATCTTTCCGACGTCGACGAGAACGACCCCAGAAGCATGGCGCGCTGGGCCAAGAAGATGGGACAGCAGATGGGAGGCGACGAGCTGGGCGAGGACTTCGACGAGGTGGTCGGTGAGATGGAAGGCGCCGGCCCTGATGGCGCGGACGGCATGGACGACGAGGACCTGTGACCGCAGCCCGCATCGCGCGCATCCACGGCCGGGAGATCCTCGATTCGCGAGGCAACCCGACGATCGAGGTCGAGGTGGTGCTGGAGTCCGGGCAATTTGGGTGGGCCGCGGTGCCGTCAGGCGCATCGACCGGCGCTCACGAGGCGGTCGAGTTGCGCGACGGCGACAAGACCCGCTACGGCGGCAAGGGCGTCCTCAAAGCCGTCGGCCACGTCAATGAAGAAATCGCGGGGGCGCTCCGGGGCGCCGACGCGACCGACCAACGGGGCATCGACGAGCGGCTCATCAACCTCGACGGGACGGCAAACAAATCACGCCTGGGTGCCAATGCGGTGCTGGGCGCGTCCCTGGCGGCCGCTCGTGCCGCAGCGCTGGCAACGGGGCAACCCCTCTATCGCTATCTTGCCGCCGGCCGCGAGCTGATGATGCCGGTGCCGATGATGAACATCCTCAACGGCGGCCGGCATGCGCAGACAAAGGTCGATTTCCAGGAATTCATGGTGGTGCCGGCCGGTGCTCCCAGCTTTTCCGAGGGTCTCCGCTGGGGGGCCGAGGTCTTTCACGCCCTCAAGGACATCCTGCACCAACGCGGGTTGAGCACCGGCCAGGGCGACGAGGGCGGGTTCGCCCCCGAGCTCGAGGCCAACGAGGACGCGATGCGGCTGCTGGTCGAGGCCATCGAACGCAGCGGTCACCAGCCCGGCAGGGATCTCTTCATCGCGCTGGACCCCGCCGCTTCCGAGTTCTACCGCGAAGGTCACTACGAGCTCACCGGCGAGGGGCGCAGTCTTGAGGCCGGGGAGCTGATCGACCGCTGGGCCGGCTGGCTCGATCGCTACCCGGTCATCTCCATCGAGGACGGGCTGGCCGAGGACGATTGGGAGGGTTGGCGGTTACTGACGAGCAAGCTTGGGAAACGAGTGCAGCTGGTCGGCGACGACATCTTCGTCACCAACGTCGTGCGCCTTCGCCGCGGGATCGAGAACGGTATCGCCAACAGCATCCTGATCAAGGTCAACCAGATCGGTACGCTGACCGAAACCCTTGAAACCATGGCGACCGCTCGGGGGGCCGGCTACAGCACGGTGATCTCGCACCGATCGGGCGAAACCGAGGACACCTTCATCGCCGACCTGGCCGTCGCCACCGAGGCCGGCCAGATAAAAACCGGTGCCCCGTCACGCTCCGAGCGAGTGGCGAAGTACAATCGGCTCCTGCGGATCGAGGAAGAGGTGGGCAGCACCGCACCGTATCCGAGGCGCACCGCGTTCGTCCGTGTCTAGACGCCCTCCGCGCGGATTTTTCGAGGGTGGCGAGTCGCCCTTCGGCCGCCTGCCGACCGAGCCCAGCTTCCCCACCATCCGGGTCTCCCGACGGGGGGTCTTCTGGATCAGCCTCATCGCGGTCTTCCTGCTGCTGCTGTTTTTGCTGAAGCCGTTCGCGACCTTCTACACCGACTACCTATGGTTCCGCGGGCTCGGCTACGGCAGCGTCTTCGGGACCCGCTTTACCGCCCAGATCTGGTCATTTTTCATCTTCGCCATCCTCTTCTGGGTGATCGGCGCCGCCAACGTGTTGCTGGCGCTCAACGCCAACACCGGCCGGCGCCTGTCCTCGATCGGCATCCGCCAGCGCCCGCTCACGGCGCCCTCCACCGTCCTCGCCCTGCTCGCGGTCTTCCTCCTCGGCCTCCTCTTTGGCCGGATTGCGGCCGGACAGTGGCAGACCATTCTGGCCTTCTTCAACCAGAAGCCGTTCAACGTGCAGGACCCGATCTGGCATCGGGATGTCTCGTTCTACGTCTTCACCCTCCCCTTCTATCGCCTGCTCTGGGGCTGGCTGCTGGGCGTGGTCATCCTGATGATGCTGGGGATCGCCGGCGTCTATGCCTCGAGGTCGAGCTTCCAGACCTTGCTGCTGCCGCCCCGGGCCGTGCGCCACCTGTCCATCCTGTCAGCGGCCTTCGCCGCCCTCTGGGCCGTCCATTACCAGCTCGACCTGTACGAGCTGTTGTTGAGCAAGCGCGGCTTCGTGTACGGCGTCGGCTATGCGGACCTCGCCGCCCGCGTTCCCGCTTACTGGATCATGACGGTGCTGATGGTGTTGATCACCATCGGCTTGCTGGTCAATGCCGTCGGCGCCCGTCTCAGCGCCCTGGCGGCGGCACTGGTCGTCTGGCTAGGAGCGGCCTTCATCTTGACGGTCGTTTTCCCCGGAATCATAGAGCGCTTTCAGGTGGCGCCGAGCCAGCTCTCCCGGGAAACCCCCTACATCAAGAACGAGATCGACTTCACCCGGCAGGCATACGGGCTGTCGGACATCGCCGACCGGCCCTTTACGCCGACGGACACGCTGAGTGCCGATGCGGTGGCGCGCAATCCCCAGACCGTCCAGAACGCGCGTCTCTGGGACCCGCAGCTCGCGCTGCCCCAGACTCTGGAGAACATCCAGAGCCTGCGCACCTACTACCAGTTCTACCCGAACGAGGTGGCGGTCGACCGCTACCAGCTCGGCGGCCAGTACCTGCAGCTGCTGCTCGCCGCGCGCGAGCTCAAGCCCGAAAACTTGCCTCCGGAAGTCAAGAACTGGGTCAACCTGAAGCTGCAATACACCCACGGGTACGGGGTGGTCGCGGCTCGCGCCAACGAGGCGACCAGCCAGGGCTATCCCGTCCTGACGCTCAAGGACATCCCTCCCGCGGGCCAGCCCGAGGTCACCCAGCCGGGCATCTACTTTGGCCGGCACACGACCGATTACGTGCTGGCGGATTCGAAGCAGCAGGAGTTCGATTACCCCCTGGAGACGGACAAGTTCACGCACTGGACGGGCCAGACCGGTGTGCCGCTGTCATCGGGGCTGCGCAGCCTTGCGTTCGCCGTCCGCTTCGGTGACATCAACCTCCTGATCAGCCCGCAGCTCACCGCCCAGACGCAGGTTCTTTTCAACCGCGCTGTCCAGGACCGGGTCGCGGCGCTCGCACCGTTTCTGCGCTTCGACCAGGACCCGTACGTCGTGGTGGTCGACGGCCGGGTCTACTGGATCCTGGACGGGTTCACGGTGACCGACCACTATCCCTACAGCGAGATGGCGCCCGACCAGGGCGGCGCCTTTTTCAGCGTCAACTATGCGCGCAACTCGGTCAAGGTCGTGGTCGATGCCTATGACGGCACCACGAACTTCTACCAGATCGACACCAAGGATGCGATCGCGAACACCTATGGCGCGATCTTCCCCGGACTGTTCAAGCCGTTCAACCAGATGCCGGCGGGTCTTCAGGCGCACATCCGTTATGCCCGGGACCTCTTCAACCTGCAGGCGGAACGGTTTGCGCTCTTCCATATGACCGACCCGAGAGTCTTCTACACGCGTGAAGACCTCTGGAATATCGCGAAGGAAAACCTGCAGCAGGCCGGTGGCCCGTCGCCAATACGCCCCTTCTTTGTCATTGGCCGGCTCCCCGGCGAGTCCAGGGAAGAGTTCGTCACCATCCTGCCCTACACGCCGAACGGGAAGACGAATATGATCGCCTACCTGGCGGCGCGCTCCGATGCACCCGACTACGGGACCCTCTTTGACTTCCGCTTCCCCAAGGACAGCCTGGTGGTCGGCCCGCAGCAGGTCGAGTCGAACATCGATCAAGCTCCGGTGATCAAGTCACAGTTCGCGCTGCTGAACGCGTCAGGATCGAGCGTGATCCGCGGCAACCTGCTGGTGCTGCCGATCGAGAGCTCTTTGCTCTACATCGAGCCGATTTACCTGGAGGCCACTAACGTTCCCATTCCGCAGTTGAAGAAAGTGATCGCAGCCACCGGGCAGAACGTCGTGATGGAAGACACGCTCGACAAGGCGCTGGCGTCCCTGCTTGGCAACGCAACGCCGTCCACGCCCTCGGGTCCCGGCGCGCCGCCGAGCGGTACGGTGGCCCAGTTGATCGCTTCGGCCAAGGCTCATTACGACCAGGCGCAGACAGACCTGACGAAGGGCGACTTTGTCGGCTACGCGCAGGAGATCAAGATCGTTGGCGACATCCTGAAGCAGCTCGCCGCGCTTCAGCCGGCGAACCCATCGGCCAGCGCCTCCCCCAAGGCCTCACCCTAGACGGGAGAAAAAAGGCGCTCGCCCGGAGGCAAGCGCCTTTGTCCAAGCCCCCCGGAACCGTCTTAGTGGCCTCCTGGAAAGGAGTCGGCGACGGCGACGACGAGAGCAGCGACGGCGACGAAAAAGGCGACCATCCGGTTCATGAGCACCCTCCTCTGGGGTTACCGGGCGCTCCGACCGATTAGCCGGAATCTAACACCCGGTTCAATTTGGTGTCAATATACTTTCCACAGCAGGTTTAGTGAAGCTATACTCATGAGCGTCCGATGAACTCAGTCGGAGACCGTCTTCGGGAGGCCCGGCTGGCCCGCGGGCTGACCCAGGAACAGCTGGCGAAAGGCCTGGCGACCAAGGGCTTCATCAGCCAGATCGAGCGCCACCGCGCTACTCCATCGCTCGCCAAGCTCCGCCTGATGGCGGAACGACTACAGCTGCCGCTCGGTCACTTCACCGGCGACCGACTGCCGGTGGAGGTCACCTACCTGCGCAAGAGCGCCGAGCTGGCCGTGAAAGCAAAAGAGCCGGCCCGCGCGCTGGCCCTGGTGGAAGAGGCCGCTTCCCATCCGACCACTGCCAACGAGCGGGCCGATCTGCTCCGGATCAGAGGCACGGCACTCGACGCGCTGGGACAGCCCGCGGACGCGCTCGTCGCACATCAAGCTGCGGCGGCAGCCGCGCCACCCGACGATCCGGAGCTCAACGCCGCCATTTACGTGGAAATGGGTAACGTCCTCGCCCAGCAGGAGCAGTTCGTGAGCGCCGTCGAGGCGGACCTGCGCGCTGTCCACTGGCTCGACCGCGCCAAACAGGCTGATCCGGCACTGCGCGCGCGCGTCCTCAACAACCTTGGCCGCGCCTGCTGGAGCCTTGGGCAGATCGACCAGGCCCACACCTACCTGGCGAGTGCCCTCGATGCCGCGACCGACGCCGAGAGCTTGCTCCGAATCGCGAATGCGCACATGGGGCTCGGCATCACCGCGCGAGCCAAAGGCCAGCTTGATGAGGCGATCGAACACTGCAATCGCGCTCTCGACATCCACGCGCGGATCAAGCAGGAGCGCGACGCGAACAGGATCTTGAACAACATTGGTGACGTCCATTACAGCGCGGGACGGCTCGATGAGGCGCGGGACTACCAGCAACGGTGCCTGGTGCGCGGACGCCACCTGGGAGACGACTTCGTCGTCGGTGTGGCCGCCGGCGAGCTGGCGCGTTACGACCTCGAGGAAAACAAGCTGGACGAGGGCATCGCACACGCTCGAGAAGCACAGCACGCCTCCGAGCGCTCGGGCGATCACCTGCACCAGGCGCTGGCCGCCGCGATGGAGGGCGAGGCGGCCGAGCGTCGAGGCCACCCAACCATCGCCAACCGCCAATTTGCCTTCGCCCTGCGGCTGCTCAAGGAGCGGAACGCTGCCGGCAAGCTGGCCGAAGTGTGCGCGATGTATGCCGACATCCTCCGAAGGCGCGGCAAGGACGACCGAGCCTTTTCGTTCATGCGAATGGCCGCCGAGCGCGACTTCAGCAAGCTGCCAGCACTGCTCCGTAAATGAGCTCGTCCCGGGACGAGCCGGCGGACCATACCGCGGCCACCGTACTGGTGGCCGAAGACGACGCAGACAGCGAGCGTGACCTGCGCATCCACCTCGAGGCGGCCGGGCAT
>Ga0070698_100000720_pt1 | contig 35533 bp, 33 predicted proteins | sample KBSK1502metaG_FD_65477 | JGI IMG/M metagenome (GOLD analysis project Ga0070698, IMG submission 65477) | Corn, switchgrass and miscanthus rhizosphere microbial communities from Kellogg Biological Station, Michigan, USA - KBS K1-50-2 metaG | ecosystem: Host-associated > Plants > Roots >... | reverse complement strand
CGGAGCCCGGGCCACTGTCCATAAACCTTGCCACCACGAACATCGTTGCCGAGAACAAACATCGCGTTAGCGTGACCATGGTCAGTGCCGCGACTTCCATTCTCCCTGGCTGTGCGGCCAAACTCCGACATCGTCAAGATCACAACATCGTCCATCCGCTGCCCGAGGTCGATATAGAGGGCGGCGATGCTGTTGCTGAACTGTTGCAGCAGATTACCAAGCTGCCCGCGACCGTTTCCTTCGTTGAAGTGGGTATCCCAATTCAGACCGGGCGTGTCGGTGAAAGCTACTTCCAAACCGACGCCTGCCTTAATCAATTGCGCAATCTGTAACAATGAATTACCAAACGGCGTGCGCGGATATTGCGCACCGTTCTCCGGTTTGTACTGCACTGGATTAACTTTCTTCAGGTAGTTAACCGCCTCAAAAGTTTCTTTACCAGTTCCTCCGAGGACATCATTCACTGTCTGATCGTAGATTGCTTCAAAGCCGCCCTGAACACTCGCCGAACTCTTCCCGGCACGAATCGTGAAATCTGCCAGGTTCGATATCGCCAACGTCGGCGCTTTCCCCTGCATTGCTCGCGGCGTCAGTTGCGTCATAGACACGGCGCGGAAAGGACTACGTTCCGGATCAGGTTTGCTTTGCAAATAGCGATTGAGCCACCCGTCGGCTGTCGCCTTTAAACCCGGCGTTGCCGACTCCATGTAGTCCTGCGCGTCGAAATGGGAACGTGTGTTATCGGGCGAACCCGCGGCGTGAACGATAGCCAAACGCTTCGAATCCCACAGCGGCTTAAGCGGCGCCAGCGAAGGGTGAAACCCAAAAAACCCGTCCAGGTTAACTACGGTCTCAGCATTACCCGCCTGTGGTTTCGCAACGGCGATCCCTGGACGCAAATCGTAATAGGAACTCTCGCCATGAGGCACCACCATGTTTAATCCGTCCACCGCTCCGCGCTGGAAAATTGCGATCAGCGTTTTACGCCGGCCACCGGTTAAGCGCTCACGAGTCTGACCGAGCACCACGCGCTGCAGAAATGACGGCGCTGCATTCATCAAACCAAAACTGGCGAGCGCAACGCCTCCGGATTTAATAAAAAATCTTCGATTCATGATCGTAAAACCTCTATTCCGAGTTGCCCTACTGCCTTTGAAACTCCGGTGAACCTAATATCAATCCCACAATCTTCGTCATCGGATCACTAATGTTGGCATCCGCACGGGCCAGTTGTTGGCGTTGCCCTCGCTGCCTGAACGGCCGCTCCCTGTCCATCGCTTCGTCCGCCATAGTGTCGTTCAATCTCGGAGTTTCCGCGCTCATCGCCGGGACCACCAGCGTGACTTGTTCATCGAGTTGTTTCAAGAGCGCTTCTTTGGTTTTCGGAGTGATGTCTCCGGCCACAATCAAATCCAGAAATCGATCCATGATTTGGGACTTGTTCAGCGACTGCCCACTCCCGCTTGAAACAAACTGTTTGAGGTCGACGCTCGTGCCGGGAATGCGATTGCTTGCGAGCATCAGTCCAAAATTGAACCGTTCCAGGAGGCCACCGGTATTCACCCAGCTTTCAGCCAGATCGGAATAACCATTAGGCGTCTGAAATCCGTAGAGCGGTTCACCCATGCGGGCGATCCATTGATGCAATTGTGGGCCGCCCGTTGTTTCGCCGCCCAACGTTCTGATCGCACTGATGGTCAACTCGAAAGGCCGCTTTATCTTGACTCGATAGGCGTCCGCCGAATTGAATTCCGGCGAAAAGAAGATCGTTCGGAGCATTTCACGGATGTCGCCCTGGCTCCTGATGAACGTAGCGGCAACGCGATCGACAAGACCTGGCGGTGGATTGTCCGAAACGAAATGACGCACCAGCTTAGTAGCGATGAACTTCGCTGTGGCAGGACTGTGCGCAAGGATATCAAGCACCGTCAGACCGTCTTTGATTCCGCCGCCGGCAGGAATCTTGTGGCCCAAAACAATTTTCTCGCCATCATCGTGCGTGCGCGGATTGAAGAAAAACCTTCCCGCGTTTTCGCGCAACATGTCAGCACGCGGTCCGTTTAGCATTGCCTGTGTCGCGGCCGCGGCGCCACGTGGAGCAAAGATCGTCCAGCCGGTAAAGCAGCGCGCAACTTCCTGCACATCCTTCTGCGTGTAGCCGCCGTCAACGCCCAGGGTGTGCAATTCCATCAGTTCGCGCGCGTAATTCTCATTGATCCCGCGCCGCTGTCGTTGCGCGTTGGCCGGCTGCTGCGGTGCGCCACCCTCGGGATTGCGATTGCGTTGTAGCAGCCCGCCGAAGAGTCCGCCACGTTGCTGGTTCAGCAATCGCTGGCCGGCGCCCGGACCTGATGGCGCGTTCGGACTAACGCTTTGGAAGTTGTCGAGGTAGAAAAGCATTGCCGGACTTTGTGCGGTAGCCCGCAACAGATCTGAAAACTTGCCCATGGTGTTGGGACGAATCGTGTCCCGGTCGTAAGCGGTGAGGAGCCAGCGATCAGCACCCTTGCCGGCAAAGACATTGAAGTGGTTGGTCCAAAAATCCACCATCACTTCCTGCAACTGTCGCTCGCTATATACCGCCCGCAGAACGCGGGACGCTTGCAGCTCAGCCGAGATGCGTTGCGGTAGTTGCAGGCCGTGCTCAAGGTAATACTCGCGTAGTGCCTGACGATATTTTTGATTGTCGCGCGGGTTCGGATTATCGTTCGGCGCGTCAGCGTCCTTCTTCGCTTCGCCTGTGTCAGCCGGCATTTCCATCGCCTCGGAGTTGCTGGCCTGCGGCTGATTCGACGCTGGCTCAGCCTGAGCCTTCAGGCGGTTATCTCGAGCCGCTGCAAGCTCTGCCGGTAATTCACCACGGCGCTCCATCTGCCTGAGCAATTGGCCGGGTTGCGGAAACTTTTCGTAGAGTTGCGCAGTGGTCATGTTGAGCGTTGCCAGATCCTTAATCTTCGCGTCGGCAACTGCGTCGCTAATCTTCTGCGGGTTTAGTTGCTGGTTGATGTAGTTGTCCAGCCCGATCGCCTTGACGCGCGCGATGTCTCCAGGCCTCGCGCCAAATCCCAGCCGATTCAGGACGTGCAGGATCCGCTGGTCATTGTTAAGGGTCTTAGTCTGCGCGGCCTTTTGCTGGGCAGTCCCACCGGACATGAAGCTGCTAACAATCAGCGCCGAGGTTGTGAGAACCGTGATCGCACGGATCACGATTCCATGGCGACGAGAAATCGAACTATTTAACAGGCTTTTCATCTCAGTAATTTCCTGGTTCGAAGATTCCAATGGCGACCGGAGTCGGCCATACCTAAAACACATCTGTGGCAAAGCTTAGACGCGCTCTCACTCAACTTAGTCGAAAAAAGACTAGCCCTCGACCGGCGCGCTCTGTGGATTACAAAAAACTTGGCATGTCTACGTTTGAGGGTCATATTGGGCAGAGATTGCTCGGTTGGTTGCTCCCTCACTAGAGTTCTCTTTGTGGACTTTGAATGGGACGAAGCTAAGAACCGCCAGAACATTCGTAAGCGTGGACTTGACTTCGCCGATGCATGGGAGGTATTTGCGGGTCCACTGGTTCGCGAACTTGATCTGAGAAGAGATTATGGCGAAGATCGTTGGACTATTATCGGGTTACTTGGAAATCGGATAGTAGTTGTGACTTTTACTCTTGGAAGCTACGAGGTAGTGCGCATTATCTCGTTACGGAAGGCATGAGTGTAAGAAATTTGAAGAAGAAATCAGAGACTGATTGGGCTCGAATAGATGCCATGACCGACGATGAGATAGATTTCTCTGATATTCCGCCACTGGATGACGCGTTTTTCGAGCGAGCAGTAAAAGTGTTGCCACGAGTTCGTGTTGACCGGCTCGACTTGATTCACGCACGAAAATTTGCCGCTCAAATCCTAGTTAAACGCTGGTCGCACACGAAAAACAGCCTGACTCATGACGCCTTTAATACTGCCTTGATTGTTTGGTATACCAAGCCGTTTAGCGTGAGTCGAGATTTTGAAGGGCAGCGCGAAACATCTCTAGACAGACGAACTGATATCGCGACAGTCTTGAACGAGGAAGAAATCAAACTTCACGATCGAGTCAAAGATCTGCGCAACAAGTATTATGCTCACTCAGATGCTCAGTTAGTCTTAATCAAAGGTATGGATTACAGCAAAGATTTGTTGTGCATTTTCAAAGCGGAGTTGAATTTACCACTGAAAGAAGTTGAGCTTCTGAAGAAGATTATTAATAAGTGGATCAACTACCTCGACGACCAAATCTCGCTTACAAAAGCCGGGGGCTTTCTCATCGCACCGGATGCGGAAAGCTGACCGGAGATCTGTTGCCTTGTTTGTCCACGGCGCGAACACCGAAGAAGTAGTTATCTTTCGACATGCCCTTCATCGTGAAGCTCGTTAGATTTCCAACGGCGCGCGCGTTAGTCCAAACAGGCGACGTCGTGTCGCGCCAGACTATTTCGTAACCGGCGAGGTCAGGTTCATTGTTCGCGTCCCACTTGAGATCAGTGTCGTTGGTGAGCCGCGTCGTAAGCAGGCCGACGTTCTTCGGCCGGGCCGGCGCCAGCGCGAGCGTTGCTAACGAAGCCGCATTTACGCGAGCGACATTGGCTATGTAGTTGAAGTCGTCAAACTGCGGCAGGTCGCCATACTGCACGCCTTTTTCAATGCGAACATTCTGGTGCTGATGACGATAGTCTTCATTCGGCTCGGTAAACCGGACAGCTGGAAAGCCGCGTTCAAGAAATGGAATATGATCGCCGCCACGAAGGTAACGATCGCGACGGTAAACCATCATCACCCGCATGGCGGATACGTAACGCTCTCCTGTTTCCTTGATAAAGCGGGCTAGCTGCCGCGGAGCCGAATCGTTCTCGCCGCCGACGCCGCGACGCACGGTGGCTTCTTCGGGCTTCTCGCTGGACGGCACTCCTTCCGAAAAGACGCGGACGGTATGGGCGTCGCGAATCCCGTTGCCGCCTAGCGAACTCCCGATGATGTCGTTAGTGAACATCGCTTCGACATCCACGCCTTTTTGCTTTGCCTGCTCCGCTGCATAGGTTGAACCAAGCAACCCCTGCTCTTCTCCGGCCACAGCCATGAAAATAATTGTTGCGTCGAATTTGTATTTCGCCATCACGCGCGCCATTTCCAGAATGGCGGCCGTACCTGAAGCGTCGTCGTTCGCACCCGGTGCGTCGCAGGCGGCGTCAGTCGGGCTGGTGCACATCGAGTCGTAATGGCCACTGACAATGTAGGTACGTCCAGCGGACTCTGGTTGCGTTCCTTTAAGCGTCGCCACTACGTTTGTGATCATTGTTGGCTCTGGAACGCGCGCAGCTTTGGGTTGTTCGAAGGTTTGCTTCTCGACTGTCATGCGACCGCCGGATTGCTCTGCTGCTTTAGAGAACTCGCTGAATAGCCAATCACGCGCGGCGCCGATGCCGCGGTTCGGATCGGTCTGCGTCGAAAGCGTGTTGCGCGTGCCGAAGGAGACGAGCTTGCGAATTGTTCTTTCGATATTGCGCGCATCAATCTCCTGAACGATACGCGCGATCTGCTGTTGTCTTGCGGCCGTAACTAACTGCGCCGACTGAGACCTCGTTTTTCGAACGTCGAGTGTCTGCGCAGTTGCTGAAACGACTAAAAACAACAGAGCGGATATTGCGATCAAGTGCGATGCAGTTGAGAGCGCGCTGAACGGGCGTAGGTTTAGAGTCATCGGCATCCAGTTAGCCTGGTGGATAGGTTGTTAGCGCTAACGCGCGAGGGGATCGGAACCTTCTTTATAAGCCGGGCTGAAGGTGCGGGTGGTGTGTTCAGTCACGCTGGGCATCGGTTCCAGACGCGGCTGGAACTGTTGCCGAGTCGGTGGCATTTGCGCAGGCGTCTGGGCCGGAGGTCGAAGCTGATTCGGCGGCTGATAGATCTCTCGATTCATGGCGAGTACCTTTAACCAAAAGCGCAGCATGAGCGCAGTGCAACCAAACAGGGTGGCCAGACTGAAGATGACTATCCAGGCCACAGCGACAGCATTTAGGTTCCTTTCCACCAATTGGGTTGCTCCGCTAATTATGATCCCAATTCCTATTGTGATGGTTAATCCAAGAACTATCGACGGCAGACCCAGCCTGGTCGGTTTAACGATCGGCGCGGGGTAGCTTTCGGGAACTATCGCGAGATGCGCTCCGCAACGGTTGCAATACTTGAGTTCGACTGAAATTTCGTTGCCGCAGGATGGACAGTACATAGGATCTCCAGTAAACGCGTCCCAAAACCTCAAAGACTTTGGGTGATGTTACCACCTCACAATCCTGTAGGACAGACTTCAAGTCTATCCAGGAGACTGAACAGGTCGCATGCGCGTTCTAAAACGAAAAGAATGAGTGGTTTGTTTCCCGCGGTTACTGAATCCGGTAGGCGCGATTCTTCCAGACAACAATGACGACGCCGTCTAGTTGTGCGGCGATGGTGCGAAGGGCCGGCTCATCGGCCACCAGGGCGCGAAACTGATCCGAACCGCGTGCTACCCGAACCGTCGCTTGCGAATATTCGTAAGCGGTATCAACCCAGGCGTCGCCCTCTCGTGTGAAGTGTCTTCCCATTACTGAGCGAGTTTCAACGTAGGCGCCTTTCTTATTCTTATCCGCGCTGGGTCCGCGTCCGCCCGCAACTCCGGCACCACGTTGACTCATCGGTTGCGCGGTATTATTTCGGGAACGATTGGGCCCGTGCACATCATCCGTTTGCACCCGAAACTCCTCGTTCTGATCGCGTGACTGATCTTCGCGCTTTTCGGAACGTTCTTTAGCAAGCTCAGCGGATTTCTCAGGGTTGATGACGGTCGCTGGCGGAGGGGCTTCCGCTGCTTTTGGTTCCAGTGCATAAGGTCGCAACCCCGCAACGGAGTCAACGTCTGCTGGTTGCCCGTCCTTAGAGGGCGCTATTTTCCCGACACTAGAATCGGACTTTAGAAGTCCTCGACCTGCTTGAAGTTTCTCGTCTTCGAGCGCGGTTTTTTCCCTGGGTCGTCCGGTAGTCGCTCCTGACTTGATCCCATTCTGAACTGTCGGCTGTGGCCGAGCAGCGGAGCCCAGCCCTGAATCAGCCTTGTTTTGAGCTAGAGGCGTTGTCTCAGCTGGCCGTTCATTCTGCGCGACGTATTGAGATCCACCTCGCTGCTTTAACGCCATGAAACCAATCCCAAGAACTGCCGTTAACACCAACGCCGGGATCGCGTAACCCAAAACTTTTGGCGACAAGAACTCACTTAGTTTTTGCCAAAACCCTGCGCCACCCTTTTGCTCTGGAACCTCAAGACGACTTGCAGTGCCCGCAGACTGAACCAGACTCACCACGATGCCACGGCATGCCTCGCAATCAAGGAGATGTTCTGTGTATCGAGTGCGCGCAGGATCTGGGGCTACGCCTTCCGCATAGGAGTTCAGTTCGTCCGCGTCGAGGTGTGCGGAAGAGACCTGCTTTGCATCTCCGCTCTCCGACCCACTCTGCCATGCCGCACTCGTGCGCTCGCGCGCAAGCGCTCGTAACAGGAGATCGACCTCGTTGTTGTTAGCTTGTTTCATCTGGCTAATACTGCACCCTCTCAAGAACGCTTCCTGGCGTGCTTGCTTGCACCGGAAGGATCAGTGATTGGACATTAATGTTATTTTCATCCTGCAACTTCATTTTCTTTCTTCATTAACACCGGTTCAGTCGCCAGGAGGGGCTCGATGTCCGCCTCAAGGTTTAGCGCTACTTCAGAAAACGCCCGTGCTGTTTCGGGCTGAGTCCAGCCTTCCTGCTCGATCAGGAGACGCTCAACTTGCTGCCGCAACTCACCGTGAATCCGAGTTAGCCGGCGACTCGCGGTCGCTTCGTGCACACCGAGCACGGCGCCTGCCTCCCGCAGGCGCAGGCCATCAAAATAGTAAAGCTTCACCAGTAACCGATCTTCCGCCGACATTTGTTTGACTGACTCTGCCAGCGCTTTTTGTACCTGGGCGCCGGCAAGCTTCGCTGAAATCTGCAGTTCCGGATTTGGAGAGGCTCCGTGTCCAGACCAGGTGCTCTCATCCTGACCGTGCTGAATGATGCGATCAAAATCCGCGTCCTCTTCCGTTTGCACCAACCGGGACTGTTTGCGATGTTGATCTATAGCGAGTTGCGCAACAACTGCTCGAAGCCATCCGGCCAGCGAACCTCGACCGGAATAATACGCAAGCTTACCTGCCGGCTTTCCGTCCTCGCGGACACGCAGGCCGTGCAGTTCCGCCCAAATGGATTGCGCTAGATCTTCCGCGCCTTCTTCATTTGAACTTGCTGAACGAGCGGCCGAACGAACCGTTGCAGAGAAGCGCTCAACAAGATCCGTCCAGGCTTTTTGGTTTCCCTGTTCACAAGCAACGATCAGACAGAGGTCATCAGCCTGGAGCTTGTCGATGAAGTCCTGAATGACGTCCGCCGAAGCCTGCGGATCATCCCGTAAAATGTATTTGTCGACCGCAGACTTTACTCGGGGTATCAGCGTTTCCACTGTTAACCCGTGATTGTCCGTGGCGCGGCCAAGCAAGCGGCCAGCGCCTTCCACAAACAATTTTCCGATTTGGTCTATTCTTTGACTCACGGGGGAATCTATTAAGCCGCCAGCGTTCTTTATGCTACCACGTAGAGCTCGTCGTTTGTCGGCCCGCGGAAGCTTGGATGTGCGGCAGCAGTTCCAGTTGCCGCAGGTCTCCGCCTTTATCAGAACTTTGACACGCCCTGATCGGTGGGCTAGATTCGGCTTTCAAGGAAAAGAACGAGGTTCCTTCGCCAGGGAAAAGCTGCAGAACCTGAAACGCACAGCAAACAGGAAACGGTTTCAATGCTGAGAGTCACGGAAATATTTCGCTCGATTCAAGGTGAATCGACGCATGCCGGGCGTCCCTGTGCCTTTGTGCGTTTGACCGGTTGTCCGATGCGCTGCGTCTGGTGCGATAGCGAGTATACGTTCACCGGCGGCGAACATTTTACCGTTGATGACGTGATTCGGCAGGTGCGCGCGTTCAATTGTAAGCTCGTCGAAATAACAGGCGGCGAGCCACTGGCGCAACCCGAAGCCTTTACCTTGATCAAACGATTGTGTGACGAAGCGTTTGAAGTACTGGTTGAAACGGGCGGGTTTGTTTCAACCGAAGAAGTTGATCACCGGGCCCGGATTATCCTTGACGTCAAATGTCCAGGCTCCGGGGAAGCAGCGCGTAATCACTGGCCCAACCTGGCGCGTCTGCGAGCTGATAGAGATGAAGTGAAATTTGTAATCATGGACTTAGATGATTGGAACTACGCGTTGGAGATTATCGAACGGTATGGGTTAGATCGTCGCGCCAAAGCAGTTCTTGTTTCGCCTGCCTGGGGGGCAGTGGATCTAAAAGACCTGGCGGAGTGGATTTCATCCAGCGGCCTCGACGTTCGCATGCAGCTGCAACTTCACAAGTACATCTGGGGGCCGGAGGTGCACGGAGTCTAGTGGGCGGAACCGACGAGTCAGCTTATGAGACTTCTGAATCGGGCAAACCCGAGGACGCCCGGTTGAGCCTGGCAGTTTGCCTCGTGTCGGGAGGTATGGATTCCTGCGTTACGGCTGCAATTGCAAATGAAGAAGCAGGCGAATTGGCTTTCCTACACGTGTCCTATGGGCAGCGGACCGAACAGCGCGAGCGTCGTGCCTTCGAGGAACTTGCCGAGCATTACAAGGTCAAGCAACGTCTGGTCGTTTCCCTCGGGCACCTCGCGCAAATCGGCGGCTCGTCATTGACAGACAAAGATATCGATGTCACCGCAGCGAATCTTGGGGTTCACGGCATACCAACCAGCTATGTACCATTTCGCAATGCTCACCTTCTGTCTATTGCCACCAGTTGGGCCGAAGTGATCGGAGCCCAAACGATTTACATCGGCGCGGTCGCTGAAGATTCTTCAGGCTACCCGGACTGCCGGCCTGAGTTTTACGAAGCATTTCAGGAAGTGATAATCCGCGGCACAAAACCCGAGACTCAAATAGAAATCAGGACTCCGGTAATAGCATTGAAGAAGTCGGAAATAGTGAAACTAGGTCAGAAACTTAAGTCACCTTTTGAACTTACCTGGTCCTGCTACCAGTATTCTGACAAGGCTTGCGGCGACTGCGACTCCTGCGCTTTGAGACTACGGGCGTTTAGCACGGCAGGCGTCAAGGATCCCATCCCATATCTGCTTGACAGCAAGCGGTTTGCTTATTAACGTTAGGCCGATCTCAGCAAGTTACAACCAGTGACGGGACTAGAGCATCCTATGGGCTCTCCCGTATTACCAAGTCACCATTGCAGTAAATATCCTTGGAGGAATCTTAGATGTTTCGCAGATATTTCATGCCGCTCCTTGCGACCGCAGCGCTAATCGCATCAATCAGCATTGCCGCCTCCGCGCAGGTCGGCCAGCTTCGTGGGCACGTTACTTTGAAGCAGGCTGACGGTACGGTAGTTCCTGCGGCAGGTGCCATGGTCGACGTCTTCCGTGTAGATATGTCCGGCAAATCTAATGCAAAGACCGATAAGAAAGGCGAATTTGTATTTGCTGGTTTGTTCTACGCTGGTGATTACATAATTGCCGTTAGTCTTGCCGGCGCGCAGCCGACTTATCAGCCCGGTGTGAAGGTTGGCAGAGATATTGACTACGCGCTCGAGTTAACAGCACCCGGCGACGGCCGGCAACTAACGCTCGCGGAAATAAAAGCGCTGATCGGCAATAAGGGTCCAGCGAGCGGCGGTGGTGCTAAAGAAAGCGCGGAAGACAGAGCCAAGCGCGAAGAGCTCATTAAGAAGAATGCGGAAATCGCGGCGAGCAACGAAAAGGCAAAATCGTCAAATGAAATAATTGGCCGCGCGTTTAAGGCTGGTAATGATGCTCTGAAGGCGAAGAACTATGACGAGGCGATCGCTCGCTTTGATGAGGGGCTACAAGCCGACCCGGAACACCCGGGCGCGCCGGCATTGTTAACCAACAAAACTATGGCCCTAAATGCCCGAGCGGTCGATCGATTTAATGCTGCGATCAAGTCTACTGATGATGCTACGAAGACTACCAGTATGGAGGCGGCAAAGAAAGATTGGACCGCAGCTAAGGAGTCAGGCGCCAAGGCCGTTGCAATGTTAAAAGCAACGCCAGCTTCGACGGACCCAGCCGAGGCTAACAGTACCAAAGTGAATATGTACTTCGCACTTTTGGCAAGAGCCGATTCTACACGCCTATTCGTCACTAAGGTGGATCAGAGCCAGGTCGATCTCGGCGTAACGGCCTATCAGGAATACATAGCCGCGGAAACTGATCCGGTTAAGAAGGCGAAAGCCCAGAAAGACATGGCCCAAATGCTGTTCGATGCCAATGCTTTCGATAAGGCGCTCGTGGAATACCGGAAGATCCTTGAGACCAATCCCGACGACCTTGACGCGTTGCTGCGGTCCGGCCAGGCACTTTTTAATATCGGCGCCATCAATACCGACAAGGCAAAATATCAGGAGGCGGCAAACTATTTGGCGCAATTTGTCGCCAAGGCACCTGATACAGACCCGTTGAAGGCAGATGCGAAAGCCATCCTTGACGCGTTGAAAGACCAGGAAAACGTTAAGCCAGAGAAGGCGACGCCGGCCCGTCGGACGCGACGCCCGTAGGAGCGAGGCAAAAGAGGAAGAGAGGCCGCATTGGAATAACCGGTGCGGCCTTTACGTTTTGTACCGTTCGGATTGATCTTGCTTGGACACCTGCCAATATGACTTAGTTGGCCTTTGAATACTTACGTCCGTGGGTGTTTGTAGGCCGTTGATCGCCCAAAATCCCCAGAATTTGACCTTGACAGTGCGGACGATCAACTTGTACTATGCTTGCCCAACGGTGTTAGTCACCGTCCGCCGCGTCCTAACTTTCCAGTCTGCAAATCTTTTTCTCGCGAATCGCAGGCCCATCTCGTGGATCTTCTCTTAGATATCTCAACACCGGGGTACAAATGTCGGCCAAATTAGGCGAAATTCTCGTTCGGGAGAATCTCATCAGCCCGCAACATCTCCGTGAAGCGCTCGACTATCAGCGCGAGCACGGCGGCCGATTGGGGTTTAACCTTGTCAAGTTGGGGCTGATCTCCGACGACATGATAACCGCCGTCCTCTCGCGGCAATATGGCATTCCTTCTGTCAACCTGGAGCTCTTCCAGATTGATGCTCAGGTTCTCCACCTCATCCCTCAGGAAGTCGCGCAAAAGTATTCGGTGCTCCCCCTCTCTCGGGTTGGCGCCAGCCTCACACTGGCAATGGTCGATCCGACCAACGTCTTTGCGATGGACGACGTTAAGTTCATGACCGGACTTAACGTTGAGCCTGTGGTAGTCGCAGAAGCGAGCATTCAACAGGCAATCTCCAAGTATTACGGCACTTCCAAGGAGATTGAGTTGTCTGCGATGGGTGCAGACGAAGTAGTCTTCGACGGAGCAGTTGCTAAAAACGCCAACGGCGGAATCACGCACGCCGATCTGGTCTCACTGGATACGATCGACTTTGATGTTGACCGTACCGAAGACGTCGAAGTACTTGAAGACAACGAAGAGATTGACCTCTCCACGCTCTCGCGCATAAGCGAGGACGCACCAGTCGTCAGACTGGTAAACGTGCTTCTGGTCGACGCGCTTCGCCGCGGAGCCTCGGACATTCACGTCGAACCCTACGAGAAAGAACTTCGCATTCGCTTCCGCATTGACGGTGTCTTGTACGACGTGATGCGGCCGCCACTCAAAATGCGCGACGCCCTCATTTCACGCGTCAAAATCATGTCCAAGCTCGATATTTCTGAAAAGCGTTTGCCTCAAGACGGACGAATTAAGATCAAGGTCAAGGTTGACGCGCGGTCTCGCGAGTTGGATTTCCGAGTTTCCACTCTGCCGACCCTGTTCGGCGAGAAGGTTGTGCTTCGTCTGCTGGATAAAGAGAACCTCATGCTCGACATGACGAAGCTTGGGTTTGAGCCGGAGTCGCTCGTCAAGTTTCAGCGAAACATTTCAAAGCCTTATGGCATGGTTTTGGTGACAGGCCCGACAGGAAGCGGAAAAACAAACACTCTCTATTCGGCACTTCAGTCTCTCAATACAGTTCAAACCAACATCATGACGGCCGAGGACCCGGTTGAGTTCAACCTCATGGGAGTCAACCAGGTGCAAATGAAAGAACAAATTGGTTTGAACTTTGCTGCGGCCCTGCGTGCCTTTCTTCGCCAGGATCCCAACATTATTCTGGTCGGCGAAATTCGAGACTTCGAAACCGCCGAGATTGCCATTAAGGCCGCCTTAACCGGCCACCTCGTGCTCTCCACTCTCCACACCAACGATGCTCCCTCAACAATTTCCCGCCTAATGAACATGGGCATCGAGCCATTTCTCGTGGCTACAAGCGTGAATTTGATTCAAGCGCAGCGACTCATCCGCCGCATTTGTAAAGAATGTAAGCGCGAAACCCCCATGCCTCCGGAAGCGCTGATGGAAGTCGGCTTTAGTGCCGAAGATGCCAAAGCGCTGAAGACGTACAAAGGAAAGGGCTGTACCACTTGTAACAACACTGGTTACAAAGGGCGAATTGGCCTTTACGAAGTTATGGAAGTCAACGATGACATCCGCGAACTTATTCTGATCGGCGCCTCGTCGCTCGAGTTGCGAAAGAAAGCGATCGAAGACGGCATGATCACACTACGCGAATCTGGTCTGCACAAGATTCGCGCCGGATTAACCACTCTCGAGGAAGTAGTCCGCGAAACGGTGGCCTAACGGAAAGAAGAATACTATGTTGCGCACATTCACTCTGTCACTATTAATGCTGGTTACAGTCGTAGTCATGCTGCCCTTCGCCAGTTCTACGGCACATGGCCTTCGGCAAAGTTCCGCTTCCCAACAACAGCGCCGCTATCGACGTCATTCGCGCGCCTGGTGGCGGCGTCACCGCGCTCGCCTTCGTATGCGCCGCGCAGCTGCCATGGCGCACCGCAGTTCTCCCCTGAGCCCCAGCATCGTCAAGTCAACCGTGCCCGAAGCAGCGCTGTCGCTTCCCAAGCTGCCCGCCGGCTGGAACAACGCCACGCTCGTAAATGGTGGTGAGCTCAAGTTTCGAACTGAAGGCAGTGCGACCATACCTGGCCAGGGCACCCTCGCAGTCGTCGCCCGAAGTCGTCCGAACCCCGCTTTCCTCACCCAGAGAGAACAGCGCACCATGCTTTCCGGGATGTCTTTTTCGGATCTACGAAGGATCGCCATCGACAAGATGATCAATTCTGGCGGCTGGGTAATAAACGACTACGAGCGTCAGGTTAACGGCGCGCGTGTATTCGTCGTGGTCGCCCAGACTCCCAGTGATGGTCGTTCACCCGAAAAGGCCTGGAACTTCTACTTCGCTGAAGTCGACGGGAAAATCTACAGCTTGACCCTGAACACGCCGTTGGAGTTTTCAAACAAACTGACCTTTGAAGGCGAGAAGTTCATCTCGTCGTTAACAATGAAAGCCAACAGCAGCGCTCAGCCGACAAACAAATAGGGTAGTTAAACAAGCCACGCAATGTTCGAACTTGGTTACTTTCCCGTCAGGAGCGTTTCTCGATGTCACTAACTGAAACCGCCACACAATTATCCCTCTCGGAGCTGCTGCGGAAGCTCTCCGAGCTTGGCGGCTCCGATCTGCATATAACTACTGGCTCAGCACCACAGGTGCGCGTCGATGGACATCTGCGGCCGCTCGAAGGCTTTCGCCTGATGACTGCCGCAGACACCAAGCAATTGGCTTACTCCGTCCTCACTGACGCCCAGAAGCACCGCTTCGAAGAAAACCTCGAGCTCGATTTTTCCTTTGGCGTGAAAGGCCTTTCGCGTTTTCGCGCAAACTTGTTCAATCAAAGGGGCGCTGTGGGATGTGTTTTCCGCGCAATCCCATACGAGATCAAAGCATTCGAAGATCTTGGACTTCCGCCGATCGTAAAGACACTTTGCGAGAAACCTCGCGGCTTGATTCTAGTTACCGGGCCGACCGGTTCCGGTAAGTCAACCACCCTCGCTGCGATGGTAGATAAAATCAATCGTGATCGGCACGAGCATATACTGACGATCGAAGACCCGATTGAGTTCTTGCATAATCACAAAAGCTGCCTCGTAAACCAGAGAGAAGTCAGCGCCGACACTCACGGATTTGCAGAAGCCTTACGAACTGCGCTACGCCAGGATCCTGACGTGGTGTTGGTTGGCGAAATGCGCGATCTGGAGACTATTGAATCAGCGTTGCGCATCGCGGAAACGGGCCACCTCACCCTGGCTACTCTGCACACAAATTCCGCGGCTTCGACGATCAACCGCATCATTGACGTCTTCCCTTCCGATCAGCAGTCACAAATTCGCGCCCAGCTTTCACTCGTGCTGGAAGGAATCATGTGCCAGGCATTACTGCCGCGTGCCGAGAAAACCGGACGCGCAATGGCGCTCGAGATCATGATTCCCAACGGCGCTATCAGAAACCTGATTCGCGAGGACAAGGTCCACCAGATCTATTCGATGATGCAAACCGGCCAGGACAAGTACGGAATGCAAACTTTCAATCAGGCGTTGGCGACCCTTTACCACAAACGCCAGATAACACTGGACACGGCGATGCAGCGGTCATCAAACACCGACGAACTGAAGGAACTGATCGATCGAGGATCCGGTCTCAACACCAATAATGGCGGCAAACAACACCCGAGTCCCTATGCCCAGGGCCGGCCAATCGGAAGTAGACCTTCGGTCAAATAGAGTTAGACTCTGGAGCTAAACAGCTATGCCTACTTATGTCTTTAAAGGCCGCAACCGGCTAAACGAAATTGTCGTCGGCGAGCGTGTTGCCGATAATCGCGATGCCTTGCGGCAGATTCTTCGTCGCGAGCAAGTCACCCTTACCTCAGTGAAGGAAAAGGGTCGCGAGATAGGAATTCCGAAGATTGGCGGCCGCAAGAAAGTCAAAGCGAAGGATCTTTCGATTTTCACGCGACAGTTTTCAGTGATGATTGACGCCGGCCTGCCTTTGGTCCAGTGTCTGGAAATCCTCGCACAACAACAGGAGAACAAATACTTTCAGCAGATATTGCTCCAGGTTCGACAAGACGTTGAAGAAGGCTCAACACTATCGGCGGCCATGGCTCGCCATCCACGCGTGTTTGATCAGCTTTACTCCAACATGGTTGAGGCTGGTGAAACAGGCGGTATCCTCGATTTGATACTGCAGCGTCTATCAACCTTCATCGAAAAAATCGTTAAGTTGAAACGAGACGTGATTTCCGCGTTGATCTATCCGGTGGCAGTGATCGTTCTGGCCATCGCTGCAGTTGCGGTGATCATGGTCGTAGTAATTCCTCAGTTTCAAAACATCTTTCTTGGCTTGCTGGGCCCCGGGGAACAGCTGCCGTTGCCGACGCGAATCGTCGTTGGAATAAGTAACTTCCTTGCCGGCTGGGGTGGTTTGGCGGTGCTCGTCGCGATAATTGGCACGGTCGTCGGCATACGCTTCTACTACAAGACAAAAGGCGGTAGGAAGGTGATCGACCGCATCCTCTTGAAGCTTCCAGTATTCGGCAAGATTCTCCAGAAGATTGCGGTAGCACGGTTCTCACGCACACTCTCAACCTTGCTCTCTTCTGGTGTGCCTATTCTTCAATCGCTCGACATCACGGCGCGCACCGCAGGCAACATAGTTATCGAAGAAGCCATCATTAGCGTCCGCACGGGGGTAGAGCGCGGTGAAAATTTTGTGGATCCGCTTAGGGCCACCGAGGTCTTCCCCAACATGGTGGCGCAGATGGTCGGCATCGGTGAGCAAACCGGCGCTCTCGACGCGATGCTCGGTAAGATCGCTGACTTCTATGAACAGGAAGTGGACTCAGCTATTGCTAACTTGCTGACTCTCATGGAGCCGCTATTGATCGGGTTCCTCGGCATCACCATCGGTTCCATCGTCGTCGCTATGTACTTACCACTGTTCACCCTGATCGGAAAACTTTCAAACGCCGGACATTAAGTCCTGACGGTGCGAAGGTTTGATTGCCTGACATAAGAGGCCCGCTTAATGCGGGCCTCTTTTTTTTCACCTCCGGGAGTTCAATGTGAATCAGCGACAGAAGTTCATCGAAGAGTTACGATTTCAATGGCGGTGGTATATTTGTTCAGAGGGACCTGGCCGCTTTAGTATTTCTTGTCCACCAGCATTTCGATTTTTCAGGCACGCGAATTTTTTGTAGTCGGCAGGAATTCTGATCAACGAAACAGTAAAGATGCAGAACGTGCAGATAGCAATTATCGGCAGCGGCTTCGGCGGTATAGGAACTGCGATCCGGCTAAAGCAGGAAGGGCTTGAAGAATTCATAATCTTTGAGCGCGCTGATGATGTCGGTGGCGTTTGGCGCGATAATACCTATCCCGGCTGCGCTTGTGATGTGCAATCGCATCTCTACTCGCTTTCCTTCGTGCCAAATCCTGATTGGACCCACAGCTTTTCCCCACAGGCAGAAATCTGGGACTACCTACGAAAGTGCGCCAGGGATTACGACGTGCTTCCGCACATCCGCTTCGGACACAGCGTCACGGAAGCGGTCTGGGAACCTGAACGACAGCGTTGGCGGATTGAGACATCAAAAGGGACCTACCTGGCTTCGTTACTCATCTCTGCCGCGGGCTCGTTCAGCGAGCCCAAGCTACCGGAGTTAGCCGGTTTGGAAAGTTTCAAAGGCAAAATGTTTCACTCCTCGCGTTGGGATCACCAATTTAACATTAAGCAAAGTCGGATTGCGGTGATCGGTACGGGCGCGTCGGCGATTCAGTTCGTGCCGGCGATACAACCGCAGGTTAAAAAGCTGCATGTCTTCCAGAGAACGGCGCCGTGGATTGTGCGCCGCCATGACCGGCCTTTTGCGCGGCTCGAACGCAAACTCTTTCGGTGCTTCCCAGTTTTGCAGCGCGTGATGCGCGCGGGTATCTACAGCTTCCGCGAGGTACTCGGCTTTGCCTTTCGTCATCCCTGGGCCATGAAGTTGCTTCAGCCCCTCGCCCGGCGCCACCTGAAACGTTCGGTTGCAGATCCTGTGCTGCGCGCGAAGTTAACCCCTAACTACCTCATGGGTTGTAAGCGCGTATTAATCTCTAACGACTACTTCCCGGCGCTCACTCAACCCAATGTTGAGTTGGTTACAGACGGCATTGCCGAAGTGCGGGAGCATTCTATTATCGGCAACGACGGCGTTGAGCGCGCGGTCGACGCAATTATTTTCGGCACTGGCTTTCACGTTTCGGACTTTCCCTTCGCCAGCAGAGTTCGCGGTAAAGAGGGACGCACTCTCAGCGAGGTTTGGGCTGGTAGTCCAAAGGCGCTCGTGGGAACAACGGTGGCGGGTTTCCCCAACCTTTTCCTGTTGCCCGGACCCAACACCGGGCTCGGACACTCGTCAGTCGTCTACATGCTGGAGGCTCAGATCGAGCACGCATTGACTGCCATAGTTTACATGCGTCGAAATGGCGTAAACGCCATTGAGGCGCGATCGGAAGCGCAGGAGGCTTATGTCGCCAGCGTTGATAAGAGCATGCGGGGCACCGTCTGGACTTCCGGTGGCTGCTTGAGCTGGTATCTGGACAACACCGGACGAAACTCCACGCTGTGGCCGACACCCAGCTGGAAATTTCGTCGCCGGGTAGCGCGCTTCGCTCCCCACGAATACGTGATGGAATAGGACAACCGGGGTCTTATCACTAATCAATGCCTGAGTATCCCGACATCGTTGTTTATATCGAGGCGCTCGAAAAACGTATCCACGGTCGAACGCTCGAGCGTGTTTACATCACATCTCCATTTCTTCTTCGCACTGCGACGCCACCAATCTCAAGTGTCGAGGGCAAGAAGGTCATCGCCGTGCGCAGGCTTGGCAAACGAATTTGCGTTGGACTTGAAGATGATCTATGGCTCGTCCTTCATCTGATGATCGCGGGTAGACTTCACTGGAAGGAGAGAGTCAGCGCCGCGCCGGCCAAACGTTCGAAGCGTGACTTGGCGACTTTCGAATTTGACAACGGTCGACTAACTCTAACGGAGGCCGGCACTCAAAGGCGCGCTTCCCTCCATGTTGTTAAAGGCGAAGCAGGCCTTCGCGAGCTGGATCCTGGCGGCCTTGAGATTTTCGATTTGAAAGATTACAAGGCTTTTACCACGGCGCTTCAATCCGAAAACCACACGTTAAAGCGAGCGCTCACCAATCCTCATCTATTCAGCGGTATCGGCAATGCTTACTCGGACGAAATCCTCTTCGCGGCACAGCTGTCTCCAGTTAAGCTTACGCAAAGACTGACTTCAGATGAGCTTGAACGCCTTTACACTGCAATTCGCACAACGCTTACTGATTGGGTTGAACGACTCAGAAAGGAAACAGGCGCAGGTTTTCCGGAAGGCGTCACAGCCTTTCGCGAAGGCATGGCAGTTCACGGACGTTTCAAAGAACCATGCCGACGATGCGGCGCCAGGATTCAACGCATTCGTTACGCCTCAAACGAAACGAACTACTGCCCCAGTTGCCAAACCGGCGGTAAACTACTTGCGGATCGAGCCCTCTCGCGTATCCTGCGAGACGATTGGCCTAAGACTGCTGAAGAGCTCGGCTAAAGACTTAATGCTCACAACTCTCGCCATCGCCAACTATCGTTCACTGCGGAATCTGATCGTCCCATTGCGGCAGCTGAACCTTGTTACCGGACCCAATGGGAGCGGCAAGTCTAGTGTCTACCGGGCGCTCCGGTTGTTGGCTGAGACGGCCCAGGGAGGTGTAATACCTTCTCTTGCTCGAGAAGGCGGCCTGCAATCGACACTTTGGGCAGGTCCTGAGAAGCTCGGCGCGGCTGTCAAACGCGGCGAACACAGAATCGAAGGCACCCTCCGCAAGCAGCGCGTTAATTTGCAGCTGGGGTTCGCTGGAGATGATTTTGGTTACGCCATTGACCTCGGGCTTCCCTCACCCAGCAAGTCGGCATTTGCGCTGGATCCGGAAATAAAAACCGAGTCCGTTTGGGCCGGTCCCATTCTCAGGCCGGCGACGTTGCTGGTCGAGCGCCGCGCCTGGGTTGTCCGCACGAGGAACGGCGACGGTGAATGGGAAACGCTCTCATACCAGCTCGCGAGCTTCGACAGTATGATGTCGCAGTTTGCTGATCCGCGAAACGCCCCCGAGCTGTTGATGCTACGGGAACAGATTCGTTCCTGGCGTTTTTATGATCACTTCCGTACTGACGTTGATGCGCCCGCGCGACTTCCGCAAGTCGGGACACATACTCCTATACTCAGTAATGATGGATCCGACCTGGCGGCGGCATTGCAAACAATCATGGAGATTGGCAATCCCGTAGCGCTCGACGACGCGGTTGCGGACGCTTTTCCGGGTTCGAGCATTTCGGTCTCAAACCTGGAGGGCCGCTTTGAAATTGCCATGCATCAACACGGCCTGCTGCGGCCGCTCAAGGCTGCTGAACTTTCTGACGGAACTCTTCGCTACCTGCTTTGGATTGCTGCCTTGCTGACTCCACGCCCACCCGGATTGCTAGTACTGAACGAGCCGGAAACGAGTTTGCATCCCGATTTGCTGCCCGCCCTGGGACGCCTAATAGCCAGCGCAGCGGAACGCTCGCAGGTGTTGGTGGTGACCCATGCGTCAAAGTTGATCGGAGTATTGGAGGAACAGGCGGAGTGTAACTCCGTAAGGCTTGAGAAGGAATTTGGGGAGACAAGGATTGTGGGAGCCGGGAAATTCGATCAACCGTTATGGCGCTGGGCCTCGCGCTGACGAAACCCATCCTTCTAGCAGAGATTGGAGGATTGACCATGTCTACGCGGTTGCCGTCGCTTCGCATTGAGGAAGCAGGCGAAAAAGATGTCTCACTCATTCTTCAGTTCATACGCGAGCTGGCCGAATATGAAAAGGAGCTCGTCCGGGTGACGGCGACTCAAGAAATCCTGCGTGCAACTTTGTTCGGACCGGAACCTTACGCTAAAACGGCCATTGTCTATGTTGGCGAAGAGCCCGCAGCTTTCGCAATCTACTATTTCAGCTATTCATCCTTTTCCGGACTACCTGGTCTCTACCTGGAAGATATATTCGTCCGTCCTGCTTTTCGTGGGCTCGGCGTGGGTAAAGAATTATTCACCTTCCTCGCGCGACGCGCCGGTGAGCGTGGTTGTGGCCGCATGGAGTGGTCCGTGCTCAATTGGAACGAGTCTGCAATCGGCTTCTATGAAAAGCTCGGCGCCGCTCCTGTGAACGACTGGACTGTCTTTCATTTGGCAAAAGAGGACATGGAGGAATTAGCCAAACCTGCTTGAAGATTGCCGTCGCTATCGTTCGGGCTTCTGATAAGGACAGTGGCGGCAACCGCTCTCGCAGCAATATCCACGCTTTCGTAAAAAGGCGGCCGTGAAAACCAACAGGCCGTCTTCGAGATAAAAGTCGAGGCCTTCCAGCAATTCCGCGTCTTCGCGCGATCGAGTGGGATCTTGATCGGTGTCGGCTGTATTTCCGCTTTTCTCGGCTAATGTCATGCAATGCTTCCAGAATAGTTGGTGTTAGTCCAACTGTCTTTCGCTGCTTTCAGTTTGTTCCAGTAGCGCCTCGTCCATCTACCCGGTAGCTAAGGTCCGAACAGCAAAGCTATAGCCTATCGGACTTAGGACTACCTCTCTACCAGAATAGGCAATCTTTGCCGCAGCGCAAGCGCTCTGTGGTAGGCTTGGCCACAGGATGGGCCTCGAAGAAGCCACAGAACGCAGATACACGCTCGGTCAAAAGCTTTGGTGGCTGATCATCGGGCGTCTCGCAGCTGCGGTCGCTTTATTTGTCGCGCGTGGGTTTTGGGTTCATGGAGGAAACTTACAAGCCTGGGTGGCAACGTTGTCGCCACTCCTTATTGTCGGCGGTCTCACGCTGCTCTACGCAGTCGCTCGAACTTTCTCCAAAGCTCTTCTTCTGCAAGCGCGTATTCAATTCGTTATAGACATCATCCTTGTAACCTGGCTCGTCTGGACAACGGACGTCATTCATTCACCATACATTGCTATCTACATAGTCGTTATTGCCGCCTCAAGTTTGTTCCTCGGGCCGCGGGATGCGGTACTCATCTCGCTCGCGTGCGCGGTTGCTTTCACCGCCGGCGCGGTGGCTGTTTTGAATGGGGTTGGTGTTGGTCGGATCCAGCCGGCGGAGTTGCTCGACTCCGCGCGAGTGCAGTCATTTCAAACTGTAGGCTTGTTCGACATCGCGTTTCTCGTCGTCGGGTTGCTCTCTGCTCGGCTGGCCGGGGGCCAATCACAATCTGAAGTCCGCCTGAAGGCCGCCACTCAGTCTCTAGCAACTTTGCGCGCGCTTCATGAGCGGATCGTGGAATCAATTCGTTCTGGGGTTGTAACCACTGACTTGCAACGTCGTATCTACACCTTCAATGCAGCAGCAGCGGAAATTACTGGCTACCATGAGGCGGATGTTCGCGGACAGGATGCGTCAATATTTTTTGGCGACCTGAAACAGATTATTGCGGACTCGATGACTGCTGCGGGTGCGACCGAAGCCAACCCGCGCTTTGAAGCCGACTGTCTAACGGCGGACGGGCTGCGGCTGCGACTTGGCTTCACGGTCTCTCCTCTCTTTTCTGAGCTTGGCGATACGACCGGCACGGTAATCACGTTTCAGGATCTCACCCGCATTCGGGCCCTGGAAGAAACCTCGCGACGTCAGGATCGACTCGCCGCCATCGGCCGCATGGCTGCCTCAATCGCCCACGAGATTCGCAATCCCCTGGCGGCCATGCGTGGCTCGATTCAGATGCTGCGTGCCGATATGGAGGGCCAGTCGTCTCAAACGGAACTGATGGAGATCATTCTCCGCGAGTCGGATCGGTTGAACCGGATTATCAGCGACTTTCTGAATTACGCGCGTCCGCGTTCAATAATCCAATCGAAGGTTGACGTTGGCGAGTTATTGCGAAGAACATTCACCCTCCTGCGCAACAGTGCCGAATTAAACGAGCATCAAATCATCGGGGAAGATGTGCCCGACGAGCCGGTCCTGGTTGGTGCCGATGCAGAGCAACTGCAGCAGGTCTTCTGGAATCTTGCTCGCAATGCTTTGCAGTCAATGCCGGATGGGGGAGAACTGAGGGCGGCGGTGCAGCCGCAAAAGGACAACCGTTTAAGAATTGCCTTTGCTGATACCGGGCGGGGAATGTCACCGCAGCAAGTGGAACATCTGTTCGAGCCCTTTTCTTCAACAACCGGAGGAACAGGGCTCGGACTTTCGATTGTCTATCAAATCATTCGCGATCATGGTGGTACAATTAACGTGCGCAGCCGTGAGGGACAAGGAACCACCATTACAATTGAGTTACCTCTTGGAGAACCGGAGAACAGGGATCAAAGTGCAGGAGTGAACCCTTAATGATGCTCGAACGGTGCGATCAAATAGTGTAATGTCTTTAGAGTTCTGAACTCTCCTTAAGTTATGGCCAACCTTCTAATAGTTGATGACGAATTGGGAATGCGTCAGTTCTTGACGCACCTATTCGAGCGCGAAGGACATACTGTGCGGGCGGCCGAAAATGGTCGTGAGGCAATGGAGCTATTGCGGGCCGCGCCGGCCGATTTGATCGTTTCTGACGTGCGAATGCCCGACATGAACGGCATCGAATTGTTGCGGGCAGCTCGCGAGCTGTTTCCGGAGATCGAAGTTGTAATAATGACCGCTTTTGCGAATGTTGATAGCGCTCGCGAAGCGTTCCTGCTGGGCGCATATGATTTCGTTCAGAAGCCTTTTGACAATGACTTGCTTAAGGAGACCGTCGCTCGTGCCCTGGAAAAAATCTCCCTCATCAAGGAAAAGGAAGCGCTGCTCGAGGAGAACAAGGCGCTAATCCAGGGACAACGGACGCGCGGCAAACTTAACAATATCATCGGCAAATCCGGCAAGATGCAGGCGCTCTACCAGATGATTGAAACCGTGGCACAGGTGCAGTCGACGGTGCTGGTAACCGGCGACTCGGGCACCGGAAAAGAGTTGGTCGCGCGTGCTATCCATGACCTCGGACCCAGAGCTGAAAAGCCATTCGTTTCGATTAACTGTGGGGCGTTTACTGAAACACTGCTCGAGTCCGAGCTCTTTGGTTACGTGAAGGGCTCATTCACCGGGGCCAATACAAATCGCAAGGGGCTCTTTGAAGCAGCAAACACAGGAACAGTTTTCCTCGATGAGATTGGTGAGATGTCTCCTGCGATGCAGGTAAAACTCCTGCGCGTGTTACAGGAAAGGAAGCTGCGACCCGTTGGCGCGACTGAGGAGACTGTCGTCGATACGCGTGTCATTGCCGCCACCAATCGCGACCTCAGCACGATGGTTAAGGACGGAACGTTTCGCGAGGATCTTTTCTACCGAATCTCGGTTATCCCCATCGAGCTGCCTCCGCTACGCGACAGAACCGAAGACATACCTGAATTAGCAAAACACTTCGTTGAAAAGTTTGGCACTAGCGTGGGTCGAAGTTTGACTATCAGCGATGCTGCTCTGCGCCTTTTGGAACAGTATCTCTGGCCTGGAAATGTTCGTGAACTTGAACACGCGATTGAGCGGGCTGTTGCGCTGGAAACGACCGACTCAATTCAGCCTGAGCGTTTGCCTGAGAAGATTACCAACTACAATCCCTATCGCATTGCTGAAATCTTCGAGTTCCCCGAAGAAGGTCTCAATCTCACAGCTCATCTGGATCAACTCGAAAAAACCTACGTCCTCGAAGCTCTCCGCCGGACTTCAGGGAACCAGACTAGCGCTTCCGAACTCCTGGCGCTGTCTGTCCGCTCGCTGCGACACCTACTCGACAAACACGGCATTCGAAGTCTTACCGCCCAGATGCGCGATGAGCGCCGCTCAGGGGAGTCGTCGCCTCGACGACGCTCGACTGATCCGCCCCTTCGCCGACGTGAGGACGACGAACCTGAATTGGCTGCCGGGGCCGGTGAAAGCTAAATCCCTCTTCTAGCTCCAACTTTGACGGAATCCGTCAGCGACCTTCTGCCGTAATTTGTCACCAAGCTAAAAGCCTTCTCCGCCACAGAGTTCAGTGCAGCGAAAACCTCCCATTTACTGCCTCTTTGCTCGAAACTGCCGATGGCACAGGCCTTGTAACCAGCCAGCCTGACACTTCGCGCTCTGCGCGGTTACATCGTAACGACGAAACCGTTGGCGCGAGAAACATCTAAACACTTTCTCTCTAAGGAGCACGAATAAGAAATGAATACCAACAAACGCCAAGAGGGCTTCTCACTGATAGAACTCCTCATCGTCGTTGCGATTATCGGTATTATCGCCGCCATCGCAATCCCTAATCTCCTCGCATCGAGGCGCGCTGCTAACGAAGGTTCGGCCCAGTCCACCCTTCGCACCATCCACAGTTCTGAAGCCGTCTATCAGTCAACGATTGGCGACGGAGCATTCGGTAAGTTGAGCCTCACAGGCGTTTTAGTGCAGGATGAGGCTTCCCTCTCCGGCCAGAACTTGGTTGATAGCCAGTTGGCTACCGGAACCAAGAGCGGCTATGACTTTGAAGCGACTCCCCTTGCTGGACCGCCGGCACAGTTTTACGCGACTGCTTCCATGCATGACTCAGCGGCGTTTACCCGCACCGGCAACCGTTGCTTCGGTATCACCGAAGATGGCGTCTTGCGCGGCAAGGTAACTGACACCAAACCTGCGAACAGAGCTGCTGTCATCGCTTTTACTGCTATCGGCAACTAAAACTGATTGTGGTTTTGAACAATAGCCAATGGGGGCCGGGGCTAAGCTCCGGCCCCCATTGCAAGTTTAGTGTACTGATTCTCTGACAAACTCGACCGCGACTGAAAATATGTGAGCGCCACGCCACAACCTAAGGCGGAGTCGCAATGAAGTCAACAAACACGCTCCTGTCACAGGAGTAAACATTTATGCAAAACGTAAGACAGCAGGGCTTCTCTCTCATCGAATTACTTATTGTGGTTGCCATCATAGGCATCATCGCCGCCATTGCGATCCCTAACCTCCTGGCTTCACGCCGCGCCGCAAATGAAGGTTCCGCACAGTCCTCGCTGCGCACTGTCCATAGTTGTCAGTTGGTCTATAGGGCAACGGCGGGTGATGGTGACTATGGAGACCTAGCGGCCCTTATGGCCAATGACCTCATCGGTGCTGAGCTCGGCGGCGGCTCCAAGAGCGGTTACACCTTCACAGCAACCCCCGATAACACCCTAACCATCCCCACCTTTTTCGTGTCTGCGGTTCCAAGGAACACTGCCGCTTTTTCTCGCACTGGCAATCGTAGTTTTACCGTCGCAGAGGACGGCATGCTGCGAGCCAGGGTTTCAGACGTCGGTCCGGCAAATCATGCTGCCGCTGTCGATTCGGCAACTTGGGCACCAGTTGGCAATTGAGTAACAACACAAGTTTGAATTCATTTTGCGGAGGATGGAGTACGCTCCGCCTCCGTAAATTTTTTTCTAAAGCATTGGACGCATGAGCTCGGAAGCATCACAATTTACGGCGATGAAATCTTCAATCACGGCGCCGTCCGCAACCAGGAAGTGCCTCGCTTGGGCAGTCCTCGTTTCGGTGATATTCATCGCGCCAGCCTTGTTCTTCGGCATACCTTCGAACAAAGACCTGTTGAACCATTTTCGTTTTGCCCTGCCATTTTTTGATTCGCTGAGCAGCGGCCACTTCTACCCGGGCTGGCTTGCAGAGTCAAATTCTGGATACGGCGATCCAAGTTTTCGCTTCTATCCGCCCGCACTCTACTACCTGCTCTCGCTAGGCAAGGCGCTCACCGGCAACTGGTACGCGGGAACATTACTCACGTTAGCCCTTTTGTCCACATTGAGTGGATTGGGCATGTACTTCTGGACGCGCTCGATTATTTCAGAGGCCTGCGCTATGTGGGCCGCCATCCTTTATGTCCTCGCGCCTTATCACGTTAATCAACTCTACCAGGCTTTCCTGCTGGCCGAATTTGCGGGAGCGGCGGTGCTGCCTTTCGCGTTCGGATTTGTCGAGCGAGTGTGTCGGCGCGGGCGGTTTCAAGACGTGGCTGGCCTCGCAGCAACTTATGCTCTCCTGATTCTCACGCATCTCCCGCTGGCGGTAATGGGCTCGTTGGCATTGGCGGTTTATGGTCTCGCCTGTATCAATCGACAGAATTGGCGGAAATGTTTGCGGTTGTTATGTCTGGCGGCTTTGCTTGGTCTGGCGGCCAGCTCAATCTATTGGGTCAGGATGGTAAGCGAACTTAAATGGATCGGTATTAACAACGCTAATCCAAATAGCTCGGTGGACTATAAGCAAAACTTTGTCTTTTCTACTCTCTCACCAGAAAATCCGACTGTCTGGTGGGTTAATATCCTGACCGTTATAACGATTCTACTATTTGTTCCGGCACTAGCTTTGTGTTTCCGCCGCGCACGTGGTCAGGTAAATTTTGGCAAACTAATTCCGGTCGCGATCGTGACCCTGATGAGCTTCTTCATGGCGTTACCTTTGAGCCGTCCGTTGTGGAGAATCCTTCCGGTACTACAACAAACTCAATTTCCCTGGCGCTGGCTGGCGGTTTTCTCGATGACCGGGTCTTTGCTGACCGCTGCGAGCATTCCGCTTTGGCTCGAGAACAGAATGCAATGGCGACGTCCGGTTCGCTTGATTGTGTTGGGAAGTATGCTGGTCTCAGTCGCCTTTACCCTGGCCCACACGGTACGCGAAGGCGAATACAGGAAACCAGCACAGTTCCAATCCGATCTACAATCAGTGCGCGGAACACCGAGCGTGAATTATTGGATTCCAGTTTGGGCCAGCCGGCACCCGAAAGAAATGAAGAGCGAGGTGGAAGCTGGTGATCGTCAAGTTGTAGTAAACAAGTGGGAGCCCGAGCATCGTAGCTTTGAAATATTGCCCGGCAATTCGAGCGAGCTGCGATTGCGGACCTTTTATTATCCCCTCTGGGTTGCAAGCAACGCGGGCCAGGCGCTTTCTACTCGTCCGGACAGCGATGGCGCACTCTTGATTTCGTTGCCTGATAGTCACACCTTTCCCACCTCGATTGATCTGGATTTTCGTGAGCCGTTGCGCGCGCGCGTGGCTGTCGGTGTTAGCGTTTTCGGTTGGCTGTTCATCGGCTTGATGGCATTCGCTCACGCGGCGCGACGTAATAATGTGACAGGGCTGAAAGTGCTTTCGAAAATTTGATTGTTACGCTAGAGTATCCGCTCGTTAACGACTCTGTTGTTCAAACATCACCATTTCGTGGAAGCAACTCAGGCTGCAAAGAATGGAGGAGGTCCGACCACGGGGACGCTTGTGGGCGCATGGCATCGTGTCACGACTATAGCCGGCAATACTTTTCGAGAAGCGGTGCGCGATCGCGTGCTTTACAACCTGGTCCTGTTTGTTCTCATTCTCACTGGCGCTGCGGTTTTCATCGGTGAACTCTCCGGTGGACAAGAACGCAAGATCATTGTTGACCTTGGGTTGAGCGCGATGCTCCTCTTCGGAGTTTTCATCGCCATCTTCGTAGGCGTCGGGTTGGTTTACAAAGAAATCGAACGACGCACGGTTTACTCAATCTTCTCGAAACCTGTAGGGCGCGGCGAGTTTCTCCTCGGTAAATATCTTGGTCTTTGTTTGACCTTGCTGGTCAATGTCGGAGTGATGGGCGCGGGAGTTTCCCTGGCGCTAATCTACGTCAAACGTGGCTGGGATCCGCTGGCACTCAGTATCTGGCCGGCCATCCTGCTGCTATACGTAGAGTTGATGATCCTGACGGGCGTCGCGCTGCTCTTCTCCTCTTTTTCTTCGCCGGCATTGTCGGCGCTGTTAACGTTCTTCGTTTTCATAATTGGTCACTTCAGCGCGGATCTGAAAAGTCTCGCCAATTCCATGGGTAGCAACACTGCCCGTTGGCTTTTCGCGGCTCTCTATTACTTGCTGCCAAATCTGGCGAATCTAAGTTTCATTACTCCGGCAGCTCATGGCCAGTTGCCGAATGCGGGACACGCTGCGGGCGCGATTCTCTACTCTCTTGTGTACATCGTCGTAATCCTTACCGCCGCTACCATGATTTTTCGCCGGCGTAATTTCAAATGAATCACAAAGCTTCCATGCACGACGGCTTGTTGCTGTTAACTTTATTGATTGGGCTCGCGAGCGTCGTGGGTTTATCACGCTGGCTTGACTCTCACCGGCCGCCGACCGATTCCAGGATGGACGAAGAGCAACTCTATCTCACCGGCACAATGGCAAAGCGGATTAGTCTTGGATTCAACGGTTTGGCCGCAGACTGGTATTGGATGCGTTCGCTACAATATGTCGGACGCAAGATCATTGATGTCCCGGATAACGTTCCCATAGATAATCTGGCGCAACTCAATTTGAAACTGCTGGCGCCGCTAATCGATACATCTACAACCCTGGATCCTGAGTTTATCGAGCCCTACCAGTATGCAGCGGTGGTCCTGCCCGCGGTTGATTTGCCTGAGGCCATACGTCTTACAAGAAAGGGCATCGCCGCTAATCCCAACGCGTGGCGTCTCTATCAACACCTGGGATACATCTATTGGCAGCAACGGGATTTCCAGGCAGCAGGCGAAGCCTACGATCAGGGCTCGAAATTGCCGGGAGCACCGCCCTGGATGGTTGCGATGAAAGCAAAAATGGCTAACGAGGGCGGAAGTCGTGAACTCGCCCGCGAGATCTACGGCCGCATCTACGAACAAGCCGAGAACGCCAAGGTCAAGGAGATGGCTCGGAAGCGGTTGCTGCAACTCGACTCCCTGGATCAAAGAGATGGGTTACGCAAAGTTCTTGCGGCCTATAGGACGAGAGTCGGTCGGTGCCCGTCATCGTGGAAAGAAGTTGAACCTTTACTGCGCGCTGTGCGCGTGGAAGTGGACTCAACCGGCGCGCCGCTTGATCCCACCGGAACAGCCTATGTCATGGTTGGCGACGGTTGTGACCTGGATGTCGATCCGAAATCAGAAGTGCCCTACAGGTGAGGAAGTATTGACTAAGCACGCGAGAAAAATGCGTCTATCAGACTATGACGAGTGTTGTTGAAATAGATAACCTAACGAAAGACTACGAAGTTGGATTCGTGCGCAAACGAAAGGTGCGCGCGCTGGACGGGCTCTCGTTAACAGTTAACCATGGTGAGATATTCGGATTTCTGGGCGCCAACGGCGCCGGCAAAACCACCACTCTAAAGCTGTTGATGCGGCTCATCTTCCCGACGGCCGGAAACGCGCGAATTCTGGATCACGACATCGCCGACGTTTCGATGCACAGTCGCATTGGCTACCTGCCGGAAAATCCCTATTTCTACGACTACCTGACGGCGCTCGAGTTCCTTAATTTCTGCGGGCAGATCTTTGGCCTTTCAAAGACTGTCCGAAACAACCGATCGAGAGAGTTGTTAACGTCCGTAAAACTGGACGAGATGAAGTGGAACACGCAGTTAAGAAAGTTTTCCAAGGGAATGTTGCAGCGGGTTGGTTTGGCACAGGCACTGGTCAATGATCCGGAAGTAGTTTTTCTTGACGAGCCCATGAGTGGCCTGGATCCAATCGGACGCCGAGAGGTTCGCGATCTAATCGCGGCGCTGCGTCAACAAGGCAAGACGATTTTCATGTGCTCACACATCCTTTCTGACATTGAAGTGCTTTGCGATCGCGTGGCCATTCTAAGAGGCGGCCGCCTCGCACAGGTCGGGTATCTCGACGAGTTGCGCCAACAAGTCGCCGGCCGTAACCAGGTTGAAGTCGTGTTAAGTGGAACAGACGTGACCACTCTCAAGCCTCACCTGCCGAGCGGCCATGACTTTTTGCTGACATCTACTCCGGCAGGATTGCGGATTGAAATCAAGGACGAGCGGGACGTTGATTCTGTATTAGCAGCTCTGCGAAAGGCGGGCGGGAAACTTGTCTCGGTACAACCTCTCAAGCAATCACTGGAGGAGCTGTTTCTTGAATCTGGAGGAAGTGAAACCTCCGATTAGTTCTACTTGAATTTGAATCCTGTGACTTCCATCCGAATATCGGCGCGGTCGTCTTTGTCAGTCATTCCCTCAAGCATCACGCGCACTGCCATGCTTCGGTTGTTGTCCAGTTCAGGTTGCCTGGTGGGAATTACTACGACAGCACGCTGGTTTACGGGCTTTCCCTGATGGTCTACTACGACTCCCTTGATCTCGAGTCCAGTTAGAGTGCGGCCGCTGAAGTTGTGAACAATCGACTGGAGATTCATTACGATGTCTCCAAGAGCTCGCTTCGACTCGTAAGCCTCAGGCTTATCCACCATTATTTTTGACGCATACTGCTCAAACTCCGGTGAACCCGCTCTAATGGCCCCTTCTAATGTAGGTTCGACAGTGCCGCCGCCACTTGCCCGCATGAGCAGATAAAAAAGCGCCGCAATTCCGATCGCTGCTATGACCGCAACAACGATTATTACTGTGCGTCTGGAATCGTCTGAATCGGGAAGCTGTCGATCTGGAGTGGCCATGGATTGTCGAGTTGGATTCTAGTGCGCCGGAAACCGTTTTTGCAATGTCTCGGTGTCACCAGGCACCACCGACTGCCAGGTCCGTTTAGACACCGTGCGCTAAGAAAAGTTTCCCAGGGCTCTCAACCCAGTGGATTAGAATCAAGAGTGGCTGCTTACCAGGCTGTTAACGAGATCCTCGAGTTCGGGATAATGAACCGGTTTGGTGACGTAGGCATTGCATCCAGCATCGAGGGCCTGGTTGTGAAAGTCTGCCGTATCGTGAGCGGATACTGCGACTATAGGGACATCGCGCAGCTCTGGCAGCTTGCGAATTTGACGCGTTGCGGCCAGTCCATCCACGAACGGTAGGCTGAGATCCATGAGGATAATCTCGGGCCTCACCTCAGCGGCCACCGCGACGGCTTCCCTCCCGTTGAGCGCTTCAACGACGCGAAAGCCGCTCATCTCCAGCAACCTTCTCATCATCCGGCGATTGTCTTCGGTGTCCTCGACGAGCAAGACCGTCACGACCTCACCTTCAGTATCCATGGGGTAAGTACCTTTGTTCACACCTGATTCAGCAACTAAACTCAACTGCTCTGACCTTCCCTTAGCGGGAAACCGCTGTATCACTAGAATACGCCCGCATTTTTTGCTAAGATCGCGCACCGAAATACGACATGTCGGATCCCCCTGTCGGGTTTAATCAGTACACTTCACTGGCGCTGTTTCGGCTAGCCTGACGAAGTTAAGTAAATACCCCCAAAGCCAGATGAAGCCACTTTTGTCAGAATCCGAAGATAACGACGCCCTGCGGGCACTTGGCCGGGCCTCTGTGCAGATCGTTCACGATCTCAAAAATCAATTGAATGGTCTCAAACTCTATGCCACGTTTCTGCGAAAGCGCATGGAGAAGGGTGAACGGCCCGCAGACGAGTTGGAAACGATCAACAAATTGATCGCCGGCCTGGATCGTACGGCGAGAGACGTCTCAATGATTGTTGAATATGGGAGGCCTCTCGAGCTGAAAAAACAAGCTGGAACTGATCTAGAAAGACTGTCTCGCGAAGTTGCTGCGAAATTGAACGCTGAAAACTTAAGTAATCGCCCGCCGGTCACGGGCGGCTTGGCGGGCTCAGTTGTTGTTGACGGTCAGACTGGGCCGCTGGTGGGTGAGTTTGATCGGGCACTATTGGCTGAGGCGCTCAGATGGATATCGCTCAGCGCCATAAAGATGTTAACCAACAAAGCAGGCTCGCTCGCGATTCGTTTGAAACTCGACACTTTTGAATCCGGGCGAGATGGGGTGATTGAGTGGAGCGTGTATGATTCTTCGGATCACGATCCGTTTCACTCTTTTGCCGGCAGCAATGAAATACGACTATCGCTTGCCGCCAGAATAATCGAGGCGCATGGCGGTTCGGCGACAAGCCACGACGGCGTTTTAAGCGTCCGTCTACCGCTGGCTCCGTAAGTGGAAGTACAGCGAACAGCAGAACGGTAAACCAACAAAAGGTTTCGAGGAGGAAGCAGAGTGGAAAACAAGGACGTGCGGATTCTGGTTGTTGACGACGAGGAGACGATGGCGGATTCCCTGAAACAACATCTTGTCGAGGAAGGCTTTTCAGTAGACACCGCAGACACCGGCGCCGAGGCGATTGAGCGCTTTGATCAGGGCGGTCATCAGGTGGCTATCTGCGATTTGCAACTGCCCGACATGGACGGCCTTGACGTCGTTCGTCACATCAAGGATGCCCGGCCCCTGACGGAGGTTATTGTTCTCACCGGTCACGGCTCGGGTCCCCGCGCTTTTGAAGCGAGCAAAGCAGGCGCCTTTGATTTTGTCGAGAAGGACAACTTCGAACTCGATACGCTTCTGCGCCGAATCAAGAACGCGCTGAAGCAGCGAGAGCTGCTAACCGAAAACGCTAACATGCGCCGGCAGCTTTCCACGCGCTCCGAGTACTTCAACATCATCGGCTCGTCAAAACCGATGCAAACTATTTATGAGACCATTGAGTCGGTAGCGAAATCTGATGCGAACGTTCTGATCGTGGGCGAGTCGGGAACCGGAAAAGAACTCATCGCCAACGCGATTCACTACAATTCGTTGCGCGCGCGAAAACCGTTCATTAAGGTTAACTGCGCCGCCTTGCCGAAGGAGTTGATTGAATCCGAACTTTTCGGCCACACGAAAGGCGCCTTCACCGGCGCGCATGCCGACAAGGAGGGATTGGTCCAACACGCAGCGGGCGGCTCGCTGATGCTGGATGAAATTGCGGAAATGCCGGTCGAACTGCAACCAAAGCTTCTGCGCGTGTTACAGGAACGCAGTTACCGGAAGATTGGTTCAGAGAAGACGTACGCTGTAGACTTCCGGCTAATCTCTTCAACCAATCGTCCACCAGCCGACGCCATCCGCGACGGTCTGCTACGCGACGATCTCTTCTACCGCATTTCTACAATTACTATTCACGTGCCGCCCCTGCGCGAACGAAGTGAAGATATTCAACTCCTGACCGAGCACTTCCTGCACATGTATGCACAGAAATACGGGCGACCGATTGACGGCGTCTCCCAGGCCGCCTATCAACGCCTTTTCGGACACACCTGGCCGGGAAATGTTCGGGAGTTGCAAAACGTTCTAGAACGAGCTGTCTTGTTGGCGAAAGGAAATCGAGTCGAGCCCCTGGATCTCCCATTTGACAACGGCTCGCTTCCGGAAGGATCGCCGGCGGGCACCGGTTGGGATGTGCCAGTAAACATGTCTTTGGAAGACATTGAACGTCTGGTGATCGAGAAGACATTGCAACGCACCGGGGGTAACAAGCAAGCGGCTGCGAATCTGCTTGGCATCTACCGCCCGCGACTCTATAGCAAGATAAGGAAATACAATATCGACGTTTCGGCGCTGGTATCCGCCTGACTGAAAGAGTGAGATCTGAGATTTCAAATTTGAGATCTGAGATCTCAATCCAATTGGTAGGTCGCCACACTCGTCGGCGTTTCAAAACATCTAACCTTATAAATCTGCACTCGCTCGTCACCCACCTTAGCCGCTACTCGCTCCAGCACATACTTCGCGAGGTTTTCGGCGGAGGGTTGTAGTTCAGTAAACGGCTCGAGCTCGTTGATGTTGCGATGATCGAGATACAGCACCACCTCGTCCGCTGCCGCTTTCAACTCCACAAAATCCACCAGCAAGCCTATGTTGTCGAGTTCCCTGCCACGGGCATAGATCTCGATGCGATAGTTATGGCCGTGGAGGTTTTCACACTTGCCCTTATAGCCGCGCAGTTGATGCGCGCTTGAAAAATTACGCTCGATCATTACTTCAAATTGTCCGGGCATCGGCTCTCTATTCTCCCCCAGCTTTTCGCTCACGCTCCATCTCTTCCATCTTTTTGCGCAAGCTGAGCGGGCGCATGTCCGTCCAGACCTCTTTGATGTATGCAAGACACTCCGCCTTCGTGCCACTTTTGCCGGCGTCGTTCCAGCCCAGCGCATTCTCGCGGTCAGCCGGCCAGATGGAATATTGTTCTTCGTGATTAACTACGACTTTGTAGATGGTGGTGTCTTCCCTATCTTCCCAGTTCATATTCATCCTCCCAGAACCCTTGCGCCTCGCATTATCCCGCTACCGCCTCACGAGCTTCAAACACATGCGCCAAATCTCCAATATCTGAAGTTACGCGGCATTGCGGTAGGCTTTTTAGAAACAACCGGCCGTAACTCTTGGTCTTCAGACGGGGGTCGAGAACCGCCAGAATGCCGCGATCGGTCGTACTGCGAATCAGTCGACCCAGTCCCTGCTTCAAACTAATAATCGCCTGCGGCACGCTGTATTCGAAAAAACTAGAGCCGCCTTCGTCTTCGATATAGCGCTGGCGCGC
>Ga0070698_100000719_pt1 | contig 35545 bp, 30 predicted proteins | sample KBSK1502metaG_FD_65477 | JGI IMG/M metagenome (GOLD analysis project Ga0070698, IMG submission 65477) | Corn, switchgrass and miscanthus rhizosphere microbial communities from Kellogg Biological Station, Michigan, USA - KBS K1-50-2 metaG | ecosystem: Host-associated > Plants > Roots >... | reverse complement strand
CTTAGGAGGCAAAAAGGTCAGGACCGGTGCAGGCTGATCCGAGTTCCACTCAATCAGTCCATCGGTGCCGGAGAGATCAAATGCAGTTCGAAATACACCTGGCGGGTATGCCCAGCCTCCTTCCACCAACGCGATGGCTCCACTGCGAAAGCGCAGAATAGCCTGTACGTATTGGGCCGGTCCTCCCGCGGACCGGCTTCTTTGGGCATAGACGCGCTCAACTTCGCCGGCCAACCAGCGGCTGTAATCAAAATCGTGAATCATCAGATCTACCACCATACCGCCCGAAAGGGCTGGGTCGAAGTACCAGTTGTCCGGCGACTTTTGCGGTACGTAGGTCACTCGCTTGAGCCGCAAAACAGCGAGGTTCCCAATCTGGCCGTTAGCCACCAGTTCTTTTGCTAGACGATATTGGGGGAAGAACCGCACAACCATCCCAACGAAGAACCGGACCCCAGCTTCCTGGCAGGCCAGGATCATCGTCTGCGCGTCCTCCGGTTTCAGCGCGACCGGTTTTTCGCAAATCACGTGTTTGCCTGCCTTAGCCGCTTGCACCACCATCGGCTTATGCAGTGGAGTCGGGGTGCAGATATCCATTATTTCCACCTCATTCAGCAGCTCAGCATAATCGGTGAAGACTCGCATTTTGTAACGGTTAGCTAGAGCTTCGGCTTGATCCGAGTGGGCCGACGTACAACCGATCAGCTCGGCATCGGTGTCTCGCCATGCGGCAGCGTGAACCTCTCCCATTGTTCCGGTTCCGGCGATTCCAACACGCATAATCAAGTATATCTCTCCGAATATCGCCTATACCAACCGCAGAAAAATGGCTCTACCAAAATTGCGGAATGCGGATTGCGGATTGCGGAATAAGAAATGAATCGATTGCGGAACAACCCGAAATTCGCAATGTCAGGTTTATTTCACCGCTCCGGCGGTAATTCCGCGGATGAGTTGCCGCGAGAAGACGAAATAGAGCAGCACCGGAGGGAGAATGGCTAGCGTTAGCGCTGCTAACACTGCGTTATAGTCGTTCACAAACTCTCCTAAAAAAGCCTGTGCTCCCAGCACCAATGTCTTGGTTGACTCGCCCGGAGCCAGGATGAGCGGAAACCACAAGTCATTCCAGATTGGTAGCATGGAGATCGCCAATACCGAGCCGATCGCGGGTCGGACCAGCGGTAAAGTGAGCCAGTAAATCCGGTATTCACTGGCACCATCGATGCGGGCTGCATCTTTGAGATCTCTGGGCAGCTGCCGCATGAAGGCGGTTAAGACGAAGACGGCCAAGGGAATCCCTTGCGCGGTATAGATCAGGATCAACGACCAGAGTGTGTTGACCAGATGCAAGCTCACCATCATCCGTAAGATACCTACCGTACCTAGTCGGATCGGTACCATAATACCGATGGCGAGATAAAGACCGGTCAGGAAATTGAGGCTGAACTTGTACTCAGCCAGCGCAAAGGCCGCCATTGAGCTGACCACGACGATCAACGCGAGAGAGCTCGCCGTAACCAAAAAACTATTGAGGAAGAATAGCTCGAAGTGAGCGGTAGAAGAGAGGGTTTGGTAGCCGTCCAGGGTAAACGTCTCCGCGTCCGGCAGCGCAAAGGGCGAGCTGAAGATAGTGAGCCGGTCCTTGAAAGAATTGAGGATAATCAGCAGTACTGGGAACAGCGCGAAAGCAGAATAGGCCAACAAGGTGGCGTGGGTAGCGATGACTCGCCAAATTTGAGAATACGATTTTGCCATCTTTGACCCCTAGAACTGAATTTGTTGTAGACGCCGTTGCCAACCAAAGAGGTAAATCAGAACGCCCGTTAAGATGATAAGGAGCATGATGCCGGCGACAGCGGACCCCATGAACGGATCCGCCGGCTGTAGCTGGTAGCCAAAAAAGGTCCGAAAGAAAAACGTCCCCAGTATATCGGAAGCAAAATTTGGTCCGGCCAGCGCACCCTGAGTGGCGTAGATCAGCTCAAAGGCGTTGAAGTTTCCAACAAAGGTCAACACTGCGACGATACCAACCGTTGGCAGTATCAGCGGAAATTGGATCTTCCAGAAAATTTTCCAAACCCCGGCTCCGTCTACCCGGGCCGCCTCCACCAGTTCTTCTGGAATACGGATCAATGCGGCTAGAAACAACATCATCGGGATGCCAATATTCTGCCAAACCGAAATCAATGAAAGGGTGACCAGCGCACTCGACTCGAGGCCTAACCAAGGATGATCCAGCACGCTCAGCCCAAACGTCGCTAAGACGCTCCGGGAGATACCCCAAGCTGGATTCAGAATCAGTTTCCAGACAAAACCAACGATTACCACCGATAGGATGGTCGGAGTGAAAATAATGCTTCGATAGATCGAGTTTCCCCGAATCCGCGTCCCCAACAGAGCGGCGAACAACAAGCCGACCGGGTTTTGCACGAGCATATGGATAACAAAGAAAACGGCGTTGTTGCGGAGAGCGTTCCAAAACGGTTTCGACCATTGCTCTTGACTGAACAGGGTCTGGTAATTCTGGATGCCAACAAAGATCTGACTGGCGGTCGCGCTCTTGTTGTTCACCGATAACCAGAGCGAATCGAAAAGCGGGTAAATCATGAAGGCGGTGTAAATGAGCAGCGCCGGCGCCAGGAAAACCAGAATATGGACTCGAACGAAACGACGTTTCCTCATTGGCGGATCCCTTGCGCTGCTCTAACGGGCACTTCAGCCGGTGTTTTCCTCCGTCTGTAACACGGTCGGATTTCCATGATTTTCGTTCTCGTACGCGAAATTGCGAGCGACCCATCACGGTAGGGCGAAAACCCGACTCCGCACAAGGCTACGTCGTGGCCTCACCCTGAAATACTTTGATCCTCAAAGGCCAGGCGCGCCAAAGTGCAGCGACGGCGGCCTCGGCGCGCTATTGACATCGCCACGTCTATTGATGCATTTCGCGCCGGGTTTGAGCCACGCGCATCGGATCAAGCTGTGTCTCGCCCTTATCGTCGCGCCTCGCAATTGGAAATGAGGATAACGTGGCGGCATCCTGGATAAGTTCGCAAATGGCTCAAGCCGGTCCGGCTTAGACCGTACCAGGCCCGCCCGCAACGCTTTCGCGTAGCGAATGCGGGCGTGGCTTTCGCCCGTGATGTGGTTACGAAAGATCCTCGTGGGGATTTTTGTCCGCGCTCCGATCCGATCGCTCTTTAGCGAGCCGCCTGTGGTTTATACCAGGAAGCCAAATCTTTCTGGACAAAGTCGGCCGCCTGTTGCGGGGTCATCGTACCATTCAAGACTTGAGCACAGGCGTTCCAGAGATCATTCTCATTGTTCGGATTGGCGTTACGCGAAAGGATCTGATAGGAGCAGCGGAAAGACGCCGCGCCTTCCTTGCGCCAGTTGGCGAACTCCTGTGCCACCGGATCACTGAGGGTATAATTGACATTGGCTAAGGGAAAGAAGCCAGGCAACGCGTTGGCGTATACCTGAGCGAACTCCTCTGAGGCTACCCAGGCAAGAAAGGTTCGGGCAGCTTCCTGGTTTTTGCTGGCGGAGTTGAGCCCGAGCGCGATGTCCGGATGGTCATCAATGATAGCCTCGCTCTTGCCCTCAAACGTATACGGTTTGAAAGCGCCGAAATCCAACTTTCGGTTCATCTGATGGAAGACCCCGATATCCCACGATCCAGCCGGATAAATCGCTCCTCTTCCCTGAGCAAAAAGATTCTGGGCATCAGGGTAGGCCAACGCCTGGTAACCGGAAGCCAGATAAGGTCGCCATTTGGCTAGAGCCTCAAAAGCGGCCAGGAAGCCGCCCTTGTTGTACTGGGCATTACCCTCAATCAGAGCCTTCCGACCTTTCTCCCCTTCCCACAGGGTAGGACCAATATTCTGATAACCCATAGTCGCCGATTCCCATTGATCCTTGGTACCTATAACCAGCGGGATGTATTTGCCATTGGCCTTCACCTTTTCGAGGACCGCCAGAAATTCTTGTTCGGTCTTCGGTACGCTAAGGCCCAGTTCCTTGAAAATCGCTTTGTTATAAAAGAAACCGTGAATCACCGACGCGATTGGCACGGCAAACGTGGTCTTACCATCGTCCGTGGACCACGCGGTCCGGGCGATCTGCGAAAAATGCTCCATTCCCGGGAGATCATTCAGCGCGACCACCTGTCCGGAATTGTACAGATCCAACGATTTATCAAACGGCCGGCAAGCAATCAGGTCTCCGGCGGTACCCGCCTTGAGCTTGGCATCCAAAACGGCATTATACTCCGTCGGGGCAGTCGGTGAGAACACAACCGCGATCTCCGGATGCTTCTTCGTGAATGCAGGGATGATCGTATCCCGCCAAACTTTGAGATCGTCGTTGCGCCAGCTCTCAATGATTAGTTGGACCTTGCCCTCGGCCAGAGCCGTCCCAACACTTGCTAGCGCCACTACACCAAGTAAGAGTGCTTTTTTCAACATGGGGGTTCCTGCAGTATAAGAAGCCTTCCTCACAAAACAACGGTCAAATCTGAGCGCCTCCAGGGCAACACCGGCAACGGCGATCGGCTAGCAAAGGATAACATCCGACTTGACCTTCTGATAACGCGTGTTACCAATACACTTCGTAACACGCGTTACTAAAAAACAACCCTGTACGTTTTAGCCCCAGCTTTAGGCCACGCAATCCCCCAAGAAATCTTTGCCTGTCCGCTATGTCTGCACGTGTATCGCCAGAACTAGCCCCTCCTAAAATCTCTCCGCGCGTCACCTCGCGAAGACGGACCTTTTTTCGATCACTGCTCCACCGAGAATCTTTTTGCGCGTGGATCTTTATCGCTCCGGCCCTCGTCGGCTTCTCCGTTTTCTATCTACTACCAACCTTCCGCGCGATCTACATCAGCTTTACCGATTGGAATCTATTGCGCGCGCCGGTATTTAATGCTGGCGCCAATTACATCAAGCTCTGGAATGACCCGAACTTCTGGAACTCGATGAAAATTACCGTTCTGTACGTTCTCTATAATATACCGATCCAAACGGTAATCGGGTTGTTGCTCGCGGTGCTCCTTGCTCGAGTAGGGCGCTCGGTGGTTCTTCGCTCGATCATTCTCGCTCCGTACCTCATCGCCAATGTGATCGCGGCGATCGTCTGGTTTTGGATGCTCGATCCATTACTCGGTTTCGGCAATGCTGTGTTGCACTGGTTCGGCTTCGGAGGAATCGCCTTTTTCACCGATCGGGAACTCGCTTTGCCAACCATTGCGGCCGTGAATATCTGGCGGCACATGGGACTCGTTGCTTTGCTGTTCTACACCGGTATTCAGACCATCCCCAAAGACATCTATGAAGCGGCTCGCATCGAGGGCGCCGGGCCCTGGAAGAACTTTACCAGAATTACTCTTCCGCTACTGCGACCCACGTTCGTCTTCGTGTTAGTGACCAGCATCATCGGGTCGTTTCAAGTCTTCGACACCATTGCTGTAACCACGCTGGGCGGTCCGGGTTTTGCCACGCGCACCATCGTCTGGCACATCTATCAGGAAGGCTTTGTGTCATTCAGGATGGGATATGCGTCAGCAATGTCCTGTGCCCTGTTCCTTTGCCTGGCCATAGTCACCGTGGTCCAGATGCGGATCCTTCGCTCTGGCCAATCTGAACTCGGATAAAAATGGACAATCCGACCTCCAGTTCAGGAAGACTTTCGGGGCGCTGGCTCGGCTACGCCATACTCGCTCTGTTTGCCATTATTTCTCTCGGGCCGATGTGGATCGCGGCCAAGACTGCGCTCAGCGACAGTCGTACTCTTTTCAGTGGCGCCAGCTCGCTCCTGCCCCAGGATCCGACCCTCTTTAATTTCGAGAGGGTGATGGGTTTGGTGAATCCGAGCGATCCAAGACTGGAGCAGACCAGCTTCGGTAAGGTCGATTTCTATCGCGCCTTGATGAATAGCGTGATCTTCACCTTCCTGGCGGTGGTTCCGCAGATCGCCTGCAGCGCAATGGCAGCATATGCTTTTGCTCGACTTCGCTTCCGGGGGCGCCGGATGATCTTCTTTCTGTTTCTATGCGCCACGATGATTCCGGGCGTGGTTCTGTTCATTCCCAACTTTATCCTGATCAAAGATCTTGGCTGGTTGAATACCTTCCAGGGTATGGCGGCGCCTTATGCGCTAATGACGCCGTTCGCCGTCTTCTTCTTGCGCCAGATGTTTTTGTCGACGCCGCGGGAGTTAGAAGAGTCCGCCCGCATCGATGGAGCAAACTACTTTTCGATCTTTTTCCGCGTTGTTCTGCCGATCCATCGCTCGGCACTGGCGACGCTGACGATTTTGTCCGTGTTGAACGCCTGGAATGAATTCTTTTGGCCATTCCTGGTCGGCCGCGCCGAAAACGTGCGCGTTATGGCGGTTGCGATTAACGCGTTTCGATCACAGCAAGCCGGCGGGGTACCAGACTGGAGCGGGCTGATGGCTTGCACGGTGCTGGGTATTATACCGATCGCCGTCCTCCTTTTGCTCTTCGGCCGCAAGGTCGTCGAAGCCTTCCAATACACCGGTTATCGGTGAACCCCAGAAATGCTCCCCCCTGACATGCACAATCTTGCAAAGATCGTTATGGCCAGCAGCATCCTCGCGGGAGTTCCCGCCCATGCTGTCACCGAAATTAACTATTGGCTGTGGGATAACAACCAACGGCCTTCCTACGAAGCCTGTGCCGCGGCATTTGAAAAGCAAAACCCGGACATAAAAATCAAAATCACTCAAACCGGATGGTTCGACTACTGGAGCGCGCTCAGCACGGCCTTCGTTTCAGGAACCGCTCCTGAGGTTTTCTGGGACCATCTTTCCCGGTACCCGGAGTTCATCTCGAACAATCTGCTGGTCGATCTCGCTCCGCTGATCGCTCGCGGCATCGTGTTTCCCGCGATCGCCGAAGCCACTGAAATTGCGAAAGCGCGTATGGCGGCAAAGGGCGTCGATGTATCAGCAGTTGTCGAGGAAGCAAAAGATCCGCAGGGGACATTCTTTCTACCGATTACTGAGCACGGGAACGACTCGGTGCGGATCTTACGTGCCACTTTCGATGCGATCTTCCTCGATGGCGCCGACGCCGCGCCAAAACTAACGAGCGCAAACCAGGAGATCGATGCGCTGTTCCAGTAAGTCGCGCGATGACGCATCACCGAATCCAACCACCTACCACAATCTTGTTCCACTCCTCGAGCTTTCCTTCCTAACGAACTCAATCACCCCCGAAAAGTTAACCCCCAAAAAAATGCGACACCTGACTAAGATCCTATTGGCCGGCAGTTTCCTGGCCGGCATTCCCGCTCAAGCGGTCACGGAAATCAACTACTGGTTGTGGGACAACAACCAGCTTCCCGCCTACCAGGCCTGCGCTGCGGTATTCGAGAAACAGAACCCGGACATTAAAATCAAAATTACCCAGACCGGCTGGTTCGATTATTGGAACGCGCTGAATACAGCGTTCGTTTCGGGAACTGCGCCCGACGTTATAACCGATCATCTGGCGAGGTATCCAGAGTTTATCCAGAACAATCTGCTGGTGGATCTTGCTCCACTGATCGCTCGGGATAAGGTGCCCACCAACATTTACCTTGGCGATCTCGTTAAAGTATGGGGTCGTGACGGCAAGCAGTACGGCCTGCCCAAAGATTGGGATACCATCGGTCTCGTCTACAACAAAGCCATGTTGGAAAAGGCCGGGATCGATCCCAAGTCACTCTCAAACTTGGATTGGAATCCGAAAGATGGCGGATCGTTCGGCCAGGTAATAGCCAAACTCACCATTGATGCGAATGGCAAAAACGCCACCGAGGCCGGGTTCGATCCAAACAACGTCAAACAATACGGGTTGCTAATTAATGGTCAGGTCGATGGATATGGACAGGTCGAGTGGAGTCATTTCGCGGTGTCTGACGGCTTTAAATTCAATGATGGTCCTTGGGCCACGCATCTCAACTACGATGATCCGAAACTGGCGGAAACAATTCAGTGGATCGCCAATCAGATGAAAAAAGGAATCATTATCCCAGCTGCAAATGCTCGCCAGGCCGGCGAGAACGGAGTCTTCGCGGCGCAGCGGGGGGCTTTGGCGTTAACCGGCGACTGGGCCATCCATTGGTACACGGAGAACTGTAAGTTCGACATCGGTTTTGCCCCCTTGCCGAAGGGTCCCCTGGGACGACGAACTATGTTTAACGGTCTGGCCGACTCCATCTGGGTGGGCAGCAAACATCAGGAAGAAGCTTGGAAATGGGTGAAATTTTTAGCTTCTCCGGAAGCTCAGAAGATTGTGGGTGAGCACGGCGTAGTGTTCCCAGCGGTACCGGAGGCCACGGAAATCGCCAAGACCCGAATGGCACAAAAAGGCGTCGATGTTTCCGCCTTCGTCCAAGAGGCAACTGATCCCAATGCAACTTTCCTCTTTCCTATTACTGACCACGCCAGTGATATCGTTCGTATTATGCGAGCCGCTTTCGATGCCGTTTATCTCAACGGAGCAGACGCGGCTACCACATTCAAAGCTGCTAACCAGGAGGTAAACGATCTGTTTAAATAGCCAATAGCCGATAGCCGATAGCCAATTGGTTATCGGCTATTGATCATCACCGTCTCCCCCCAAACGCAAAACAAATCCTCGATTTCGGCCGAGACGGAGCTCGGCCCTACCGAATATGACACAAGAAAATCCAAAGCGAAAAATCACATTTATTGGGGCTGGGAGTACTGTCTTTGCCAAGAATCTGCTGGTCGACATTTTGTCCTTCCCGGACTTGGCCGATTCGCAACTTTGCCTCTTCGACGTTGACGCAGAGCGCCTGCAAACCTCGGAGATAGTCGCGAACCGGATTGCGCAGACGCTGGGAATTCAGGCCACGATTGAAACCACGACCGACCGAGCACGCGCCTTTGATGGCGCCACCTATGCGATTAACATGATCCAAGTCGGTGGCTATCGGCCGTGTACAGTCACCGATTTTGATATCCCGAAGAAATATGGGCTGCAACAGACAATCGGCGATACGCTCGGCATCGGCGGGATCATGCGAGCGTTGCGCACTGTTCCGGTCTTAATCGAAATGTGTCGGGAGATGGAGCAGCGCTGTCCCGACGTCGTTCACTTAAATTATGTTAACCCGATGGCGATCAACTGTTGGGCATTAACTCGAGCCACTCGAATCCGGACGATCGGTCTCTGTCATAGTGTCCAACACACGGCGGAAGAACTCGCCACTGGCATCGGCGTTCCCTTGGAAGAGATTAACTATCTGGTAGCCGGCATAAATCACATGGCATTCTACCTGAAGTTTGAACGGAATGGAGAAGACCTCTACCCGCTGATCTACAAAGTGATTGAGGAAGGTCGAGTGCCACCAGAGAACCGGGTCCGCTACGATATGCTGCGCAGGCTCGGCTATTTCGTTACTGAGTCCAGCGAGCACTTTTCCGAGTATGTGCCCTGGTACATCAAACGCGAAAGAGCCGATCTGATCGACCGCTACAATATCCCGCTGGATGAATATCCGCGGCGTTGCGAAATCCAGATCGCGGAATGGAAGTTCCTGCGAAAATCCTTAGAAACGCCGGAAGTACCTTTCGAAATGGAGCGAAGCGTGGAATACGGATCGGGCATTATTCATAGTATGGAAACCGGGATACCGCGAGTGGTTTATGCCAACTTGGAAAATGCTAACCTAATTACTAACTTACCGCCGGGTTGTTGTGTGGAAGTACCATGCCTGGTGGAGAAGAACGGCATTCAACCAACGCACATCGGAGCAATCCCGCCGCATCTGGCCGCGCTGATGCAGACGAATATCAACGTTCAAGCTTTAACCGTGGAAGCCATTCTCACCGGGAATCGCGAACATATCTATCATGCGGCAATGTTAGATCCGCACACCGGCGCCGAACTGGATCTCGACCAGATCTGGCAACTGGTCGATGATCTTATCAGCCACCATGCAGAGTGGATTCCGCACCAGTTTCGAAACGGCCAGACAGCCGACGTGCAGACACCGGAGTCGCCGGCTGCTATAACCGTAGAATGACGAAAGGGCTATGGAAACGACGCGGCGGATAACGAGCAACGATATTGCTCAGGCTGCCGGCGTGTCGCGCACCACCGTCTCTTTCGTCCTGAATGAGAAGACCGGAACCAACATCAGCGCCGAAACTAAGGCTCGGGTACTCGAGGCAGCGCAAATGCTGGGTTACGTTCCTAATTCCGCCGCTCGCATGCTGGTCAGTGGACGGAGCCGGACCCTCGGTCTGGTACTCGCGCACGGAGACTTAATGAGCGTTGACGCGTTCGCTCCGCCCTTGATGTTTGGCATTAGCCGTATTTGTAATGCCCGGGGTTACAAACTGTTGGTTGAAGCGATCGAAGCCGGATCGCGGCGCGATGCTTATCTTGATTTGGCGCAGAGCAAGCGGATCGATGCATTGATTGTTCTTAACTCGAATTCCGAAGACGCCGGATTGGTCCGAATGATCGAATCTCAATTTCCCGTGGTCCTTTTCGGTTCGATCGGACATCCGAACGAAAACTCGATTCGCCCAAACACCGGTAAGGCGGCGGTGCGCGCCACTCGGCACCTAATTGACTTAGGTCACCGCCGCATCGCCCATATCACTTACGCGCCAATTCGTTACATCGGAGCCAGGGAACGACTCCGAGCATTTCGGCGAGCGATTGAACGCGCGCGAATAGGATTCGACGAACGATTGGTCGCCAGTGGCGATTTCAGTATGGAAAGTGGTTATCGCGCGATGCGGGAAATCTTGAATCGTCGACCGCGTCCAACCGCATTGTTCGCGGGAAACGATACGATCGCCGTCGGTGCGATCGCCGCTTTGCGGGAAGCCGGACTTACTGTTCCGCAGGATGTTGCCGTCGTTGGCTTTGACGATCTGCCGTTTGCTGCCTATTGCCACCCTTCGCTCACGACGGTAGATACCGAACCGATCAAACAAGGAGAACAGGCAGCTCTCGCAGCAATTGAGTTGCTCGAGGGACATCCAGTCGGCATTCGAAACTGCGCTCTCACCCAAAAAATAATTGTCAGAGAATCGTGCGGTGCCAAAGGCCATTACACCACCAGTACGCGTTCCAGACCTCACACCAAAAACAGGACAACACTTTCATCCAATGACTAAGGACGGATCGGGCGAACTTATGAACTACCAACGCTGCGGCAAGAGCGGGTTGCTGCTACCGCACATCTCGCTTGGATTATGGCATAACTTTGGCGATGTGGATCGATTTGACGTGGGCCGATCGACGACTCTCCGCGCGTTCGATCTTGGTATCACTCATTTTGATCTGGCAAATAACTACGGTCCGCCACCCGGTTCGGCCGAGAAGAACTTTGGCCGGATCTTGCATCAAGATTTGCGGCAGCACCGAGATGAGATCGTCATTTCGACCAAAGCCGGATATGAAATGTGGCCGGGACCGTATGGCGAATGGGGCTCACGCAAATCTTTGTTGGCGAGCTTGGACCAAAGTCTTTCAAGGCTGGGACTTGAGTACGTCGATATTTTTTATTCACATCGGCCCGATCCGAATACGCCCATAGAGGAGACAATGGGAGCTCTCGACCACGCCGTTCGGCAAGGAAAAGCGCTCTACGTAGGGATCTCGAATTATGATAGCACCCAGTCGCGAGATGCTGCGCAGACGCTACGAAGGCTTGGAACTCCCTGTCTCATCCATCAACCCTCTTACAACCTTTTCAATCGCTGGATAGAGCAAGGTCTCACTTCAGTGCTGGAGGAAGAGGGCATCGGTTGCATCGTATTCTCTCCGCTGGCTCAGGGGCAGTTGACGAATCGCTACCTGCAGGACATCCCGAATACTTCGCGTGCGGCTCGAGAACATTTCCTTACAACTGAGGATGTCCGAAAGAACTTGCCGAAGGTACAAGCGCTGCACGCTATTGCTGCTCGACGCGATCAATCGTTGGCCCAAATGGCGATAGCGTGGGTTTTGCGTCTGCCCACCGTAACCTCGGCTCTGATCGGAGCGAGTTCACCAGCTCAATTGGAACAGAATGTGAAGGCGCTGGATCATCTTGATTTCTCCAAGCCAGAATTGGCCGAGATCGATCAGGTTTTGAGTGGATAAGAATACGATTTGCCAAGGAAACGTCGGCGTGCCGGGATCGCCGGCTGCTCGGGAAAGGTGAACGGTGATTGGTAATTTTGCCCAACGCGTTGCACGGGACCAAGCGTCCAAGCTGCCCGGCACGTCGGAGGGCGAGGCGCTTGCGCCTCCCGGAAACAACCCATGACGACATAACGCTCGAGCATCTGGCGCTCGCTTCCTCGGTTACACACTGGATAGTTCTCGGGCGCCGCAAGCGGCGCACCCTCCGACATTGCAGCAACCGCCGTTCCCAGCGGCTCGACTTGGTTTACTGGAAGGAAAGGAAAAGCGTAGCATTAATACATCAATCAAGGATGACTCGCTGATTTATCGCGAAAATGCCGCCCATTTTGGGTTGTAAAGCGCCAAAAAGGAGCGTAAACGAATATAGCTGTAGTTATACTACGCAACCCGCCCTTTTAGATGGTTTGACCTGGCGGTCGGTCCGCCATCTTCTCCTCTAAACGGGTCGAGAAACATCACCATCCCCACCCTGATTCCCTATGAAGAAATTCTTCTCCTGTCTGGCCGTTGCCGTACCATCGCCTCTCGCTGTCAGCACAGAGGCAGCTGATAAACGGAAAATCAGAAACTCCACTCACCCGATCTGGTCTACCTGTCTGGTACCGGAGAAAAGAGGTATCGTATGAGAAGTATCATCCGGAGTGCAACGCTCGCGACCGGCGTGCTGATTGCATTATCCACCCAATTAGTCCGCGCGGACGAGGAACTCAAAATCGGCGTTGTCGCCGCCGAGTCGGGATCGTTTGTTTCCGCCGGAAATACAATCGTGGCAGCGGCCAATCTTGCCACCAAACAAATCAATGAAGCCGGCGGCATAAAGATTGGCGGCAAAACATATAAGATCAAACTTTACATCCGAGACAACCGCACCGATGTGAATGTAACCATCGCAGCCGCCCGCGAACTAGTCGATGATATCGGCGTCAAAGCAGTCTGGGGCACCGAGACCCATGACTTCTCCGTGTCTATGGCTAAGATCACTGGAGCAGCAAAAGTTCTTCAGTTCTCTGGCAACAGTTCGCTGGGAGCCGTGCTCGAAGATAAGTCCGTGGCTCCGGGAGGATGGCTGCACTACACATTTCAGACTGAACCCCAGGAATGGCAGCGCAGCGGCAGTACCGCCAAGGGTGTCTTGACTCTTTTGACTCCGCTGATACCGCATCCGCCGAAGCATTCGGTCGTCTTCGTCGGCAACGACGCTACCGGGCAGTATCTCTCTTCCCACTATGTGAAGGCACTGGAAGCGGAAGGCCAACAAGTCGACCTGGTAAAGTATCCACCCGATACGACTGACTTTTCGCCGCTTCTGACCCGGATCAAAGGCATGAACCCAGACATTGTCCATTTCTGGTACAACGGTGATTCCACTTTGACTGCTTTCCCTCAGGCCTTGAAGCTGGACGTTGCACCCGCCTACTTCCTGTTCGGCGTCGATCCCGGTATCTATCAGGAGCGCCAGTTGAAATCCGACAAACCGGTCGCCCTAAGTTGTGTCCCGGTTTGTTGGGGAGCTGCGCCGAATCCTGCGGTCCAAGATTATTTCAAGAAGTATTTTGAGCTGGGCGCGGCCAAGGGACCGCAGTCGTCGGTGTCGCTTCTCTATTACGATTACTTCTTCATGTACGCCAAAGCGCTGGAAGAGGTCGGCTCGCTCGACAACCCGGATGCAGTGGTAGACGCAATCCTCAAGATGAAATATCAGGGCGTGGTATCTCCGGTTCCCTTGACTTTCAATCCACATCACCAAGTTACATTTGCGACCGAGGTTTCCGTGGTGCAGCCGGGTACGTCCGATCAATTCAAAGCTGCCGTGGAGCAGCCGCCGACGGCTCCTCCACCCGGCGATCCGGGTGGCTAACCTTGCGATCGTTGGTATTTCGAGCGGTCGCCGAGAACATTTAAAATGGAAATATTCATCCAACAGCTGGTGAACAGCCTCTCTGTCGCCAGTGTGACTATACTCATTGGTATCGGGATCACGTTGATCTTTGGGCTCGCCGGTATCGTCAATTTTGCCCATGGCGAGTTTCTGATGGTTGGCGGCATGATCACGTGGTTCCTGGTCAACGCCGGCGTGAATTTTTTCGTAGCGCTGGTTGGTGCAATGATTTTTGTCGGCGCGCTCGGGTTGGTCGCAGAACGCGGGTTGTTCCGATTCACTCTCGAGCGACCAATGAACGGCTTCATCATGTCCATCGGTCTCAGTGTCATTCTTCAGCACCTCGTTATCCGCGTATTCAACGAGGTCCAGAAAACCATACCTGATCCGGTTGGCAAAGTGTGGGTGGTAGGAGGTGTGAATGTCATTGCCATGCGCGCCATTGTTGTTGCGTTAACAGCGGTAGTGGTCGCGATCACCTATTTCGGAATTTCGCGCAGCCGCTACGGTATGGCTTTACGCGCCAGTATTGCTGACCCGGATACTGCTGCGCTCATGGGTATACCGGTAAGGCGCTACGTCACCGGCGTGTTCATCTATGGTAGCGTACTGGCCGGATTGGGCGGCGCCTTGATGATCGCTCTTTTCCCGATCACACCTTTCACCGGCAGTGTCGTGATCATTCGAGGATTTGCTGTTTCTCTCATTGGCGGGCTTGGTAACGTCGGCGGCGCGGTGGTAGGTGGCCTCATTCTCGGTTTAGTCGATGGCCTAAGCGCCGGCTACGGCTCTCCGGAATGGACGGACGCGTACGCGCTAGTCGTGATGATTGTCATTCTGATCGTGCGTCCACAAGGTTTGCTTGGCGGGACGCTCGGTCCTCGCGCTACCGGGTGAAGAGAAATATGTTGTTGTCGCGCTTCCCCGGTTGTCCGGCCACGCATCAGGTAGGGCGGGTCGCTCCGCGACCGCAGAATCGAGGACATGACTGGACGTTGTTAGGCTCAAAACCATTACCGAAGAAGTGAGTGGTGGTAATCTTATCAGGCCTAGCGGGACAGGGGTTCATCGGCGATTCCGCCTTCGCCAAACAGACATAAGCGATGAAGGAAATTCGCGAGAGGCCAGCATCATCTAACCAAGCGGCAAAGGACGTCGCACCGGATCGGCCGGCTCAACCGTTGCCGGCGGGGAGTGCAACAAGGGAACTCGGCTGGGTGCGACTGCCATCCGGTGAAGAGATGGTCGTAGCAATAATCCTCGCGATATTCCTGATCGGTTTTCCATGGCTACATCCTGGTTACCGCTTCCTATCGCTCGCTATCACCACCGGTTTTACAGCGATCGCGCTATATGGACTCGGCCTTCAGTTTGGTCAGGCGGGCATCATGTCGGTCGGACACGCCGCGTTCATGGGTATCGGTGCCTATACCGCGGGAATTCTGGCGGGAAAGCTCGGCATCGGCTTTTGGGGTGCGCTGCCCTTCTCAGTCCTATTCTCTGCCCTTTTCGCTGGGTTGATCGGACTGCCATCATTGCGGGTGAGCGGTCAGCACTATATCATCATTACCTTTTGCTTCTGCGCCCTGCTGAATATCGCATTCACCAATGGTGGCTCATTCACGGGCGGTGCAACCGGACTGGACGTTGGATCCATCGATCCCGTATTTGGCATTAACTTTGATCGTCTTCTCAATGCCTATTATCTGATCGTGCTGGCGCTTTTTTTGTGCCTCCTGATCACCTATCTATTAGTGAACTCCTCCTATGGCCGAACCCTCCGCGCCGTTCGCGAGAACGAGGCACTCGCCCGCGCTGTGGGCATCAATGCCAACGTTCAGAAGATCAGTGTGTTGATGGTAAGTGGCGCTTTTGCCGGCGTCGCCGGAATCCTGCAGGCGTATTACTTGCGTCATATTTCGCCGACTTTATATGGCCCTTTTCCCAGTCTTTATCTGGCGTTGATGGTCATGCTGGGTGGCTCCCGACTGCTCTATGGACCGTTAATTGGAGCAATCATCGTAAGCTTCCTACCGGAAATCATGCATCTGGATCCGATCGATTCCAGAATCGCCTACGGGATTTGCCTGCTGGTTGTGATCCTCCTTCTTCCCGGCGGCGTTAGTGCCGGACTTCTCAATCTCTATCGGCGCCTCTGGTCGAAACGACGGTGATAATCAGCGACCAAAAACTATGGCAGAACTAGAAATCACCGGACTTCGTAAGGAATTTGGCGGCGTTGTCGCGTTGGCCGGAGTCGATATCTCCGTCCAGTCGGACAGGATCGTCGGCATCATCGGTCCAAACGGGTCCGGCAAGACAACCTTGTTCAACGTTATTGCCGGTGTACACAAACCAACCTCCGGCCGCGTGTTGTGGCGGGGTAAAGATATCACAGGCAGGTCGGCCCACGAGATAGCCCGTAGCGGGCTTGTGCGAACGTTCCAACAGGCAATGTCGTTTCCAGGATTGTCCGTTCGCGAGAATGTCCGCATCTCCTGTGAGCACGGCCGCTCACGCGGGGACGAAGCAAGATCAAAGTGGGATTCACCAGAAGAAATTCTCAATTTCGTTGGTCTGGCCGCTCTGGGAAGCGAAATAGCAGGTGCAATGCCCTTCGGAAACCTTCGCCGGCTGGGCATAGCAGTGGCATTGGGAGCCAATCCATCCCTCCTCCTTCTCGACGAGCCAGCGGCAGGCCTAAGTCACAACGAATCGGACGACCTAATGGAATTGGTTCTTCGATTGCCAAAAATGGGCGTCGGTGTGTGCCTGATCGATCATGATATGTTTTTGATGAGCGCCTTGTGCGAGCGTCTGGTCGTTCTTAATTTCGGCACCAAGATCGCCGAAGGTCCACCAAACCTTGTGCTGAACGATCCGAAGGTCACCGAAGTTTATCTTGGAAACGAGCTATGACACTGCTGGAGGTTGAGCACCTAAGAACTGCTTATGGCCCGGTGGTTGTTAATCGGGACGCATCTCTGACTGTGGAGCAGCATGAGATCGTGACGATCCTCGGTCCCAACGGAGCCGGTAAATCGACGCTCCTGCGCGCCATTTCGGGATTGTTGCGGCCCAAGAAAGGAACGGTTCGATTTGCCGGCGACAATGTTACGGGCGCATCGGCCGACCGAATGGCCAGCTTGGGTGTGGTCATGGTGCCGGAAGGACGCCGAATATTTCCCGATTTGACCGTGCACGAAAATCTGCGTCTCGGCGCCTACTGCCGTAAAGATCACAACGCGATCGAAGAGGACATCAAACTGATGGAATCCTACTTTAATGTCCTGGCGACAAAACGGGCTGCCAAGGGAGGCGAGCTCAGCGGAGGACAGCAACAAATGCTGGCAATCGCCCGAGGACTGATGGCTCGTCCTCGCATTCTTTTGCTTGACGAACCATCGCTTGGTTTGTCGCCCCTGCTGATCAAAGAAGTGCGCGCGGTAATCTCCGATGTGCGCGCGAGATTTTCTGCCGCTGTTCTCCTGGTCGAGCAAAATGCCGGTCTGGCATTGGCGGTCGCTGAACGGGGATATTTGCTGCAACACGGCGAGATTGTTGCCTCCGGTCCCATTGCTGACCTACGCGACAATCGCCTGATGCACGAGCTGTATCTGGGACAGGGCCGTGGGGCAAAGTTTGGCACAAAGGGGAAGCAGTAGGATAAAAATCTTACTCGTGCTCGTCCTCGAAACAAACGAACCACCGGAGCTTCTGAGCAATCGGTGACGAGAACAAGCGCAGCAACTGTATGCGATGGTCCGGTCCGCAACGAGCCTGGCGCGAATCACTGACTTCGAGGACGAGCACGAGGGTTTCTACCCCCCATCGCCTCATCATTCCATACGATGGCGACTGTGGTTTGCGGTAGCTCGCAGTCGAGTAGCTCCGGTGACACTTCAATCTTACGCCAAACTCGAGGCCTAACGGGACAGTCGCCGCTACCAATACTCAAGCTCACAGATCCTGCCTTCGCCGGATCTGTTTCGCCCTACCGCACCTGAGCATACGCATAGTGCGTTTCCGGATTTTCGGGAGGGTAATCCGTTCGAATCGAGAGAACCGCGTTCTGCGGTTTATTGGTATTCGGCGGCGTGACAGTGACCTCCACCTCCTTTCCTGGGCGCACTTCGCGCAATCCGAGCTTCACCGCCGGATTGTTGACTTGCACGGAAACGATCTTGGCCGGGAAATTGTCTGCGACCACAATCCGAATGGTCTTGGGCTCCAGCTGATCGCCCACACGCCACATCACAAACTCCGGCTCAATCGTGACCGCGATCGGAATGTTCACTATCAGACGTAGGAGCGTCGGCTCCGTTGGAGCCGCGCTCGTTGTAACGAAAATCCATTTTTCTTGATGGCCGATATGTCCGGCAAATTGAAAGTTCGCTTCAATCTCTCCCGATTCACCGGGAGTATACTCCCACTTCTCCAGCGCAGCAGTCGTGCACCCGCACGATGTTCGCACATCCTTAATCGAAATTGTTGAAGATCCAACGTTCGTGAATCGATACTTGGCGACGACTGATTTATCCAGCGGGCCCGGCGCGAAAGTTTGTTCCAGCTTTTCCCACTTTAGTTGCGCAAATACTGGCGTTGCGAACGCGAAGAAAAAACTCACGCCAAGACCCAAAGACGCGAAGTTTCGGACCAAAACAACACGATCTAAAACTGGACGGCTACGCATGCTGATATGATATTGTTTTATCTCAGTCTGGGAAGAACGTATAGCGAAGGACCTCTATTCCGAAGCCTGTGTGGCCCTCGCCGAAGAAGCGTGGACCATTATCGACATACTTGCGAAACAGTCCGAAACTTTGCGTCTTGGCGTGAGATTTTTAGGCCATTTTGGGGTAAAGCTCTTAAAGCCTCCGTCGTTTGACGCAGCTGCGATCGGTACCACGCTCGGAACAAACAAAGAGAAAAGTTGAAAGCATCAATCGAAATTGCTCGACATTATATAACATAAACTATAAATGTATTATATGGCTGGTCCGCTCGCGCCTATCGTCGCCGATGACCGGGAACGTGCCTCGGGAATCGTCAATCAACTAAGAGAAATTCCTGATATCGATTTACGTATCGAACATCTTCTCGTCGGTGACTTCGTAGTTTCCGGGCAAATCATATTCGAGCGCAAGCGCGCAGACGATTTTGCCGCTTCGTTGATCGACGGTCGCCTTTTCTCCCAAGCGGCGCGATTAGTCAAACAACCACTTCGCAGCGCCTGTATTCTAGAGGGGAAAACCGAAGATTGGATACGGCTCGGAGTTCGTCGGGAAGCGCTCCAAGGTGCTTTGATCACTCTGACTCTGATTTTTGATTTGCCGGTATTCCGCTCCATCGATCCTAGTGAAACCGCCCGGCTCCTTGTGTATTCGAGTCGCCAATTTTCTCGCCTACACCGCGCTGAGCCAGCATATGCCCACCGAGCGAAAGCCAAACGGTTGAAAACTCGGAGGCTTCGACTGCTCCAATCACTGCCCGGTGTCGGCCCGGATCGCGCACGAAATCTCCTGGAACATTTCGGTGGCGTTCGGCCATGCCTATTGGCAACGATTGAAGAGTTAATTGACGTACCCGGGATTGGTCAAAAAACAGCAAAGGCCATCCAGGAGGTCGTTGGATCGGAAAGACTCGGCCCGGCCAACAACGGGTAAACCAAAGGAACTCGAGACAAAAGATACCCAATCGACTGCTACAGAGAGAATAATCCACAGGTTTCTTGCTTCATCGGGGTACATCGGGACGACGTCGTCCGTAACCTGTATTCCTAAATCTTTGCGTCTTGGCGTCTTGGCGTGAGATTTTTGTTAATCGCGTCTTGGCGTGACGGGCGCTCAAAAGGCAAACCGGATTCCGCCGCTAACTAACCCCGTTGGAATCGTAACGGTCACGTCCTAACTGACCGTCGTAGCTGACATAGGTGGATATCGTTTTGGTCCAGTCCGCACTGACACCGGCGTTGACCACACTACCGGCTTAACGCGAACTGAGATTGTTGCGCCGAATGGCGTGGTAATATCTTATCTGCGCCCGGCGCCAACACCATCGGCGGTGACCCTGACTACGGCGAATCCGGTGCCGTCGACATTAACAGAGCATGGTACAAATTCCAGGTTGGGCAAATTGGAATCCGGCCGTTTGTGCGAGCTGCCTGGGAACATGACTTCAACGAGGTTGGGCATTAATGAAATTTACTACGTCATTGGTTCTGAAGGTTTCAAGCAGCTTACTACCGGAATAGAAGTTGAGCACATTATTCGGGTCGCCGGCGGACCACCAAAGGCCAAAATATCGTTGTGGATTAGCTAACGTCAGAGTGGTTGGATTGGAAGCTGCATTGATACCGATGTTTACCGACATGTATTTTCCTTTTCCGCCATCCCCGCCAAACGCGTCGGCTGAGCGGACAAGGAGATGGTCGTAACTTCCCAAAGAAGCGTTTGCTGCGAACGGGACGGATGTTGAAATGAAGCTGGCCTTCAGCTCCTCGAAGGACTCTACGGTCACGTTTGATGCGCCGAAACCGGTTGGATTAGTGAAAAGCGATGACTGTTAAACTCCCGGCGCTTCGAGGGTCACAGTAAGAGCTTGAGAAAAGACATTTGGCGTCGCCCCTAGAATCGCCATGGAAAAGAACCCTAAAGAAAAAATCCCTTTGCGGCCCCGCAATCCATGCAGAATAGCCATAGCCACTCCTTTTTTCAGAAAATTATCACTTTGTCGATCTGATTTTGACTTGATCAATCGATCAATCGCTGAATGTGGATCACTCACTTTTGTTGCTAACGAAGACGGCCTCCGTACTGCCGCTGAGTGGCCCATTCGGCAGAAAGACAAACCAAACCCAGGCAATCAACAAAAGCGGGAATCCTTCGCCCCGAACCCACTGTCCGTTTCCTAATCCTTGGATTTGAATGGTTCTGCCTTTGCTTACTTTGCTAACTTCTGTTCAAAAATTCTTTCGCAAAGTGACCGAAGTCGCAACTGAACTAATCAGAATCTTACGGAGCATGCCGAGGTTCGACCGTCCTACCATTTACCTAGCCTTTTTGAAACGCATTGATGCGTGACCTAACGATCAGAAGACTCGGATTTGCAGGGATGGACGACGCTGCCGTGGTCCATCGAGTCGCATTCGATGACAGGCTACCGTGGTTGGCGGACCTGCATACTCCCGAGGAGGACCGATCTCATTTCCGTGAGCACGTATTCCAAAAGTGCGAAGTCTGGGGAGCTCTGGACAATACTAGACTAATTGGAATTATCGCATTTCGGGAAGGTTGGATTGACCGAGTGCCCAAGGTCATGGCGTCGGGACAGCGCTACTAGACGTAGCAAAGTCCGCCTATTCTCCGCTGCACCTCTGGACATTCCAGCGAAACACTCAAGCTCGCCGGTTCTACGAGACTAGAGGTTTCGTGCTGATTAAGGAAACGGACGGGACGACAAACGAGGAGAAGGAGCCAGATGCACTTTACCGTTGGGCAAGACTCTAGGATCGCTGGGTTCGATTCCTCGGCACGCGATGGATGGTTTCGGGACGCCGCAAGCGGCGCACCCTCTGAATCGGGGAATGCCATCGCAAAGACTGGGTGAGCTAGTGGCCCTAAAAACCAAAAAACATCCGCTGAGTCGCTAATCTCTACTAATCCAAAATCTTGGCGCCTTTGCGGCTTGGCGTGAGATTTCTCGTTTCTCTTGCGGGCGTCTCGGCGCGAGATCTGTTCTTCCTGCGTCCTGGCGCGAGATCTTTTGCCTAGCGCCCTTGCGTGGTCTCTCCAGCCAGGAAGCGATCCAATTCTTTGCGTGTCGGTAAGCCTGCGTAATCACCCCAAGAACTGACACTGAACGCACCCATCGCCGCGCCTCGTTTAACTGATTCCGTAAAAGAAACTCGGTCCAGTATCCCAGAAATGACGCCGGCACAGAAAGCGTCACCGGCACCGACCGGATCGATCTCGGAAACCGGAAAACAAGGGAGGTGCGAGCGATTCTTTTCATCCGCGAAAAAGACTCCTTTTTCTCCTAGTTTTATCGCGACTCTTCCGGGACCCAGCTCCCGAAGTCGGTCCAGCATCGCTTCGGGATCACTCTGGCCGCAAAGAATCTCGGCATCGACCAGGCTCGGAAGCAGGACGTCACTTCGTTTGGCCAGTTCCAGAAAAACCGTTCGCGCTTCCTCTTTCGGCCAAAGTCGAAATCGCATGTTAGGATCAAAGACCACTAACGCCCCGGCTGCACGAAATTGATTTATGACGGCATTGGTAACCTCGCGGTTATGAGCACTGAGTGCGGGAGTGATACCTGTAACAAACAGGACCTGAGCCTGCAGATTTTCGAACTGATCGAGTTCCAGTGTAGCCGCCGGCGATTGTCTGCGATAGTAGAAGACTCGGCTGGCACTCCCTGGCCGCACCTCTTTGAACATTAGGCCGGTAGCCGCATCCTCCACTAGTTTGACGTGACTGACATCCACTCCTTCCCCTCGCGCGGTCTTTAATATTCTCTGGCCGAAAGGATCATTGCCCAATCGGCTTATCCAGGTGGCTTGATGCCCGAGCCGAACCAGACCGATGGCACAGTTCAGTTCGGCGCCACCCACCGAAGCGTGAAAGGAGCCGGCCGATTCCAACAAGGCGGACTCGGTGGTAGCGAGGAGCACCATCGCCTCCCCAAAAGTAACCACGTCGAACTTCATTTCGGATTGCGAATTGCGGATTGCGGATTTGAGGTTGCACGCTCCGCATTCCGCAATCCGAAATCCGAAATTGAGGTGCGGCTATCACCCGCAATATGATCGGCGACTCGGAGCGCCTGGGCAGCGATGGTAAGCGCGGGATTCACCGCCGCGGACGATGGAAAAAATGAGCTATCCACGACAAACAGATTTTTCACCTCGTGCGTACGGCAGAAAGGATCGAGAACGGAGGTCACCAAGTCTAACCCAAACCGAGCGGTGCCGCACTGGTGCGAGTTGGTTTCTATGCCCATACGTTGGGTAAACACCAGGGAATAACCAGCCCTGCGCAACATGCGCGTGCCCGCCTCAGTCAGCCGAGCGTGCGCCTGCAGATTGGTCGGTTTCCAATGGACAACGATCCCGCCGCTCGAATTGATCGTGACCCGATTGTCCGGGTGCGGCAAATCTTCGGACATCACCCACCAATCGATGCTTCGCTCGGCGAAGGCAGCCAGCAGAGGCCGCGGGACCCATCGCTGGTTTGCCGTGAGCATTCCGGCCTGGAGCTTACCCAACAATTGCAAGTTCCCGAGCGGGTAAGGATGGTGCCCTTCGCCGTGCAGGTAAAAATCATTCACGGCCATTGTCTTTTGGAACATCGTCGGGTTTTTCCGAAACGGATCAATCGCCATAAGCGCCGTGTTGTTGTGCACCATATAATTGCGGCCGACCAATCCGGACCGGTTGGCCAAACCATTCGGATGCGCGCTGTTGGCCGAACGAAGCAGAACCGCCGCGGAATTCGCCGCACCACATGACAAGACAAAGGTCTCGGCTCGCACCTCTACGGTTTGTCCATCCCTCTCAATTTCAGCGGAGACGACGGTTTGACCAGAGGGATCTGTGGACAGCCGGCGCACAAAACTGCGAGTCCACAGCGTGATCGAACCGGATTCTAACGCGGGTCGCACACAATTCGTTTCGGCGTCCGCTTTGGCAGAAACCTGGCAAGGGAAGCCGTCGCAAGTCCGGCAACGAATACACCTTCCTCCCTCGCGCCAATCCACTCCCATTGGGAGGTAAAAAGGGTGTAAACCCTGTTTGGCTAAACGTGCTCGCAAGTCTTCGATGTATGGTTCATGAGCTAATGCCGGAAACGGGAACGGCTTGTTGCGCGGTGGATCGGTCGGATCGCTTCCGACTTCGCCGTGAACCCAAAACAGCTCTTCCGCTCGATCGTAATAAGGCGAAAGATCGCTATACCTGATCGGCCAGGCCGGAGAGTCGCCTTCCTCGTGTTCTAACAATTCGAAGTCTTGTTCGCGAAAACGTGGCAGCGCAGCGCCATAGACTTTCGTGTTGCCGCCAACAAAATAGTGCACACCAGGGCTAAATGTTTTTCCGGCGTCATCATGCCAGAGTTCAGTCGTTTTGTACCGCTTGTGATCAAAGACCGCCTCTGGGCTCCAGTTCTCCGGTTCTCTCGGAAGAAAATCGCCTCGTTCGACCAAAAGGATTTTCCGACCGGTATCACGAAGGGCGTATGCCAAGGTGCCGCCGCCCATCCCGCTGCCAACTATAACGAGGTCGAAAGTCTCCACGCGCAAAGGGTTCGAGGTTACAAGTTACAGGTTACACGTTGCAGGTTCGCGATGGGCTGCGAACCGGCCGTGCAAACTCGATTTCGCGGAAAAAAACGATTTTCGATTTTGTTCGCGAAGCGAAAATTCAGTCCGGCGGCTGCCGGATCTACACGGCCCACTGGCCTCCTACTCAACTTACTATCTACCATTTCGTTCAATCCAAATCCGACGGCCTGCTATCCTTTGACCGAACCAGCTAACAATCCGCGAATAAAATAACGTCCTAAAAAGATGTATACTAGCGCTGTCGGAAGCGCTGCCACGACGGCTCCAGCCATGACGACATTCCAATCGACGGAATAGGATCCGGACAGATTATTTAGCGCGACGGTTACCGGCTGGGCCTGCGGATTCGGTAAAATCGTCACCCCAAACAGGAAATCGTTCCAGATGTTAGTGAATTGGAAAATGCCGACAACGACGAAAGCCGGTTTCGCGAGCGGTAACATTACCCGAGTAAAAATCCGAACCAGCCCGGCACCGTCAATGCGCGCGGCTTCCAGCAATTCGTCCGGCAAATTGGTAAAGTAATTCCGGAAAATGAGGCTGGTGATCGGAAGTCCGTAAATCACATGCACAGTGATTAGCCCCCAAATTGTTCCGTATAGGTGAATGCTCTGCAACCACTGAATGAGCGGAATCAGAATACTCTGGTACGGGATGAACATTCCAAACACCAGGATCGCGAAAACAACATTTGCCCCCGGGAACTTCCATTTGGCGAACAGATAACCGTTGATGCTCCCTATGATGGAAGAGATTACAGTTGCCGGTATTGCTAACATCAAGCTATTGCCCAAATTCGGCAGGAGGCGTTGCCAGGCTTCGATGAAGCCGCCACCAGTGAGCCGCGTCGGCAGGTTCCACATGGTCGATAGACTCACATGGGTCGAATCCTTCAGTCCGGTGACCACCATGACGTAGAGTGGCATCAGGAAAAAAAGCATGCAGAGGAATAGAAAAATCAGGCTGACATAGTCGAGGGTGGTCTTGGGCAGCGATTCTCGATTCGGCAATAAGAATGACAATGCTTTCATGGAGGTTCCTCGCTCAGCGACGTCTCAAATTGGACCAGAGATACGGAACAATAACCAGGCTCACCAGGATCAGCATCACGACAGAAGCGGCGGCGCCTAAATTGTAGCGCGTCGCTTTAAACGTCATATCAAAAACAAAGATGCCGGGCACATCAGTGGCAAAACCGGGACCGCTGCCGGTCATTGCAAAAATTAGATCGAAAATCTTGAGCGAGACATGTCCCAGAATGATAGCTGTACTCACAGTTACTGGCTGCAGCAGCGGAAGGATCACTTTCCGATAAATCTGAATCTCGGTAGCTCCATCAATCCGCGCGGCCTCTCGGAGATCGGTCGGTATCGTGGAAAGTCCAGCTAGATACATCGCCATAGAGAAACCACTGAGTTGCCATGCTGCCGCGACAATCACTGGGATCATTGCCAAGGGAATGCCCAGTTGGACGCTCATGCCCTTTACTGCCGGGAAGATGTTCCCGAGCCAATCGTTTATTGAGAAGAGCACGGCCGGATCCGTGGTCCATCCAGGCTTTAAGGGCGGCCCGCCAAGCGAGGTAATGAGATGGTTAATGCCGAGTCCATCAAAGAGGAGATTAATTCCGGTTTCTGGATTGAAGATCCAGCGCCAGGCGATTCCGGTAACGATGAAGGAAAGTGCATAGGGAAACAGGAAAATGTTCCGCAGAATCGTGTGACCGACCAATTTCCGATCAATGAGCAATGCTAGAACCAGTCCGAGACTCATCGACAGAGTCAGAAATAGCACGGTGAAGATCAATACGTTCCGCAGGTTCGCGTGCCAGCGGGGCATCGCAAACATTTGCAAATAGGTAAAGCCGAATGGATCACGCAGATCCATGTTCATGCGCAGCGTTCCCCACTTCGACAAGGAAACCCAAACCGTGATCCCGATGAAGACGTAAACAAAGATAATAATCGCGATCATCGTCGGCGTGAGGATGATCGGAGAAAGCCAAGCTTGGTTGAATCTGCGTTTCCCGGTTTTTTGCGTCCGCGCTCCAGCCTCCAAAACGTGTCCGCCGGACAGAGCTTTTTCTATTGGGGTGCCGGTCTTCATCTTTATCAATTCCGGTAGGCGGTATCCGGTAGGGACCAGCTCCTGCTGGTCCATCCGAACGGACGAGCGGGAGCTCGTCCCTACCAGGGACAGCGCTGACGCATTTCTGGTCAGCGCCGCCAGTTCAAACTTCTTACTTCTTGATACCTGAGTCTTTCGCTGCTTGAACCAACGCAGAAACAAATCGGTCGACGTTTTGGTCGGCCACAAAGGAGGTAATTGCATCGTTGAGCGATTGTTGGAACGCAGCCGGAGCCGCTTCACCGTGCACACAGCTTGGCAACAAGGCATCCTTGGCAAACGAAGCCATCGACCACTGATGGTACGGGCCGAACTTGCTCTTATCAACGTCGGTGCGGTCTGGAATCGATCCCTTGAGCGGATTGAAATCCTCTTGGGATTGTTTGCTCCCGATCGACTTCAACCATGCGATCGTTTCCTCTTTGTGCGGGGCGCCCTTAGCCAGGGTGAAACCATCCGCGACGATGATAAATGAGCCATCCGTTCCCGGATGCGAGACCCAACCGAAATCTTCATTCGGTTTGAATCCGCCTTTTACGAATTCGCCGACCGTCCAGTCGCCCATCGAAGTAAACGCGCATTTCCCTTCCTCTACGGCCTTGACCGCCTGGTCCCAAGAGAGTGCCGAGTGATCACTGTTTTGGTATTTCAGCAGCTTGCCGTAGAGCGTGGCTGCTTCCTTCACCTTGGGATCGTCAAAACTCATCTTCCCGCTAAACAGGTCTTTCCAGCCTTGTGCACCGACTACACCGAGTAAGGTGTTCTCAAACAGCTGCGCGCTTGCCCAGATACCGGTGTCGCCGACAGCCAGTGGAGTGACCCCGGCAGCTTTCAGCTTGTCCGCTGCGGCAAAGAACTCGTCAAAAGTCATCTTATCGCCGACTTTTACGCCATTCTTTTCCAGCAGCTTCTTATTGTACCAGAGCACATTGCCCCGGTGCACACCGCAGAGCACCGAATACGCTTTGCCTTCCTGGCTAAGCATATCGATCAACCCTTGAGGAATAACTTTGTTCCAACCCTCACTGGTATAGATATCTGTGACCGGTTCGGCATATCCAGCTGCCACATACTGATCAAGCAGTTCAAAACCCGGATGGGTCTGCCAGGTATCGGGTGGGTTGCCGCCGGCCAACCTGGCTTGCAGAACCGGACGCGCGGCAGAACCGCCGCCGCCGGCCACGGTGGCGTTGATGATTTCGACACCTGGATCTTTCGCCTTGTAGTCCTTGAACAGAGCGTCGAGCGCGGCCGCTTCTCCGCCGGAGGTCCACCAGGAGAATACCTCGAGTTTCTTATCAGCAGCGTTGCCCGCTGCAGGCATCAGGGCTAGCGCGGCAAGCGCTAAACCGACTAATTTGGGGGGTAACTTCTTCATTCGCGTGTAGTTATGATGTGGTTATGGAAAAAATGCATGAAGATTTTGCGTCTTCTCGCTGGATTAATTCAAATTGCATGAAGAAATAGTGTTTCCTAGGTTTTCCAGCTATTTGGCAAGCAAAGAATCGATCGCCGAGAGGAAAAAGTATTCTCCCCACATCACGCTTTCATCGACTCCCAGCCCCTTACGTTCATGGTAGATCCCGTGCTTGAGGATCCCCTCCCAACCGGGCGTTTGATCCGCTAAAAACTCGGGCCCAAGCAGCGTGTCGAGAATCCGATGCGCTCTGACCCGGTAGGCCCGTGCGATCGCCGCGTCCTTGACGACGACAGATAGGGCAAACAGTCCACACGCCGCAATCGCAGCAGCCGAGCTTTCATAGGTTTGCTGGGGCTTTAGTTCCTCCCAGTCGTTCGGCGGAACGCCATGCGAAGGCGTGCGATCAATAAAAAAATCGGCACATTGTTGCGCCACGCTTAAAAATCGCTCATCGCCGGTAAATTCGTAAGCGGTGGTAAAACCATATAGCGCCCATGCTTGTCCTCGGGCCCAGCTCGAATCGTTTCGCCAACCCTGGTGCGTCGATTGACGCATAAATTCGCCTGTATCCAGGTCAAAGATTCCTTCATGGGCGGTACTGCCGTCACCGCGCACCAAATAACGTCTGGTGGTCAAACAATGCTGAACAGCCACCCTCCACAATGCATCATCCTGCGTTGCTTTGGCCGTATAGAGGATCAATCCGACGTTCATCATGATGTCGATGAACAGGCTTTCTGGCGCCACGAACGAACAGAGATAGCGCCCGTTCTCTTGGAAACGCAAGGCGAGCGTGCGTCCAGCATCAATCACGACCTGTTTTAGGGCGGGATCACCGGTGAGTTCGTACCAGACCTTCCAGGTTGGAAGGAAAAGGAAACCGAGGTCATGAACGGTTCGATCGGTCTTCCGGTGCTCGATTAAGAGCGAATAGTGCTCCGCTTGATCCCGATACCAAGGATCCGCTCGCCGGCAAGCGAGAATCCAAAGCATTCCGCCGAGAAAGCCTTCGCACCAATTGGTCCAGGCTTCGCGGTCGTGATGCCATTTCCCACCTCTGGTAAACAACGGAAAATAACCCGGATAACGCGAAACCAATTGACGGACTTGGCGCCCGGCAAAATCCAGAGCAGCATCTGCGCGGCGGCGCAGATCGGGAAGGGCTGCATCAGCCAGCGGTTCGATTCCCCGGTCATTCATCTTTCTTAACGTAGATGCACCTTCCAGGTGCGAAACGTGCGGTTGCCCCTGAACGTTGTGATCGCCCAGAACACGCGGAAACTTCGGCTGCTTCGGTAGTTGACGTTTTTTCATGCATTCCAGCGTTCCGCACCTGGAAGGTGCGTCTACGGTCGCGGCTTGACCCACCAACCGGTTCGAGGACCGAAATGGACCTGAATTGTTTTAAGATCGGTGAATTCCTCGATTGCTGATCTGCCTAGCTCCCTGCCTAAACCGCTTTGCTTATATCCGCCGAATGGCAGCTCGGCCGGCCCTTCCATGAAGGTATTGATCCAGACCGTTCCCGCTCGCACTCCTCTACTGACGGCAAAAGCTCGATCCAGATCTCGAGTCCAGACCGCGGCCGACAACCCATAAGCAGTGCTATTGGCAATCGCGATCGCCTCATCGGCGTGATCGAAAGGCAAGACCGAAAGGACCGGCCCAAAAATCTCTTCTCGGGCAATGGCCATATCCGCCCGGACATCAGAAAAAATCGTGGGCTCGACAAATCGGCCGGCGGTGCCCTTCAACTGATGACCTCCAATTCGCAGAGTCGCGCCAGCTCTTTGACCGTCGTCAACGTAACGAAGTATTTTATCGAGCTGCTCGTCATTCACGATTGCTCCGATTTGCGTGTTTTCATCCAACGGGTCACCGACCTTTACCTCGCGAATAAGGCTGATTAGACGCTGAGTGAAATCGTCGTAGATCGAGCGCTCAATCAATAAACGGCTCCCACTGTTGCAGCACTCGCCCATATTGAAACAGATCCCAAATACCACGGCATCGAGAGCAGCCTTCAGATCGGCATCGGCAAAAATGATTTGGGGATTCTTGCCACCGAGTTCGAGGCCGACCTTCTTCAGATTTGAGCGAGAGGCGGCTACGACACTTTTTCCAACCTCGGTGGATCCAGTGAATGACAACATATCGATGTCCAGGTGCGCGCTGAGCCGCATCCCAACCGGATCGCCATAGCCGCTGAGGATATTAACGACGCCATCAGGGACGCCGGCTTCAGCCAGCAACGGCCCAAGCCGCAAGGTGGTGCCCGGCGTTAGCTCACTCGGCTTAAGGACACAGGCACAACCTGCCGCCAGAGCGAAGGGGAGCTTCTGACTTATGATCAGCAACGGAAAATTCCAGGGAGTGATCATGCCGACTACCCCGATCGGCTCGCGGACAACCAAGCCAAGCATCTGTTCTCCCAACGAGTTGTAAGTATCACCGGCGAGATTGCGACAAGAAGCGGCCGCGTAATCCCAGATACCGGCCGCCCATTCCATCTCGTTCCGGGCTTGAGCGATCGGTTTTCCACTTTCCAGTGTTTCGATCAATGCCAATTCGTCAGCATGTTCGCGAATGAGCGATGCCAATTTCGAAAGGCAAGAGGCTCGCTCCGCCCCGGAACGCTTTGGCCACGGTCCTTCATCAAATGCCCGTCGCGCGGCAGCTACGGCGAGGTCGGTCTCTTCGTTGCCGGCCAGGGGATAAACACCAACTACGACATCATGCGCTGGACTACGGCGATGAAAGGTTTTTCCGAACTTGGACGGTTCTTCCTTTCCGTTGATCCAAAGTTGGTACTGAAATGGTTTTTCAGGAGGCGTATTCATAGACCTTGAAAATTGGGACTACGTTTTTCGCGAAAAGCCGCTAATCCTTCCGCGGCATCTTTAGTGAAAGCATTGGTAGCGGCGGCGATCGATTCGAGAGTTACGGCACTGGACCCTGCCACCAGCTGCTTGGCGGTTTGCACCGAGACCGGCGCATTTGCAGCAATCCGATTTGCTAACTCTTCGACCCGTGAGTTCAGCCGATCGGTCGGGACAACCTCGTTGACCAGACCCCAGCGTTCTGCGACCGCGGCGGTAATTGGTTCACCCGATAAGATCATTTGTTGGGCTCGTCCTTTGCCGATCAGTTCTGGTAATCGAGCCGTCCCACCCCATCCTGGTACTGTGCCTAGCTTGACCTCCGGCATCGCGAATCGCGCGGACTCACCCGCGATGCGGATATCGCATGCTAACGCAAGCTCCAGACCGCCCCCAAAGGCCAGTCCTTGAATCGCACAGATAACCGGCTGACGCAGATGAATCAGGCGAGAGAAAACTCGATGACCATGGCGAATCCATTCCGACCACATCTCGAGTGGCGTCAAAGCGGTCCAAGCATCGATATCCGCACCGACACAGAAAGCTTTCTCGCCGGTTGCTTGCAGAGTGACGACTCGAATATCGGAACGCCTTTCCAGCAGACTCAAACCCGTTTCGAGCGCCGTCAGCATTTCCGGATCCAGAGCGTTCAGCTTTTCCGGCCGATGCAAGGCAATCCGTGCGATGGGCGGGTCCGAAGAGATTTGAATTTTGGTCGAGTCAGTCATTGGGATTTTGTCTGCATTTCAGTGATGAACTGGGAATGACCCCTGACGACGGAGGGGAGCCGCTTGCGACTTCGCCGGCTTGCAGGTAGTGATCCCACTCGCGCCAAAGGCTTCGTCGGACACGTGCGGCTCCCGGAAACGATCTCAGGCGGACCACCGGGGTTCGTTTTGCCTCGATTCCTCGGGACGCGTTGGGTCGTTCCCGGGAGCCGCAAGCAGCTCCCCTCCGACCGCTGGGCCAACCATGACCAGGGTAACTCGCCAATCTAAAGAGCAGTTCGGTTTTCAAAATTCATCTCCCTCGCAGCTGGACCACCAGTTGTTCCGCCGCGCGTACACCGACGGCCAGTAAAGTCAGAGTTGGATTGATCCCGGGACAGGTCGGGAACACTGCGCCGCTGAAAACGTAGAGCCCTGGCGTATCGTGGACCTGCAATTGCGGATCCACCACCGAGACGCCGGCATCTTCTCCCATTCGCGCGCCGCCAAAATCGTGACTACTGCCTACGCCCGTAAACCGCGGGCCACGCCAAGTCGCAGTAGCACCCATTTCTCGTAAAATCTCTTCGGCTTTGGCTTCCATCCAAGCGGCTAGCCGCTGCTCGTTCGCTCGCATATCGTAGGTGATGCGGATCAGCGGCATGCCCAGCCCGCTCCGGTCACAGTGGCGGGGATCGATATCGATAAAGTTGTTATCGTACGAAAGTGTGTCCGGTTGGATCCGCACAACCCCAAAATGCTGCCACTGTCTAATGTGATCTTTGTACGGTTTACCCCAGCGCCGTACGGTGGGAGGCAGCGCTTCGCGGCTGATCTGAATCGGCAAGAACTGCTGTTCCGCGCCCAAAGTCGCGCCTCCGACAAAACCATGTCGAACCGAATCGAAGTCTCCGGCTAAATAGTCGTCGAGGACCACTCCTTGTGCCGCCGGACCGGTATGACGATTGAAATTTATTTCCGGGAAAAAGCCGTCGACATGGGCAAACATCTTGGTCATGAAATAACGGCCGAGCTGCCCACGGTTATTTCCGAGGCCGTCGGGACGCAAATTGTCTCCGGACAGAAACAACAGCCGCAAGTTTTCAAATGTATACGCGGCAAGAATGACCGTCCGCGCGGTTTGCACCTTCCGGCAACCGAGTGGATCGATATATTCGACCCCGCTGGCGTGGCCGTCGCGATCCGTAAGGATGCGAATCACCCGGCAACCGGTCCGTAAATCGAAATTCCCGGTTGCCAGTGCTTCGGGAATCGCGGTGAGCGATGGATCCCACTTGTCTCCAGTCGATGATCCGAACCCATTACTCCAGGCGGAGTTGGTTGTGGCAGGTCGACCTCCGTATGGCACGGTATTGACACCCGCGGCCACCGGATGCGGGTGAAGTCCCATTCTGCGCGTCGCCTCGCTGAAGAAATTCCCGAGGCGAAATGGACGCATTGCTGGCATCGGCAATGGCTTGCTGCGCGAGACGAATGGATTTGATTCGTCACCAGCGATCCCAATCTCCTGTTCGAGCCGAGTGTAAAACGGCTCCAGTTCCTCATAAGAAATGGGCCAATCCGTTAGTCGACAGCCTTCCGGAAGGACCGATGTCCCCCATCGTTCTTTGACCAGAGAGAGCGTTCGAAAGTGGTGCGGGTGAAACCGCCGTAGCCAAGCTCCATAGTGAATAACGGAGCCTCCGACGCTGTTCATCATGCGGCCGAGCGAGAAAGTTGCTGCGGTCGTCGGTTCGCCTTCGTTCCGCCGCCAGCGGGGAATTTCGTTGGCAAACTTCGGTCCCATGATGGCACGGCAATAATAAGCCGCGCCGAGTTCATCCGGCAGATAATCCGCCTGGGTGCGAAACGGGCCGGGTTCGAAAGCGATTACCTTCAATCCGGCTTTCGCGAAGATTGGTGCGACGATCGAACCCATCGATCCTGCTCCGACTAGAACGATGTCGACATCCGTTCGCGGCTCGGCCGAGCCGCGTTGCGGATCATAGTTTGGGATACTGAACGATTTCGGTTTTGGCAGGTCGATATCGGCCAACGATTGAATCACTCCTCCCTTGTCGACCGGTTCCGGGCAGAGATTTTCTTCTGCACTGTTCTCCAACCAAACACCGGGATGTCGAAGTAACCGCCAACCGCCCTTATTTCGGTTTCCGCCATACCACGGGTCGGAGAACAAACCTTCCTGCAGATGCGCTCGGATCAATTCGAAAAATTGTTTTGGATCTACGGCACTGAAATCTTTGACCGCTCCGGCCTCCAATTCAGCCAGCAGAGCATCTTGCTGATCGGCCGAAGCTTGAGCGAAATCCGTGTGAAACCGACTGCTACTCGCCTGATCGATCGCAAATAAACCGAGCCGATAAGTGTCACGAAGCTCCGCGTAAGGACCGCTCAATGCCCGATCCAAGTAATCGAGCACGCCGATTTCGGTTGCTCCCGGTCCGCCTTCATCGGCCGGAAAAAGTCGTTCCAGGATTGCAGACAACGCGCACGCTTCTGCCGGAGTAAATACAACGAGTGGAATCAAGGGAGGAACTGTCATATTTCAAAACTCGGAGGCGAATTTCAAACCCAGCGGTTCCGGCCTAAACAACCGTTCATCCATGACTTTCAGATCCTTCGCTACCCGCAACGGCGTGTTGGTCTGGTCCAGAATATCGCGTTGCAAATCGATTCCGGGGGCGATCTCGAATACCTCGAGCCCTTTGTTCGCCAACCGCAGCACGCAACGTTCGGTCACGTAAATTGCTCTTTGTCCAATTTCTTTCGCGCGGCGTCCGCTGAAAGTGACGTGTTCCACCTCCGGCACAAACTTGCGATTCTTGCCTTCTTTGAGGATTTGCAATCGGCCATCCTCGATCCGGAGATCCAATCCGCCGGCAGTGAAGTACCCACAGAAGACGATGGCTTTGGCGGCAGCCGTGATATCGATAAATCCACCCACACCCGCCGTTACGTGCGGGCGCGCCGCCAGACGCGAAACGTTTACGCTTCCGTCCCGATCCACTTGGAGGAATGAGAGGAAACTGCGATCAAAGCCCGCCCCTTGATATAGGGTGAATTGATCCGGCGAAGCCATGATGGCGTCCGCATTGGACGCACAGCCGAAAGCAAATCCGAGGAGCGGCACTCCACCGACCGGCCCCTGTTCAATCACCCAAGTCACATCGCGTTGTCTTCCCTCCTCGAGAACGATTCGTGGCACCAGCGCGCTGATACCAAAGCCTAGGTTGACGATATCATCCTGCTTGAGCTCCAACGCTGCCCGACGCGCGATGACCTTGTCGACGTTCCAGTCTATTGGTTCAAACGAATCCAATGGACGAAAGATCTCGCCGCTAATAGCCGGATCATAGTCCGTCTGGGTCGTCTGGCGCTGTTCCGGATCAATGACAATATGATCAACCAGGATTCCTGGCACCTTTACATCCTGAGGCTTCAAAGTGCCATACGCCGCTAACCGTTTGACCTGAGCGATAACGATTCCTCCGTGATTGCGTACCGCCATTGCTTGATCCAGGGCACCCAAATAGGCTCCCTCGTGCTCCATTGTAAGATTGCCTTTTTCATCGGCGGTCGTCGCGCGGATAATGGCGACCTGGGGGATGATCGACTTGAAAAACAGCCACTCTTCGCCTTCGAACTCGACCACCTTGATGAAATCGCGCGGTGTCCGCTGGTTCATCGCACCACCTTGACGCCTCGGATCAACGAAGGTGTCTAGCCCGACCTTGGTCAATACACCGGGGCGTCCTGCCGCGGCCTCCCGGTGCATGTGAAAGAGAATGCCGCTCGGCAGATTATACGCTTCTAACAGGTCATCGAAAATCATCTGCCAGATTTTCGGACTCGGCAGTGAGGATGGTCCACTGGGCAAAGAGCCGGCTAAAATACGTTTGAGCAATCCTGGACGCGCCAAATGATCGATGCCCGCGATGCCATACATATCACCCGCAGCAATCGGGTGGAGAGTCGTCAGATTTTTTGGCG